>Ga0209310_1000154_pt1 | contig 103722 bp, 80 predicted proteins | sample AD_UKC030_MetaG_FD_184415 | JGI IMG/M metagenome (GOLD analysis project Ga0209310, IMG submission 184415) | Active sludge microbial communities of municipal wastewater-treating anaerobic digesters from USA - AD_UKC030_MetaG (SPAdes) (version 2) | ecosystem: Engineered > Bioreactor > Anaerobic >... | reverse complement strand
GGGGCCTTGGGCGCGCTGGCTGTGTTGCTCCTCGCTCACAGACCGCGCGGGTATGCTCGCTCGTCGCGCCTTGCCAGCCCGCCCAATCCCCTCCAGCAAAATCGGAATTAATTTTTGCACAGACCCTTAAGGCTCAGCTCTGCGGTCCGCATGCGTCCCAGGAAGCTCACGCTGGGCGCGGGCTATGAATTCGGCGAATGCCTGCTATCGCACGGCCAGGAGGGCATCGCGGATCGTCTGCGCCATCCGTTTGGCTCCGGCCGCATCGGGATGGATTTTGTCGGGAAAGAGGTCGGGCCGTCCGCTGAGGGCGTCGTAGAGATCGATGACCGGGACGCGCTTCTTGTCGGCGACTTGGGCGATCAACGGGATCACTTGGCGGCCGATGACATCGTCGTTGATCCCCCAGCGCTCCTCGTAGGCCGGGACGGGCAGACAGAGCCAGATCCTGGGCCGGCTGGGCAGACGCTCGAAGTGGGCGACCATGTCCGTCAGGTCTCGGGCGAACTCGGCCGAGCGTTTCCAGTTCTGGGGTTTGGAGTCGTTGGTGCCCAGCTTGATGATCACCACATCCGGACCGAACCGGGTCGCGGCCTCGAACTCGGGCTGGGTCCAGTAAGGATGGTCGCCGTTTTTGAGAAGGGTCGCCCCGCTGACGCCGAAGTTGCGCACCTCGAATCGCTCCCCCAATAGCTGTCCTAAAACCGCCGGGTAAGAATGGGTCTCACGATCCTCGATGCCGGCGCCATAGGTGATGCTGTCGCCGATGCAAGCCACCCGGATCTTGCCTTCGTAGCGGCTTGGATCCAGCCCGGCCGGCCGCTGCGAGCGGCAGCCCGCCGCCAGCAACAACGCCGCCATAGCCGCCATCGCCCAAGTGCCTGCCCCCATCCATCGAGTCGCGTTCATGTGATCCTTTTGCCAGGTACCGCTGCCTGCGATCAAGCCGGAACCGGCCCGTCCGAGCAACGGCAAAACCACAGAGCTCTGTCGCGCCCGGGTCAGGAGACAGTCTTTGCCGCCGCGGATTGAACAGCCGAGCCGCGGTGTCTGTCCTGATTGTGTGAGGGATGCGAAGCGGGCTGGGGCGGTGCACGCACCTTTCTCGGGGATGCCACGGTCGGCAGCCTCCCTCCGTGGGCTCTCGAGAGGCGCCAGCTGGGATAACCAGCTGGCGTTTTTTCTCGTCGGCGGGCGCGCCCGTGTTTTAGGATGGCGGGGATTTCGGAAGACCTCACGAACCAGGCGGTGATTATGGGCGAGCCTACGCGACTGGAAGAAGCTGTTGAGTTTGCAGAAAACCCGGAGCCCCGGTGCCCGTGCGTTCTGTTGCTGGACACGTCCGGCTCGATGAAGGGCGAGGCGATCGAGGCGCTCAACCGCGGGCTGCAGACGTTCCGGGAAAACCTGGCCAAGGATCCGCTGGCCTCGAGGCGGGTCGAGGTGGCCATCGTCTCCTTCGACAACGAAGTCAAAGTGATCCAGGACTTCGTGACTGCCGACCAGCTCGAGCCGCCGGTGCTGGCGGCACAAGGGCAGACGTTCATGGGCGGCGGGATCCAGAAGGCCCTTGACCTGCTCCAGGCGCGCAAGGCGCAGTACCGCGCGAACGGTGTCGCTTACTATCGCCCATGGGTGTTTATGATCACCGACGGCGAGCCCCAGGGCGAGCCCGACCATATCGTGCGGCAGGCCGCCCAGCGCCTCCAGGCCGACGAGGCCAACAAACGGGTCGCGTTCTTCGCCGTCGGCGTCGAAAACGCCAACATGGAACGCCTCCGCGAGATCGTCGTTCGAACGCCAGTCAAGCTGGTGGGCCTGAACTTCATCGAGATGTTCGTCTGGCTCTCCCGGAGCATGGAGGCGGTGGCTCAATCTAGGCCGGATGAGCAAGTGGCCCTGCCCCCGCCAGGGTGGGGCACCATATGAGCGCTTGCAAGCCGCCCGGCGCGGCCTTGGAGCCGGGCTGGCGAGTGGCGGCTGCCTCGGTCCGCGGCCGTCATCACCGGCTCACCGGACAACCTTGCCAGGACGCAGTCCTTTGGCAGATCCTCCCCGGGCACGCCCTGGCGGTGGCGCTGGCCGATGGCGCCGGATCCGCGCCGTTCGGCGAGGTCGGCGCCCACCTGGCGGTTCGCACGGCCATCGGCGAGCTGGCGGGTTCGGGGCCCGTGCCCGGCCATTGGCCGGGATTGGACGCCTGGGAATCGCGGCTTCGCTCCGCGCTGGCGGCCGGGCGCGCCGCGGTGTGCGAAGAGGCGGCCCGGCGCGGCGATCCGCCCCGCGACCTCGCCACCACTCTCATCGTCGCCGTCGTGTCCCATCAGGGGGCCATCGCCGCCCAGGTCGGGGACGGCGGCGTGGTGATCCTGGACGAGGACGGCCAGTGGGCCGCTCTGAGCCTGGCTCCGCCCGGCGAGTACCTCAACGAAACGGTCTTCCTGACCTCCGATTCCGCCCTGGACTCGATCCATGCCCAGAGCCGAACCGGCCGGGTTCGGCAGCTCGCCATGTTCAGCGACGGCCTCCAGATGGTGGCCCTGAGAATGCCGATGGGCACGCCCCACAAGCCGTTTTTCGATCCGCTGTTCCGGTTCGCGCGTGCGACGGGCGATCCGACGGCGCTGGTGGAGCAGTTGGCCGCCTTCCTCGAATCGCCCAGGCTGACCGAGCGCGCCGATGATGACCTGACCCTGGTCCTGGCCTTGCGAACGGACTGAACGCGCAGAAGACCGCGGGCGCCCATGCACGTCCAACGCCAGTCGACCGGCGAGATTGTATCCCTGGACGAATCCAACCGGCTGGGATCGGGTGGCGAAGCCCGCATCTACGGGTTTGCCGCCGATCCCGCGCTGGCGGCCAAGATCTGGCATCGGCCCACGGCTGAGCGCGCCCGCAAGGTCGAGGTGATGATCGCCAATCCGCCGGTCGATCCCATGGCCGGCCACAGCCACATCTCGATCGCCTGGCCCCTCGACCGGCTCTTGAGCCGGGACCGGTCCCCGCGCTGCGTCGGGTTTCTCATGGCGCGCGTCCAGGGCATGCGCCCCATCATCGACTTTTACAATCCCAAGTCCCGCCGCCAGAGATGTCCGCTGTTCAACTTCTATTATCTGCTGCGCACGGGCCGAAACCTGGCGACGGCGATCCGGGCCCTTCATGAGCGGGGCTACGTGGTGGGCGACCTCAACGAATCCAACATCCTGGTGTCGGAGAAGGCGCTGGTCACGCTGGTCGACACCGATTCGTTCCAGGTCTGGGACGCCTCGGGTGGAACGCTCTATCGCTGCCGGGTTGGCAAGCCCGAGTTCACGCCTCCGGAGCTGCAGGGCCAGCGGTTCGCCCTGGTCAACCGCGAGCCGGTCCATGACCTCTTCGGCCTGGGGATTGTCCTGTTCCATCTGCTGATGGAGGGCACGCATCCGTTTGCGGGCGCCTACCGCGGGCGCGGCGAGCCGCCCACGATCGAGCAGCGGATTGCCGCCGGCCACTTCCCTTACGACGATCCGCCTCCGCCGCTCTTCGAGCCCAAACCCGCTGCGCCGCCTTTCGAGGTGCTGCATCCGGCTCTTCAGCAGCACTTCGGGCGCTGCTTTCGAGACGGCCACCGCGATCCCCGGGAGCGGCCGGACGCCGCCAGCTGGCAGCGGGCGCTCGAGGAGGCCGAGAGCGCCCTCGTGGTCTGCTGGTTCAACAACCAGCACTTCTATAGCAACCATCTCAAGAGCTGCCCGTGGTGCGCGCGCGCCCAGCTCCTCGGCGGCCGCGATCCCTTCCCCTCCCTCGAGGCCGTCCGCAAAGGACACCACCTCCGGCGTCCCAAGCCCCGCGCCGGCGCGATTCAAATCCCCGGCGAATCCCAGGCCGGACTGCCCATGCCGCCGCCGGTTCCAAGGCTGGACCCATGGCATCTGAGCCGCCGAGCGGCCGCCGCCCGGCTTCGAGGGGCGCGCTGGGCTGCCTTCGCCGGCTCGGCGGCGAGCATTACCGCCCTCGGCCTGCTCCTCTCCTTGAAATATCACCAGGATCTCGCCGGCTTCCTGCTCGGATGCGTCGCGCTGGTCGGCGGTGTGCTGGGCGAAGTGTCGGCCGCCGGCCGGGAGGGGCTCGGGACCTCGATGTCGCGCGGCGCCAGGTACGCCGGCATCGCTTTGGTTGCTGCCACGCTCCTGCGCGGCGCCTGGTAGCGGATGCATCCCCGGCGTCGAGGCCATCCAAGGACAGCCCACCTCGACCCCCAACGCACTCTCGCAACCTGCCCGCTGTCGCGCCCGATCGAGACGGCTGCCGCGAACGTGCTGGACGTTCCCGGAGAAGCGTGGTAGGTAAGACCCGCCAGAACGTAATAATGCCTTCCCTATGAAACGCCGAACCTTTCTCAAGACTGTTGGCGCTGCCACTGCGGGTGGATACGCCCTCTCCCTCGAACGGATCCTGGCCGAAAGCCAGCCGCCTCCGACTGCCGACAAGGTGCAGGGATTGCCGCGGCGGACCCTCGGACGCACGGGCGCGAAGCTCTCGATCGTCGGATTCCCCGGCCTCGCGCTGGCGAACTGCTCCCAGGAGGAGGGCACCGCCGGATTGCACCGTGCATTCGATCGAGGGGTCAATTATTTCGATGTCGCGCCCGCCTATGGCAAAGGCACGTGCGAAACGCGCATGGGCATCGGGCTCCAGGGGATCGATCGCGGCCAGTATTTCCTCTCCTGCAAGACCAAGAAACGCGACAAGGAAGGCGCCCGGGCCGAGCTCGACAACTCTCTCAAGGAGCTGAAGACGGACCATTTTGACCTCTATCAGCTGCACCACCTTGTGACGGTGGCCGAGGTCAAGCAGGCCCTCGGTCCCGGAGGCGCCATGGAGGCGATTCTCGAGGCCCAAAAGGCCGGCAAAATCAAATATATCGGCTTCTCCGCTCACACCACCAAGGCCGCTCTCGAGGCGATGAAGGGCTTCCGGTTCGACACCGTCATGTTCCCGATCAACTTCGTGGAATACATGAATTTCGGATACGGGAAAGATGTCCTCGATCTGGCCGGGGCCCAGGGCGCCGCCGTCCTTGCCATCAAACCGTTGTCGCGCGGCGCATGGCCCGCCGATGCCGAGCGCAAGCGCAAGTGGTGGTACCGGACCACCGAAGGGCTCGATGAGGTCAGGCTCTCTCTCCGGTTTTCCTGGTCCCAGAAAAACGTCGTGGCCGGCATCCCCCCGTCGTTCCTGGACCTGGTGGATCTGGCCATCGAGGCCGCCAAGGACGATCGCTCCATCGGCAAGGCCGAACTGGCCAAGCTCGGCGAGATGGCGGCAGGTTGCGGCTCGATCTTCGCTCGCGAGGAGAAGATGGCCGCCACCGCCCAGCGCCTGATCCACTCCTCATACCCCGACCACCCGATCCATGGCTGCCCCGAGGAGTGGGCGTAACAGCGGGATCCGCCTCCTCACGCGGGCGCTCGGCTCATGCCCTCACAGCGCGAACTTGGACGGGGGGAGCCCGATGAACATCCCCATCTCCCGGCTTTCGGCCGCCCTCTCCTCTGCGGATGGCGGGGAAGAGGGCGGAGAGACCGGGGTACCGCGGTTCACGGGCTCAGCGCGCGAGCCTTGACTCGGGGAATTCTCCCTCTGCTGCTGGTTTTTGCAGCCGCGCGGGAAACGGCCGCCGCGGCGATGCCGGAGATCCCGGTGGCGGATGGCGATCTTCGGGCTGCCGTCAGGCCTTTTCCCCCAGCGGCATTGTCGCCGCGCAGTTCGTCCCCGCGCAACCAGAAGCTCCTCGATGGCTATGCCGCCTCGATTCGTGCCTGGGGCGATGTCGTGGCGACCCATTTTCGCCCGGTTCCCGGCCATCCTGGATGGGGCTACTATGGGCTCGGCGGCCACACCGAGGACGAGGTCCGGCCTATCGCGTATGCGGTTCTGGTCAACGCGTTTCTCTCCGAGGCGTCGGGCCAGCCATGGATGCCCGAGACCCGCCGGCGGCTGGCGTTGCTCGAGCATTGTGCCGCGGCCCTGCGATACCTGACTCAAGCCCATGTGAGCGGCGGGGGCCGATGCGTGAACGGAAAGCCCTGGGGCGGCCAATGGCAATCTGCGATGTGGGCGCGCTCCGCCGGGCTGGGCGCATGGATCGCCTGGCCCCGGCTCGATCCGCCGCTCCAGCTGGCCGCCGCCAGAATGGTCGAGCACGAGGCCGATCGTTTTCTCCGGCAAGATCCCCGAAACAGCGAGTTCGGCAACACCGGCGCCGAGGAGAATGCGTGGAACGCCATGGCCCTCAGCCTGGCCTGCAACATGATGCCGGCCCACCCCCGCGCCTCCCGATGGGACGAAGCCGCCAAGCGCTACATGTACAACTCGATCTCCGTCGCTGCCGACCAACAGGACGACACGCCGGGCGACGACGGCCGGCCCGTGAATCGCTGGGTCGCCACCGTCAATGCGCATCCGGACTTCACGGTCGAAAATCACGGGCTGGTTCACGTCGGCTACTTAAAACTCACCATGGGGGAGCTGATCGAATGCGCCACCCACTATCTGGCGGGCGAGCGTCCAGTGCCCAAGGCCTGCCTGCACCATGTCCCCGACAGCTGGGGGGTGCTGCTCCGATGCATGGATTGGGAGGGAGCGCCCATCTATTTCGGCGGCAACGATTGGAAGGTCGTGCACACGCAGAACGAAGACGTGCTCCTCTACGCCGGCCTGAGCTTGCTGCACAACGATGGCGCCGCCGCCTATCTCGAGCAGGTTGCGCTCGACACGCTTTCTCGCATGCAGCAGGCCGAAGGCGGCTTCTATAACGTCCGCCGCGACCTCGAGTTCGGCGGGTTCGCCGCGGCGCGGCTGATCGCCTGCTTTGTGGCGCACGCGCTGCGGGGGCCGGGCGCGGAGCCCGTCACTGCCGAGCAGTTCAATCGCAGCGCCAGCGGCGTCGCCAGCCTGAAGTTCGCCCAGGCCATCCTCCACCGCACGCCGACCAAGTTCAGTTCCTTCGCCTGGGGGCCGAAGCGAATGGCCCTGGCCATGCCCGAGAACGGCAACTGGGTCGTCTGGCCGCACTTTGCCTCCTACCTCGGCCTTGTCGACGGCCGCGACAGCTCGTCCAAGAACGCCCGGCTCGATGTCGTTTGCCCCGTCGAGCGGCCTGGCGGATTCAGCGTGATCGGGCGGCTGATCCGGCAGCCGGGCGATCTGTGCCATGAGTTCGCCTGCATCTCCCCGCCCGGCGATTGGCAGATCTATATCGAACGATGGACCGCTCCTTCCGGCGACCGCCTGCCCCCTCGCGAAACGGGCGTGATCGGACTCGAGTATCCCCTGGGCCAAAACACGCGCCAACTCCATGGCCGCTTCGGGACAATGTTGGCCGTGGGCACGGGCGGGACCCAGGCTGTTCGCGCCATCCCGAGCGACTGGCTGAACGTCGATGACCGGATCGGCTATGTGATTCGGCGCCAGGCGGGCCGGCCCAATGTCATTCGATTTCACGACGAGACCGGCGGCGCGGGCCGCGTCCCCCAGCTCCAGGAATGGCTCAGCCTGGCGGGAGATCCTGATGCGGCCCCATCGGCCGGCCCGGACTGGTCGTGCATCGTGACCTGCCTGAACCGATCGGCAGCCCAGACCGCTGCCCTGGCCGAAACCATCTCGTTCGAGATCAGATCCGATCGCGCGATCTGTCGGATCCCCGGTCTCGAGATTGTTGCGGACTTTGGAGCGCTGACCTCTGGATGGCGCGGGCCATAGTCGCGGCCCGGGATTAGATCATCGCTTCTGGTTCAGTCGACAGGACCTGCGGGCCAGGAGGCCCACGCTCGTGGGCCCGGCAGGCGATCGCACCGCCCATTGAATGGCGCCGCTTCCGGCCCAATCCCCTTGACCGGCCGATTCGATCCGGTTAGTTCAGAAGCCGATGAATACCCTCAACCGTCGACGTTTTCTCCGGGACAGCATGCGAGCCGGCGCTGCGGCGTGGGCCGGACTGATCTGGGCGCCTCGCGGGGTGATGGGCGCAGCCGGCCGCGCCGCGCCGGGCGAACGGATTGCGATCGGCATGATCGGCATGGGCCGGCAGGCTTATCACGCCAACCTGCTCCCTTTCCTGGCTTCGCCTTACACCCAGGTGGTCGCCATCTGCGACGTGGACGCCTGGCGCGCCGAGCAGGGACGCAAGCGCGTCGAGGATTACTACGCCGCCCAGGCCTCAGGCGGCTCCTACCGCGGCTGCCAGATCACCCGGGATTTCCGCGAGGTCCTGGGCCGCGCCGACGTCGACGCCGTGATGATCTCGACGCCCGACCACTGGCACGCCGCCATGGCAATCGAAGCCGCGCGCGCCGGCAAGGACGTCGCCCTCGAAAAGCCTATCTCCCTCTCGATCGCCCAGGGCCGCGCCATCAGCGACACCATGACCCAATATAACCGGATCTTCCGCACCGACACCGAGGTCCGGTTCTCCGGCGAGTTCCGGCGGCTGTGCGAGTGCGTCCGGAACGGCCGGATCGGCCGCGTCCGGCGCATCGCCGCCGAGGTCCCCAAAGAGGCGGACCCAGTGCCCGCCCAGCCGGTCATGCCCGTGCCCAACGAGCTCGATTACGCCCGCTGGCTCGGGCCGGCGCCCGAGGCGCCTTACACCGAAAAACGCGTCCACACCCGCCATAACCTCAAGGCCCGCCCGGGCTGGATGATCGTTCAGGATTACTGCGACGGCATCATCAGCAACTGGGGCGCGCACCTGCTCGACATCGTCCAGTGGGGGCACCACAGCGAGCTGACCGGGCCGGTGGAAATCGATGGCCGCGGCGAGTTCCATCCACCGGGCGGCTTGTCCAACGTCCTGAAGGAGTTCGCCGTGACCTACCGCTATGCAGACGGCGTCCAGCTCGAGTATCGGCTGACCGGCCGCCCCGCCGTTCGGTTCGAAGGCGACGACGGCTGGATCGAGGCGGTCTGGAACCAAGGCATCCGGGCCGAGCCGAAATCGATCCTCGAAGAGCCGTTCGGGCCGAACGATCTGCGCCTGCCCCTGCTCAACGAGAAGGCCGATTTCATCCAGTCGGTCCGGCGCCGCACCCCGCCGCTGATCCCGGCCGAGATCGGCCACCGGACCAACACGATGTGCCATCTCGGACTGATCGCCATCCAGTTGGGCGAGAAGCTGGTTTGGGATCCCCAGCGCGAGCAGTTCGTCAATCACGATGCCGCCAATCGGCTCCGGGACCGGCCCTCGCGCCGGGCCTGACCCCCCCCCGGGGGGACGCGCCTGGCCCTGCCCGCCATAAGCAGATTTTCAAAATTGTATTTGCGCTTCGCTCGAATCCACGTATGGTGGAGGCGCGTTAGACGCTAGTCGATTTCAAGTCCTGGTGGATCTTCAGTTGAACGTGCTTCAATGATGATTTGAAACCCGATTCCCGGGAACAGCCTGGAAATAGCAGATCGTCTGAGCACAAATAGCATAATGAATACGAAACTGTACGTGGGCAACCTGGCCTTCGATACCATCGAGAACGATCTTCAGGATCTTTTCGCGCAACACGGCCCTGTGGCCGAAGTCAACCTCATGCAGGACCGCGCGACGGGCAAGTCGCGCGGATTCGCTTTTGTCACCATGGCCACCAAGGAAGCCGCGGACGCGGCGATCCAGGCCCTCAACGGCAAGGAGTTCAAGGGCCGCGCCCTGACCGTCAATGAAGCTCGTCCCCGCGAGGCCCGCCCCAGCGGCGGCGGCTTCGGTGGTGGGCGCCGCCCCAGCCGGTATTGATCCGGATGCGGGCCGGAACAGGCCCGGCGAGGACGAGCCTCTTGCATGGGGCTTTCCTCGCCCTTCGTTCCGGCCCTCCGGCCACTGTTGCCCCGTGAATCACATTCAATCGATCAAGCCACTCTGAGCCGCCCCTTCCCTTCACGATCGCTTCCATCCCGCGAGCCTAAGCACCGCCGGAACGGCAAGATTCGCGCCCGCGAGGTGCGCGTGCTGGACGAATCCAAACAGCAGCTCGGGATTATGGCTCTGGGCGACGCCCTTCGCCTGGCCCATGGCAAGGGACTGGATCTGGTCGAGATCGCCCCCAACGCCGTCCCGCCCGTCTGCCGGCTGGTGCAATACGGCAAGCTTCTTTACGAGGAGGCCAAAAGCCACAAGCAATCGCGGAACACCGGCGGCAAGATGAAAGAGGTGCAGCTTAGCGCGGGGATCGATCCTCACGACTTCTCCATCAAGCTGGACCAGGCTACCGAGTTCCTCCGCAGCGGCATGAAAGTGCGCGTCAAGCTCCGCTTCCGCGGCCGCCAGCGCGTCCACAAGGAGCTCGGCTTCGAACTGGTCAACCGGTTCGTCCAAGGCGTGGCCGCCTGCGGCCAAGCCGATGCCCCGCCCAGGATGCTGGGGGATCGCGACCTGAACGTCATGCTCAGCCCGCTGGCTCGCGAGAAGCGCGCGCGGGAGACCCGCGAAGCGCCCCCCCCGGCCGCCTCTCCTGTCTCGGAGCCCCCCGCACCCCCAGGGCCTATCTCCGGGCCTCCTCCTGAAGCACAAACTTCTGGACCCGCCGGCCAATGATGTCCCCCAGATAGACGTTGCCTTTCGAGTCGAGCGCGATGGCGTGGAGCCAGTTCAGCTCCCCGGACTGCTCCTGGCCGTCCGTGCCCTTGGGGAGGGCCCAGAGCTGGAGCACCCGGCCCTTCGAGTCGAACCTGACAACGATCTGATCCTGGGGCGGGCAACCCAGCGGCGAGGTCGGGTATTTCGGATCGGTCTTCCAGACCATGGGGGAGGAGCCGCAGGCCCAGATCTCGTCCTTGGCCGAGAGCCACAGCCCCCAGGGCACGAGGATGTTCCCCCAAACTGCCAGGAGCCGGCCGCGCTGGCTGAACACCTGGATGCGGACATTGTTCCGGTCGGCCACGTAGAGTCTGCCCTTCGAGTCGCAGACAATCGCGTGCGGGATGCTGAACTGCCCGGGCGCCACGCCCAGGGCGCCCCACGCCTTGACGAACCGGCCCTGCCGGTTGAAGTGGGCCAGCCGGCTGTTGCCGTAGCCGTCGGTGATGAAAAGGTCGCCGTTTGGCGCGAACGCCACGTCGGTCGGCTTGTTGAAATGGCGGCCGTCCTCGCCGGGTTCGCCGGGGGTCCCCAGGGTGAGCAGCAGGCGGCCCTCGGGCGTGAACTTGCGCACCACGTGCAAGCCCACATCGACGAGCCAGATATTGCCTTCGGCGTCGAACCGGACGCCATGGGCGCCCGTGCCGGGAGTCTCCTCGCGCCAGCCCTTGAGGTAGCGCCCATCCGGCGCATAGACCTGCACGGCCGGGTTGGCGCGGGTGTGGATCCAGACGTTGTCCTGCCGATCCACGGCCACGCTGGGCACCGCGCCCCAAGGGATGTCCGGGGATCGCTGCGGCCAGCCCGGATCGACCGCATAATGCGGCGCCAGGTTGACGCGCGGATACGCCGGGGGCGGCGCGTTCGAGTAGGCCTGGGGGCGCCCGGGCTCGGCGGCGAAGCCCGTCGCGCCTGCCAGCAGGCAGCCAAAAGCAAGCCAATGCATCTTGATCACGAGGCTAGGAGGGATAGCACCTCGCGGCCCGGCGGACAAGCCTTTCTCTCGGAACAATGGGGTCGCATCTAAATAATTGACAAATGAGACCGAGGGGATGGAACGGAGGCGCCGCAGGACTGCTCCACGCCCGATTGCGGCAAGGGGCAAGGGTTCGCAACGGAGCTGCAAACCGATATGTCAAATATTTAGATGCGACCCCATTGGGCTCGCGCTCACGAGAAAACGAGAGCGACATGAGGCAGTTGAGCGTGGAGTTTTTGAGCCTCGTCTGCGGAGAGCGGGTTGCCGGCCAGGCAGCAATAGCGCAGCGCCGGCAGTTGCAAGAGCGTATCGATCGCGGTGGCCAGCCGGTTGTCGGCCAGGTCGAGCTCCTCGAGCTCATCCAGCTCGGCGAGCTCGAGGGGCAGCGAGGATAGCGAGTTCCGGGCCAGATCGAGCCGCCTGAGAAATGCCAGCTCGCCGATGCGCGGCGACAATTCCCGGACGCCCTTGCCCACGAAGTTGAGGCTGCGGAGTTCCTGGAAATCGAACACCCGATCCGGGACAGCGTCCAATTGCATCCCGCCGGCGAACCACATTTGGAGGACCTCGTGGCTGGACGCGAGCAGGCGGTCCAGATCCCTCACGGATCGAACGCATTCAATCCGCTCGGTATCGGCAGTCTGTTCCACGATCAGCGCCAGGTAATCGGTGAATCGCTCGCAACTGCAGAACGTCGGCTCCTGCTCGTTGTGAGTGAAGACAGCAGGGTCGTCGCCCCGGTCGGCCCGGACAAAGGAGAATTGCCCGTCATAGTCCATTTGGACAATGAGAGTGTTGGCATCGAGCATGCCGGGGTCTTCGCCTGCATCCTCGAGCGTCTGGCGGGCGGCGCGGCGGTAATCCGTCGCCATCTGCTCCTTGCCGTCCACGAGATCCGAACCTCCAAACATGCTGCCCAGGTCCGCCCTCCCCCATCGATAAAGCTCGCGCACGGCCCCCGGCAGGCGGAATCCAAGCTTCCGCTCCCATGCGAGGATCTCCTCCTCCGTGCTGGGGACGACATCGCCGGTCTCGATGCAGCCGGCGTCCATCAGTTCGGCGATGCGCCGGTGGATTCGGTCCAGGAACATGGCAGTGCTGCCTTTCTACCGACCCCATTGTTTTGATTCGCTGCCGAATCGGGGTCATTGGTGATGAACTTCGCCCCTGCCCAGTTGCCCAGCAGCCCCCGTGCGCCTTCCACCCTGAGGTGGAGGCTCCCGCTGCCGGGCAAAGGCACGTGCGCCATTTCGCTGTGGAACTTCGGGAGCGAACGGCTTCGCCACACCTCATGGCCATCGACCTCGATCACAAACTGCGCCGTCGCGCTGCCGCTGGTTTCCGCGTCATCGAGCGCCGCAACCGCCTGAAAGGCATTGGCGCCCGTGGGGATCGCATAGGTGACACGGTCGCCCGCCTTCATTCCCAGGCCGTGGTCATATTGTTTGCGGAAGATGCGCATGGGCTGCCCGTTGCCGTTCCGGTTGGGTTGGACCGTTCCATCGATGGGGACGACGGTCTCGAGAAGCGAATGCGTCGGCTTGGGCAGGAGGACCGCCCCGGCCACCTCCACGGCGCCGCACGGATGGGAGTCCGTCCAATAGCGTGTCGATTTCTGGAAGTGGAGATACACCTGGCTGATGGCCCGGGCCCAATGCTTTCCTTGCTGGCGGACGTTGGCTGCCACATCGCCGCCGCTGTCCTTTCCAAAGTAATAGATCTCATTCAGCATCAGCGCGCCGCCGCCGAGGGCCGGCCAGTTGCGGCCGTTTCGATGCCAATAGGTATCGGTACCCCACTCGAACCAGTGCGGCCAATAGGCCAGCCAATCGCGGTACAGAGACGAGTCGGGTTCCTGGCCGGGGTAGGTCACCAGCTGGTTGGATCCAGTGCAAGGATCCCAATACTCGTAGGATTCGTGTTCGAGGTTGTGCCCCTCGTTGTTCCACATGTGAGTGATCTGCACCAGGTGATAGTGGCCGGCCGAGATGTCGTCGTAATACGTCTCGTGTCCGGTCCTGCCGGTGTCGTAAAGCTCCTTCTCGATCTGCCGGTAGTTCAGGTGGAAATAGGCCGCTTTGGGATCGGCACACGGATACAGGGTCCACGCCACGTTGTCGAGGTTCGCCGCCGGATCGCCCGACAACAGCCAGTCGATGATCCCTTGGCTCATGAAGAACGCCGAGGTCTCGTGGGCATGCTGCGCCTTGCCGAAGCAGATCTTGAGCTTGTTGCGCACGCCGCCGGGATGGGTCACTCGGATCCGGTAGACCTGGAACCGGCCATCTTCGTCCGTGAACGCGACCTCCTTCGCGACGCGCGGATCCTGCAAGGAGTTCACATAGTCGATGTACTCGCCGTAGGTGAACCACGGCACGCTTGCGATCCGGGTTCGGCCCGGAGGGATCGTCAGGCGCAAGGAAGTGCCGCTTTCGTTCGATTCGACGCGGCGCCAGCTTCCCGAGGAGCTGCGCACATAGCCGCACCGGTTGGTCGCCCCGACCAGATCGATCGTCAGCTCCTGCGGGCTGTCCGCTCCGTTCGTCGCCTCGACCATGAACTGGCCGAGCCGCGCGTTTTCCTTCAGCTCGGCCTCCTCCGGCCGGAGCCGATAGCAATGGGCCGAAACCCGCGTCAGGTTTGTGGGATTGCGAGGGGAGCCGCCATCCAGCGGAGCGTTCAAGGTGACGGACGGCCGGCGCAAATGGAGCACCCAGTCGGCATCGGGGTCGCCCGGAGGAGCAAAGTCACGCGGGCCATCCTGGGCCGTCAGGTCCGGCTGCGGATCATATTGGCCTGTCTCCGCGTGCAACCACTCGACGGAATAAACGCCTGCGGACAAGCGGACCGAGTTGGTCCCGCCCCGAGGGAAATACGCGACGTACTCGATCCCGGGCAGCGCCAGCAGGGTGTTGTGCGGCGCCACCAGATCAAGGCGAGGCCCCATTTTCCAGTATTCGGTCTTCGTCGTAAAAAACCGGTAGAGCGACTCGATCTGCCCGGGCCGGAAATTGTCGATGTCGCGCTCCGTGAAGGTCCGGACGGCCGTGCCGAGGAAGCCGGCTGCAAAGTACCCGCCGGCCGCGGCGATCTTCCACGCTTTCTTTCTCACTGTGGACGGCAGATGGGCCTGGCGGGTTGTATAGCCGGCGGAGGACTCGTAGCCGGGCTCGTATTGGTAGCCGAATTCCGTGTTCAACACGGGCTTGCTTCGGGCCCAGTCCTCCGCGATGCAGTCCTCGAGGCCAGCCCCTTCGAAATCCCATCCGGCGGGCGTCCAGCTTGCCGGATACTCGACTCCTTGCCAACGGGTTGGGAAATAGGTGAGCCCCCTGCGGTTGCCATCGATTGCGCCCCAGGTGCGCCGCTGAACGCCCTCGTTGTTCTGGGTCACGTGGAGGTTGACCGCGCTGTCGATCCAGAGCGGCCAGACGACCTGGGGCCGCCGCTGGGAAAAGCCGCGGTAGCTCCGGAACGGGGTTTGGTCCGTGATCCAGAGCGACGGGTGGCATCCGATCGGATGCGCCGGATCGAGCCGGCGAATGCGGGCCGCCAAGTCCTTGGCCCACTCGACATCGCCCTGCTCGTAGCTGTATTGGCCGGTCGGATACCGTTCAAACTCGTTGGCGATGGTGATCATGAACAGGTTCGACCGTCCCTGGTACCTTCGGACGACCGCCTCGATCCATCGGTTCTGCCGGCTTGTGTCGGCCCAGAGCCCTTCCCCGCCGCCGACGCCATACCCGAACAGGATCAGCTCGATGTTCATGCCTCGGGCAGCGGCGCAGTCGAACACCCAGTCGAGCTTCCGCATCGCGCTCTCGCGGATCACTGTGTAGTCCGGGCTCTTCGGCGTGCCTCCCCAAGGCCAGTGTCCATCGGCCATGGCCATCATGCGGATAAAATTAAAGTGGTGTTCCCGCCGCGAATCGATGTAGCGGGCGATGATGTTGGTGGGCAGCGCGATCAGGTAATACGCCGTGTCCCCCATCGGGAAGAACCGCTCGCCGCTCGCATACCGAAAGGAACGGGGGTATTCCGGATCCACGAGGATCGGCCCGGTCGCCGCGGCGGCAGGCAAGGCTTGCTCCGCCATCCCGAGAAACAAGAAAGCCCCCAGGACGGACACCATGGCGCCGAATGGGGAAGCGCATGGCTCCCGAGCCCCCAGGTTCATGACAGGATCGAAATGCATTGGTTCAGCGGTCCTGGATCGATTGGCAGAGTGCGCGCAGCCGGCCACGGATCGGGCGGGCAGAGCTGCCGCTGCGCGATGTGGGATCGGCCTGGCCGGCATGCTCAAGGATTGTTGGGGTGGCGGTACCGCTCAAAAACCCAGCGATAATCGGCCGAGCCGAGGTTCGTGGGCGGCCGGTCGCTGCTCTTGCGCTGGCCCACGGCGGCCAACCTCCCGTATCGGATGAGCTCGGGATCTTTCCACTTATGGACTTCGGCGTGGCCGTCCACAAAGGCGAAGCTGTTCACGTCGCCGTGGAACATGGCCAGCGGATCAACCCAGCTGAACGATCCGGGCGCGCCGATTTGCCAAAGCACAACCCACGATCCGTGATTGCAGCCGCCGACGTCCGCATCCTCGACAAAGCTCATCGTCATGGCAGGATTTCGGACCTGGGAGAGTTTCCGGAAAGTATCGCCCTGGCCGGCGTAATTTCCATCGAGGTTTTCGCCGCCCACGCCATTGGCTCGGGAGTAGCTGTCGAAAGCCCACCCCGCGGCAATCGAAGAGAGCTTGGTGCGCGTATCGCCCGGGCAATGGACGGTCTGGTAATTGGGGAGGTAGGTGGCAAACATGTTGTATTCTCTCCACGCCTTTTTCACGACGAGCATGGCCTGGGCCACGCTGGCGCCCGCGAGCACGTCGGCGGGTTTGGTCGTGGGCGAAAACGTCCAGAAACCGCCCACCTTGCCGTTGAAAGGACCTTCGTCGACGCTCTGCACCCGGTCATTGTTGTCCTCGGCATACATGACGAAGGCTAGGGAGAACTGCCTTTGATTGCCCAAGCAGGCCGAGCTGGTGGCTTTGAGCTTGGCTCGAGTGAGGGCAGGCAAAAGCATCGACGCAAGAATCGCGATAATCGCAATGACGACCAGCAGCTCGATCAAAGTGAAGGCGGCAGGCCGCGGGGCGCGACACCGGGTATCGGGCGATTGGCCCTCCGGAGGCCTGCTGTTCACGGCTCCCGACCGGCTTGGTTGGATCGATCTCAATGTCTGGGTTTCCCAACGGCTTCGCGGCTCCGACGGGCTGCCCTCGGGGATCGGATTGGGCCGATCGACCGTGGGACGGCCAAGCCCGGTCCGACCTTAGGGTCTGTGCAAAAATTACTTCCGATTTTGGCGGGAGCGCCGCCGCGCCCGATGCGAGGCGCCTGCCTGCCGCGGCGGCGCAGGCAGGCCTGCCTGCCGGCAGGCAGGCGAGTGGAGGGAGTGTATCCCCGGCGATACTCGACCGACCGAGCCACGAAGCCGATGGCCCGGCGCCGCCCCGCCCCTGCGGGCTGGGGGTCTTGGGCGCGCTGGCTGTGTTGCTCCTCGCTCACAGACCGCGCGGGTATGCTCGCTCGTCGCGCCTTGCCAGCCCGCCCAATGCCCTCCAGCAAAATCGGAATTAATTTTTGCACAGACCCTTACTGAATCGTGCTCAGGCGGAAGAAGCGATTCGCATCGGGCACGACCGGTTCGGAGTAGGCGCCCGCGGGGGCTGGTGCGACCGGCGTCCACGGTCCGCCCGATGATGGCGCCCATTCGAGCTGTCCGGAGCCGGTCCAGTTCAGGTGAATCTGGCCTTCGGAAGTGGTGGCTGGCCCGAACCGCAGCTTGGGAGGCAGGACTGCCAGAGCGGCGATATCGGCCTCGCCCAGCGCGCGGCTGTAAATGCGGACCTCGTCGATCATTCCTTGCCAGTAGTTCCCCTGCGACACGCTGGTCGGCGAAACGATCGCGCAGCTGCCGATATAGACGTTGTTGGCGCTGTTGTGCTGGCTGAACGGAACGGCATCCGTGAACTCCATGGCCAGGACGCCATTGGTATAAAGGCGCATCAGCGGGAGCCCCAGGGGGTTCTGGTCATAAACGCCTGCGAGGTGGATCCACTGGTTCGTCATCAAGCGCGCCCCCGGGGCGCTGCAGGCCTTGCTGGCATTGTTTGCGGAGGCCACTTGGAAGGACCATGCCCCCAACGCATCCCATTCTTCCACGTTCAAGCTCCATCCTCGAGCCGAGCTGGCGGCCCCTTTGCTCAGGATGCGGCCGTGCTGGCCGGTGGCGTTGGTGTTGCCGCGATAGAATACCCAGGCGCTCAATGTCATTGATCCGGTGATTCTCAGATGCTCGGGATTGCCGACCAGAATCCGGTCGTTCAACCCGTCGAAGTCGGCGCTGAATTGCCCGATGGCGCCTTCGCCCCACAGAGTTCCGTTCAAAAGGCTGACGGAAGCCCCATAAATCGACTGGTCCGCGCTAAGTGTGCCTGTCCCTTCCTCAAATCTCCAATAACCCACCAATTCGCTGTAGGGGAACTCGAATGTGCTGTTGGGCAGGATGTCGTTACTGCACAAATCCTTCACATCGGAGACGCCGAGGGTGTAGGACAGCCCATCGACGAGCCCGGAGCCAAGGTCCAGGACGACGGTGCATCCGTCCGCCTGCAACGCCGCGGCATTGACCCAGACGCTCTCTTGCAGGGAGCTAAGGAGCGTGTAGTTGGCCGGATTCGCTGCCGTGTCCGCAATGACCGGCTCGCTGAAGAGCACCCGGACCACCAGGGGTTTCCCTGGCGACATCGCGGAACGGATGGTCGGTTGAACCGTGTCGTTCGTCACCACCAGCACGGCTGTCCGGCTGGTCACGACATTGGCTGGATTTGTGATCACGCAGAAAAAGGAGCCGTTCGCCAGGGGCGCCGTGAAGGTCAGACCGGTTTGTCCTGCGATGGGGGCTCCGGAACTCGCGTCATGCCATTGGGCGGCGATTGGCGATGTCCCGGTGAGCAAGCGCACTTCCAGCGTGGGCGGTGCTGGAGCGCACACCGAGGTGATGGCATCCTGAGGATAGCTTTCATCCACGGAGAGGGGCTCCTGGGGCGGGGTGACCGCCAGGCTCTGGATTTCGGCCGGGCTGAGTGCGCGGCTGTAAATCCGCACTTCGTCGATCAGCCCCTTAAAAGGGTTTTCCGTCGTCCCGGAGCTGCGTCTGCCAATGCAGACATTCGTCAACGAATCGTACTGGGATGTGGGAACATTGACAGTGTTCTCGCCTCCCAGCACGCCATTGGTGTAGATGCGCACGGCAGGGACGCTGGGATCGTAGACGCCGGCCAGGTGGACCCACTGATTGCTCAGCGCGCGGGCGCCGGGGGCTTGCGCGCCGACGGTGGCTGTGGCGCTTGTCGCGATCATGAACGCCCAGCTGGCCGGCTCGTCCCACGATTCGAGATTCAGCGACCAGCCGGCCTGCTTCGGCGCCTTGCTGTTGCCCAGCTTGTTGACAATCCGCCCATGGGCGGCCGTGTTGCCGATGTTCGTTCCCATGTCGTGGCGAACCCAGGCGCAGGCAGTCATGGCGCCAGTCAGCTTGAGCGGATCCGGATTGCCGATCAGCACCCGGTCATTGGATCCGTCGAACCTGAGGCAATACTGGCCGAAAGGGCTGGCCACCCAGGCGGGCTCGTTCTCCAGAACGCCGGTCAAATTGTTGCCGGAAACGTCCGTGGTATTGGTGCCGCTGCCGTCTTCAAAATTCCAGTAGCCTACAAGGCTAGGGTCCTGCGCAAGGGCGGACGGCATCATCGCCAGTGCCATGGCAACGAGGAAGCCAACAACCCGCGCGATGTGGATGAGCATGGCCGAAGCCCGGCGAGTCGCCGCGAATGGAGCTTTCATAAGGAGATCTGGATTGATATTTACCTGGACAGGCGGCTGGCCGTCAATACTTTTGCGCAATCACGATCAGAGATTTAACGAGCAGACGGGCAGGACGCAGTTTTGCGTCACGGCAAAAGGATTGACAGGTTCAGGTCCGGCTTCCACTCTGGGATCGCTCGACACCCTGGAACGTCGGAACGGCCGTACAATCTTCATACAATCTTCACCCATCCCAAATCCAAGCAATCCAAGCATCATGAAAACTGCTCTTGTCTCGCTTGCCATAGCGGCGGCCATGCTCCGCGCCGCGGGCGCCGAGGTCTACATCAATGCCGTTCTCCCGAACGCGCCGGGCGGCGACACGGGCAACGAGCACTTCGAACTGCGGGGCGCGCCGGGCCTGTCGCTCGCCAATTATTACCTGTTGAGCATCGAAGGCCAAGGCACGGGGACGCCCGGCAAGGGCGACGTGAATCAGTTCTTCGATCTGGGGGCGTTCTCGCTGGGCGCCAATGGGTATCTGTTTGCGCGCCAGTATGGCAGCCCCTACACCGCGACGGATCCGGAGGCGGCGGTCATCGAGAACTCGATCGGCAGCGGTTGGGGGCAGGCCAACGCGGCGGGCAGCAGCGTCGGCCACTACTCGGACAGCGCGCAGGTCGATCTGGAGAACGGCACCACAACATTCCTGCTGGTCCGCGTCGCCAGCGCCGCCCCCCCGAGCCTGACGAATGACCTGGACCTCGACAACGACGGGCTTCTCGATCTGCCCGAAGGGTGGACCGTGGTGGATTCGGTCGGCATCATGGACGGCGCGAACGTGGCGGCGACCGACGCCTCGTACGGGGCGATCACGTTCCGCGCGCCCGACACAAACGGCGTCTATCTGGGGACGTGCGCGCACGGGAACATCATCGATGTGCCGGGCCCGCTGACCACCTCCTCGGGGACCTTTTACGTCGGGCGCAAGGGCGTCTCGACCGGATCGACCGCTGCGGACTGGATGGGATCGATTCTGCAGGGGGCAGCCGCCCAGCCGCTGAACTTCTATTTCTACAGCGCGAGCGATCCGGCCTACACGGGCATGCGGGTGTCCGACATGGTGTGCGGCGGGCCGAACGCGAGCATCGCGCCGCTGGGCGCCCTGCCCTACATGCCCGCCATCCACGGGGGGCGGTTCACGAACTACACCCAGGTGGCGATCGGCGGCACTGTCGGCGCCGTGGCGGTGGACCCGCGGGATGACACCACGATCTTGTTCACCATCGACACGCTGCTGGGCGGGATCTACCGGGCCTCGAAGGTGGCCAGCGGCAACTGGGGGGTGGATCCGGCGCCGGTGGTGGGCGGGCTGGATCGCCCTTCGGGCCTGGTGGTGCAGACCAACGGCACCCTGTGGTGGCTCCACGATGTCAGCAAAGCCCTCATGCGCCTCGAGGCGCCGTGGGAATCCCACGCGCCGGAGACGGTTGTCAGCAACTTCGGCGGCGCGGCCACCGATGACGACCCGGTGGATCTGACGTTCGCTCCCGCCAACTTTTCGGGCTCGGTCGGGCAGCCTCACTGGATCGTCATCGCCGATCGCGGCAGCGACGGCGACGCCTTCAACGCGTTGAACATGGTGGACCCGGGCACGACCAATCTCGACGAGGCCAGCAGCAATTTCCTGGTGGCGCCCACGACCGGAAGCCTGGGCTGGGATAATCTCAACGACATCGACGCCCTGCCGCGATCGGGCGAGGTGGTGGCATTGAGCCAGGACGGTTTCATCTCCGCCGTGGACGCGAACGGCTGGATCCGGTCCATCATCCCCACCGCGTTTTGGCCGCTCGGCTCGACCCCGTCAGCGCCCGCCCTGGCGGTCGATCCCCTCACGGGCCGGATCTGGCTGGCGGACGATTCGCTGGACGAGATCTGGTCGGTCGACCCGAGCGCAACCGGCCAGACGCCCGATGCGAAGGAGCTGAGCTTCCCGCTCGCCGATCCCGCGGCTGCCTATCGCCAGATTGACTTTCACGATCCGGGGATGGCTTTCGCTGCCAGCGGGGCGTTCCTGGTGATTTCGGATTCGAGCACAGCTGGCGGAGGGGGGCGTTTGATGATCTTCCACAACGAGCCGTTCACGATCCCCGAATTCGCCGTCTCGGGCGCTCCTCCGACGACCGAGGGAGTCGCCCTGAGCTGGGAGTCGGCGGGCAGCGTCCGATACGCCGTCGAGCGGAGCATCCATGTAGCTGATCCGGCCTCCTTCATCTCCCTGGCCACGAACCTGACGGCCCGCTCGTTCATCGACACCAACCCGCCGCCGGCGGGGGCCTTTTACCGGGTTGTGGCCCGGCCATAGCGCCCGCAATTCGGGCAGGTGGAAAAGCCGAAATGCGCGATGCGATCCGCGCGCAGAGCGTGAGATCACAGCCATGAAGGCTTCCGACGATGGAAAGGGCAGGTTCAGCAAACCGATAGCAGGAGATAAACAGAGCGTCAGAAGTCCACAACGCCGGGTCAGGCCTGCCTGCGCCGCCGCGTCAGGCAGGCCTGACCCGGCGTGACTTATGACGTTGTGCAGAGCAGGGATCCAGGTGTCGGATCATGCCAATAGGGTGACAGGTTCTTAGTTTGTGGGGGGAGATGGAGGATCCGTGCTTGCATCGGGAAGGGGAAGGCTGGTAGATGATCGGGTCGAACTGTCACATGGCATACCAACGTATGAAAAGCATCTTCGCCTCTCTGGCCGTCCTGGCCCTGGCCTCCCATCTCGCGACCGGGCAATCTGTCTGGATCAACGAAGTGCTGACCAATCCGAACGGCAGCGACAGCGGGGCCGCCTTCGGAAACGAGTATTTCGAGCTGCGCGGCACGCCGGGCTTGGCGCTTTCGGGCTATTACCTGCTCAGCCTGGAGGGGCAGGGGGCCAACACGGGCGACATCAACCAATTCTTTGACCTGGGCGCGTTCTCGATCGGCGCCAACGGGTACCTGTTCGCCCGGCAGAACTTGAGTCCGTATGTCGCGACGGCGGGGGGTGCCACGGTGATTGAGAATACGGCCGGCCAAGGCTGGGGACTGACCGGCGCGAGCACGGTCGGGCACAGCGGCGACGGCACCCAGGTGGATTGGGAAAACTCGGCATCGACGATCCTGCTGATCCAGAAGGGCGCTGGGGACGCGCCGGCCCTGACCACGGATCTGGATACCGACAACAATGGAACCCTCGACCTGCCCGCCGGGTGGACCGTTGCGGACTCGGTCGGCATCATGGATAGCTCGAGCGCGAACGCAGCCGATTTCTCCTATGGGGCCATCACCCTGCGCGTGGGCGAGCTGGGATCCAGCCTCGAGGGCGTCATCGTGCAAGTGCCCGGCACGCCGCCCACGTCGGCAGGCGCGTTTTACGTGGGGCGCAAGGGAGAATCGACCGGTTCGACGGCGGACGATTGGATGGGCGCCATTCTCAATGGCAGCTCGGCTGCCCCGCTCGACATCACGTTCGCTTACTCGAGCGACGAGGCCTTTGTCGGCAAGAAGACTCCCGACATGGTGTATGGCGGACCCAACCTGGTCCCTGAACCCGGAACGCTCGCCCTGGTCGGGCTGGGCTGTCTGGCGCTGATCATCGGCAGAAAATCCCGGTAAGATCCTGGATGCCCACCTGTTGCTGTCGAGGTTGCAGTGCGGGGACCGCGCCGCTCAAGGGCTGGTCGCGCGCCCGGAGATCCGGCGGCGCGTTCACGCTCATCGAGCTGCTGGTGGTGATCGCGATCATCGCGATTCTGGCGGGGATGCTGCTGCCGGCCATCTCGAAGGCGAAGGCCCGGACTCAGCGGATCGCGTGCCTGAACAATCTCAAGCAGCTGGCCCTGGGCTGCACCATGTATGCCAACGACAACCAGGGCCACTACACCGCCCCGACATGGCATCCGGCCCAGATCCCGAACATCCCGGCCAACTCGGATCGCTCGGCCCAGGACGACGACCTCACCTTCCTCTATCCCCGCTACATCTCGACCACGCGGACATTCACCTGTCCGAGCACGCGCCACGTCGTGCACGGCGACGAGTGGGGCGTCAAGCCCGGCACCCGGGAGCCGGTCCTGATGGACCTGGTGACGCTGGCCCCTTACAGCCCGCCCGACTCCCACGGATTGGGGTACGAGGTGTTCGGGCTGTTCACGGGCAGCGGCATCACCCATCCGAAGAAGACCGAGCAGAACATCCTGAGCCACACCGTCAAGAACGCCCCGCAATTCATCGGGCAGCGGCTCGCCCCCGCGCTGGTGTTTCTGATGGTGGATGCCGATCGTGGAAGCGTCGAGCCGGTCGTCTTTGCCCAGGTCAGCAACAGCAACTTCCCTGACCCGGAAGACAACCATGGCCGGGAGGGCAGCAACATGAATTTCTGCGACGGCCATGCCGAGTTCGTCAAACGACAGAAATGGCTCGACGTGTGGGACTGCTCGCAGGATACCAAGCGAAGTTCGAGTGCAGTGCGATAGAAGCTATGAAACGCCGTCATTTTCTCCGGTCCTGCGCCTTGGGGGGCGCGGGGATGCTGATTCTACCTCGGGGCACGCTCTGGGGGGCCCGGGCGCCGTCCAACAAGCTGAACATCGCCCTGATTGGCACCTGGGGCCGCGGCGCGGCCCATTTCAACGCCATTGCCGGCGAAAGCGTGGCGGCGCTGTGCGACATCAACGAGGAGCATCTCGCATCGGCGGCCGCGAAGTTCCCCGGGGCCAAACCATACGTTGATTGGCGCAAATGCCTCGATCAAAAAGGGCTGGATGCGGTGGTCTGCTGCACAGCCGATCACACCCATGCGTTCATCGCCAACTGGGCGATGAACCGGGGCATGCATGTTTATTGCGAGAAGCCCCTGGCCAACAGCGTCGAGGAGGCGCGCGTGGTTCGCGCCACCTATCTTCGGAACAAAGACAAGCTGGCCACGCAGGTCGGGACCCAGCGCCACGCCAACGAGAATTTCAACCGGGTCAGCGAGCTGGTGCGGGACGGGGCGATTGGCGAGCTGCGCGAGGTCTGCGCCTGGGGCAATCGCCAGATCCCGCGGCCGGGCTATCTGCCGGCCCAGGGCGAGCCGCCCCAACACATCCACTATGACCTCTGGATCGGGCCTTCGCCCTATCACCCTTACAACCCCGGCTATTTCTCGGGGGGGCCTGGGATGAACTGTCTCCAGTGGAACATGTATTGGGATTTCGGCAGCGGCCAGGTCGGCGACATGGGCAGCCACACCATGGACATCGCCTGGGACGCCCTGGATGCCGGCCGGCCCACCTCCGCCGAAGCCAAAGGGGATCCAGTCCATCCCGAGGTCACCCCCGTCAAGGTCGAGATGAATTTCGAGATCCCCGCCAACGCCTGGCGGCCCGCCATCCGCCTCTCGTGGTTTCAGGGAGGCGCCATGCCCGATAATCCGGCCCCGTTCATCGATCTCAAGAAGATCGGGCACGGGGCGATGTTCGAGGGCGCCAAAGGCGTCCTGGTCGCCGATTTCAACAACCGGATCCTGTTCCCGGCCGGGAAAGGGGCGGACCTCACCTACTATCGCCGGCGCGCGCCGGAGACCTTGCTGCCGCCGGTGGGCGGGTTCCAGCAGGAATGGCTCAACGCCTGCAAGGGGAGCCTGAAGACATCGTGCGATTTCGATTACGGCGGCACCATGATCGAAATGATGTTGCTGGGCCTTGTCGCGTATCGCGCGGGCCGCAAGATCGCTTACGACGGCGCCGCGGGGCGGGTCACCGATCATCCGCCCGCCAACGAGCTGCTGCGCCGCACCTACCGGCCCGGCTGGACCCTCAACGGATAATCCCCAACACACCCATGAAACCATCCCCACTCCTGATTGCAACCGCACTGGCCCTCGGGTTTGCCGCACCTGGATTCGCCGCTTCGTCCGGCCCCCGATTCTATGGCGATCCGCCCGATGACCATCATCCATGGGCGGTTCACGATGGCAACCGGCCGCAGCCCAAGACCGTGGTTCCCGGCACGTTCAGCTCGGCCGATCAGCCCGGCCGGCCGCCGTCGGACGCGGTCGTCCTGTTCGATGGCGCCGGCCTCGAGAAATGGCGAACCGACAAGGGGCAGCCGGCCCCCTGGCGGATTGTTGACGGCTGTCTCCAGGCCGAGCCCGGCACGGGAAAAATCCTCACCAAAGAGCTGATCGGCGATTGCCAGCTGCACATCGAGTGGGCCGCTCCGCGCAAGGTCGAAGGCAGCAGCCAGGGCCGAGGGAACAGCGGCATTTTCTTCATGGACCGGCTCGAGATCCAGGTGCTCGACTCCTACCAGAATGTGACCTACGCCGATGGGCACGCCGGCGCGTATTACGGCATCAACCCGCCCATGGCCCTGCCCGTCCGCCCGCCCGGCGAGTTCCAGGTGTGCGACATCGTGTTCCGCCGGCCGATCTATCAGGGCCGGCAGGTGCTGGACCCGGGGTACGTGACCGTCTTTATCAACGGCGTCCTTGTGCAGGATCACACCCCGCTCGAAGGGGCCGGCGGCCATCGGCAGCGCACCAAGGCCGGCCCGTTCCCGGAGAAGGGCCCGCTCTCCCTTCAAGACCATGGCAACCCGACGCGGTTTCGGAATATCTGGTATCGGGAATTGCCTCCGCGGCCTGCCGAGGGCGGCACCGATGGCTATCTGACCGCGGAGGCCGCCCGGGCCAAGCGGCAGGAAATCGCCGCCGCAATCCGCCAGGACGCGGCCACGCTACGCAACCCGGCCAATCCGCTCCCCCAGATGCTGCGGCTGATGGAGTCCCTGGTCTATCAAATAGATCCGGCCGCGCTCGAGCAGGCCAGCGCGATGGCCATGGCCCACGCGAAAAGCATCGAAGGATTGCCCCCGGCCCAGCTGGCCGCCAAAAAGGACGAGGTGAAAAACCTGTCCGACACCTACGCTTACCTGATCAAATCCAAGATCCTGCCGGCCGATTTCGCCCCTCAGTCCGCTTTCGAGCGGATCATCCGGGCCCAAGGCTGGGACAAGAAACCGAGATAGGCGCAGCCTTCCGCCGCCCATCGCCGCCGACCTGAGGGCGGGCGCGAGCTGCCAGCTCCGTTCCCTTGAGCGACTGCGGCTGCCTGTCCGTAACGCTACCCGATGGCGGGCGCGGCCTGAAGGGAACCATCGCTCCCTTGCGCTTTCCGGAGAGGGCCGGCGGGTTCAGTGGCCTGCCGGCGACGGCGCGGAGTCGGTCAAGCGAGGCTGGATGAGCAGCACCAGCACGATCGATATCACGGCCGCGCTGGCGAAGATCCCGAAAATGCCCACCAGCGGCACGTGCCGGTCCCGGAGGATCCCGAAACCCCAGTCCGCAAAGCCTCCGCAGCTGATGCTGACCATGTTCATGATGCCGTAGCCGGTCGCCCGCAGGTCAGCCCGGGCGATCTGGCAGAGGATGGGCATGTTGTTCGAGTCGAAAAATCCCCAGCCCAATCCGAACAGGATCAGGAAGGCCACCGCCACCCATAACATCTTCGTCTGGGGCGCGAAGCCCACCCCGAACATCGCCGGCACGATCATCGACATGCCGATTGCGCTGACATAGATGCGGCCGCGGATGGTCCGGCGCATCCATCGGTCGGCGAGCCAGCCGCCCGTGATCGCTCCGAAGATCGCGGCCACCTGCCAGTAGAGCGTGGCGGAGACCCCGGCCTTGCCTTGCCCGATGCCAAACTCGGCCTTGAGGATCGCGGGCATCCAATCCCGGACCACCCAGCCTGCGAGCGCCGGCAAGGTGAAGTAGAGCACCAGCAGGATGAAAGATCGGTTGCTCAGCAGTTCGCGGAAGGCGGCGCCTGGGGAGGCGTGCGGAGCCGGGCGGGCCCCGGCCGGCCGCGGAGCATTTCGAAGAAGAAAGAACAGCGGCGCCGCATACAGGATGCCCACCAGCCCGCACAAGTCGAACGCCCACCGCCAGCCCAATGCCGGGTGATCGGCCGCGTACCCGCTGAACCCCCCGATGATCACCCCCGCATAAATGCCCATCTGGTGAAGGCCAACCGCCCGCGAGCGCGTCGGGCCCAGGTGAAAATCCGCGATCAGCGCCAGGGCGGCTGGAATGTAGAACGCCTCGCTGATGCCCATGACCGCCCGCGTCAGCAGCAACTCCTCGTAGGTGGTCACGTGCCCCGTGGTCCACGTCACCAGCGACCATACGAACAGGCTCGCGGCAATGACATGGCGGCGGCTGTAGCGGTCCGCCAGATACCCCCCGATCGGGCTCAGGATCGCATACACCCACTTGAACAAAGCGAGGATCTTCCCCCAATTGGCCTCGAGCCCGATGTCCGGGATGTCCTGCATCACCGAGAACTTCATCGCCGCCAGCATCTGGCGGTCGAGGTAGTTCAGCAGAGCGACGGGCACCAGCAGGGCCACGATCAGCCATGCCGTGCGCGATGCCGAGGATCCAGGCCGAGGTTCCATGTCAGCGCGATCTCAGACTCCACACTTCGGGCGAGCGCACCCGGGGGCGCACCTCGCCGCTCGGGACGACGAACATTCCGTCCCACTCGACGCAGGGCGCCGTGGCCCGCGGGGCCGGCACCTGGCCGTTCTGGCTCCAGCGGTCCCGAGCGGGATCGTAGGCGAGAATGGTGTCCGGGAATCCCGGATGCCGCTCGATAGGCTCAAAACCCACCCTCGAACCGTCGTCTCCGGACAGCAGCAGGATCCGCCCATCGATCACCGGGGCCGGAGAGGGCGCCGCGACGCTCGGCTTGGGGAGATCGCGCAGGCGCGTCCAGCCGCTTCCCGGGCCATAGCGCCAGGCCTCCCGAAGATACACGCGAACCGCTTTGCCATCGGCGCTGGGCGCCAGCGCCGCGCCACCGAGCACGTAAAAAGCCCCGTCGCGCGCCGCCGCCGCCGCCAGGAATCGCGGCGCGCCGGGGATCGGCTCGATCTCGCGCCAGACCAGCGGCGGCCGGCTCAGGTCCAGCGCGAAGACACGGCTTGTCGCCCGCTGCTCGCCCGGGGCCTCGGCGCCCCCGGCAATCCAGAGCGTGTTCGAGACCATCGCGCCGCTCATGTGGGCCAGGGGGATCGGGAGGGCCGGCAGCGGTTCCGTCAAGAGACGGCCGGCCTGCCATCGCAGCCGAAAGGCGTCCGCATAGTGCCGCGCGGCGTCACTCCCGCCCACGCACAGCACGGCGTCCTCGTGCGTCACGCTCACGCCGTATCCCAGCGGACGCGGCAAGCGGCCCGCCCGGATCCAGCGGCCGCCCGGCGACTCGAGCGCATACACCGCGTCGTGCCACACCTTCACCGGCGCCCCGCCCGGCCCTTCATCGGAGAAATTCGCGCCGCCTCCGACGAGCAACGCCCCCCCGCTCACGCCCGCGTAGCATCCGGCAACGCCCAGCGGATCCGGCAGGGACGGAAGCCTCGACCACTTCGTTAAACCATCGGCATTGGCGGCGGACATGGAATCCATAAACGGCATGGCCAGCAAGATCGCGAGTGAAGCCAGGACGCCGGCAGCCGGAAAGCGAGCTTTCGCATGCGCGCGCTCATTTCCCCAGCACACCTTTGCGCATTTCGGCGTCCGTGTCATTCGGGTTGTCCCGGTGTCATAAATCGGCCGCAACCATATGCCAGCGGCAGCCGCTTGTCACGGATGCATTTGCGCAAGACCTGCTGCGCGGGGAGAGCCGGGGCCGGACTCGATCACCTTAGTGGTCTGTGCAATTGCACAGACCCTTATGCGATGGATCCGATGTCGCTCGAGGGGGCTAAACGCCTTCGCCGAACAGGTTGGCCAGCCGGGCCGCCAGCTTGCGGCGGGCGACCGCATAGGAAAAATACTGGACGCCCAGCCCGTAATTCGTCCGGGCCCACTCGTCCCGCAGCGACGGATTGCCCAGGATCGTCCGGACCTGGTCGACAACATCCTGGGTCACAAGCTGCGCCAGCTCGATGGTCTTGAACCCCAGCGGATCGATGTCCCTCGCGTAGACCGCATACCGGTTGACCACGACCGGCTTGCCGAAGTAGATGGCCTCGAGGAAGGCGTTGCCGAACCCTTCGTAATAGCTCGGATACGTCACCAGGTCCGCATGAGGATAGACGTCCGAAAGCCGGTAGACCTTCTGGCCCTGCGCGTTGGCGCCGCGCGTCTCTCCCACCCGGCCCGCGATGAACCGCACGTCGATCCCTGCATCCGCGATCCGGTCGTTGAGCATCGCCATGTAGGCGCTGCCTTCGTCCCCGGCGGGATGGGAGATGACCAATTTGGCGCGCGGATCGCGGAGGCGCCGGACCAGCTCGATGGCGTGCTCGATGCCCTTGCGCTGAACGACGCGGGTGGGCTGGAGGATGAGCCAGTCGTCCTGGCGCAGGCCGATCTCGGCGCGCAGGTCGCGGTTGTAGTCGTCCACGCCCGGCGGAGGGGTGCTGAAATCGAGGACGTTGGGGATGACCTGGGAGGGGATGCCCAGGCGCCGCGCCAGCTCCTTTTGCTGCATCGAGTTGATCACCACATGCTCCATCGTGTGGAGCAGCGGCGGAAAGGCAGCCTGCAGATAATCGTTGACCGCGTTGAGCGTGAATCGCTCGCGCTCCCAGACGAAATCGTGGTGGTGGGCGATGACCGGGATGATGGTCTCCGCGATGACCTCCGTCATCGCCAGCCCGAGCGGGATGTGCATCGGGATGGCCAGGATGTTCTCCGGAACCAGGACCTCGAGCCGGAACTTCTCGATGAAATGGTAGAGCTCGTCCTTGAGGCGCTCCTTGATGGATTGGATGCGGTTGGTCACCGCGCGGCTGCGGCAGTTCACGCCGAACAGCTTGTCCTGCACCTCCGCCACCTCGGGATGGTTGAAGAAGGCCAGGGGCGCCGTGTGGCTCGCGTCGGGCGGGCCGTCCAAGATCCCTGCCATCCAGTAGCAGGTGTGGCCCATGCCCGACAGGATGTGGGCCCACTTGCGGGCCTCGAGCGTGACGCCATCGGTTCCCTGAAACCGAGTCGAGATGAATCCGATGCGCTTGGGGGTGCCGGTGGCCAGAATGCAGGTGGTCATGAAAAAAGAAATCGCGATAGATCCGCCCAGCTGCCGGCCGGCGATCCCGCCGGGCGGTCGGTCAGATGCCAGGCCTGCCAGCCCTGGGCGAGGGCCGGCTCGATATCGTGGTCCCATCGGTCGCCCACCATCAGGGTTCGCCCCGGCTCCACCCCGCGCATCTCGAGCCGCGCCGCCAGGAGACGGAACACGTGCGGATCCGGCTTGCTGAAGCCGTGCTCGAACGACAGGAAGCAGAGGTCCGGCGCGAACGCTTGACGGCTCAGGCCCGCCCCGGAGAGCCCCCGATCCAGCTCCTGCAGCGTGTAGGGCTGGGAGTTCGAGGCCAGGCCCGCCGGGCGCCCCGCATCGGCAAGCCCCTCGAGAACCGGCGCCGCTCCCGCCATCAGGCGCACTTCGTGCCACAGGCCTGCCTGCTCGAACTGGAAGTCGAAACGCTCCTGCTCCGGCAGAGAGGCGATCTCGGGCGCCGCCTCGAGGACCACGGCGGGCCAGCAGACCTCCGGGAATGGTATTCCCCGGGACCGCGCCTCGGCATGCTCGCGGGCGATGATCCGATCGCATTCGGCGCCAAATTCCGCCAGCGTCAGGCGAGGCGCCGTTTTGAGGCGATCCTGCCAGAGGGCGATCCACCGGGCCGGGGCGTCATCCGGGGGCGGGCGCACCTCGAGGAGGGTGCCGTAGATATCGAAGATCACAGCCTGGACGTTCATGAGCGAATGTTCCACAGCAGAGGATAGAGGTACTCGGGGCGCAATTTCCACCGGAGAAAGCTCTCCTGGGCGCGCCGGCTGGCGCGGGGGCGCCCACCGCGCCGGGAGGGCAGCGATTGGGCCAGCTCGATGAAGGCGCGGGCATAGGCGCGCCCGCCGAGCCAGGAGGCTGCCGATGCGGGCCAGGCGCTGGCCGCGAGGCGGCCGGCAGCCGCCTGCCGGCGCCACGCCGCCAAAAACGGGTTCAGCCGGACGCATCGCGCCCAGGAACGATCGGCCGGCTGGTCCAGGACCTCGAGCTGGGCTGTGAGGGTCAGCCGGCTGAAGGGCGCCGGCTGCGGCTGCCCCGCCGCCAGCAGCGCGGGCGTTCCCGCCAGGCGGGCCGCCGCGCGCGGCATCTGTCCTTTCCATTCGGCGAACAGGCGCGCCTGGCGGCGCCGCTCCTGGCGCCAATCGAACAGTGACGGATCGATCCGGATCTCCCGATACACCTGCGGGAACTTGAATCCGAACGCGGCCATGTCGGGCGCGATGTCGGGGAGCTGCCGCGCGAGCAGGGGGCGCCCCGCCGCCGCGGCCTCGATGTAGGGCAGCCCGAACCCCTCCTGAAGCGATGTCAGGAGCACGGCCTCGCTCGCCCCGAACAGCTCCGGCACGCTCGGCTTCCCGTCCGGATCGTCCCGCAGAACGCCCAGGCGCAGCCGCCATCCGCGTTCGAGCGCGGCGGCCGCCAGGGCGTCCGCGTACGGCCGCTCCTCCTCCGAGCTCGCCCCGCCGGTGGTCACCAGCCAGGCTTCGGGCCGGAGCCAGCGGGCCAGCAGCAGCGATTCGAGGATGTTCTTTCGGCGCAGCAGCCGGCAGGGCGCCAGCCACACCGGCGCGCTCTCGCCAATCTGATCGGCCAGCCATCGGCGGGCAGCCGCCACGCGGGCCGCCGGCGGCCGCGCCGTCGGCCCCGCCGGGTTCGGCAGCCATCCGGCCCGGCCGGGGAAATGCCTCCGGAGCACGCTTGCGTCCGCCCGGTTGATGGCCACATGGCAAATCCCGGGCGCATCCGCCAGGACCGCATCCGCCACGGCCGCGGGCCCGCGGAATCCCCGCCCGCGCATGGCTGTGAAATGATGCCACCGGTTTTCGAACCACCAATCGTGATGATGCGCGATCATGGGAATGCCCGCATCGCGGCATCGGATCATGAGCGCGCGTGTCCAATCCAGGTTCCGGCCCAGGCCAAGGTTGTGGGCCCAGACCAGGCAGGGGCCAGGCTGGATCATCTCCGCCAGCTCCCGGGCGGCCTGCTCGGCGCGCCTGCGGGCGGACGGGCTGCTAAGGCGCAGCTCCGACGCGTAGCCGATCGCCGGCCACACCACGGCTCGGACCTGCGTTCCGGGACACTGCCCCTGCATGAGCTTCAGCCAGGAGGCATCGGGCGGTTCCCCGGCGGCCAGCACCAACTCCCGAATTTCTCCCGGCCATTCCCGGACCAGGTGCGGCGCCGCCAGCTCGATGACCCGCCGGACCCCGCTCGGCCGGAAATGGTGGTGCACGATAACCAGTCTCGTCATCCCCACGAATGTCGCATGCCCCGAGCCATTGGATCAATCCTTTCGGAACGGAATGCTTGACGCTCGAACGGGCAATGCGCGATTCTGTCGCCGTCGACCAGACCATGTCCGACTTTTTCCAAACAGGGGCTATCGCCACGCTGCATCGGCTTGGAGCGCCCAACCTGGTCCGGATGGAGCGCGAGCTCGAGGAGTTCGCGCGCGCGACTCCGATCGCATTGGTCCTGCCCTGCCACATCAGCGAGGTGGGCACCAAGGCGCTCCGGGGGATCGCCCGCGAGCTGGCTCGCGTTTCCTACCTGCGCCAGATCGTAGTTGGCATCGACGGCGCCCGGGGCGTGCGGCAATGGCACAAGGCCCGCCACTTCTTCGCCTCGCTTCCGCAAAGGCCGGTGCTCCTGTGGAACGACGGCCCGCGCATGCAGCGGCTCTACCAGAAGCTCGAGGATGCGGAGATGAGCGCCGGCCCCGGCGGCAAGGGCCGCAACGTCTGGACCTGCTTCGGCTACGTCCTCGCCAGCGAGAAGGCTCGCATGGTTGCCGTACACGACTGCGACATCGTCACCTACAGCCGCGACCTGCTGGCCCGGCTCTGCTACCCCGTCGCCCATCCCGCACTGGGGTTCGACTTCTGCAAGGGATACTACGCCCGCGTCACCGACCAGCTCAATGGCCGGGTCATGCGCCTGCTGGTCACCCCCCTCCTCCGCGCCCTCAAAAGCATCATCGGCCAGCACCCGTACCTGGTCTACATGGACACCTTTCGCTACCCGCTGGCGGGCGAGTTCTCGATGGACGTCGACATGGTGCGGCGGGTGCGGATCCCCTACGATTGGGCGCTGGAGGTGGGGATGCTGGCGGAGGTGTTCCGGAACAGCGCGCCCCGGGCGATCTGCCAGTCCGAGCTCTGCGAGAACTACGACCACAAGCACCAGGAGCTCTCGACGCGCGACCCCGACAGGGGCCTCAACAAGATGGCGACCGACATCGCCAAGTCCTTCTTCCGCCGGATGGCTGCCGAGGGGATCAAGCTCGATGCCGGCCTCTTCGACACGCTGTTGGTCTCCTATGTCCGGCAGGCCGAAGACACCCTCCGGTTCTACGGCGCCGATGCCACCCTCAACGGCCTCCATTTCCCCCGCCACGAGGAGGAGAACGCCGTGTCGACCTTCGTCCGCAGCCTCCGCATCGCCTCGAAGTCATTCCAGGACAACCCGCTCTCCTCCCAGCTCATCGACAACTGGAACCGCGTCGAGTCGGCGCTGCCGGATTTCCTCGAGGATCTGCGCGAGGCCGTGCGGCTGGATCAGGAGACCTCGTAGGCATCGCCCAGAACGCGCTGGCACTCGGCGTGGGTGGTGAGGCGCTGGTCCACGAGCTGGCGGGCGGATTGGGCCAGCGCGCCGGCCGGCTGCAGGGCGGGGCTCCCTTCCAGGCGGATCCGGGCGCGGCTGGCGTCGCCGCATGCGAACCATTCGGCGACAGGGATGCGCCCCTGGTAGCCGGTCTGCAGGCACGCCCCGCACCCCCCGCCCCCGCAGGCCCCGCACAGCCGCCGCACCAGCCGCTGGTTGAAGATCAGCGCCAGCGCCGAGATCACCGCCGAGCGGTCCGGACAGAGAAGCAGCAGCCGCTCGAGCACGCCTGCGCAGGAGCCCGCGTGGAGCGTGGCGATCACCAGGTGCCCCGTCAGGCCCGCCCGCACCACGAGCTGGGCCGTCTCCTCGTCCCGGATCTCGCCCACCACCAGGACCTCCGGATCCTGCCGAAGCAGATGGCGCGCCGCCTTGGCAAACGTCAGCCCCCGCTCCTCGTGGATCTCGGTCTGCATGATCCCCGGCAGGATCTGCTCGACCGGATCCTCGATGGTGATGATCTGGCGGGGCGCCAGCCCGGCCAGATGCTGCAGGCAGGCATAGATCGTGGTCGTCTTCCCGCTGCCGGCCGGCCCGGTCAGCAGGAGCAGGCCGGCCGTCTGGCTCAGGCAGCGCTCGAGGGCCTGCCGGGCCGCCTCCGGCAGACCGAGGCCGGCCAGGTTCGGCGCCGCCCGCCGGGAAAAGAACCGGAGCACGATCTTCTCCCCCGTCACGGTCGGATAGGTCGAGACCCGGATGTCGCCAGCGGCGCCGGCCTCGGCGCGGTCGATCCGCCCATCTTGCGGCAGGGAGTCCTGATAGGTCTTGAGGCGGGCGAGGAACTTGATCCGGCCGCACACATGCTCGGCCAGAGGCGGCGCCAGCTCCGCATAGGGCGCCAGGAGCCCGTCGAGCCGGAGGTCCACCCGGGCTGCCGCCCCCGCCATCTGCAGATGCAGATCGCTGGCCCCGGCGGCCTCGGCCCGCCGGATCAGCTCCTCCACCACCGCCGGCGCCTCGGCGTCTGCGGATGGATTCCAGGGGCGAATCATAACGGCGAATTGGACCGGCCAGCGGGGGCGGGCTCACGCGGGCTCGCCGGATCGGTCAGCGCCAGAAACGACTGCTCGAGCGGGCCGCCCAGGCCGCTCTGGCGGCGGATCTCGTCGATCGGGCCGGCCGCGATCAGGCGCCCCTGGCTCATGATGCCGATCCGATCGGCCATCTCCTCGGCGACCTCGAGCTGGTGGGTCGAGATGAGCACCGCCATGCCGCGCCGGGCGCGCTCCTCGAGGATGTCCTTGACCACGCGGGCATGATGCGGGTCCAGGCCCACCATCGGCTCGTCGATCACGAACACGTCGGGATCGTGGAGCAGGGCGGAGGCGATCGCGACGCGCTGGCGCGTTCCGTGCGAGAGCCCCTCGATGGGCTTGGCCGCGAACTCCTCCAGCGTGAACCGGGGGATCAGCTCGTCGCATCCGGCGCGAAACCTCGATTCGTCGATCTGGTAGAGCTGGGCGACGAACCGGAAGAACTCGATCGGGGTGAGCTTGTCGTAGAGGAAGGGGAAGTCGGGGACGTAGGCGAGATGGCGGCGGGCCTCGATCGGCTCCTGCTGGATGTCGTGCCCGCCGAGCCGCGCGCTGCCGGAGGTCGGCTTGATCAGGCCGACCAGGATCCGCAGCGTGGTGGTTTTGCCGGCGGCGTTGGGACCCAGCAGCGCGAAGAACTCGCCCGCCGGGATCCGGAGGCTCAGGTCGTTGACCGCGACCAGGTCGCCGAATCGCTTCACCACATGGTCCATTTCGATCATCGCCAGTCACCAGGTTGAGATGGCCTCGTTGAGCAGAACCAGATCGCCCGGCAATTCCACCCGCAGGATCTCGCCGACCCGGTTGATGACGATCCCCACCCGGGACAGGTCCCGCCACCGGATCTCGACGCGGTAGACCCGGGCATGCGCGCGCCCGACGCGGATGCGGTCGCGGCGCGCCTCGACCTTGAGGGCCTGGGCATCCGGCAGCCAGCTGCCCAGCGTCAGGCCGCTCAGCACCCCCGACCACTCCGGCGGCAGCCCCAGCTCCGATATCAGATCCGCTGGCTGCCGCAGATCGCTCAGGGCAATCCATCGCGTCCACGGCTGCCCGTCGTTATCGAGATGGACTCGGACGGCCGGGCGGCCGGCCTGGGCCTCCACCTCGCACAGAAGCGGCCGCAGGTTCAGCCGCGCCAGCATCGAGACCCATTGCCGGCTCGCATCGAAATCCAGACGCAGGCTTCCTCGCCATCGCTGGAACGCCTCCCCGGACAGCAGGCTCCACTCGATGTCCACCACGTAGCCGGCCACCCGGCTGACGCGACCCTCGACCGGCTGGCCGTCCGGCCCTGGCAGGGCGGCGGCGGGCGCCTCGACGATGTTGGGCGTCCACCGGCAGAACCCGAGACGGCGATCGCCCTGGCGGATGTCCAGCGTGGACGGATCGGGCGCAGTGAGCAGGCGGTCGGCCAGCAGATCCAGCTCGACCCGCTCTCCCGGCGCCGGCGCGCCCCCGAACTCCTGGCGCCACAGCCAGCCGTTCATCGCGATCCAGAACAGGAGCAACAGGGCTAGGACAAGACGATGCATGAAATCACACGGGGCCGGTTCCGCCCGCCGGATCGAGCGTCCTTCAAGGTCCGGATGGGATCTGGATCTTCTGGCCCACCTTGAGCCGGCGGGGATCCAGGCCGGGGTTGGCGGACAACAGGCGCTTGACTGTCGTCTTCTCTGCAAGCGCGATGTGGCTCAGGGTGTCTCCGGCGCGGATGGTGTGGGTTCGCGGCGCCGGGGGGGCGGCGGGCTGGGCTGGCGGACGGACGGCGGCGGGGACCGCTGGGGCCGCGGCGGCCGCGGCAGGCTGGCGGGCGGGCGCGCCGGCCCCGGCGGCCGGCGGGTTGGCCAGGGTCATCAGCCGCCGCGTCAGCGTCTCGACCTGCTGCTGCAGCACCTTGTTCTCCGCCAACGCCGCATCGAGCTGCTGCCGGAGAAAGCGATTCGTGCGCGAGAGGCTCTCGAGCGCGGGCGTCACCGGCCCCAGCGGGACCTCCTTGGCCAGCTCCTGGATGCTGGCCGTCCGGCGCTCGAAGATCCGCGGCTTGGCCGGATCTTGGGGGCGCAGCCTCAGGAAACGGTCGCCATGGTAGATCGAGGCCGCATGGTCGCGCAGCTTCTGCTCGTAGAGCCACCACAGCTCGAAGTGGGCGGACGCGTTGTTGGGATTCGCCTCGAGGGCCTTCTCGAAGGCCTCGACCGCCCCCGCGTAATCAAGGCTCTCGGCCAGGCTCTTGCCCCGAAGAAAATGGGGATCCCGCTGGTCATCCTGAGCGCGGTTGGCGAGGAATCCGCATCCGCACGGGAGCCACACCCCCGCGACCAGCAACAGCCCCGCCCGTTTCACGGAATCCCAAGTCATGCGCCCAAAGTAATCAAACCGCCCCGGCATAGCAACCGCGGGAATCGATCTCGAGCCGGGAATTGTTCACTGCGCCCGCGGCGGATCGGGGTTGGATCCCTCCTCTTCGGCAGCATCGGGGCCGGGCGCGAATGGATTGTCCGGCCGGCGGGCAGCCGGCGCTGAAAGGTCGGCTCCCGCTCCCCGGGGCAGGAGGGCGAGCATGACCGCCGCCGCCGCCGGCGCGACTGCCGCGTGCAGAACCAGAGCGAGCAGAAACACCTCGAAACCGAGCCGGTTCAGCCCGTACAGCAGGAAGACGATCGCCAGCCAGAGCGCGGCCGGCAGCCAGCCGCCCAACGCCAGCCGGAAGGTGTCCCGGCTCGAAAGGCCCCGCCGCAGCATGCCCGCCAGGATGTGCAATGGCGCCCAGATCAGCAGCGACAACACCAGCCACACCAGCTGGATCGACGCGATCACCCCCAGCCCCACGAGAAGCAGGATCGCCGGCCGCCATGCGCCCCAGTGCGATTGGAGCGGGATCCGGTCCAGCCCCAGAACATGCTCCTGCGGATAGGGCATCCCCCAATATCCCAGCCAGGAGTGGATCCGAAGCTCCGCCTCCCGCAGCTCGATCCGGACATCGGCGACGCTCGAGGCGGGGGGCGCGCCACGGGGATTGGCCTCGAGGGTGAGCCAGCGGTTTTCGGCCAGCACGATGGGCTCGGGCCCGCTCCACTCGAGATGACCGCGGCGGATCGCCGCCTGGTCCGGCAACCGGCCCAGCGCGCCCTCGATCGCAGGAATCCAGGCATGGAGGAAAAACCAGAGAACCGCCGCGCCCGCCAGCCCGGCTGCCAGCGCCCAGAGCCAGAACCAAAGCCGGAAGCTGCCCGGCAGGCCAGCCGGCCCTTCCTCGCGGGACAGGCCGTTCGGAGAGGCCGCCGACGGGACTGGCTCGTCCCCGGCCGGTGGCCGAGGCTCGGGCGGATGCATGTCGGGATCCGAGTTCAACGATCGGGCGCTCCAGGCGCCGCTCGCCTCCAATGTGAGGCCTTTGCCGCCCGGGATCAAGCAGCCACGCGGGCCTGGAAGGCGCGCTCGCTCGAACCCCGGTTCGGGCTTGCCTGGCCTCATGAATCCGCATAGCTTGCTTGCGTCCGGCGGCAGGCGGAGCCCTCCCCCCGCCGGCTCATCATGTCTCAGGCACATGTCATCGGTTGCGACGCTAAAGCCGAAGGCGAGGTCGTCGTGACCCGCCTCGATGCGGCGCTCAACTGGTGCCGGAAGAACTCGCTCTGGCCGATGCCGATGGGGCTGGCATGCTGCGCCATCGAGCTGATGGGGACGGCGGCCAGCCGATACGACATCGCACGGTTCGGCGCCGAGGTCATGCGGTTCTCGCCCCGGCAATCGGATGTCATGGTTGTGGCGGGCACGGTGACCTACAAGATGGCGCTGGCGGTCCGCCGGATCTACGATCAGATGCCTGAGCCCAAATGGGTGATCGCCATGGGCGCATGCGCCTCGACGGGCGGCATGTACCGCAGCTACGCCGTGCTCCAGGGCGTGGACCGCCTGATCCCGGTCGATGTGTATATCGGGGGCTGCCCCCCGCGGCCCGAAGCGCTCATGGACGCCCTGCTCAAGCTCCAGGCCAAGGTCGCGCGCACCCCCGTGCCCATCCGCCCTTCCCCGGCCCCTTGACCATGCCCTCGCCCGCTGACAGCCCGCCCGCCGCGCCATCCGCCCTCGAGCTGGGCCGCCAGCTGCAGTCCCGGTTCGGGGAGGCCGTCTCCGGCCCTGTCGAGTTCCGCGGCGAGGCGACCGTGCGCGTGGCCGATCCCGGGCGGATCCCGGAGATCTGCGCGTTCGCCCGGCGCGAGCTGGGGTTCGATTTCCTGGTCGACATCACGTCCGTCGACCAGGGCGAAACCGCGCCCCGGTTCACGATCGTCTACGAGCTTTACGGATTCACTCATCGCCAGCACCTCCGGCTCACGGCCGATCTCCCCGAGGAGAATGCGGAGGCGCCCACCGTCACCCCGGTCTGGCGGGGCGCCGACTGGCTCGAGCGCGAGGTCTACGACATGATGGGCATCCGGTTTGCGGGCCATCCCGATCCGCGGCGGATCCTGATGTGGGAGGGCTACCCGCATCATCCGTTGCGGAAGGATTTCCCGCTCGAGGGGCGGCCAACGGACCTGCCCGAAGTCGCCTTCACGCTGCCGGCCCCGCTCGAGGGCGGCCCGTTCGTTGCGGCCACCGGATCGCCCCACGCAACCGATCGCGAGCCCCGGGCGCGCCGGCCCCTGCGGGCGGATCCGGGATCTCCCAATCCCGCCGCGGCTGCCGCGCGCTCCCTGGCGTTCCCGGACGCCGCCGCTCGAGCCCGCGGGCCTCTGCCTGGCTCGCGGCCGGGCGGCCCGGAGCCCGCCGGAGACACCCTGGTGCTCAACATGGGGCCGTCGCACCCGGCCACCCATGGCGTGCTGCGGATCCTGCTCGAGCTCGATGGCGAGATCGTGCGCAAGGCGACGCCGGACATCGGCTACCTCCACCGCGGCGACGAGAAGATCGCCGAGCACATGACCTATGCCCAGTTCATCCCCTACACCGATCGGCTGGATTATCTGGCGCCGCTGGCCAACAACGTCGCCTACGTGCTCGCGGTCGAGAAGCTGCTGGGGATCGACGATCGCCTGACGCCCCGCTGCCAGTACATCCGGGTCATCTGCTGCGAGCTGGCGCGGATCTCGGCCCATCTGCTGGGCCTGGGCTGTTTTGCGATGGACCTGGGCGCGATGACGGTCTTTCTCTATGCGTTCACCGAGCGCGAGAAGGTGTATAACCTGGTCGAGGCGCTGAGCGGGGCGCGGTTCACCGCCAGCTACACCCGGATCGGCGGCCTGGCCCGGGACCTGCCCCCCGACTGGACCCGCCAGCTCCGCCAGTTCCTCCACGAGGTCGTCGTCACCATCGACGACATCGATCGCCTCCTCACCCGCAACCGGATCTTCGTGGACCGCACCCGGGGCGTCGGGGCCATCCCGCGCGACATGGCGATCGATTTCGGGCTGACCGGGCCGAACTTGCGGGCCAGCGGCGTTGATCATGATCTCCGGCGCGATCATCCCTACCTGGCCTATCGGGACCTGGCCTTCGAGGTGCCGACCGGCACGGCCGGGGATTGCTACGACCGCTACCTGGTGCGGATGGAGGAGATGCGGCAGAGCGTACGGCTGCTGCACCAGTGCCTGGACCATCTCCCGGACGGCCCGATCGACATCCCGGACGGGAAGGTCGTCCTCCCGCCGAAGCGCCAGGTCCTGACCCGGATGGAGGAGCTCATCCACCAGTTCATGCTGGTCACCCAGGGCGTCAACGCGCCCCCGGGCCAGGTTTATTTCGCGGCCGAGAACCCCAAGGGGGAGCTCGGTTTCTACATCAGCAGCCGGGGCGGGGGCGTCCCGCACCGCCTCAAGATCCGGTCGCCCTCCTTCGTCAGCATCAGCCTTTTGCCCCACCTCCTCCCCGGCCTCATGATCAGCGACATCATGGCCGTCCTCGGCTCGCTCGATTTCGTCATGGGGGAGTGCGACCGATGAACACGCCATCCAGCGCATCTCCCGCCGCCGGCTGCCTGCGGATCCCGCCTGCGCTCGAAGCCGCGGTGGCCGAGCGGATCGCGCGCTACCCCCAGCCGCGCGGGGCGGCGCTCATGGTGCTGCACGCCCTCCAGGATCATTTCGGCTTTCTGTCGAACGAGGCCATCGAGTGGGCGGCGGCGCGGCTGGGGGTCCAGCCGATGCAGGTGCTCGAGCTGGCCACGTTCTATCCGATGTTCCGCCAGGAGCCCCCCGGCCGGTTCCACTTCAAGATCTGCCGGACCCTGAGCTGCGCGCTGGCGGGCTCGCTGGCCCTTCACGCGCGGCTGTGCGATCGGCTGGGCCTGGATCCGGCCAGCCACGGGCCGCAGACCACCGCCGATGGCCGGTTCACCGTCGAGCTGGTCGAATGCCTGGCCAGCTGCCACACCGCGCCCGTGCTCTTCTGCAACCAGACATTTTGCGAAAAAGCGACTCCCGAGCAGGTGGATCGGATGATCGAGGAATGCCGGAGCGCGCCGCCTGAGGCCGATGGATCATGAGCGCTCGAAGGAAAACGCCGCCCTCCCGTGGCTGCCGAGCATGGATTCGAACCATGACAAACAGATCCAGAGTCTGCTGTGCTACCGTTACACCACTCGGCATTTCAGCGCCGTTCACCCTAGAGCATTTCCCCGATGAGTCAAGCCCCGGGCTCCGGGCGCCGGCTTGCCGCGCCGCGTTCCGGAGCGCCGGCGTTCGGGCCGGCTGGGGCCTCCAACTGCGCGGATGCCCAACATGATCCAGGAACGCCGCATCATCCTCGAGCATCTCGACCGGGCCGGCTACACGCCCGATCTGGGCTGCTACCGGCGGCATGGCGGCTACGCGACGTTCGAGCGCTGCCTGGCCCTCGAGCCCGCGGCCACCCCCGAGGGCCAGACCTTGTCCGGCCCCGAGCAGATCCGGCTCGAGGTCAGGCGCTCCGGCCTTCGAGGCCGGGGCGGCGCCGGGTTCCCCTGCGGCGTCAAATGGTCCTTCGTCAACCTCGATTCCGATCGGCCGATCTATCTGATCTGCAACGCGGACGAGTCCGAGCCCGGCACGTTCAAGGACCGCCAGATCATCCACAAAGATCCGCACCAGCTCATCGAGGGGATCCTCATCGCCGCCTACGCCAACCGCGTGCATCAGGCCTTCATCTACATCCGGGGCGAGTTCATCGAGGGGGCGCGGATCCTCGATCGGGCGCTGGACGAGGCGCGCGGTGCGGGCCTTCTGGGGCGGGACATCCTGGGCCGCGGCTACGATCTCGAGATCTGCGTGCACCGGGGCGCCGGCGCCTACATCTGCGGCGAGGAGACGGGCCTGATCGAGTCGCTGGAGGGGAGGCGGCCTTACCCGCGGATCAAGCCGCCCTATTACCCGGCCGTGCTGGGGCTCTACCAGTGCCCGACGATCGTCAACAACGTCGAGACGCTCTGCGCCGTGAAGCACGTCGCGGCCATGGGTGGGAACGAATACGCCAAGCTGGGCGTGCCGGGCGATCCCGGCACGCGGATCGTCTGCGTCAGCGGCCAGGTTCGGCGCCCGGGCTATTTCGAGATCGAGATCGGGAAGGCGACGCTGGGGCAGCTGATCCACGATCTGGCCGGCGGGCTGCATCCCGGCCGGTCGCTCAAGGCGGTCATCCCGGGCGGGTCCTCGGCCAAGGTGCTCCGGGCCGGCGAAAAGTACAAGCTCAAGTTTGCCCGCCCCGACGGCAAGGAGATCGAGCGGGAGGCGGCCCTGCTGGATCTGCCCTACGACAGCGCCTCGCTGGCTGCTGCCGGCTCGATGTGCGGCTCCGGGGCGATCGTGGTCCTGGACGATTCGGCCAGCGCCGTCGAGGCCCTCGCCAACATCGCCGAGTTCTACGCCCATGAAAGCTGCGGCCAGTGCACTCCCTGCCGCGAAGGATCCCTCTGGATGCACAAGATCCTCCAGCGCATCCTCCGGCGCCAGGGCCGGCCCGCCGATGTCGACAACCTCGAGCGGATCGCCCATAACATCCCCGGCGGCCGCACCGTCTGCGCCTTCGGCGAGGCCTGCTCCTGGCCCGTCCAGAGCTTCGTCGCCAAGTTCGGCGACGAGTTCCGCCAGATGACCGCCCCACCGCCATGAGCACGCCCCCTCCATCCGAGCCCGCCCTGCCGGCGACCGTGGCTGTCACCATCGACGGCCGGCGGATCGACGTGCCGCGCACGATGCCGCATCCGGTCACGGGGGCGCCGGCGCCGACCACGATGATGCAGGCGTGCGAGCTGGCCGGGGTCCGCGTGCCCCATTACTGCTATCATCCGAAGCTGCCCGTGGCCGGCAACTGCCGCATGTGCCTGGTCGAGTATGGCACGCCCGCCCTGGGTCCCGACCGCAAGCCGCTCTCCAATCCGGACGGCACGCCCAAGATCCGGAAGGCCCCCAATCCGGTCATCGCCTGCGCCACGCCCATCTCGCCCGGCATCGAGATCTACACCCAGACGCCCGGCGTCAAGGCCGCGCGCGAGGCGGTGCTCGAGTTTCTCCTGGCCAATCACCCGCTCGACTGCCCAATCTGCGACCAGGCGGGCGAGTGCCAGCTCCAGCAATACGCGCTCGAGTATGGCCATGCCCAAAGCCGGTTCGATGAAGCCAAGGTCCACAAGCCCAAGCAGGTCGACCTCGGCCCCCGGATCATGCTCGATGACGAGCGGTGCATCCTCTGCTCGAGGTGCATCCGGTTCACCCGGGACATTGTCGGGGACGACGCCCTGGGTTTCGTCCGGCGCGGCTCCCACACCGCGCTCACGCACTACCCCGGCCGGCCCTTCGACAACAACTACACGCTCAACACGGTCGATCTCTGCCCCGTGGGCGCGCTGACCTCGAAGGATTTCCGGTTCCGGATGCGCGTCTGGTTCCTCGGGGAGACGCCCAGCATCTGCCCGAGCTGCGGCACGGGCTGCAACATGGTCATCGGCGCCCGCGAGAATGTCATCTACCGGCTGACCCCTCGATCCAACGACGCTGTCAACCAGTGTTGGATGTGCGACGCCGGGCGCCTGAACTACTCGTGGATCGGCCGGGCGGATCGCCTCGCCGAGGTCCAGGTCCCGGGGCCGGCGGGCTCGGCCCGCAAGTCCGGCTGGAAAGCGGCGCTGGAGGCGCTGGCCGCCCGGCTGGGGGCTGCGCCGCGCGGGTCCGTTGCCCTGATCGCCTCTGCGCGGCTGGCCAACGAGGAGCTCTTCCTCCTGGCCCGCATCGCCCGCGCCCTCGAAGCGCTCACCGACTCGATCCCCCGCGCTGGCGAAGGCGATCGCCTCCTGGTCCACCCGGACCGCAACCCCAACACCCGGGGCGCGCAGCTCCTCGGGATCGCCGCCGACCCCCCCGGCGCCCGGCTGCCCGCCATCGCCGGCGCCATCCGCGAGGGCCGGATCCTCACCCTGCTCGTGTTCGGCGAAGACGTCACCCGCCACGGGATCGGCCTGGACGAGCTCGACCGGCTCGACCTGCTCGTCGCCAGCGATGTCCTCCCCAACGCCACCACCGGCCGCGCCCATTTCCTGCTGCCCGGCGCCGCCTTTGCGGAAAAATCGGGCACGTTCACCAGCGCGCGGGGCAGGGTCCAGCGGTTCGCGCCGGCCGTGCAGCCGCCCGGCAGCGCCCGGGCCGAGCGCGAATTCCTGCGCGAGCTGGCGTCGGCGCTGACAGGCGAGGCATTCCCGGACCATGCATCCGGGCTGTTCGACCAGATGGCGCGGGAGTTCGCGGCGTTCCGCGGCCTGACGTGGGCGGGCCTGGGGGCCCAAGGGGTCGCGCTGCCCGCCAATCCGCCATGACACCCACCCTCGAGTTCTTCCTGTTCAGCGCGCTGAAGGTCGTCGCGGCCGCCAGCGTGCTGATGGCCATGGTGGCCTACACGGTCCTGGCCGAGCGCCGGATCTCCGCATTTGTCCAGGACCGGATCGGGCCGAACCGGGTCGGTCCGGCGGGCCTGTTCCAGCCGCTGGCCGATGCGATCAAGGCCTTCCTCAAGGAGGACTTCGTGCCCGGGCACGTCCGCAAGTTCTTCTTCTGGCTGGCGCCGGTGCTGGTCATGCTTCCCGGCCTGCTGAGCCTCGCGGTCATCCCGTTCGGGTCCCGGCTGGGCAGCCAGCCCATGGTGATTGCCGACCTGAACGTCGGCATCCTCTACACGTTCGGCATCGTCTCGCTGGGAGTGTATGGGATCGTCCTGGCCGGGTACGGATCCAACTCGAAATACCCGTTTCTGGGCGGCGTCCGGTCGAGCGCGCAGATGATCTCCTACGAGGTGGCGATGGCGTTGTCGACGATCCCGGTCTTCATGATCGTGGGGGACCTGAACCTGAGCCGGGTCATCGGTCACCAGGCGGGGGGCTGGAGCCATTGGATGGTGTTCCAGGCGCCGCTCTCCTTTATCCTGTTCATCGCCGCCGCCTTCGCCGAGACCAACCGCCTCCCCTTCGACCTGCCCGAGGCCGAGAACGAGCTCGTCGCCGGCCACAACACCGAATACAGCTCGATCAAGTTCGCCCTGTTTTTCATGGGCGAGTATTCGAGCATGATCGCGATGTCGGCGATGACGGTGACGCTGTTCTTCGGCGGGTGGACGCTGCCGGTGTTCGGGCTGGACCAGCCGGCGGCGACGTGGGCGGCCGGGATCGCGCACATCGCCGTGTTCCTTTCGAAGGTCGCCCTCATGGTCTGCCTCATGATCTATGTGCGGTGGATGTGGCCGCGGTTCCGGTACGATCAACTGATGGACCTGGGGTGGCGGAGGTTCGTCCCGCTGGGGCTGGCGAACATCCTGGCCACCGCCCTCGTCCTGTGGGCTCGCGGCTGACCCCGATCCGCCCCCCGCCATGAAAGTCAAACAACAGCCGCTGACGCTCTGGGAAAGGCTCTACCTGCCCGCCGTCCTCGAGGGGTTCCGGGTCACCGCACGGCATTTCTTCCGCCGGAAGGTCACCATGCAATACCCGGAGGAGAAATGGGTTGTGCCGGAGGGCTACCGGGGCGCCCCTTATCTCGTCCGGGATCCCGAAGGCCGGATCAAGTGCGTCTCGTGCCAGCTCTGCGAGTTCGTCTGCCCTCCCAAGGCGATCCGGATCGTGCCGCCCGGCCCCGCGCCCAACCCGGCCGCCGGCCGCGTCGAGAAAGCCCCGCTCGAGTTCGAGATCGACATGCTCCGATGCATCTTCTGCGGGTATTGCCAGGAGGCATGCCCCGAGGAGGCCATCTTCCTCATGAGAGATTACTCGTTCACCGGCCTGTCGCGGCCGGAGATGATCTATCCGCTGGACCGTCTGCTCGAGCTGGGCGGCACCCACGCGGACAGCGTCTGGAAATGGCGGAACAAATGAAGGCGCACGCTCTTGATTCCGGACCGGGTTGCCGCCAGACTTCGGCCGCCGGATCGCGGGTGAGCCATCCGGAGTGAACTGATGCAGGACCTGTTGTTCTACGTGTTCGCGGCGGTGGCGCTGATCGCCGGTTTCCTGGCGGTGGCCAATCCGTTCTCGCGCAACCCGCTGGCCAGCGCGCTGTTCCTGGCCGTCGCCCTGGTCGCGGTCAGCGGCCTGTTCGTGCTGCTGCACGCGTTCTTCCTCGGAGCGGTCCAGATCCTGATCTACGCCGGGGCGGTGATGGTGTTGTTTCTGTTTGTGATCATGCTGCTGGATCTCCGGGAGGAGCAGAAGCGCCGGGCCCGGAAGGTGGCGGCCGGCCTGGCGAGCGCCCTGGCGCTGGCCCTGGCCGCCCTGATCTCGGCCGCGGCCCTGGCTGGCGGCGGCCCCGCCGATCCGCCCGCCCTCGAAGGGGGCGCCCGGGCCCTGGGGCGAGCCCTGTTCACCGATTTCCTGCTCCCGTTCGAGATCGTGGCGGTGCTGCTGGTGGCGGCGATGGTGGGCGTGGTGTGGCTGAGCCGGAAGGAGGCCGCATGACCCCCGTCGGCCTGCCCCACTACCTGGTCCTGAGCGCCCTGCTTTTCAGCCTCGGCCTGCTGGGCGTCGTGCTCCGCCGCAATCTGCTGATCGTCTTCATCTCGCTCGAGCTCATGCTCAATGCCGCCAACATCGCGCTGGTGGCTTCGGCGCGGTTCCTGAACCGGATCGGCGGCCAGGAGATGGTGTTCGTGGTGATCGCGGTGGCGGCTGCCGAGGTGGCCGTGGGGCTGGCCCTCCTCGCCGCCCTCTACCGCCAGCGGCCCACCGTCCAGTCCAATGACCTGGACGCGCTCAAGTTCTGATGCAGACGCTCTTTCCATGGCTGATCCTGCTGCTGCCGCTGGCTGCGGCGGCGCTGATCAGCCTGTTCACCCGGCCGCACCGGGACCTGAGCGCGCGCCTCTCCATCGGCGCCATCGTCGCGGGATTCTGGCTGACGCTCCTGCTCTTCGCCCTGCCCGGCGCCGCCGCCCAGGCGTATGAGACCCGAATCCCCTGGCTGGCTGCCGGGGGCCTGCAGATCGACTTCGGCCTCCGGATCGACCGCCTCAGCCTCCTGATGGCGCTGGTCGTGACCGCCGTCGGCGGCGCCATCCATATCTACTCCTACGAATACATGCGCGGCGAGCGGCGCTTCAGCACCTACTTCGCCTGCTTGAGCCTCTTCACGTTCGCCATGCTCGGCGTCGTGTTCGCGCCGAACTTCGTGCAGATGTTCTTTTTCTGGGAGCTGGTGGGCGTCTCGAGCTATCTGCTGATCGGATTCTGGTTCGAGCGCCCGGCTGCAGCCGACGCCGGCCTCAAGGCATTCCTCGTCAATCGCGTCGGCGATCTCGGCTTCCTCCTCGGCATCCTCCTGGTCTGGAGCCGGCTCGGCTCGGTCCACTTCGGCGAGCTCGAGCGGCGCCTGGCGGAGAACCCGGCGGCGCTGGGCGCCATGGCGACGGTGGCGGGCCTGCTGATCTTCTGCGGCGCCCTCGGCAAGTCCGCCCAGTTCCCCCTCCATATCTGGCTGCCGGACGCCATGGAAGGCCCCACGCCGGTCAGCGCGCTGATCCATGCCGCCACGATGGTCGCCGCGGGCGTTTACATGCTGGCCCGGGTCTTCTTCCTCCTGGCCGCCACGCCGCATTGGCCGGCGGCCCTGCATTTCCTCGAGGGCCTGGATGCGCTCGAGATCATCCGGATCATCGGCCTGTTCACCGCCCTGATGGCGGGGCTGATCGCCCTGCAGCAGGACGACATCAAGCGGGTTCTGGCCTACTCGACGCTTTCCCAGCTCGGCTACATGGTGATGGCGATCGGCCTGGGCCAGCCCGGCCCGGCCATGTTCCACCTCGCCACTCACGCCGGATTCAAGGCCCTGCTGTTCCTGGGCGCCGGCGCGATCATCCTCGCCCTTCACCATGAGCAGGACATCTGGCGCATGGGCGGCCTGCGCCGCGCGATGCCTTTGACCTTCTGGACGTTCCTCATCGCAACGCTCGCCCTGTGCGCCGTGCCCCCGCTCGGCGGGTTCTACAGCAAGGAGTCCATCCTCGCCCACGCCTGGCATCAGGACAAGCTGGTCTTCGCCCTGGCCTGGTGCGGATCGGTTCTGACCGCGCTCTACATGTTCCGGCTGGTGCTGGTGGTGTTTGGAGGCTCGCCGCGGCGCCCGCGCGATGCCCAGCCGCACGAGCCCTCGCACATCGCGACCTGGCCCATGCTGTTCCTGGCGGGCCTGACGGTTCTCGCGGGGGGGGCGGATGTGGAGGGTTTCCTGGCCGGCGGCGCTCAAGGGACGGCGAGCCTGGCCAGCCGGCTGGCGGGGCCGCTCGCGCATGCGCCGTTCGTCATGCTCGCGGGTCTGGCTGCGACGGGCCTCGGCTTCGCGATGGCCTGGGGCCTGTACCGCGGCGCCTACCGGGATCCCCTGCCGGCCCGATGGAGCACCCTGGCGAGCGCGCTGCGCCAGCGCCTCCTCCTCGATGCATGGTACGCGCGCTGGATCGGCGGATCGTTCGAGGCCCTCGCCTGCCTCGCCAGCGGAGTCGATCGATGGATCATCGCCGGAGCCGCCGTCCGCGGCGTTCACGGATCGGTCGAGCTGACGGGCCGGCTCCTGCGCCTGGCCCAGACCGGCAAGGTGTCCACGTATGCCTTCGCGCTCGGGTGCGGCGTGGCTGCGCTTCTTTACTGGCTGATCCGATAACCCCATGTCGATCCTCACCGTCATCCTCCTGCTCCCTCTCCTGGCTCTGGCCGCGCTTGCCGCCTGGCCATCCCGCCAGCGGGTCATGTTCCAGGCGGTGACAATCGGGATCACGTTCGTCGAGCTCGTGCTCGCCTCCCTGGCGGCATGGCAGTTCGACGTCTCCGCCGCCCAGAGCTTCCAGTTCGTCCAGAAGGTTCCCTGGATCCCTTCGCTGGGGATCTCGTTCCACGTCGGCGTCGACGGCCTGAGCGTCGGCCTGGTCTGGATGGCCACGCTGGTCAGCTTCGCCGCCGCGTGCGCGTCCTGGGAGATCCGCGAGCGCGTGAAGACCTTCCATCTGCTCCTGCTCCTGATGAACGCGGGCGTGCTGGGCGCATTCGCGTCGCTGGATCTGTTTTTCTTCTACATCTTCCACGAGCTGGCGCTGGTCCCCACGTTTCTGATGATCGGGATCTGGGGCCGGGGCGGCCAGCGGAGCTACGCGGCGTTCAAGATCACCCTCTATCTCGGCCTCGGATCGATGGTCCTCCTGCTGGGCTTGCTGGCGGTCTTCTTCCTGGCCGGCCAGACGACCTTCGACATGGTCGAGCTGGCTGCCCAAGCCCGCCAATCGCCATTCCCCGTGGCCCGCCAGCAGGCTGTCTTCCCGCTCCTGCTCCTGGGCTTCGGCATCCTGGCGTCCCTCTGGCCGTTTCACACATGGGCGCCCCTGGCCTACGGCGCGGCCCCCACGCCGACGGCGATGCTCCATGCGGGCGCGCTGAAGAAGTTCGGGCTCTACGGGCTGCTGCGCGTCGCGCTGCCGCTTGTGCCCGATGGCGCGCGGGATTGGATGAGCGTGCTGGCGTGGCTGGCCCTGGGCAACCTGCTGTTCTGCGGCCTGGTGGCCGTCCGCCAGAAAGAGCTCGACCGGCTCATCGGCTATTCGAGCGTGGCCCACATGGGCTTCATCTTCCTCGGGATCGCCAGCGGGACGGCCCTCGGGATCACGGGGGCGGCGGTCGTGATGGTCGCGCACGGAATGCTGGCCGCGCTGAGCTTCGGCCTCAGCGGGCACCTCTACCAGCAGACCCGAACGCTCGAGCTCGATCGACTGGGCGGGTTGCTCCGCCCGATGCCGTTCCTCGGGACGGCGCTGGTCATGGCCATGCTGGCGGCCTGCGGCGTGCCCGGGTTCGGCAATTTCCCGGGCGAACTGCTGGTGTTTTTCGGCTCCTGGCCGCCGCGGCCGGCGGCGACCGCGATCGCCGCCGCTGCCGCGCTCGTTGTCGGCGCCGTCTACGCGCTGCGGGCGGTCCGCAAGGCCCTGCACGGCCCGCTGCCCGATGCCTGGCAGGCTGCGGATGACCTCTCCAATCCGTGGCGCCGGCTGCCGTTCGTCCTCCTCCTGGCAGGGCTGATCGGGCTCGGCTGCTTCCCGGGGCCGCTGGTGGACCGGATCCAGCCGGCTGCGGCCGCCATCGCCCGCCCCCTGGAATCCGCCCCGGCGCCGGCGGCGCTCATCCCTCTGCCGGCGGCCGCCCTCACACGCCCGCCCGAGGAGGCCTCCCGATGAACGCCATCCTCACCATGCCCGAGATGGCGGTGACGGCCCTGGCGCTCGGCCTGCTCGTCCTGGATCTCTGGACGCCCGCCGACCGGAAGGGCGATCTCGGCATTGCCGCCATCGGCGGGCTCGCCCTCATCCTGGCGGGGAGCTTCCTGTTCGGCGCCGGGGCGCCCCAGTATGCGTTCGGCGGCATGTATGTCCTCGATGGCATGGCCCTGTTCTTCAAGAGGCTTATGCTTGGCGTGGGTGTTGTTGCCCTGGCCGCCGCCCTCGAATACTCGAAGCGCTTCGCGGCGGGCACGGCCGAGTATTGCGCGCTCATCCTGCTGGCCGTCTCCGGCATGATGTGGGCCGCCTCGGCCAACCACTGGGCCCTGCTTTTTGTGTCGGTCGAGCTGATGACCGTCACGTTCTATGTCCTGGTGAGCTTCGAGCGGACCCGGATGCCGTCCCTCGAGGCCGGAGTCAAATACCTCATCCTCGGCGCGCTGGCATCGGCGTTCCTGGTTTACGGTGTGGCCCTGGTGTTTGGCGGGACAGGCACGCTCGGGTTCGCGGGCGATTCGGGCCCGGGTTTGGGGACGGGGTCCGTTCTGGTGCGGGTGGGGCTGGCGCTGGTGTTGGCGGGGCTCGGCTTCAAGATCGGCATGGTGCCCTGCCAGTTTTGGGCGCCAGACGTTTATCAGGGCGCGCCTGCGCCCACGGCGGCCCTCCTGGCGGCCGGATCGAAGGCCGCCGGGTTCGCGCTGCTGCTCCGCGTGCTGCTCGAGGCCGCGCCCGATTGGGCGCTCGAAATGCGGCCGGTCCTGATGCTGATCGCCGGCGCCAGCATCTTGTATGGCAACCTGTGCGCCATCCCGCAGCGGAACCTGAAGCGGCTGCTGGGCTATTCGAGCATCGCGCATGCCGGATACATGCTGCTGGGGATCGTCGTGCTCGAGCGCGCGGGCGCAGCCGCGATTCTTTTCTACCTTGCCGGATACGCCTGCGCCGTGCTCGCCGCCTTCCTGGTGGCGGCCCTGGCGTTCGATCCGGGCGAGCCCGAGGAGATCCCGGCGCTGGCGGGCCTGCATCGGCGTTCGCCCTATCTGGCGGCGGCGCTGGCGCTTTCGATGATCTCCCTGGCCGGGATTCCGCCGCTGGTGGGTTTCTTCGGCAAGTTCCTTCTGTTGAAAGGCGTGGTCCTTGCCGCGTTCGACAGCCGGTCGTTCGGGTGGCTGGCGGGCGTCGCCCTGGCGGGGATTGTGACATCGTTCTACTACTATTTCGGCGTGGTCCGGGCGATCTACTGGTCGGCGCCGGCTGCGGAACGGCCGCCGATCGCCGTCTCTCGAGTGGCTGGGGCGGCGCTGGGAGCATGCCTGGTGGGCATCGTGGCCGCTGGCGTGTTCCCGAGCCCTCTTCTCGAGGCCGCCCGCCTTGCGGCCGGCGCCCTGCGCATTCCGTGATCCATTGCCGGCCTCGGCCGCAGGAGCCCCCTGAACGCCCCGACACGGATCAGAACAGCTCGAGCTGGGCGGGAGGGGGGAGCCGGCGCAGCCGCTCCCGGTCGGCCTGGCGGCGCGAGACGGGGCGGACGTTGCCCTCGGGCGTCAGCTCGGATTCCTCGAGATTGCGCAGGATGATCTTGGCGCGCTCGATGACCGGCGATGGGACGCCGGCGAGCCGGGCGACATGGATGCCGTAGCTCTTGTCGGTGCCGCCCTCGAAGATCTTCCGGAGGAAGAGAATCTGGTCGTTCCACTCGCGCACGGCGACGTTGAAGTTGTGGAGCCGGGCGAGGCGGCCTGCCAGCTCGGTCAGCTCGTGGTAGTGCGTGGCGAACAGGGCCTTGGCCCCGAGCCGGTCGTGGATGTGCTCGACGATGGACCAGGCCAGGCTCAGGCCGTCGAACGTGCTCGTGCCCCGCCCGATCTCGTCGAGCACGATCAGGCTGCGGCGGGTGGCGTTGTTGAGCAGGTTGGCCGTCTCGCTCATCTCGACCATGAAGGTGGACTGGCCTCGGGACAGGTCGTCGCTGGCGCCGATCCGCGTGAAGATGCGGTCGAGGAGATCGATGCGGGCTTCGGCGGCGGGGATGAAGCTGCCGGTGTGGGCCAGGAGGGCGAGGATGGCCACCTGCCGGATGTAGGTGCTCTTGCCCGCCATGTTGGGTCCGGTGATCAGTGCGATCTGGCGCTCGTCGAGATCGAGGCGCGTGTCGTTGGGCACGAACCGCTCCGCCGCGGCCACCTGCTCGAGCACGGGATGCCGGCCCTCGCGGATTTCGAGGACGCCCCCGTCCTCGATCCGCGGGCGGACGTATTGGAACAGGCGGGCCGTCTCGGCCAGCGCCCCCAGGACGTCCAGCTGCGCCAGCGCGCGGGCCGTCTCCTGGATCTCCGTCATCCGCCCCAGCACAGCCTCGCGCGTCTCGAGAAAGATCTCGTACTCGCGCTGGAAGCCGCGCTCCTCGGCGCCGAGGATCTTGCCTTCCATCTCCTTGAGGGCGGGCGTGACGAACCGCTCGGCGTTGGCGACGGTCTGTTTGCGGACGTAATCCGCAGGCACTTTGTCGAGGTTGGCCCGGGTGACCTCGATGTAGTAGCCGAACACGGAGTTGAAGCGGACCTTGAGCGAGGGGATGCCGGTGCGTTCGATCTCCTGCTGCTGCAGGCGCGCGATCCAGTCTCTGCCCTCGCGGGTGGCCCGCCGGAGCTCGTCGAGCGTCGGATCGAATCCGTCCCGGATCAAGCCGCCCTCCTTGAGCGGGAGCGGGGGCTCGTCGACCACGGCTCGGCTCAGCAGGTCGACGAGGTCGGGGCAATCGCGCAGCGCATCGAACAGCTCGCGGATCAGCAACCGATCGTCCTCGATCGGCGCGGCTGCGGCGTCCCCGGGCGAAGGATCGAGTGTTTCGGACAGCTTCTCCTGCCGCGCAACGCCCGGGGAGACGGGAGGCGCGGCCTCGAGGGCGGGCCCGATCGCCCGCAGCACGGGGATCTGGGCCAGCGCGGACCGAAGCGCGGCCAGGTCGCGCGCGTTGCCCGAGCCGGTGCTGAGCCGGCTGATGGTTCGCTCGAGGTCGCGGACATCGGAGAGCAGCTCGCGGAATCGGGCCAGATCGGCGGGGTGATCGTGCCAGGCCTGGACAGCCGCCTGCCGGCGGCGGATGGGCGCCACAGCCGCCAATGGCTGGGAGAGCCAGTCGCGCAGCCGCCGGGCCCCCATCGGTGTGACGGTGCGATGCAGCGCGCCGAAGAGCGATCCGGGCGGAGGCGCATCCCGCGGCCACGGCTCGAGCACCTCGAGATGGCGCAGGGTGGCCGCATCGAGCACCAGGGAATCCTTGTTTTCACAGAACGTCAGCCGAGTCAGATGGCTGATGTTCCGCCGCAGATGCTGGCCCAGGTAGTGGAGGGCCGCCCCCGCCGCCCCGATCGCTGCAGCCCGGTCCCGCAACCCGAACCCGTCCAGCGTCGCGACCCGGAAATGATCGCGCAGCGTGTAGACCGCTGTCTCCGGGGCGAACACCCAGTCGTCATATTCGCCCACCGCGGGGCAGATGGCCTGAAGCCGGGCCCGGAGTTCGGGCGCGATCCCGGCTGGCGCCACGATCTCGGCTGGGCGCTGCCGTTCGAGCTCGGTCAGCAGCGCGGCGGGCTCTGCCAGCTCCGTCACCTGGAAGTCGGCTGTGGTCAGATCGACCAGCGCCAGCCCGAAAACCGAGCCCATTGGGCAGATCGCGGCCAGGAAATTGTTCCGTTCGGCTCGAAGCATCCGCTCGTCGAAATGTGCGCCCGGGCTCAAGACCTGCGTGACCTCGCGTTTGACCAGGCGCCCGGGGCGGGCCTCCTCGAGCTGGTCGCAGATGGCGACCTTGCGTCCCGCCTGGAGGATCCGGGCGATGTAATTGCCCGCGGCGTGGTAGGGGATGCCGCACATGGGCGCGCTGCCGCGCCGGGTCAGGGCTACGTTCAAGAGCTGCGCCCCCGCCACGGCGTCCTCGAAGAACAGCTCGTAAAAGTCCCCCAGCCGAAACAGCAGCAGCGCGTCCGCCGGCAGCTCGGACTTGATCCGCCGGTACTGCGTCATCATCGGTGTCAGCGATGCATCCTGTGTCATGGCTGTTCCACGCTAAAAGTCTGTGCAAAAATCACTTCCGAATCGGTTTTTCGGCGATCCAGGCGCCCGAGCGCCACTCGCCTTCGGCCCGGGTGGCGGCGCGTCGAAGACCCCACTGGCGGCAGGCCGCCTGCAGCGCCGCAAACTGCCCACGCAAAATCCCCGCCATCACCAGCCGCCCCCCCGGCCGCAGCCAGGAGACGATCCGTTGCCCCTCCTCTCGCAGCAGCCCGAACTCGAGGTTGGCGCAGATCATATCGTAGATCCCCCGCTTGCGGAAGGGCGCCGACCGGACGTCGGCCAGGCGAAACCGGACATGGCCGGCCGATGGGTTGCGCTGCCGGTTGGCTCGAGCGATCTGGACCGCGGCCGGATCATGATCCCAGGCATCGACGGGCCGGTAGCCGAGGCGCACCGCCGCCAGGGCCAGGATGCCGCTCCCCGTCCCCACGTCCAGGAAGGCCTGCCGCTGGCCCCGCCGCCGCCCGCGCGCCAGTTGCTCCAGACAAAACCGCGTTGTCGGGTGATGCCCGGTCCCGAAGCTCAGCCCGGGATCGAGTGTGATCACGGCCTGGCCAGGCCGCGCCCGCCGCCGGCTCCAGCTCGGCCGGATCAGCAGTCGATCCCCCACCTCGAACGCCCGGAAATGCCGCCTCCACGATTCCGCCCAGTTTTCACGGCGCAGACGGCGGATCCGAACCCGCCCCGGAACCGAGGCCAGGCCCGGCTTGGCCAGCTTGGCCAGCAGCTCCAGCAGCCGCCTGCGCAGCGCGTCCGCTGGGGCCGGGAGCCGGGCCAGGTAATTCCCCACCCAGATCGACGGGCGCCCCGCCCGCCACTCGACCGCCGCCGCCTGGCCCGTGATGCCGGCCAAGCCGGCGGCGGCCCGCGCCTCAGCCTCGGGGGCCACCTCGATCCCGACTCGCCAGACCGCGCGGCCTGTGCTCTTCGATCCCTTGCGCCGGGGGCTGCCACCGAGGCGCTTTGCGGAGCCGCCCTCGAGCTGCCGCCGAGCGGGCGACCCGGGCCGGCCATGGCTGCCGGCCATGGCTGCCGATCGCATTATCGAGCTGGTCATGCGAATCTCCGCGGCTCTCCCCAGGCTGCCATCAAGGCGACGCGGCAGCCGCCTGCAGATCGAACAGCCGGCTCAAGGCCGAGCGTCCCAGGGCGATCATCGAGGCGAGCTGTTCCTCACTGAAGCTGGCCCTCTCGCCGGTTCCCTGGACCTCGACGAATTCGCCGGCCGAGGTCATCACCAGGTTCATATCGACGTCTGCGGCGGAATCCTCCTGGTAGCACAGATCGACCCTCGGCTGGCCTCCGATCAGGCCCACGCTGACCGCGGCCACGCTGTGCCGGATCGGGTCCGAAGGCAGCAGGCCATCGGCCCGGAGCTTTCCGATCGCCAGCCGCAGGGCCACGCTGGCCCCGGTGATGGCCGCCGTCCGCGTCCCGCCGTCCGCCTGGAGCACGTCGCAGTCGATCCAGAGCGTCCGGCTGCCCAGCCGCTCGAGATCGACCGCCGCGCGCAGGGCCCGCCCGATCAGCCGCTGGATCTCCTGCGTCCGCCCCTCGATCCGGCCTCGGCTGATCTCGCGCGGCTTTCGGCCGAGAGTCGAGTATGGCAGCATCGAGTATTCGGCGGTGATCCAGCCCCCGGGCACGCCCTGCTCCTTCATCCATCGGGGCACGGCCTCCTCGACGGTTGCGGCGCAGATGACGCGCGTCTGGCCCCACTCGATCAGGGTCGACCCGGCGGCATGCGGCGCGATGTGGTTGCGGAAGCCGATGGGACGAAGCTCGTCGGGCCGCCTTCCATCGGGACGCGACGCAGCCTCGCCGGGCGCCGCCGGGGACGATCGATCCAGGTCATGGCTCATGGCCGCGATGATAGCGGCGTTTCTTCCGCGAGACAGCCCTATCTTTCGGCTGCGAGGCGATGGCCGGCCCCCAGGCCCGGATCCGGATTCGAGAGGAAGAACTCGAGTGCGTCGCGAACGCCGTGCCCGCTCGAGTGGGGGCTGACATAGCCGCCCAGGCCGCGGACGGCAGCCTGAACCTCCGGGACCGCATTTGCCGGCGCCGTCAGGTAGTGGGCGTATTCGCGCGACAGCATGGGGAGGTCGTTGACGTGATCTCCCGCCGCGAACACGGCGCGCGCCGGGCATCCGAGGCGGCGGACGATCTCGCCCAGCGCGCTTCCTTTGTTGTAGGCGCGATGGCTGAACCGGGCGTAGACGCTGTTCCGCACCACCATCAGGTCCGGCTCGTCCGCAAACACCGCGGCCAGGCGGTCCAGGATCGCGTCGGTGTCGGCATCGCTCCCCGCCATGAGGCAGAAGGGCGAGTAGCGGTCATCGTAGACCAGGGCCGAGAAATGGCGGCGGATCCATGCGACCACCTCGGGGAGCCGGGGGCGAATCCGGGCGAAGAGCTGCTCCTGGTCGAGCTGGCACCGGTCGTTCCAGTCCGCCAGCGCCACGAACGACTCGTTTTGGCGGACATGGATCTCGCGCTCGACGACGACCAGGAAATCGGGCGAGACACGGAGGCGGGCCTCGTCGAGGGCGACCAGGAGGTCGGGGAGCGTTCGGCCGGTGTTGATGACCCAGCGCGCCCCCCGGGCCTGCAGGTCGGCCAGGAGCGATTCCAATGCCGCCGGCACCGGCGGCTGCTCGCCCTCGGCATGGAGCGTGCCGTCAAAATCCGTGCAGATCACCTGGATCATCCCCGTCGCCATGCGAAACCAAGCATCGTGGGCCGCGCGCATTTGTCAAAGGAAAACCCGGCGCGGGCAGAACAGCGGCGAATCAGCGTGTCTCGAAAGGAAAAAAGGGTTGCCCGGCGGCGGCAGGGCGGGGCATGATTGGCGGCAGCGCGTTTCCCGGGGCGCATGCCCGGTGTCTGTGCATGCCGGGGAAGCGCCCAAATCATTGCCAAAGCCAATAACTATGAAGGTTGAATTCTACGGCCACGTCCGCCAATACGACAACATCCGATCCGAAATTGACGCCAACATGCAGGCGGTGCTGCGGAGCGGCAGCTACGTGCAAGGCCCGATGCTGAAGCGATTCGAGGCCGAGCTGGCCGCCTATCACGGGACGAAGCACGCCATCGGGGTTGGCAACGGGACGGACGCCATCTGGCTGGCGCTGATGGCGCTCGGGATCGGGCCGGGCGACGAGGTCATCACGCATGCGAACACATTTTTCGCGACGGCGGAGGCGATCTGGATTGCGGGGGCCACGGCGGTGTTCGTCGATTGCTGCCCGAAGACGAAGTGCATCTGCCCGGATCGAATCGAGGCGGCGATCACGCCCAAGACCAAGGCGATCATCCCGGTTCATCTCTACGGCCAATGCGCGGACATGCCGGCGATCAAGCGCATCGCCGACAAGCACAGCCTCCGCCTGATCGAGGACAACGCGCAGGCGATCGGCGCCCACGGGCCTGGCTTCAAGATCGGCCATCTGAGCGATGCGGCCACCACCAGCTTCATCATCCAGAAGAACCTCGGGACCTTTGGCGACGGCGGTGCGGTCGTGACGAACTGCCCGAAGATGGACGCCGCGATCCGCAAGCTGCGGAACCACGGCTCGACCGCGCGGAATGTCCACAGCTACGGATTCAACAGCCGGCTGGACGACCTGCATGCCGGGGTACTCAGCGCGAAGCTCAAGCATATCGACGCGTGGAACGACCTGCGCCGCCGCTGGGCGGCCCGGTATACGGCCGGCCTGCAGGCCTGCCGGACGATCGACCTGCCCGTCGAGCTGCCCGGCTACCGCCATATCTTCCATCTCTACGTGATCGAGACCAAGAAGCCCGAGTGGCGCGACGAGCTGGTGGATTTCCTGGTCAAGAACGGCGTGGATGCCAAGACGCATTACTCGATCGCGATCCACAAGCAGGAGGGCTATCCGTGGGGCAAGGGCGCCCGGATCGCCGGCAGCCTGACCAACGCCGAGGCCAACGCGGCCTGCTGCGTCAGCCTCCCGATGTTCCCCGAGCTGCGCGAGGACGAAGTGGATTACGTGATCGAGCTGGTGAAGAAATGGGATGCCCAGCATGCGGCTCAGGCGCCGGCGGGCAAAGGCCCAGCCCAGAGCGGCGCTCTCTGCTCCTGCTGCCGCTAGATAGCTTATGACCACGTACAGCGTTCTCGTTGTTGGGATGGGCAAGAGGGGCATGCATCATGCCGCCAACTTCAACGCCAATCCCCGGTTCCGGGTGGCTGGCCTGTGCGACATCGACCCCGCGCGGCTCGAGGCGGCAGCCGCCAAGCTCGGGAATCCGCAGACGGGCTCGGACGCGGGCGCCCTGGGGCGCGAGGTGCGGCCGGATGTGTTTTGTTTCTGCACCTTGCCAGGCCTGCGGATCCCGATGATCCGGGCGGCGATCGATGCGGGCGCGAAGCTGATCGCATTCGAGAAGCCGGTGGCCCTGACGAGCGCCGAGCTGTTCGAGATCCGCCGTCTTATCCAGTCGGCTGGCGCCAAGGCGGTGGTCAGCCACCAGCATCGCTACGGCGTTCATTACCGGAAGGTGAAAGAGATCATCGCCAGCGGCGCCCTGGGCCGGGTTCACACTGTGTACGGGACCGCCACCGGCTGGATGACCCACATGCTGTCGCACCTGATCGACTACACCCGGTGGTATAACGACAACGCGGCGGCGACGTGGGCGATGGCGCAGGCTGCCGGCCGGATCAAGCTCGCCGACAACCACCCCTCGCCCGATTACATCGCCGGGTTTGTCCAGTTCGCCAACGGGGTGCGGGGCATCTACGAGTGCGGGGCGGGCGCGCCCGACCAGCCCGAGGTGGCCAAGTGGTGGGGCAAATGCCGGATGGGCGCCCAGGGGACGGAGGGGTTCGCCGAGGTGCTGACCAACGGCGGCTGGCGGGCCGTGACCCGGGCCGGCGGCTTCCAGTCCGGCGAGGGCGCCATGAACTACGAGCTCGATATGCCCCCTTACATCCAGGACATGGCGGCCTGGCTCGATGACGACCGGCAGCCGCATCCCTGCAACCTCGAGCAGGCGTGCCAGGGAGCGGAGATCATGTTCGCCCTGCAGCGCTCGGCCGCCGAGGGCGGGCAGATCGACTTGCCCCTGGCCGCCGGGGCCGACGAACAGGCGATGCTGAAGGCGAAGGTGCCCGACTGGCCCGCGCGGGCTTCGTGCGAGTCGAACCGGAAGGAATTCGGCCTGTAGCAGCTAATCCGGCCTGGCCGGCTCCTGGGGATAGACCAGGATGCGGTCGTGGACGAGCACGGCGAGGTCGTTGAGGCCGTCGCCGGTCAGGTCGGCAACCAGGGCCTCGCGCGGCTCGAGCCCCTCGGCGCGGCGTCCGCGAAAGGTCCGCTCCTCGAACACGCGCCAGCGGTTGGCGGGCTTGAGCTGGTCAGGCGGCGTGAACGTCACCAGGTCGAGGTGGTTCTTGGCGGTTTCGAGGAAGACGAGATCTTTGCGGCCGTCCTGGTCCAGGTCGCCGGCCACGACATCGTTGAGGTAGCCATCCTTGATGGGGGTTTCATATCCGCCGAGCTCCTCGAAGGCCCATGTGGCCCCGGCGAATCGCATCCAGGCCACCGCCGCCGGCCCCATCAGCGCGATGCAGTTGGCCCGGGCAGCGCCCAGAGCGACCGGCTCGAGCCGGTGAAAATCCGACACGGGCAATGGCAGGTTGCGGACCGCCTGCCACGCGCCCGCCGCGTCGCGCTCGCAGGCGGTCAACGCCTGGCGCTCGGCATCGAGCAGGAACACCGTCGCGACGCGGTTGCTGCCGTTGCGGAGGGCTGCGGCTCCGACGATGCGCGAGTTGCTGGCGGCGCCGTTGATCTGCTCCTTGACGCGGAAGGTCCAGTTGGTTGGCTGGGCGTCGCCGGCCGGAGAGCCGCCCGGCTCGAGCACGACCGCGCGCACGAAGTTGCGCTGGGCCAGCAGCGCCTCGGGCCGGCCGTCCCCGTCGACGTCGGCCTGGCTGAGCCAGGGCTTTTCGATGTTGCCGCCGGGCGGCGCCAGGTCGAGCTCCTCGAAAGCCTCGGCGGTTTTCTGGCGCAGGATCTTGATCTTCTCGTACTCGATCAGCAGCGCGAGGTCGGCCGCTCCGTCCTGGTCCAGATCGTGAAACGCCAGCGCCAGCGGATTGGACTTGAACTGATCGCTGAGGTTCTGGCGGCGCCGGGGCCCCTTGGCCGGCCCCCATTCGAGGATGCGTTTGCCCCCGTCGATTTCGAGGACGGCGGCCAGGACGGGCGGCGCGCTCGATGAGAGGCAGCCAACCGCGATCGCAAGGGGCCGGCCCGCCAAGGGCAGGATCTCCGGGAAAGGCAGGCCGCCGGACTTGCCCAGACGGGTCATGCCCACCTGGCGTTCCGATGTGCTCAGCAGAAACAGCTCGGTGCGCCCGTCGCGGTCCCAGTCCATCGCCGCCAGGGTGTTGACGCCGGTGAGCGTGGGGAAGCTCCGCGCCACGCCCATCTGCCCGCCGGGCTCCTGGCGATAGAGCGTCACCAGGCCGCTGTCAGGCTCGGCCACCAGCAGATCCAGCCGCCCGTCGCCGTCCATGTCCGCCCAAACCATCCCGCGGCGATCCTGGGTGGATTTGTTCTGGGGCAGCACCTCGAACAGCCCCTCGCGCAGCTCGCCCAGGAGCGGCGCCGCGGGGCGCTCGGCGAACGCCGAGAGCTGAACGCGCCCGCTGCTTTGCGCGACGGTGATGATCTCGGGCTTCCGGTCTCCATCGAGGTCTTCGGCGGTGTAGGAGCGCATCGGCGGCAGCCGGAAATAGACCTCGGGTCCGAGCTGCCCCGATCGGCTCTGCAGACGGAACCGAAGCGGCGTGGGGCTGTCCCAATTGACGAGGAGCAGATCGTCGCGCCGATCCTTGTTGATGTCGAGGACCTGAACCGATTTGACCTGGCCGGAATAGGGCCATCGCTCCGGCTCCGCCAGGGTGCCATCGGACCGCTGCCGCAGGTAGTAGCCGCAGCTTTCCCCCAGCAGCACCAGATCCAGCGCGCCGTCGCCATCGAGATCGCCCGAGACCATCGAGTTGGGATTGAGCAACCCGTCTGCGATCGGGAACCGCTTGGGCGTGTCCCAGCCCTCCTTGCCGAGGCGGTAATGCACCACCAACTCCTTCGGCTCGCCATAGTAGGCCAGGTCGGGACGGCCATCTCCGTTCAGATCGGCCACCACCAGGCTCGCAATGCGCTTCTCGGACGCCACCGACTCGATGCGAAAGCGGGCGTCGGGTGGCAGCTCGTTCACCGATTCCGGCCGCGGCTTCGGCTGGGAAACGGCGTTGGACCGGCCCGTCTGGTTCATGAGCAGGTTGATCTTCGAGCGCAGGCTGTTGACGACCACCAGATCCAGAAGCCCGTCGCCGTCCATGTCCGCCGCCTGCATCCGGGCGATCATGTTGTCGATCGGGAAGATCTCCGGCCCCGTGAAACCGAAGCGCGATCCCGGCGAATCCTGGCCGCGCGCGCGCGGCGCCGCCGCCAGCGCCGCCGCGGCGAGGAGGAGGAACAGGAGACGAGGAAAGCGGCCTCTGCCGCAAGCGATCCACAGTTCGAGCATGCGGCCACGATGCCAATCGGGCGGCCCGTTGGCCAGCGGATTTCGCATCGCCTATCGGGAGGCGCGGCGGTCGATCCAGACGGCCCCCACGATGATGAGGCCCTTGACAATCTGCTGGTAGTAGGAGGCGACGTTGAGGAGATCGAGCCCGTTGTTGATCACCCCCATGAGCAGGGCGCCCAGGATCGTGCCGCCCACCCCGCCGACACCTCCGGACAGGCTGGTGCCCCCGATCACCGCTGCCGCGATGGCATCCAGCTCGTAGGCCACTCCCGCGTTCGGCTGGCCCGTTGTCACGCGCGCCGCCAGCACAACTCCCGCCAGGCCCGCCCACGCGCCGCAGATCGCATAGGCGAAGATCTTCACGGCGTGGATGCGGATGCCCGAGGCCAGCGCGGCCAGCTCGTTCCCGCCCACGGCGTAGACATGACGCCCCAGGCGCGTCCGGTTGAGCAGGACGTGCGATCCCAGAGCGACTCCGGCCAGGATCCACACCGGCACGGGCAGGCCTGCCAGATCCCCGCTTCCCAGGCCGGTGAATCCCGCGCTCAGGTTGGAGACCGGCCGCCCGCCGCTGGCGACCAGAGCGAGCCCGCGCGCGATGGTCATCATGCCCAGCGTGACGATGAATGGCGCCACCCGCCCCTTGGTGACCACGAGCCCGTTGGCCGCGCCCCCCAGGCCGCCCGCCAGCACCCCCACCGCTACCGGCACCACCAGCGCGTAATCGCCCGGATGCGCGAAGTGCGCCGCCAGCACTCCCGTCAGCGCGACCATCGAGCCCAGCGAGAGATCCACGCCCCCCGTCAGCAGCACGAAGGTCACCCCGACGGCGAGGATTCCATTGATGCAGATCTGCCGCATGACGATCACCAGGTTCTGCGCGGTGAGGAAGCCGGGCTTGGCCACAGCCAGCGCTCCCGAGAGCATCACCAGGGCCACGATCAGCCCATAGCGCCCCAGCCACCTCCAAAGCCGATCGGCATTCCCTGGCAGCGGCCCCATTGCATTGGATTCGGAGGACATGAGCATCAGGCGGGCATGGCGTGTCGGAGGATCTGATCGGGCGAGGCGCGGCGCGGGTCCAGGCGCGCGACCACCTCGCCGCCGCGCATCACCAGGAGCCAATCGCTCAGGGCCAGCAGCTCCGGCATCTCGGAGGAAACCAGCAGCACCCCCCGGCCCTCCGACGCCAGCCGCCGGATCATGGCGTGCACCTCGGCTTTGGCCGCAATGTCGATCCCGCGCGTCGGCTCGTCCAGAATCATGATCTCCGGATCGGCCATCAGAGCGCGGGCGATCAGGATCTTCTGCTGGTTTCCACCGCTCAGTGCGCGGATGTTCTGGCGGCGGTGGGCGGCCTTGATTCCGTAGGTCCGGATCTGATGGTCGGCCTGCCGGGCTTCCTCCTGCCGGACGATCCACGGGCCGCGGCAGCATCGGCTGAGGGCGGTGAGCGTGAGGTTGTGGGCCACCGACATCGAAGGCACCATCCCGTATCGCTGCCGGTCCTCGCTCACCAGGGCGATCCCGTGCCGCAGGGCGTCGCCCGGACGACGGATATGAGCCCGCCGGCCTCGCACGATGATTTGGCCGGTGTCGGCCGGCGCAAGGCCATACAGAGCGTGCGCCAATGCCGTCCGCCCCGCCCCCAGCAGCCCGGCCACACCCACGATCTCGCCGCGGCGCAGATCGAACGTGATCGCGCGGAAATGGCCGGCCCGGCCGAGCCCGCGCACCTCGAGCAGGAGATCCCCCTGTGCCGGTCCGCGGCCATCCTCTCCACCGGGCGCCGCGCAGGCGAGTGCTGGGGGAGACTCCCCGAGCCAAGGTTCGCGTCCTGAGCCGGAAATGACCGCTGCCCTCTCCCCCGCGACCCGCGGGGGAGAGGGTGGCTGAAGGCCGGGAGAGGAGGCGTGGGGGGGCTCCTTCATCCAGGCAGTTCTTTCTCCGACCATCAATGCGATCAGCTTTTCCTGCTCCATGCCGGCCGCCGGGAGAGTGGCCACGCGGCGCCCGTCGCGCAAGACGGTGATCTCATCCGCCAGGCGCGACACCTCCGCCATCCGATGGGTAATGTAGAGAATGCCAACCCCGGCGGCTCGGAGATCGTTCACGGTCGAGAAGAGCGCCTCGACCTCCCGGTCGGACAGGGCGGAGGTGGGCTCGTCGAGGATCAGGAGCCGGGCATCGCCGGCGAGCGCTTTGGCGATCTCGACGCCCTGCATTTCGGCAACGGTCAGCTCCTTCATGGGGCGCTCGGGCGCGACCGTCAGGCCGAGCCGGTCGAGCCACCGCTGCGCCTGGCGCCGCATCGCCGCCCGATCGATCCAGATCGATCCCCCCCACGCCGGCTCGCGTCCCATCAGGATGTTCTCGGCGACGCTCATCTCGGGGAAAGGGAGCAGCTCCTGGGGCACCATGGCAATCCCCAATCGCCGCGCGTCATAGGGCCCTCGGAAACGCGCGCGATGATCGCCCCACCAGATCTCCCCGCCGTCGGGCGCCAGCAGCCCCGCCAGCATCTTCACCAGGGTCGATTTACCGGCCCCGTTCTCGCCCATGAGCGCGTGGACTCGGCCGGCGCGGATCCCGATCGACACCCCGTCCACGACGCGGACGCCGTCGAAGGATTTCGAGAGGTTGCGCGCCTGCAGCTGCATCCCGCCTGGATCGCCCGTCGCCATTCCCGTGGACCCCAAATCGAAGGCTCTCTCCTATCACGGCAGCGGCGCCTGTGCCAAGAGCGCGGTTTCGCGGGGAGGCTGCGGCCGCAGGCCGGCGGAGAGGGAGGTTCGTGCAGGCGTTGTCGGAGATCCATTTTTGGATTGACGGAGCCGGGCGGTTGATGCCCCGTTATCCTGCCATGAAGAAGACGGAAAAGAGAACCATCCTCGTGATTTTGCGGAACCGGCTGGCGCCGAGCCAGCCGGCCCGGTATGTCGAGCTGGACTGCGACGCCAAAGGCACCATCCTCGAAGAGCGCCCCCTCAAGCGCGAGCCGCGCGATGCTCGCTACGATGAGGTGTGGCAGAACGACGAGGGCAAAGACACCTTGAAATTCACGCACCGAATCAAGCGGATCTACCGGCATCCGCTCCAGAAGAAAGGCGCCTGAATGAGCCCGCGCGCGCGAAATCTCCAATGGCGATGGGCATGGGTCGCAATCGGGTTCGGGCTCGCCGGCGTCCAGGGCGCCGCGCCGCCCCCGGCCGGCCTCGCGCCGATCCATGTAGCCACGAACGGCAATGACGGCTGGACCGGGGCGCTGGCCGCGCCCAATGCGGATCGCACGGATGGTCCGCTGGCCACGATCGCGCGCGCGCGCGACATCATCCGCCAGGCCAGGCGATCCCCGGAGGGATTGCGCTCGGCGGTGCGCGTCGTCATCCACGGCGGCACCTACACGCTCGCAGCCCCTCTGGTCTTCACCTCCGAAGACGGCGGGAGCGCCGATCGGCCGATCGAATATGCGGCTGCCGAGGGCGAGGCGCCCATCATCAGCGGGGGGCGCCGCATCGCGGGGTGGCGCGCGGTGGAGCTCGACGGCCGCAGGGTCATGGCGGCGGACTTGCCGGCTGTCCGGGCCGGCGACTGGTATTTTCACCAGCTATGGATCAACGGCGAACGCCGGCCGCGGGCGCGGCATCCGAACCAGGGATACCTTGCTGTGGCCGAAATCCCCGATGCCAAACCGGACACTCCGTGGCACCAGGGGCAAGCGGCGTTTCGGTATGCAGCCGGCGACCTCGAGAGATCGCCCGCCATCCGCCAGGCCGAGGTCTGCGTCATGAACCGCTGGATCGAGTCCCACCTGCCGATCACGGACATGGACGAGTCCAACCGCATCGTCCGGTTCGGCAAGCGCTCGGTTTTCAAGCTTGATGCGGGCGACCTGTATTACGTCGAGAACGCGCGGGAGCATCTCGATCGCCCGGGCGAATGGTGGCTGGACGGCGACTCGGGCGTGCTGTATTGCCTGCCGCGCGCGGGGGAGGACCTCGAACGGGCCGAGGTGATCGCGCCTGTCCTGGCCCAGCTGATGCGGCTCGAAGGCGATCCCGAATCGAATCGGTGGATCGAGCATCTGACTTTTCGCGGGATCGTCTTTGCGCATACGGAGTGGTATTTCCCCGGGGGCTTCGACAGCGGGGGCCAGCGGGCCGAGGTCTGGCCGCCGCCGGCGGCGGCGGTCGGCGGCTTCGCGCAGGCTGCCATCGGCGTGCCGGGATCGGTGCATGGAGCGGCGCTCCGCCACGTGGTGTTCGACCAATGCCGCTGGATCCACCTGGGCGGCTACGGGCTCGAGCTGGGACGCGGCTGCCGGGACAACCGGATCCAGCGGTGCGAGCTGGGAGACCTGGGCGCCGGCGGGATCAAGCTGGGCGAAACCGCCATCCGGGACTCGGCCGGCGACGTGGCCCGGGACAACGAGGTCAGCGACTGCCACATCCACGACGGCGGCCGGTTCTTCCACAGCGCCATCGGCATCTGGATCGGCCAGTCGCCTGGGAACCGGATCCGCCACAATCTCATCCACGATTTCTACTATTCGGGGATCTCGGTGGGATGGACCTGGGGATACGGCCGCGCCTTGGCGACGAACACCGTCGTCGAGTTCAATCACGTCCACCACATTGGCAAGCTGAGCGATGGCGACGGTCCGATCCTGAGCGACATGGCCGGCATCTACACCCTGGGCCGGCATACGGGAAGCGTCATCCGAAGCAACCTGTGGCACGACGTCGCCGGGCTGCGATATGGCGGGTGGGGCATCTATTTCGATGAAGGAACATCCGAGATCCTCGCCGAAAACAATCTCGTCATCCGCACCACCCATGGCGGATTCCATCAGCATTACGGCCGGGACAACCGGGTCCGAAACAACGTGTTCCTCTTCGCGCGCGATTTCCAGGTCCAGCGCTCCCGTGCCGAAGAGCACCTGAGCTTCCGTTTCGAGCGGAACGTCGTCGGGTGGCAGGAGGGCAAGCTGCTGCACGGCAACTTCAGCGGCACCAATTACATGTTCGACTCGAACCTCTACTGGCCGCCCCCGGAGCAGGAGGCCCGCTTCGACCAATGGTCCTGGGACGAGTGGCGCCAGCGCGGCCAGGACGTTCATTCCCAGATCGCCAACCCGCGGTTCATGGATCCGGGGGCGGACGATTTCCGGCTGCGCGGCGATTCGCCGGCGCTCCGGCTGGGATTCCGTCCATTCGACCTGCGCGACGTCGGGCCGCGGCCGGTTTCGGCTCGATGATGGAGCGGGGGCCTGCGCCGTGTCGGGAAAGGCGTCTCGTCCAACGGATCTCCTGAGCCGACCGGCGGGCGCCGGTCATTGGAGCAGTCGGTAGGCCAGGGCAACCTGGCCCAGGCATAGAATGCCCAGGCAGATCCACGTCGCCATCTCGCGGGCTCGATGGCTGACCTGGCGGGCTTCCGACAGCCAGAAGATCATCTTCACCGAGCCCAGCTCGAGGATGTCACCCGGCCGGATTCGCGCCGCCTCACCCGCTGGCTCTCCGTTGAGCAAGGCCCCTGCCTGCGGCTCGACCTCGAAAAAAACACCCTGCTCTGGATCCAGCCGAAATCGCCCATGGCGCTCCCAGACGCCCCCGTCTTCGAACCGGACCGGGACCGGCGCCGAGCGGCCCACCTCGCATGGGAACCGCCGGATCCCGATCCGCTCCCCCGCCCGACGCCCCGTCAGAACCTGCAGCTGGACCATCACCAGCCGCGGCGCGGCACGTTGATCTTGTCTCCCGGAAACACCGGCAGATCGAGGGATTGATCGTTGCGCGCCTTGTTGCAGTTGATCTTGATGACCTCGCCGCTGGTGCGGATCAACTCCACCCGCGTTTTCGCTGCGAAATCGGTGAAGCCGCCCCCGGCGGCGATCGCGCCCAGCACGGTCATCTGGCCCAGATGGACCTGCCGGCTCGGAAGCTTCACCTCGCCAAAGATGTAGACGAAGCGGCTGGGCGAATCGACGTTCACGCTCAGGCGGACAAAAAAGGCTGGCACGTAGAGATCGTGGATCTCCTTCTGAAGCTGGCCCGTCGTCTTGCCGGCGGCTTTCACGGGCTCCCTCAGATAGGGCAGGCTGATCGTCCCGTCCTCCTTGATCTGCCCGTCGAACTTGTCCGGCGGATTGGGCACGCCGGAGAACATGATCGTCAGCGGATCGTTCGCCCGCAAAGACGCCACCTCCTGGCCGGAGACAGCGGCCCCTCCCCCCGGACGCGATCCGCCGGTGGTGGCGCATCCAGCCGCCAAGATCATCATCCCGGCCGCCGCCAGGATCCAGCCGCTCATCCCCATCTTGAAGCGAAACCCATTCATAAAGCTCCATCCTAAACCCGGAACGCCCCTGCCAACAACGATAATCGCGCCTCGCTAGGCGACTTCCTGAGGCTCTTTTGCCTTCTCCTTGCCGCGGCTGCGGCGCGACGAGGATTTGCCGTCCTCATCGCGCTTCGAGTAATAGTAGTCGTAATAATACCCGCTGTAGTAGTAATAGTAGGAATCCTGCGAGATGTTGATGTTGTTCAGGACGACCCCCATCAGGTTCCCGCCGACCTTCTCGACCATCTGCTTGGCGCGCATGGTCATCAGCTGGGGATACTTGCGGTATTGAACGACGAGGATGGCCATGTCCACCTCGCTGGCCAGAACGGAGGCGTCGCTGACGCCCATGATCGGAGGCGAGTCGAAGAACACGAAATCGTATCGCTGTTTGACCTCGGTGATGAACTCGCGCATGCGGGTCGAGTTGAGGATGCTGCCGAGCGAGCTGCTGGGGAGCTTGCCGCTGGGCATGAAATCCATCGTGGGCACCCCGGTGGTCTGGACCACCTCTTCGAGCGTGTTCTGCTTGAGGAGGTAATTGGTGAGGCCGATCGAGTTGGACACCTTGAGGAACTTGTGCAGGCTGGGCCGCCGGAGGTCCGAATCGACGATGAGCACCCGCTGCCCGTTTTGGGCGAACACGGTGGCCAGGTTGAACACGGTGGTGGACTTGCCCTCGCCCGCCCCGCCGCTGACGACGGTCAGGGTGTTCCGGCGGTCATCCTTGCGGCTGAAGAGCAGGTTGGTGCGCAGGACGCGATAGGCCTCCGCGTGCGGGCTGTCGGGACCCTCGTCGAGCAGGTTGCCGACGTTCTGGGGGATGACGCCCAGGACCGGCGCCTGAAGGGCGCGCTCGACATCGTCGATCGTCTTCACGCTGGTGTCGAGGTACTCGATGAAGAAGGCAAGGCCGATCCCCACCACCAGTCCCACCACCACGCCCAGCGCGATGTTCACCGGCACGTTGGGGCGGACAGGCCGGAGGCCGGGCTCGGCCGGATCGACGATCTCGACCATCGAGGTGCTGGGCATCTTCACATCCACGCTTTCGGCGATGATCTTCATGTTCATGGCATGGAGGATCTGCCGCTGGGAATCGAGGTCGCGCTTGGCGAGGAGGTAGGGGCCGTAGCGGGAGGCCTTCTCGAGGTCCTGCTGCTGGGCTTTCTGGAGTGCCTCGGTCGCCACCTCGAGGTCGCTCTGGGACGCTTTGACCTTGTTATCGAGGCCGGTCAGGATGCCGGCGATCTTGGCCTCGATCTGCTGGTCGACCGTGGTGAGAAGGTCTTTGGCTTTCTGGACATCGGGATTTTGGGCGCCGTAATCGCGGGTGAGGGTGGTGAGCTCCTGCTCGACCCGGCTGTAGTCCGTCAGCAGCTGGGCGAGCATGGGATCGGGGAACGCGGTCGGCAGAGCCTTGCGGAGGGTGGCGCGGTCCAGGGCCAGCAGGTTGGTCAGGCCCGCGTTGAGCTGGCTGTAGGATCGCTGGGCGTTGATCCGCTCCATCTCGAGGCGGCGGACCGTCTCGGGCTCGAGAGGGTTGGCCTGACCGCTGTCGACCACGGCGTCCGAGATCTGAAACTCCTCGCGGAGCTTGGCGATGTTGCTTTGGGCCTCCTCGACCTTCTTGCGCTGCTCCTCCAGCTGCTGCTCGAGGACGCGGATGCCGCCCATGGCGGCGACCTCGCGCTGGCGGCTTCGAGTCTGGCGGTAGGCCTCGGCGATGGCGTTGGCGATGGTCGCCGCCTCGCGCGGGTTCTCGCTCAGGAACCGGATCTCGATCAGCGAGGTGTTCCGCGATTGCCGCACATCGAGGTGATTGCGCAGGACGGTGTAGGCCTCGTTGGGGGTCAGCGGGATGCCCGCGTTGTACTTGGCCGCCCAGTTGGTCATCAGGCTCAGGTTGGTGATGACCTCGTAAAGGACCGTCTTGGACTGGATTTTCTCGAACTGGGTCTGAAGCCAGTAGGGGTCGTAGGTGCTGACGTTCTGGCGCATCTCGAAGAGGCCGGAGATGTCGGACGCCTCTTTCTCGACCGAGATTCGCACCGTGCTGGCGTAGTAGCGGGGCAGCCAGTACGTCACCACAGTGGTGGTCAGCACCACCAGCAGGAACACCGCAAAGATCACCGTCTTGCGGATCCGGATGATGCGCCAGTAATCCAGAAAGTGAAGCTGCGATTCGGCGGCGGGCGGGGAGAAATTTTCCATGGATTAAAAAAAAGGAGGCTGAACGATTATTCCAGCCTCCCGTCTGAATCTCAAAGACACGAACTAGTAGCTGGCAATCAGCCCAACATAAACTCGGTTTCGATCGTAGCTGCGGCCGGTGACATCGGAGCTCAGGTCGTCGAAATTGTATCCGACATCGGCGGCCAGGTATTGGTTGATCTGGTAGGCCAGGTTCAGGCCCACCACGACGTAATCTTCGGAGTCGTCGTCATAGATGCCTTCGTTGAACGAGGCATGCGTGTATTGGACCAGCAGCTTGCCGGTCAGCTTGGCGGTCAGCTTGTGCGTGATGTCGCCATAGACCGTAGTCGCCTGCTCGTCGAGCGCCTGCATGTATTCCGATTCCTGCCGGGTGTAGCGAACACCCAGCTTGGCGACGCTGCCCGCCATGTAGGTGTAGCTCAGGCTCGCATCCGCATAGGGCGCCCACCGGCTGTCGTCGGTGATGGGCAGGCCGGGGGCGGCCTGGTCGGCATCCGGGTACTTGATGTTCTGGGCGCCCAGACGGAGCGCGCCCACCAGATCCGATGTGAACCCGTGATCCACGCCGGCATAGAAGTAGTGGATCCTGGCGTTGCGGGAGTCGGCCGGCCCGATCACGTTGATCCAGGAAGGATCCCCGTCGTTGGTGTGGTCGACGAACCCGTATTGGTATCCCAGGAGCGCCACGGTCTGCGGGGAGACTCGATAGCGCAAGTTCAGGTGCGGATAGTGCTCGATGCGGTCGAGGTAGGTGTACTGGGCCGCCTTCTTGTCGTCGTAGTTGTAGAGGTTGTTGGCGTAGCCAATATCGAACCCGAGCGTCGGGGTGAAATCGCCCGTCAGGACGATGTTGCCCAGGTTGCGGATGTTATTGCCGTTGATGCGAATCCTCTGCCCGCCGCCTTGGATGGCCGGCTCCTGAGAGATGACGAACGAGTCGCTCACATCGAGCCGGTAGCTGTCCGAGAACGCGTGGTTCAACCTGGCGTCGATCTGGTGGGTGTGGTCGGCCGAGTTGCTGTCGCGATCCTCGTACCAGTACATTCCGTAGGTGTAGCCCAGGGACGCCATGGTGGCATCGGCGACGTAGCGGGCTTCAACCGAAGGGCTTACCACCACGCCAAAGCTGTCTCGCTTCCCCAGGTTGGAGGGCAGAGTGGTGTAATTGTCGTCGTAAAATCCCCGGAGAGCCAGCGAGACACTCCACCACTTGCTGCTTTCCTGCGACGTCAGGCCTGGCGCGTACGCCGCTTGCAGACCAACCGCGCCCAACGCGGCAATACTGGCAGTGGTAATGATTCTTTTCATAACTTTTTTCAATTCACTGGTTTCGCCCTAAGTCAGCATTCAGAAATTATGGTCACTTCTACGGTTCCTGCAAGGAATTGTCAAACATAAATCACCGCTTTTCCGCCGGGCACGGATCCGACCAATTCCTATTGACGGTCCAGACCGCTCCAGCGTTCGAAATCCGCCAAAAACAAATAATCGGGCAGCAGCTTGGTCCAGACGTGGCGCAGAGGGAATCCGGGGGGGATTCGGCCCTGGACGGCGGTGCGCAGGATGAACTGCCCCCAGGCCCGCTCGTCCCCCTTGATCAACTGCGACAGGAACGGCTGCTCGAGGATCACCGGCCCGAGCATCAGGCCTTTGACCGGCTTTTGGAAGTCGTTGATGGCGTAAAAGTCCTGATCGGGATTGACGGTCAGCCAGAGGCATTGGCGGTTGCCGTACCAGGCGGTCGCCCACGGCATGTCGCTCATCATGAGCTCATCGGGGCGCATCAGCCCCGTCATCTGCTGGATCAGCCATGGGTAATAGGGCGGATACGCCATGTGCGATTGCCGGGGAGGCAGGAGCGTCAGCCAGAGCGGCGCGCAGAACACCAGGCCCGCGCCCACAACCACCCACCGGCGCAGCGGCGGGAACGGCATCTGCAGCCGCTCCAGCAGCCAGTGAAACATCCCCGCCCCCAGCACGAAAACCACCGGCGCGGCGATCACCAGGAAATTCTCGGAGTTGATGTCCGGCGTCCATTGGCTCAGGTAGGTTCTTCCCATGGCCTGGACCAGCGCCATCAGCGGCAGACAGCAGACCACGAACAGCCGGATTCGAGACGCGGCAACCTGGCGGAAAGGCACCAGCAGCCCCGCCAGGAAGAAGGCGGTGATCCAGTTGCCGCCGAGCCGCGGCAGGCTGTCCTGGATGACTCGCTGGCCGTTGGTGGTCAGCTTCCGGAGCTGGTCGTCGATCGAGAAGAGGTTGATCTTGGCCGGATCGGGGTGGACGGACCGTTCGAGAGTGGTGCCGGGATAGCTCGCGGTGTCCATGTAGAGGGCGTATCCGGCGGTGCCGAACAGCGCGCCGCTCAAGCGGTAATTTCGGTAGAGCCAGGGAGTCCAAAGGAGCCCCATCACCAGCAGAGCCACCGGGATGAGCAGCCCCCGCCGCCGGGGCGCGAACCAGAAGAAGAAGAGGGCGACCGGCGCCGCCAGCCAGGCGAACGAATAGCGGGTCAGCGCCCCCAGGCCCAGGAGCAGGCCCACCCAGATCGCCCGGCAGAAGAACCAGCCTGCGCCGCGGTCCTCCTCGCGCTCGGCCCGCTCGACCCGCACCAGCGCCAGCGCCAGCACCAGAAACAGCGCCACCAGGAAGGAGGTGGACAGCCCCGACACGCTGAACCGCCAAAAGACGTCCGATCCCAGCATCAGCCCCGCCGCCAGCCACGCGACGGACGGGTTGAACAGCTTCCGGCCCAGCCGGAACACGAGCGCGACCCCGGCCAGGAACCAGAACTGGTTGAACCAGGCGATCCGGAAATCGCCCGGGTATCGATCGAACTTGCGGTCGGGCGGGACCGCGGCGGGCATCGGGGCCGCTTTCATGAGGGCGGCCAGCATGAGCGGATACAGGGGTGGATGGGCCAGGTCGGGGTGGCCGTCCCGCAACAAAGCGTCGGGCCGCTGGAGATGGGACTGCACCAGGTGCAGGCTCAGCGGGCGCACGAACAGCGTCGTGAACCCGCGCCCCTCGGCCAGGTTCCGCGCCAGCTGCGCTGTGTCCATGGCCTCGGGCGCCGTGAATTGGCGGTATTCGCGCAGGTCGTAGAAGACGACGCCGCCGAGGATCGCCAGGAACAAGGTGATCCGCTTGATCCAGCGGACGCTGGCGCCCTCCTCGAGCTTGTAGATCCAGTTTTGAATGCCAGGCAGCATCAATTACCCTCCAGTTGAAGCCCATGCAGTTTGCGGTGCAATGTCCGCCGGCTGATCCCCAGCTGCCGCGCCGCCTCGGTCCGGCTGCCGCCGGCCGCCTCGAGCGCCTGGATGATCATCCGCTTCTCCGCCTCGCGCAAGTTCAGAGTTCCCGTCCCGGCGGGCGCCGTCGCTTGGATCGCCTTGGGCCCTCCCTCTCCGGCGCCGGGCGCCGCGCGGAGCGCCGGGGGCAGGTCCCGGACGGCGATCCGGTCGCCGCGCCCCATGACCACCGCGTGTTCGAGCGCTGTGCGCAGCTCGCGGACATTGCCCGGCCAGCGGTAGGCGAGGAGGGCCTCCAGGGCCTCGGGGGTCCACTCCCGGACGGGCTTGCCGTTCTCGCGCGCGAACTCGCGCAGGAACTGGCGCGCCAGCAAGGGCAGGTCCTCGAGCCGCTCTCGCAGCGGCGGCAGGACGATCTCGACCACCGCCAGGCGGAAGAAGAGGTCCTCGCGGAACGCGCCCGTCTCGACCAGCCGGCGCAGGTTCTTGTTGGTCGCCGCGACCAGCCGGACGTCGGCCGTCAGCGTCCGGTTGGATCCCACTCGCTCGAAGGTCCGCTCGCCCAGGAACCGGAGCAGCTTGACCTGCAAGGCCGCGTCGATCTCCCCGATCTCGTCCAGGAACAGCGTCCCGCCCTGGGCCTGCTCGAACCGGCCGATCCGGCGCTCGTGGGCGCCGGTGAACGCCCCTTTCTCGTGCCCGAACAGCTCGCTTTCGAGCAGCGTGGGGGAGAGCGCTGCGCAGTGCACCGCCACCAGCGGCATGCGGGCCCGGGGGCTGAGCTGGTGCAGCGCCCGCGCCACCAGCTCCTTGCCCGTCCCGCTCTCGCCCTCGATCAGAACCGTCGCCCGCGTGGGCGCCACCTGCCGGACGATCTCGATCACCTCGCGCATCGGGGCCGATTGCCCGATGATCTGCTCGAGGCCGTAGTGGGTGTCGAGCTGCTGGCGGAGCTCGACGTTCTCCGCCTCGAGCTTCTGATGCCGCAAGGCGCGCGCGATCCGCATCTCGAGCTCCTCGATCTGGAGGCGCCCCTTGGCCACGTAATCATCCGCTCCCTGCCTCATGGCCTCGGCCGCGATCTCCTCCGATCCGTAGGCGGTCATCAGGATGCAGACCGGCGGGCGCGGCAGCGATTTGGCGCGCCCGATCAGCTTCAGGCCGTCCTCGCGCGGCAGGCGCAGGTCGGTCAGCAGGACGGTGAAGGTCTCCCGCTCGAGCAGGTCCATCGCGGCGGCGGCGTCCTCGGCCACATAGATGTCGTAGCGGTCCTCGAGCGCGGCCCGCAGCCCGTCCCGCGTCGGCTTCTCGTCATCCACGATCAGGAGCATCGGTTTGGTGTCAGCCATCGAGACGCTCCTCGAGCAGGGGCGGGCCGGGCTCGCGCGCCGGCAGCCAGACCCGGAAGGCCGTGCCGTGGCCGACCCGGCTCTGGATGTCGATCCGCCCGTGGTGCTCCCGGACAATGCGCTGCACGATCATCAGCCCCAGGCCGGTCCCCCGCTGCTTGGTGGTGTAGTAGGGCTCGAAGATCCGGTGGATCATCTCGGGCGCGATCCCCCCGCCGGTGTCCTCGACGCTGACCCAGACGCCGTCGCCCGCCGTCCCGGTCTGGAGGGTCAGCACCCCGCCCCGGGTCATCGATTGCATCGCGTTCTTGATCAGGTTGACCAGGACCTGCTGGATCTGCGCGGGATCGAGCGGCGCCATGGGCAGAGAGTCGGCCAGGCGCTGGCTCACGGTCAGGCCGCGATTCTCCAGCTCGGGCCCCAGCAGCTCGAGCGTCGAGGCGGCCACCGTGTTGATCGAGCACGGCTGGAAGCGCGGCGGCACGGGCCGGATCGCCTGCAGGAACTGGGTCACGATGTAGTCCAGCCGCGCGATCTCGCCCTTCGCCACGCCCAGGAATTGCTGCAGCCGGTCCAGATGAGCCTGCGCTTCGGCTCCCTCGAGCCCGGCGGGCCGCCGGCCCCGCCCGCGCCCGGGCGCCGGGCCCTCGGCCGCCCAGGCCCGCAGGCGGCGCAGCTCCCGCTCCATGAGCTGGGTGTGGATGTTCAATGCGTTGAGCGGGTTGCCGATCTCATGGGCGACGCTGGCCGCCAGGAGCGTGAGCGCCTGGATCCGCTCGCTTTCGATCGCCTCGAACGTCTTCTGCCGCGCCTCGGTCGCGTCGTGCAGGATCAGGACCAGGACCTCCTTCCCGGCCGACCCGCCTTCGAGTGGAGCGCCGTAGAGCCGCAGGTACCGGGACCGGGGATACGACACCTCGAATTCCTGGCGCCAGACGCTCTCCTCCCCGGCCATCCCCCGCGCCCGCACCTTGTCCCAATCAAGCCCCGGCAGGAACCGGATCAGCCCATGGCTCTCGGCGGTCTCTCGAGTGACGCCCACCAGCCGTGTGGCCGCGCGGTTGAAATAGGCGATGCGCCCCTCCGAATCCGCCACCAGGACGCCGTCTTCGATCGCGTCGAAAAGCATCTCCAGGAACCGGCGCTCGCGGGCCAGGCGCTGGACCACGGCCTGCAGGCCCTCGCCGTGCAGGCGGTCGATCCGGCCGAGGACCTTGTCCAGAAAGCCCGACTTGGCGCCCGCAGCCGGGGCGGCCGGCGGGGGGGCGGCGGAGCTGTTGTTTCCGGTCAAAGCCATCCTCGGCGGCGAAAATAGAGGATTACCCCCAGCGTGCTGGCGAGCGTGATGCCGGCGATCGACGCGTAGCCCCACGGCCAGCCGAGCTCGGGCATGTGCTTGAAATTCATCCCGTACCACGTGCCCACCAGCAGGGCCGGGGTGGTGATGATCGTGATGAGGGTGAGGAGCTTGATGATCTCGCCGGTCCGGTTGGAGGACATGCTGAGGTAGACCTGGAGGATCCCGGTGAGCGAGTCGGTGTAGCCCTGGGCCTGCTCGCTGATGTGGAACAGCCCGTCGTAGACGTCCCGGTAGTACGGCACCAGGTGCGCCCGGATCAGCTTGAACTCGCCCTGGGCGAACCGGGCGAGGACCTCGCGCTGCGGGCCGATGATCTGGCGCAGGTGGAGCACCTCTTTCTTGATCTGGATGATCTTGTTGAGCGTCTGGTGGGTTGGATTCCGCAGCACGTGCGCCTCCAGCTCCGCAATCTCGATCGACAGCTCCTCGAGCGCCGGCTTGTAGTTGTCCACGATGCTGTCCAGGAGCGAGTGCGCGACGCGGTCCGGCGCCCGCGCGATGTGCACGTTGCTCCGCAGGCACCGCTCCTCGACCGCCTGGATGCTCTTGAGCGGCGTCATGTGATAGGTCACCAGAAAGTGCTTCCCGAGGAAGAAGTCCAGCTCCCGCGTCGCGAACACGCCGTCCTTGCGGCTGTAGTCGACCGCGTGGACCACGATGAACAGATAGGGCGTGAACCGGTCGTCCTCCTTGGGGAGGTACTCCTCGACTTTCGGCGCCGAGCTCTCGGCGACGCAGTCCTCGATCGACAGGGGGTGGAAGTGGAACACGTCCTCGAGGAAATACTTCGCCTCTTCGGCGGTCGGATTCTCCAGGTCGACCCAGAGGAACAGGTTGGTGTCCGCCAGCAGGGTCGGCATCAGAAAGACCTCGAGGTCCTTGCTGTGCAGGCGTCCCTGGGTGGTGAAGGCGAAGGACCGGACCATGATCGGGGCCTGGGAGATTTGATTCAGGGCCGCGTGGGCGGGAGCCGCTGGAACTTCAGCCACCGGGGCAGCTTCTCGGCCTCCCAGATGCGGGGCAGGTATTGGCGGAACCGGGCCACCGCCGCCAGCCGGCCGTGCACCAGCACCTCGGCGGGCAGCGGCCGCGTGTTGTAGTTCGAGGCCATCGAGAACCCGTAGGCACCGGCGCTCATCACCGCCAGGAGATCCCCCTCCTGGACCCGGGGCAGCCTCCGGTTCCTGGCGAAGTAATCGCTCGATTCGCAGACCGGCCCCACCACGTCGCAGGCCACCATCGCGCCATTGCGCGCCGCCACCGGCACGATCTCGTGATAGGCGTCGTAGAACGCCGGCCGCACCAGGTCGTTCATCGCGGCATCCACAATCACGAACGTCTTCGACCCCATCCGCTTCACGTACTCGACCCGGGTGACGAGGATGCCGGCGTTGCCCGCGATGAACCGGCCCGGCTCGAGCAGGATCCGCAGGCCCAGCGGCTCGAGCATCGGCACGAGGTCCGCCGCGTGATCGACCGCTGTCAGCTGCTGCCGGGCGGCCGGGGACTCCCACCAGGCCTCGGCCCCGCTCTCGAGGGCGGCCTCGTAGACGATGCCCAGCCCGCCCCCGGCGCTGAAAAACTCCAGCGGATGATCCTTCTTGAGCTCCTGGATGAGCGGGACCACCTTGCGCGCCGCCACGGCGAACGGCTTGGCCTCCGAGATCTGGGATCCGATGTGCATCTGCAGGCCGCGGATCCGCACGTGCTTGAGCCTGCGCGCCCGGGCCGCCAGGCCGCGGATCTCCTCGAGCGGGATGCCGAACTTGTTGAGGTAGGTCCCCGTGGTGATCTTCGCGTGGGTCAGCGCATCCACGTTCGGGTTCACCCGCAGCGCGACCGGGGCGGCCTTCCCGCGGCGCGCCGCCAGCCGGTCGATCCGCTCCAGCTCCGCCTCGCTCTCCACGTTGAACGCGTAGATCTCCTGCTGCAGGGCGTAATCGATCTCTGCCTGCGTCTTGCCGACTCCGGCGAAAATGCAGGTGCCGGGGTTCCCGCCCGCGGCGCAGACCCGCCGCAGCTCGCCCTCGCTCACGACGTCGAAGCCGCTGCCGAGATTCGCCAGCACCCGGAGCACGGCCAGGTTCGAGTTGGATTTCACCGCGAAGCAGATGCCGTGCGGCACGGCCGCCCAGGCGGCGTCCAGCCGCTGGAAATGCCGGGCGAGCGTCCCTTGCGAGTAGACGTAGAGCGGCGTCCCGTGGGCGCGCGCCAGGGCGTCCACCGACACGTTCTCGCAGGCCAGCTTGCCGTTGACGTACTTGAACTCGTGCATATCAATCCACTCCCAGCATCCTGCCTCCGCTCCACCCCGGAGCCGCCTGGCCCGGGCCGGCTGCGCCGGCGGGGCCGCCGCCCTGCCGGAACGCAGCCATTGCCTAATGCAGCCCGAAGAAGAAAGCAATGTCTTTTAATCGGTGGATTCCGGGGCGTCCCCGGCCGCCGGGGGCGGGCCCGGGGCGGCGGGGGATGCGCCGGGCTGGCGGTAGCTGGCCACCACCCAGTCGCTGAGCACCCGGTCCGGGCGCTCGACGGCGTCCGCGTCCACCTCGAACCGCTGCTGGCCGGTGTTGCGCGCGATCAAGCGGAGCCCGAACTGGTAATCCCGAAACCGCTCGGCGCAGAGGTCGCGCACGGAGACGCCCTGCTCGTCGGCCCGGGCGATGAGCCGCTCGATGGCGGCGGGTGTGAAGGCCAGGCGCAGGCCATGGCTGCGCTCGAACCGGTCGGCGAACTCCTCGACCACCTGCCGGGCGAGCTGCTGCTCCTGGACCTGCTGGCTGGCCAGCAGCGCCGGCAGCGCCCGCTCCGGCTCGTCCACCAGCTCGCGCGTGACCGAGAACCGCCGGATGCCCGTCGAGGGCAGCTCGAACTTGAAATCGCGAAAAACCCGCTCACACACCGTCATCAGCCCCCGGGCGCCGGTCTGCTCGCCGGCGGCCCGCTCGGCGATCCGCCGCAGACCCTCCTCCTGGAAGAGCACCTCGATCCCGTAGGCCCCGAACGTCTGCTCGTATTGCCGGATGATGCTGCCTTCGGACGATTGCAGGATCTGGAACAGGTCGTCCGTCGTCAGCGGGTGGCAGTAGACACGCACCGGCAGCCGCCCGATGAACTCGGGCTCGAATCCATACTCGATGAAATCCCGGGTCCGCGCCTGGCCCAGCACCTGCTCGGAGGTGAGCGACGCGGGCCCCCGGGCGGCGAAGCCGACGACCGCCTCGCGCAGCCGGCGGCGCACCAGGGCTTCGAGGCCGTCGAACGCCCCGCTCACCACGAACAGGATGTGCCGCGTGTTGATCGTGGCCGGCGGGCGCCGCCCTCCCCGCTGCGTCATCTCCATCATCGCCTGCAGCTGCCCCGCCAGATCGTTCGGCGCCCGCGACGGCACCTCGGTCTCCTCCATCAGCTTGAGCAGGTTGATCTGCACCCCGCGCCCGCTCACGTCCCGCCCCGTCATCCCCGCCGCCGCCGCGATCTTGTCGATCTCGTCGATGTAGATGATCCCGTGCTGCGCCCGGGTCACGTCGCCGTCCGCCCGCCGGAGCAGGTCGCGCACCAGATCCTCGACGTCCCCCCCCACATACCCCGTCTCCGAGAACTTGGTGGCGTCGGCCTTCACGAATGGCACGCCGATCAGGTCCGCCAGGCTGCGGATGAGGTAGGTCTTGCCGACGCCGGTCGGGCCGATCAGCAGGATGTTCTGCTTGGCGTATTGGGCCTGCTCCTGGCCGGCCAGGGCCAGCCGGACCTGATGGTAGTGATCGCAGAGGGCGACGCTCAGCACCCGCTTGGCCTCCTCCTGGCGAATCACGAACCGGTCCAGGTGCGCCTTGACCTCCTTGGGCCGGTAATCGAACTGGAACGCCGCCGCCTTGGGCTCCTCGGCCGGATCCGCCCCCTCGCCAGCCGGCTCGGCTGCCGCCGGCCGGGCTCCCAGCCCCATCCCGGGCCACTGCCGCATCCATTCCTGCATCCGCCGCTGGAGATCCTCGGGCGTCAGCGGCCCCATTTGCATGCCTGGTCGCATCGTCTCCCACTATAGTGCCACCCGGCAGCCCGGCGCAACGAGTCATTGGATTCCAGGCTTGTGGCCTGCGGGGCGTCTGCGTTAAGAGCAACGGGACGAAAGGCAATATGCTGGATTTTCTCGTAGCGGGCGGGCCGTTCATGGTGCTGCTGGTGCTGACATCGGTGGTGGCGCTGGCCTTCATCATCGAGCGGGGCTTTGCGCTGCGCTGGCGGCGGGTCATCCCCGGGCCGCTGAGCGCGGCCGTCGAAACCACTTACACCACCGGGGACGCCGAGCCGCTCAAGCAGGCATGCCAGGCGCATCCGTCCCCCCTGAGCCGCCTGCTCCTGCTGGCCGCCGAGCACCTGGCCTGGACCAAGCCCGAAAACCAGGACGCCCTCCAAACCCAGGCCCGGCACGAGGTCCTCAAGCTCGAACGCGGCCTGGTCGTGCTCGAGGTCATCGTCGGCATCTCTCCGCTGCTGGGCCTGGTCGGCACGATCCACGGCCTCATCACCCTGTTCGGCGACATCGGCCGGGCCGGGCTCGGGGATAGCAGCGTGGTGGCCCGCGGCATCGGGATCGCCCTCAACACCACCCTGGCTGGACTGCTGATTGCGGTCCCTTCCCTGGTCGCCTGGAGCTATTTCACCAAGAAGGTCGAGGTCCTCACCGCCGAGATGGAGCTCATCTGCGACGAGTTCCTCCGATTCCACTACCGGCGCCGCAAGAAGGCCTGATCCATGCGCTTCAGCGTCCGCAAAAAACGCCAGCCGCCCGCCGTCATCATCGTGTCGCTGATCGACATCCTGATCGTGCTCCTGATTTTCCTGATGGTGACCACGACGTTCAAGCAGCAGCCGGCGCTTCAGCTCACCCTACCCGAGTCCGCGCACGCCCGGGCGGGCGCGTCGGAGAGCCATGTGGTCGTCACCATCGCCAAACAGGCGCCCTACCTCTACCTCGGCCCCGAACCGGTCACGTCCGCCGACCTCGAGCGCCAGCTTCTGGCCCGCGCCGCCCAGCAGCCCGATCTGCGCCTCTCGATCCAGGCCGATGCCGAGGCCCCCTTCGGCCAGATCGTCCGGGTCATGGACATCGCCAAAACCGCCCGCATCAAGACGGTCAGCGCCGTCACCAAAACCGTCCGCCCCCCTTCCCCGGCGCCCTCGAATCCTTGAACACGCCCCTGCCGCCAGGGCGCCCGCCGTCAATTCCACTTGCATTGGGCGGGAAAGGGGACATAATTTCGGGCGTGGTCGCTGGGCGGCCCCGGAACGATCCGGCGGCCATCCGTGCGCAGGTCTTGTGGGGTCGTAGCTCAGTTGGTAGAGCGCCTCGTTCGCAACGAGGAGGTCGGCGGTTCGAACCCGCTCGGCTCCACCATCCGCAAACCTCCCGCAGCCGGCTCTTTTCCCGGCTCCCCCCCACACCTTCCTGCGGGGTGTCCAGGCCGCCCGAATCGAGCCGGACATCGGCTCGGCGATCAAAATCCCGCGGGCAGCTCGGACAGGTTCGAGTAATACTGGATCCAGAAGCTCACGATGGCATAGCCCAGGATGGCCGCAATCGCGAGGTAGATGATCCGCGGCAGCCACTCGGCAAAGGCGGTGATCTTGCGCGCGGCGTCGTCCTCGAAAAGCTGCCGCAATTGGGCCAGGCTCTGATCGAGCTTGCCGCTGAGCTCGCCTGTCCGAAACACGCTGACGAACGCCGGAGGAAACACCGGGAGGCCGGCCATGACCTCGCCGGGGGGCATGCCCCCGCTGATGCGCGGGATGGCCTGGGCGACGGCCCGGCGCAGCCGGGGCGAGCCGCTGACCCCGCCCGCCTGCTCCCAGGCCTGGGTCACGGACATGCCGGCCATGATCGATGCTTCGAGCGCGCCCGCGAACCGCGCCAGCGCCAGCGAATGCCGCGCTTTCCCCAGCATCGGCACCGGCCTCAGAAGCCGATCGAAGGCGGCTCGGACGCGCTCTCCCCGCCGCGCCTGGCTGAGCAGGATCAGGACGAGCCCCGCCAGGTAGAGCGGGACCAGGATCATGAGCTTGGCGGCGATGTACTCGCGATACGCACCCTGCCAAAACATCCGGGTGATCATCCCCGGCGGAAAGATCAGGATCGCCATGTGCACCAGGAACACGGGGTAAGCCAGGCTGGCCATCGCGGCTTGGATCAGCCGCGCGTGTTGGATGTAGTGATTCCCCAGCTGCCGCAGCGAGGCGTCGAGCCGGCCGGTCTGCTCGCCCGCCTGGATGAGGGCGACGTCAAAGGCGGGAAGCCAGTTTCCTTGCCGCTGGACGGCCTCGCCCAGGGTGTATCCCGTCTGCAAGTCCGCGCCGATCCGCTGGAGCGGCCGCACGAGCGACCGGTGGGGCGGCGACTGCTGGACGACGCGCAGCGCCTCGATCAGCGTCACCCCGGCATTGAGCAGGCTCGATAGCTGGCAGTAAAACTCGCCGAACCGCCGCATCCCGCCCGGAGTCAGCATCAGTCCCATAGGCTTGGTGGTTTGGATCCGGTCGAGCCGGATTCCTCACTCGGGATAGCAGGCCTCGATGAAATCCCGGATGATGCCGATCTCCTGCTGTCCGGCGATGGTGTGCTCCTTGGCCAGCTCATGCCACTGGATGTTGAGGCCGGCGGACTGGAGCTGGCGGATCTGGGGGCGCACCAGGTCGATGGACAGCAGTGGATCGTAGAGGCCGTGCGTGATCAGGATGGTTTGCCGGGCGGCGGCGGGCGACAGCTCACGGATCAGCCCCTCCGGATGAAGCAGGAAGCCGCTGATCCCGACCAGCGCGGCCAGGCGATGAGGATAGCGCAGGCCCGTTTCCAGGATCATGAGGCAGCCCTGCGAAAAACCCAGGAGCGAGATCTGATCGGCCGGCCAGCCCTGCCCGGTCAACTCGTCCAGCCGCTCGGTCAGCAGCCGCCGGCTGCGGCCCACCCCTCCGAGCGCATCCCCTTCGAAATCGAACCACGAATAGCCGCCATGATAGGGATCGGGGGCGTCCACCAGGAGGTAGTTCATCCATGGGAGCTGGAGGGCCGAAGGCAGCCAGCGATAGCCTTCGCGGCTGTCTCCCAGGCCGTGCAGCACCACCATCAGCCGCCGGCTGCCAGCCGTCCGTGCCGGTATCAGTTCCGTTCTTAACATGCGATGTTCATGGCGTTTGGCGCCGCCCGCTTCACAGGTCCCAGTGTTTGACCAGGCATTCCCGCACCTCTTCGATCGTCCGGATGTTCGCCCGACGGACCTGCCGGAGCATGCGATCCGCCCGGGCGCAGGCGGCGGCATCCGCCAGCCGCCCGTTCCGCGCATTGAACAGATCTTCGCCGTAGATCTCCCGATGCGGATCGGACCCGTCGGATTCCCAGACCGACACGATCCGCCGGCGGGTTGGCCAGCCGCCGGCAACCTGCAGGAACAGCAGCAGGTTCATTTTCCGAAATGCCTCCTCGGAGACCCCGTTCTGACCGCAGATCTGCCCGCGCGCGTCCTCGAGGGTGTCGGCATGCAGGTTGGCCGCCAGCTGGTGGCCCAGGGCGGCCAGCTTGAAATACGACCGGAGGGCGGCGCCCCACAGATACGCGTAGTGATGGCCCGGCCCGATCTCGTGCGCGATCAAACAGTGGGAGAGCGTGGATTGCCGGAATCGGCCGATGGATTCGAGGTCGGGCACCGCCGCCAGGGCCCGGGCGGGCGCCGTGAAATTGAGCAGGGCGCCCATAACGGTGGTCTTGCCCGCCCCGCCCGGGACGGCCCCCACCAGGAACGATGCGCCCCGGCCAATGGCCGCCAGCAGATAGACCGCCAGCTCCGGCGCCAGCGTCCTGGCCTCCATGAGGTCCACCACGGACAGCATCCGCCCTCCGCGCTGGTTGCAGCGCTCGATCTCGACGCAATGTGCGATCAACGCATCCACGGAAGCACGAACGCTCCGCCTTCTCCAGGCGCCCGGTCAACGCGATCCCGCCAATCGCTCCCCCCTCACCCTCGGGCCAGTCGCTTCAGGGCTTCGATCTCCCGGCGCAGCAGCCCGGCTTGCTCGCCCGCAGGGAATCGCCCGACACATTCGTTCTCGAGGCACAGGTCGCCCCGGTAACCCGCCTCCCGCAGCAGCCGGACCACCCGCCCGAAATCGATGTCCCCCTCCGGAACCGGGGCCGAGCACTTCCCGTATTCCCACCCCATCGGACGCCGTGTCTGCCGCCGGTCCTCCGGATACGCGATGTTCTTGCAGTGGGTGTGGAACGCCCGCGGCGCGAACTTCTCGATGATCCGGTAGACTTCATCCAGGGGATGGCCGAACCAGTAAAAGTTGGCGGCATCGAGCGTCAGCCCCAGCCGGCTGGATCCCACCCCGTCGAAAAGCCGGTCGAGAAACGCCGGGTCGTTCGTGATCCGCCCGTGGTTTTCGAGGCCGAGGCGCACGCCTGTCGCCTCGACCGCCTCGCACAGCTTCCGGCATGTCTGGATCGCAAACGGCAAAAACTCGTCGACCGCCACCTTGCGCGGCACCACGTCGATCCGGATCACATCGATGCCCAGCTGCTGCGACGCCTCGGCTACGCGCCGTGTCCACGCGATCTCCTGCTCAAGGCGCTCATCCAGCCGGTTGTGGAGGCAAAAGGCCGTGATGCCCACCCCCCTCTCCTTCAGATCCGCTTGCAGCCGGCGGACGGCGTCGTCGGTGTCCAGCCGGTGCGGGCCGGCCGGAGTCGCCAGGGCGGGGCATTCGAGCTTCTCGTTCACGTCGACCTCGAGCGCGCGCACCCCCAGCGCCGCCATCGCCTCCGCCCACCCCCCCTGGCCCGCGATCTTCAGCAGCGGGTCGCGGCAGGAGACCGGCCACCGCCTCGCCGACGCCCCCTGCGCCATCGGAAACGCAGGCCCCACCAGCGCCGCCCCCCCGATCATCGCCGAGGCGCCGATGAAACGCCGCCGGCTCAATATCCGGATCTTCATGCCGGGCATCGTGGACGGTGCCTGCCGCCCTGGCAAGCGTGAAAGCAGCCCGCATCACCCGGGTCCCTCCCGGCCGCTGCAGCCGCGGGTTTCCCCGTTGAATTCGGCGGGTTCGCATGCTTAACTGGGCGGCATCAACCAATGGATAGGAACATTATGAACAACTCGATGTTTGGACTCGAAGCCCTGCGGGCCGGGTTTGCGGGAATGGTGGGCGCCGCCTGCTGGCTCGCGCCGCTGGGCGCCCTGGCTCAGCCCGACCCCCAGTGGCTCGGACACGATCGCAGCCGCCCGGCGCCGGCGGTCGTCGATCCCGGCACCGCCAGCACGCCCGACCGGGCCGGGCGCGCCCCGTCGGACGCCGTGGTGCTGTTTGACGGCAAGGATCTCTCGGCATGGGCCAGCATGGATGGCAGCCCGACCCGATGGATCGCGCGCGACGGCTACATGGAATGCGTGCAGGGCAGCGGATACGTCCGGACGCTCGAGTGTTTTGGCGACTGCCAGCTCCACGTCGAATACGCATCCCCCGTGCCCGCATCGGGCGATGGCCAGGGACGCGGCAACAGCGGCGTGTTCTTCGGGCTGGACCGGTACGAAGTGCAGGTGCTCGATTCCTTCGGGAACCGCACCTACTCGGACGGCTCGGCCGGCTCGGTTTACGGCCAGTACCCGCCCCTGGTCAACGCCTCGCGGCCGCCCGGCCAATGGCAGAGCTTCGACATCCTCTACACCGCGCCGCGCTTCCAGGCGGGCGGCCAGCTGGTTTCGCCGGCCCGCATGACGGTGTTCCACAACGGTGTGCTGGTGCAGAACAACGTCGAGCTGACCGGCCCGACGAGCTGGCTCGAGCGCGCTCCCTACTCGCCGCACTCCGAGAAGACCCCCATCTCGCTCCAGGACCATGGCAACCCGGTCCGCTATCGCAACATCTGGGTGCGCGAGCTCGGCAAGCCCGCCCGGAGGGAGCTCATGCTCGCCCGCTCGCTCCTCGACAGCTACGTCGGAACTTACGAGGTGACCCGCAACAACCAGATCGAGGTCGCCCGCGCCGGGGATCAGCTCCAGATGCGATTCCATGGGGTCTCGTTCCTCCTTTTCGCCGAATCGCCCACCCATTTCTTCGCCAAAACCACTGACGTCCAGTGCGACTTCCAGAAGAGCGCCGCCGGCCAGACGATCAGCGTCTCCGTCGGCGAAGGCGCCCATGTCGGCCGCAAGGTGCGCTGAGCCGCCAGCGTTCGAGGTGGCTCGGGTGCGCCGGATCGATCTGACCCTGCCCACGCCGGAGGAGAACCTCGCGCTCGAGGATGCCCTTCTGGACGAGTGCGACTCTGGCGGGCAGGATCCGATCCTCCGGTTCTGGGAATCGCCGGCGCCCTTTGTCGTGCTGGGCTACGCGGGGCGGGCGGCCGTCGAGGTCGACCTCGAGGCCGCCGCGGCCCTCCATGTTCCCGTGCTGCGCCGGATCAGCGGGGGAGGCGCGGTGGTGCAGGGGCCGGGCTGTGTCAGCTACGCCCTGCTGCTGCCCATCGATCCTTGCGGCCCGACAACCAGCATCCACGCCACGAACCAATGGGTGATGGAACGTCACCGACAGGCGCTCGAGCCGCGCTTTCCCGGCCGCATCGCCGTCCAGGGTGTCACCGACCTGACCGTTGACGGCCGGAAATGCTCCGGCAACGCCCAGCGCCGGCGCCGCCGCTGGCTGCTGTTTCACGGAACGTTTCTGGTGTCGGCCAGCCTCGAGCTCATCGGGCGGGTTCTCCGGCCGCCTCCGCAGGCCCCCGGCTATCGCCAGGGCCGCTCGCACCTCGATTTCCTGGCGAACCTCGAGGTGCCCGTCCCGTGGCTCACGTCGCGCCTCTCGGCTTGCTGGGCCGCCCAGCCCCGCGATGTTCCCATCCCCGCGCAGCGCATCAACGCCCTCGTCCAGAACAGATACCTTCGCCCTGAATGGAACCGGATCGAAGCCGGGCCCGCACGGATGGCTACAGGTCCGTGAGATAGATCTGCCGGTTCCGCCACAGGTAGAGGCCGCCCGAGACAATGGTCAGGATCACCGCCACCCATTTCGCGGCCTCGGTGAACCACGGCACCCAGGAATCAAACACCGCGATCGCCCATCCGCCCCACTCCGGATAGCTCACCAGGGTGAGCACGGAGATGATCGCGACGATCTGCGATGTGGTCTTGTGCTTGCCATAGCCTTCCGCGGCCAACACCACCTGTTTCGACGCTGCCAGCAGACGCAGGCCCGTGATGGCCAGCTCGCGCGCCACGATCACGATCGTCATCCAAGCCGGAAACAGATCCCGCCCCACAAACACGATGAACGCCGAGCAGACCAGGATCTTGTCCGCCAGCGGATCCATGAGGATGCCGAAGTTGGTGATGATCTTCCGCCGGCGCGCGATCCGCCCGTCATACAGATCCGTCAGGCTCGCCACGATGAACAGCGCCAGTGCAACGGTCTCGGCCAGCGGCAGCCCCGAAAACATCACCGCCACAAACGCCACCGTCAGCGCCATCCGCGACAAGGTCAGTTGATTCGGCAGATTCATGGTTAACAGGTTACGGCGAACAGATCGTATTCTGCGTGATCCACCACGCGGACCCGGACGAACTCGCCCACGGGCAGATCGCCTTCGATAAAGACCCGGCCGTCGATCTCGGGCGCGTCGCCCTCGCTCCGAGCCACGGAGATCCTCTTGCCTCCCCAGGCGGCCAGGCCCCGGCGCCGCACCGGGCCGGCTTCGGGCGGCCCGAGAGCCTCGGCTCGAGCCTCCGCCCCGCTCCGATACCCCTCGACCAGCACACGCAAGGTTCGGCCGACCTGCGCCGCACTGATCTCCCGAGCGACCTCACGCTGCACCGCCATCGCCTCGCGCAGCCGCCGCTGCCTCTCCCCTTCCGGGACCTGAGGCCGCATCCGAGCCGCCCGCGTCCCCTCCTCCCGCGAATACGCAAACACACCCAGCCGCTCGAATCGGGTCGCCCGAATGAACTCGAGCAAAGCCGCGAAATGCTCGCGAGTCTCCCCGGGAAACCCGACCAGGAACGTCGTCCGCAAGGTCAGCCCGGGGCACCCCGCCCGCAGCCGCGCGATCAGGTCCACCAGGTGCTCGCGCGACGTCTCGCGCCGCATCCGGTCGAGCATGGCCGGGTGAATATGCTGGAGAGGCATGTCGACGTAGCGCGCCACCTTGCGGCATTCGGCCACGCACCGGATGAGATCGTCCGTCCAGTGCGCCGGATGCGTGTAAAGAAGGCGGATCCAGAAGTCCCCGGGCATCGCGTTCAGTGCCCGCAGGAGGCTGGCCAGCGCGGGGGCGCCGGCCTTCCGCGATGACGCCGCCCCGCGCCCGGCCGGGCCCGGATCCAGCCCGTAAGAGGTCGTGTCCTGGGATATCAAGTTGAGCTCCTTGACCCCCTGGGCCACGAGATCCCGCGCCTCCTGCACAACGTCGTCCAAAGCCCGGCTCCGATGCGTTCCGCGGACGCGCGGGATGACGCAGAAGCTGCAGGGATGATTGCAGCCCTCGGCGATCTTCACGTAGGCGAAATGGGCCGGCGTCAGCCGGAACCGCGGGGTCCGGCAGTTGGCGATGTGGACCGGTCTGCGGTGGACGGCGACTGTTGGCGCGGCGCTGCGGGGCCGCAACGACCGCCGCCGGATCGCCTGCCGCACGATCCGCTCGATGTCCGGCACCTGGTCGATCCCCATGAAGGCATCCACCTCCGGCAGCAGCCCGGGGAGGGCGTCCCGGAACCGCTGCGGCAGGCAGCCGGCCACGACCAGCGCCTGCCCCCGCCGATGCCCATCGCGGTAGGCATCCGACTCGAGGATCGCATCGATGCTCTCCTCCTTCGCCGGGTCGATGAATGCGCACGTGTTCACGACCACCACGTCCGCCAGCGATATGTCCCCCGTGATCTCGATTCCCGCCCGCGCCAGGATCCCCAGCATGTGCTCCGCATCCACCAGGTTCTTCGCGCAACCCAACGAGATCAATCCCGCGCGGATCGGTCGTGGGTGAATGTCGGGCTCGTGCGTCACCTCACCGAACCTAGCCCGATCGATGGCCGATGGCAATCCCGCAAGCTGCGTTTGACGGCGCGTCGGTGAATCGGTCCGTCGGCACGCCAGAAGACGGAGGACGGCATGTCGGCAGCCTCGAGGTAGGGCGGGCACTCCGTTGCACGCCGAGCTGTAAGCTTGCATCCCTTTGATGGCAAAGAACTTTTTTCGCCGCAATAAACGCAAAAACACGCAAAGGGAAGTGATTTGCAGCCCCTCTCTGGCCCTCCCCGCTCGTGCCTCGCGGGGCGAAGGGAGCAATTGGCGGCACGTCTGTGCGTCGAGGTAGGGACGCGTCGCTGACGCGTCCGCTTCTCGGCCGACACTTGCATGCCCTCGATCGCGTAGCCGCAGCTTGCACGCTGCGATTATCTCACCACCGACACCGAGCACACGGAGGGAGGAAGGGGATTGGAGCCGGTTGGGTTCAGGCATTCATCCTCAGTGCTCTCGGTGCTCTCGGTGGTGAAAAGAGTGGGGAGCATTTTTTACCACGAAGGTCAGGTAACTCTTTTTGCGTCTTTTTGCGTTTTTTGTGGCGATCAAAAGTCCGTTTTTCAACCGATTTCAACATCCCCCTTTTACGGCGCGGCCGTTTGGCGCTATGATGGATGCATGTCTATGAAATGGACCCGAAAACAGCTCTGGCAGCGATTCAAGAAACACTACACGGCGTATCCCGACCTCGGGCTGGCTCTTGACCTGAGCCGGATGGAATTTGGCGACGATTTCTTCGATCGGATGGAGCCGGCGATGCAGCGGGCCTTCCGCGCCATGGACGTACTCGAAGGCGGCGCGATCGCCAATCCGGACGAAGGACGCCAGGTCGGCCATTACTGGCTCAGAAATGCGACCGCCGTCAAAGATGAGACGATCCAAAAGGAAATCCTCGAGGTCCGGCAGAAGATCGATTCCTTCGCCGACAAGATCGCCAAGGAACGGCTCCCGAACGGCCAATCCAAATATGCCTACCTGTTGTTGATTGGGATTGGCGGGTCCGCCCTCGGTCCCCAATTCGTCAGCCAAGCCCTGGGCGGGACACCCGGCGACCTCCTCAAGCCGTTCTTCTTCGATAACACCGATCCCGACGGCTTCGATAAGGTCTTGCGGTCGATTCCCGACCTCGACCGCACCCTCTGCCTGGTGATCTCGAAGTCGGGAACCACACCCGAAACCCATAACGGTATGATCGAGGCTAAGGCAGCCTTTGAAAAGGCCGGCCTCCGATTTGAAGAGCATGCCGTTGCCATAACGATGAATGGCAGCAAGTTGGGCACACGCGCAACCGATGATAAGTGGAAAGAAATATTTCCAATGTGGGAATGGGTGGGCGGACGGACAAGCGAGCTCTCGGTTGTCGGGCTGTTACCAGCTAAGCTGCAAGGGATTAACATCGATAAAATGCTGGAAGGCGCTCGGCTTTGCGATGAAGCGACACGAAAACACGATGTCAGATGCAATCCAGCGGCACGCCTGGCCCTGATGTGGTATTACGCCGGTAACGGTAAAGGCGACAAGGACATGGTCATATTGCCTTACAAAGATCGCCTGGAACTGTTTTCTCGATACCTCCAGCAGCTCGTCATGGAATCGCTCGGAAAAGAGGTTTACATCGATGGAAAGCTCCAGAATCAAGGGATTGTTGTGTATGGCAATAAGGGGTCAACTGACCAACATGCTTATGTACAACAACTTAGAGAAGGAATTAACAACTTCTTCGTGACGTTCATCGAGGTCTTGAAGGATCGGAACGGACCTTCGGTCGAGATTGAATCATCAACCACTGCCGGCGATTGCCTCGAGGGTCTGTTCCTTGGAACACGAGAGGCATTGTTTGAAAACGGTCGGGAATCGATAACGATAACTATCGACGAAGTTTCGTCGTTTCATGTTGGGGTCCTGATCGCTCTTTATGAGCGCGCAGTTGGGTATTACGCATCGCTGATCCATATCAATGCGTATCACCAGCCCGGAGTCGAGGCAGGCAAGAAGGCTGCAAAGTCAATGCTCGAACTCAATCAGAAGATCATCGATTTTCTTAAACGGAATCGCGGACAATTCTTTAGTGTCGAATCGATTGCGAATGGGATCGAACGGCCGGATGAACCAGAGTCAATCTTCAAGGTCTGCGAGCATTTGGCTGCGAATAAAGATCGCGGGATCAACAAGGAGACAAATGTGATGCCAGTCGCATCCAGATACGGATTTGTCGGCAAGGGTTGATGTTCACCTATCCCAAGGAATACGAGGTTATTGTCGTCGGCGGTGGTCACGCCGGCATCGAGGCTGCATTGGCATCCGCTCGGATGGGATGCCAAACCTTATTGTTGACGGCGAATCCGGACACCATCGGTCAGATGTCGTGTAATCCGGCGATAGGCGGGCTTGCTAAGGGGCATTTAGCTCGAGAGATCGACGCCTTGGGCGGCGAGATGGGGAAGACGACCGACATGACCGGTCTCCAATTCCGGATGCTCAACACGAAGAAAGGGCCTTCGGTGTGGGCGCCAAGGGCTCAATGCGACAAGAAGGCATACCAGTTTCGAATGAAATGGGTTTGTGAACGCCAGGCCAATCTCGATCTCAAACAAGCCCAGGTGACTCGCCTGTTGGTCAAAGACAATGTCGCGCATGGAGTTGAAACCGAACTTGGGATCCAATTCAGGGGGCAAACAGTCCTATTGACCACCGGCACATTTCTGCGCGGCCTCATGCATATCGGATCAGTCCAGATCCCTGGCGGCAGGGGGGGAGAGGCAACTGCGGATGGATTATCAGAGTCGCTCAAGGAGATAGGACTGGAGCTGGGTCGGCTGAAAACGGGCACGCCACCGCGAGTTCTCCGGAAATCGATCGATTTTTCGAAGACCGAGGTGCAGCCCGGCGATGAACCAGTGCCCTACTTCACCTATTGGCCAGAGGATTTGTTCCACGTGGAACATTTCGACAGACGACCCGGAGTTACCATCAACCCGTCCAGAAAATATCCGCTTGGCTCTGTCCTTGATCAAATCGGCGGTCAATTGCCTTGCCACGTCACTTATACAACAGATCGCACCGCAAGCTTGATCCGAGAGAACCTGCATCTGTCACCGCTATACGGCGGATCCATCAAAGGCATCGGCCCGCGCTATTGCCCATCCATCGAAGACAAGATCGTCAAGTTCCCCGAGAAAGAACGGCATCAGATCTTCCTCGAGCCCGAAGGCGCCCAAACTGAGGAGATTTATGTCAATGGATGCTCGACCAGCCTGCCCATCGATGTCCAATACTCGCTGGTTCGAACGATCATCGGGTGCGAAAATGCCGAGATCCTGCGGCCTGCGTATGCCGTCGAATACGATTTCGCCCCCCCCACGCAGTTGCATCCATGGCTCGAAACCAAGATCTGTCACAACCTTTTCCACGCCGGTCAGATCAATGGGACCTCAGGTTATGAGGAGGCCGCTGCCCAAGGACTCATGGCCGGTATCAATGCCGTCCTCAAGATCCGCGGGCTTCAGCCGTTCGTTCTGGGTCGCGACCAGGCTTATACCGGCGTTCTTATCGACGATCTCGTCACCAAAGGCACCACGGAACCGTATCGGATGTTCACTTCCCGAGCCGAGTTCCGACTCCTCCTGCGTCACGACAACGCCGATATGCGGTTGTGCGATTATGCGTTTCAATACGGCTTGCTGCCGGCCGTCCACTATGAACGGTTCAAGATCAAGCGCCAGGCGATCCAGGATGAGATTCATCGGCTTGAATCTTCGCGACATGGCTCGTCCACCCTCGCTCAAATCCTGCGAAGACCAGAGCACGCCTATCGCGACCTCCCATCACGCAACGATCAACTGCCGGCCGAGGTCATCCGCCAGGTCGAGATCGAGGTGAAATATGCCGGCTACATCGAGCGCCAGATCGCGGAGGTCAACAGTTATAAGTCGTTGGAAACCAAGATGATACCTGATTGGATCGATTACGATTCCATCCGCGGTCTCCGGATCGAGGCGCGCCATAAATTGCGCCAGATCCATCCTCGCACCATCGGCCAGGCTTCCCGCATCTCCGGTGTCTCGCCCGCCGACCTCAGCCTCGTCATGGTCTGGATCAAACGCGGGCTGGGGAATCTTTGTCGTTGACCACCCCCAGCCATCTCCTGGTTGCTTTCATACGCAGCCTATCTCCCCTCGATGCCTTTTCTGCCAGTATCTTCTCGCCCTCGGTGGTGACCATGCTCACTTGTCCACTACCGAGAGCGCCAACGTGGGAACCACTCGGAATCCACGGCTTCGCATTCTTGCCGGGAGCAAGTTCCGTTCCATTGGCTACGACGGCCAATTCCGCGAGCGGGGTATCCATATGGCGCAAGTAACCCCTACAGCTTGGGGTCGTGTCCGACGATCTGGCGGCAAGAGGACGGACCGGTCGCCACGGCTTGCTGCATCAGGCGATAGAACAACAGGCCTCGTGAACGGGATGCGCGACGGTTGAAACGGAACGTGTACTCATCGAGGTAGTAGTCAAGATGCTTGCTGCTCACCGATCCTTGATGGGTGCTCAGAAGCCAGCGTTTGAGCAAGGCCGCCAAGCGATGGATGCCGGGCAGGCTGACGTGCGCCGGGTCCCCTGTGTCTGACACGACGACCCGCTTGTGGACGTAGCCATAGTCCTCCAGTCCGTTGTATCCGCGCCATCCGTCGGTCAGAATCTGGGAGCCTTTCTGGGCCACCTCACAGATGAAGGGGACCAGGCTGCTCCCCGCGACGTCCGGCACCCGCCGCATCCGCACTCGCCCAAAACCCTTAGGCCAATGAAGTTCCAGGGCAATGAGCACGATTTGCCTCCTCTCGGCGCCACGCTCTCGTTGGCCTGCCTTCTGGCTACCGCCCACGTAAGTTTCGTCCACTTCAATCCGTCCACCGAGACGATCCCGACCCGGCCGAACCATGGCACGGCGCAGCTTATGCAGCCACGCCCAAGCGGTCTGATAGCTCCCCAGTCCCAGAACCCGCTTCAATCCCAAGGCGCTGGCGCCATCTTTCTGACTGGTCACCAACCAGATCGTGCTGAACCAAGTGCGCAAAGAAATGCGCGTCCCCTCGAAGATCGTGCCTGCGGTGGCCGAAACCTCCCCCCCGCAAAGTCGGCAATGCAGGTAACCGCGTGCCGTCGTCCAAGGCTCCGTCTTCTTTCCGCAGCGGGGGCAGGCGAAACCGTCCGGCCAACGACACTGCAACAAATACCTGCGGCAGGCCGCCTCTTCGCCAAACCACTGGAGAAACTGTTGATACGTCCCCGGGTAGTCCTGCCCTGCAACCGGCGGAGCTCCCGTGCGCATATCGCCCCACACTACCTGTTGGGGTCGCTTGCGTCAAATGGATACCCCGCTTTCCGCGAGATCTGAACAGAAATGGTAGATGCATCGAGGCTGAGAATGCAGGCAATCCCCCGCATCAGTCGCAAACGCCATAGAGGATCGGCCGCGGTGGCCGCCTGTCGAGCTTGCGCTCGCGACGAGGGGTCGGTCAGGAGGTTTGGCCGGAGGACGTCAATTGGCGGGCGAGCCGGATGGCAGCGATTGTGCTCGAAGGATTGGCCAGCCCGCGTCCCGCCAGGTCATACGCCGTGCCGTGATCCGGCGATGTCCGCACGAACGGCAAGCCCAGGGTCCAGTTCACCCCTGAGTCGAATGCCACCATTTTGAGGGGGGCCAGTCCCTGGTCGTGATACATGGCGACCACGGCGTCGAATTCGCCGCGGCAGGCGGGGCCGAACAGGCTGTCGGCCGGCCATGGCCCGCTCGCCTCGAGGCCCTTTTTGCAGGCGGCCCGGATGGCAGGCGCGATGACTCGGATCTCCTCGTCGCCGAGCTTGCCGCCTTCGCCGGCGTGGGGATTGAGCCCGCAGACCCCCACGCGCTGCCGGGGCAGCCCCAGCCGGCTGCAGGCCGCGGCTGCGGCCTCGATCGCGCGCTGGACCTTCGGCGCCGTCACGTGCGCCGCAACGTCGCGCAGCGCTAGATGCGTAGTGGCCAGCGCCACCCGCAGCCACCGGCCGCGGTCGTCCTGGCCCAGCAGCATCATCACTGGGTCGGGGATCCCCGCCAGCTCGGCCAGGTGCTCGGTCTGGCCAACGAACCTCTGGCCAGTGCGCATGATGGATTGTTTGCTGACCGGCCCCGTGATCAGGCCCGCCAATTCGCCCCGGAGACAGGCCTGGGCGGCGGCGGTGAGCCAGGCCAGCGAGGCGCGCGCCGCCGATGGGCTGGCCGATCCCGCCGCGAAATCCGCCGGCGCCCGCGGATCGCCCTGCGGACTCGGTTGCGCAGCGTCTGCGGATGGCGCCGTGATGATCCAGCGGGCGGCTGCACCAGCCTCAGATTGGATGGCCAGAGGCAGGGATAATCCCAGCTCCCGATTCAAGGCCAGGAGCTGGCCGGCGTGCCCGAAGATCAGGAAGGAATCATCCGTCGAATCTGCAAGCCGGGCGAGCGCCTTGAGGGTGACCTCCGGTCCGATGCCGGCCGGATCGCCGGTGGTGATGCCCATGCGGCAGTTCGAGGGGGTCGCGGGCCCGCGCGCGCTCATGGTCCGGGGCGTTTCCGCCTAATAATAGTATCGGACGAACGACTTGGCTTTCAGGCGGTCGATCCACTGCTGATAAAGCCGCTGCCGCTCCTGGGCCAGCAGGGCTTTGTCGATCTCCTCGCGCACCTCGGCCACCGGTTTGACATGCTTCAGCCGCGCCTCTTCGATCAACATGATGAAGCACGCCTCGGGGGTTTCGATGATCTCGCTCCGGGCGCCGGGCTTGAGCCCAAAGGCGACATCGGCGAGCTCCTTCTTGAGGACGGAGCGCTCGACCCAGCCCCAATCGCCGCCCTGCGCCCGCTGGGAGCCGTCCGAGTAGACGCCGGCCATCTCGGCGAACGTCGCGCCGTTGTCGAGCTTCTTCACCACCTCCTCCGCGATCGGCCGCGCAAGAGACGAATTCTCGGCGGTCTTTGCGATCACGATCATCCGGAGCTTTACTTGGTCTTGAACCTGGTATTTGTCCTTGTTGTCAAGATAATATTTCTCGATCTTGTAGGGCGAGATCATCAGCTCGCGCGAGACATGCTGCTCCTGGAGATAGCCGACGATGATGCCTTCGCGGAGGTTCCGGCGGAAGGTCTCGTAGGTGATCCCCTGGCCCTGGAGGGTTTTGGTGAGCGTCACCCGGTCGCCGAAATCGTCCCGAATCCGCTGCTGGACCTGGTCTTCGATGATGCTTTCGGGGATCCGGAACCCGGCGTTGGTGAAATCGTGGAGGATGAGCTGGCGGGCGACCAGCTCCTCGATCCGCTCTTTCTGGAGGGCGATGACTTTCTGGTCGAGGGTGGCGGGATCGTCGGCCCATTGGCGCTGCAGCAGCTCGACTGCGGGGCCGAGGTGGTTGGTGACCTCGTTCCACGTGATCACGACGTCGTTGACCACCGCGACAATCCCGTTGGCGAACCTCGATTGGGCCTGGAGGCTCGCCACGCTCACCAGGAGCAGCCACGCCAATCCCCAGCGTAATCTCATCGGTTTCTGCACTCTGGCCGGACTGTAGGCCAGCGCTGCGGACGGGTCAAGCCGACTCCAGACCCTGCGCGGACAGGGACGCGTCGCTGACGCGTCCGCCGTTGGCGCTATCGAACGGACCCACGGGCGCGCCGGCTTGTCGGCTGAAGACTCCATACAGAGCGTCAGAAGTCCACAACGCCGGGTCAGGTGACCCGGCCTACATGGAGGCGGACGCTCGCGATGTAGGCCGCGTGCCCTCACGCGGCGGGGTTAATGGCATGGCTTCGAACGCCGGGTCAGGTGACCCGGCCTACATGGGGGCGGACGCTCGCGATGCAGGCCGCGTGCCCTCACACGGCGGGGTTAATGGCATGGCTTCGAACGCCGGGTCAGGTGACCCGGCCTACATGGAGGCGGACGCTCGCGATGTAGGCCGCGTGACCTCACGCGGCGTGACTTATGACGCTGTGAACAGGCTTGCCTTTCCGGCTCTCTTTGAGCAGCGTCTTGAGCGCTATGATCCGCTATTTTCGCCGGCACTTTTTCACCGCTTTTATCCTTGCCGCCGTTTCCGCCTCCTCCGCGCCCGGACCGCGACAGACGATCAGTTTGGACGGCGTCTGGCGGATCGCCGAGGGGAGCCTCGATCTTGTGCCGGATGCGTTCGACCGGACGGTGCCGGTTCCGGGGCTGGTGGATCTGGCGCGGCCGCCGTTTGTCGAGCCCGGCCCCAAGGTGTCCGACCGCAAGCAGTTCCCCCAGAAAGACCCGCGGCGGGATGCGTTCTGGTACCGGCGGACGTTCCAGGTGCCCGGCCCGGTCCCGCCCGTGGCCGTCCTGAAGATCGGCAAGGCCATGTTCGGCGCCCGCGTCATCCTCAACGGGATCGCCGTGGGGGATCATGCGCCCTGCTTCACGCCCGGCTACTTCGACGTCAAAGCCGCGCTCCGCAGCGGGGAGAACGACCTGATCGTGCGCGTGGGCGCCGACCGCGACGCCGTCACCGCCGCTGTCCCGTCCGGATTCGACTACGAGAAGGATCGATACATCCCTGGCATCTTCGACTCGGTCGAGCTGATCCTGGCGGGGACGCCGTATATCGAGAACGTCCAGGTGGCGCCGGACCTGGCGAGCCGCCGGGCTCGAGTGCGTGTCTGGCTGGAGGCGGCTTCGGCGGGCGCCTTGACGGCCGAGGTCCGCGAGGCCAAGTCCGGCCGCGTCGCCGGCCGTGCATCCGCAACCGTCGCGGCGGCGCCCCGGCAGACGCTCGATCTGGCCGTGCCGCTCCCCGGCTTCCGGCCATGGTCCCCCGAGGATCCGTTCCTGTATGAGCTGATCGTCCGGACGGACGGCGACGAGTTCGCGACCCGGTTCGGCATGCGCGAGTTCCGATTCGATCCGGCGACGGGCCGGGCGATGCTCAACGGCAAGCCCTACATCATGCGGGGCAGCAACATGACGGTCTACCGGTTCTTCGAGGACCCGGAACGCGGCGATCTGCCATGGAACGAGGCGTGGGTTCGGCTGCTGCACCAGCGGGTCAAGGAGATGCGCTGGAACAGCCTCCGATACTGCATCGGGTTCCCGCCCGAGATCTGGTATCGCGTGGCGGACGAGGCAGGCATCCTGATCCAGGACGAGTTCCCGCTCTGGCACGGAGGGAAAGGCTGGAGCACATGGCCGAAGGAGCTGAAGGCGGACCAGCTCGCCAAGGAATACGCCGAGTGGATGCGCGAGCGGTGGAACCATCCCTGCGTGGTGGTCTGGGACGCCAACAACGAGACGCTCTCGGACGAGACGGCGCCCGCCATCCGCCAGGTCCGCGCCCTCGACCTCTCGAGCCGCCCCTGGGACAACAGCTATATGCCCCCCGCCGAGCCGGGGGACGTCCTCGAGGTGCACCCCTATCATTTCTCGAAGCCCGAGTTCAAATTGAGCCAGCTCGCCAACGCCGATCCCGCCCGGTGGGGCGAGCGGGGCAAGTCCGGCGTGATCATCAACGAATACGGTTGGCTCTGGCTCAATCGCGATGGCACGCCCACAACGCTCACGGAGAAGCTCTATGCGAACCTGCTGGGCCCGAGCTCGACCACCGAGCAGCGCCGCCGGCTCTATGCCCGGTATCTGGCGGCCGAGACCGAGTTCTGGCGGGCCCATCGCACCGCAGCCGCCGTTCTCCACTTCACCGCCCTCGGCTACTCGCGCCCCGACGGCCAAACCAGCGATCATTGGCTCGATGTCCGGACCCTGACCTGGGAGCCGGAGTTCTACCGCCATGTGCGCGACGCCTTCGCCCCTGTGGGCGTCATGCTCGAAGCCTGGGCGGAGGATTACCCGGCTGGCCGGAGGCAGGATTTTCCCGTCGTCGTGGTCAACGACCGGCCCGATGCCTGGAGAGGCGTGGTGCGGTTTCGGATCTTGAAGGATGAGGCGGTGGTTGCGGAGCAGATGCGTCCGGCCGATGTCGCGGCTCTGGGCGTGGCGCGGCTGGTGTTTGCCGCGGAGATTCCGGCGCAGCCGGGCCTGCATCAGGCCGAGGCCGCCCTCCTGGACACGCCGGCCGGCCCCGTTCGCAGCTTGCGCGATTTCCAGGTTCGAGCAGCCCCCGCGGCGTCCGGCCAGGAGATCCACGTCGCCATCACCGGCAACGACAGCGGCACAGGCGCGGCCTCGTCGCCGCTTCGAACGATCCAGCGGGCCGCCGATCGGGCGCAGCCCGGCGATGTCATCACTGTCCACGCCGGCGTCTACCGCGAAAGCATCCGCCCGCCCCGGGGCGGCGAGTCCGATGCCCGGCGCATCGTCTACCGGGCCGCTCCCGGCGAGAAGGCCGAGATCAAGGGATCCGAAGTCGTGACGAATTGGACGCGGATCCAGGGTGACGTCTGGAAGACCGAGATCCCCAACTCGATATTCGGCTCGTTCAATCCCTACAGCGATCTGATCCGCGGCGACTGGTTCAATGCGAGGGGCCGCGAGCATCACACCGGGGCCGTCTATCTCGATGGCGAGTGGCTGGACGAGGCCGCGACGCTGGATGAGGTGCTGAATCCGGCGGCGCCGGCGCCGCTCTGGTTCGGGCGGGCGGGCGCGGACGCCACCGCGATCTGGGCCCGGTTCCCGGGCGCCGATCCCACGCGCCGGCTCGTCGAGATCAACGTGCGCCGGACGGTGTTCTATCCGGACAAGCCCGGCCGGAACTACATCACCGTGCGCGGCTTCGCGATGCGGCACGCGGCGACGCCGTGGGCGCCTCCGACCGCCGAGCAGCCCGGCCTGATCGGCACGCATTGGAGCAAGGGATGGATCATCGAGAGCAATATCGTCTCGCATTCGAGGTGCGTGGGGATCTCTCTCGGCAAGCACGGAGACCAGTGGGACAATACGTCCGCCAACTCGGCCGAAGGCTACGTCAAGACGATCGAGCGGGGCCTGTCCAATGGATGGAGCCGCGCGACGATCGGCCATCACGTCGTCCGCAATAACTCGATCTCCCACTGCGAACAGGCCGGCATCGTCGGCAGCCTCGGCGCCGTGTTCAGCCGGATCACCGGCAATGTCATCCACGACATCCATGTGCGCCGGCTCTTCTCCGGGGCCGAGATGGCCGGCATCAAGATCCATGCCGCCATCGACTGCGAGATCAGCGGGAACCGGATCTTCCGGACCTGCCGGGGCCTGTGGATGGACTGGATGGCCCAGGGCACGCGGATCACGCGGAATCTCTGTTACGACAACGCCAGCGAGGATCTCTTCGTCGAGGTGAATCACGGGCCGTATCTCGTGGACAACAACCTGTTCCTGTCCGGCGTGAGCCTGCTCGATATGTCGCAGGGGGGCGCCTTCGCCCACAATCTCTGGACCGGCCGGATCGTCAGCACCGAGGAGCCGGGCCGTCTGACGCCTTACCACCCGCCGCACGAGACGGCGATGGCCGGCCTGAGGTCGATCCAGGGCGGCGATAACCGATACTACAACAATATCTTCGTCGGAATCGGCGATGTCCCGATCCAGCCCCCCGGCGCCAACGACCCGCACCGCCGGGTTTCGGGCTGCGGGCTTGCCGTCTACGATTCGCGTGCCCTCCCGACGCAAGCCGCCGGCAACATCTATCTCCACGGCGCCAAGCCCCATGCCCAGGAGACGAACGCGCTCGTGCTCGATCGCACGAATCCCGGCGTCCAGGTTGTGGACGAGGGCGACCGCGTGTTCCTCCGGCTCACGGCGATCCCGGAGGTGCGGGCCGCCTCGGCCGGGCTCGTGACGACCGAGCGCCTCGGGAAAGCCCTGGTCTCCGGCGCGCGCTACGAGAATGCCGACGGATCCCCCCTGGCCGTGGATGTGGATTACCGCGGCGCCCGGCGGGATCGCGCGCGGCCGGCGCCCGGCCCGTTCGAGAGCCTTGGCACGGGCAGCCTCGATATCCGAGTCTGGTGACGATCCATCGCTCCGCCCTATCCATTGCCCGATGAACGCCTCCGTGGAAGCCGGGACCACCGCCGAGGTCCGATGGTCCTATCTCCTGCCAATCTGCCTGGTCGCCACCCTGGGCGGGCTTCTGTTCGGATACGACACCGCCGTCATCTCGGGCGCGATCGAGTTCCTGACCGCGCGCTTCGGTCTGACGGCGGCGATGAAAGGATGGGCATCGGGCTGCGTCCTGATCGGCTGCGCGGCGGGGGTCCTGATCGTCGGGCCGCTATCCGACCGCTTCGGGCGTCGCCGGGCGCTGTTCCTGTCGGCCCTGATGTTTCTGGTGTCGTCGATCGGGACGAGCTTGCCGCGGGATGTCTCGATGTTCATCGCGTTCCGGTTCGTCGGGGGCGTGGGCATCGGGATCGCATCGATGTCGACCCCGATGTATATCGCCGAGATCGCCCCGGCGCACCTGCGGGGGCGGCTGGTGTCGGTTAACCAGCTCGCGATCGTCACCGGCATTTTCATCGTCTATTTCGTGAATTACTTCATCGCGCGCGGCGGCGATCTCGCATGGAACGAGGCCGTCGGATGGCGCTGGATGTTCGCCGCAGGCGCGGTCCCGGCGATCGTTTTCCTGGCGCTGCTGGTCCGGATACCGGAGAGCCCCCGGTGGCTGGTCGAGATGAAGCGCGAGGCCGAGGCGCGGAGCGTGCTCGAGCGCGTGTCCGGCCCCGCGTTCGCCGGGGCCGAGATCGCCTCGATCCGGGATTCGCTGGCGCGCGAAAAGGGCGGGTGGCGGGATCTGTTCTCGGCGGCGCTCGTGGCGCCGCTGGCGCTGGGCATCCTGCTGGCGGTCCTCCAGCAGGTCACGGGCATCAACGTGTTCCTCTACTTCGGCGCCACGATCTTCAAGAGCCTGGGCTCGTCGGCCGGCGTCGATGCCGGCATGCTGCAGCAGATCGTCATCGGCGCCGCCAACGCGCTCTTCACGCTGATCGCCATCGCCGTGGTCGATCGCTGGGGCCGCAGGCCGCTCATGTTCGTCGGCGCGGCCGGCATGGGGCTGAGCCTGATCGTCATGGGCGTGGCAGCGCAGTCGGGCACAGCCGAGAGCATGTGGATGCTCCTCTTCATCCTGTCGTATATCGCCTGCTTCGCCCTGTCGGTCGGGCCGGTGACGTGGGTCATCCTGTCCGAGATCTACCCCACCGCGGTTCGGGGCCGTGCGCTGGGCCTCGCCACGTTCTGCCTCTGGATGGCCGATTTCGCCGTCACGTTCACGTTCCCCATCATGGACGACAAGGATTCGTGGTTCGTCCAGCAGTATCATCATGCGTTCCCGTTCTATATCTATGCGTTCTTCTGCCTGGTGCTGCTCGTCGTGATGCGGTTCGTGCCCGAGACCAAAGGCCGGACGCTCGAGGAAATCGAGCGCGGCTGGCGAAGGATTTAGGGTCTGTGCAAAAATTAATTCCGATTTTGCTGGAGGGGATTGGGCGGGCTGGCAAGGCGCGACGAGCGAGCATACCCGCGCGGTCTGTGAGCGAGGAGCAACACAGCCAGCGCGCCCAAGACCCC
>Ga0209310_1000150_pt1 | contig 105307 bp, 77 predicted proteins | sample AD_UKC030_MetaG_FD_184415 | JGI IMG/M metagenome (GOLD analysis project Ga0209310, IMG submission 184415) | Active sludge microbial communities of municipal wastewater-treating anaerobic digesters from USA - AD_UKC030_MetaG (SPAdes) (version 2) | ecosystem: Engineered > Bioreactor > Anaerobic >... | reverse complement strand
TCCGATTTTGGCGGGAGCGCCGCCGGGCCAGATGCGAGGCGCGAGTGGAGGGAGTGTATCCCCCTGAGATACTCGACCGACCGAGCAACGAAGCAGATGGCCCGGCGCCGCTCCGCCCCTGCGGGCTGGGGGCCTTGGGCGCGCTGGCTGTGTTGCTCCTCGCTCACAGACCGCGCGGGTATGCTCGCTCGTCGCGCCTTGCCAGCCCGCCAAATTCCCTCCAGCAAAATCGGAAGCAATTTTTGCACAGACCCTTAAGCAGGGCGGTATTGGCGGGCGAACTGGCGGGCCCACTGGTCGGCGGCGAGGATCTCTTCGAGGGAAGGACTTGAGACGGGCGAGTGGGCGCCGATGGCGTCGGCGACGAGGTCGCTGATCTGGTCGAACCGGAGCTGGCGCGCGCTGAAGGCGGCGACAGCGATTTCATTGGCGGCATTGAGGACGGCCGGGGCGGTGCCGGCGATGCGGGCGGCCTGGCGGGCGAGATTGAGGGCGGGGAACCGATCGGGGTCGGGCTCTTCGAACGTGAGCGTGCCGAGGGCGGGCAAGGGGGTCTGGACGCGATGGCTGCCGACGCGATCGGGGTAGGTCAGCGCGTATTGGATGGGGAGGCACATATCGGGGGTCGAGAGCTGGGCGAGGATGCTGCCGTCGATGAACTCGACCAGGGAATGGACGATGCTCTGGGGGTGGACGACGACCTGGACGCGGTCGATGTCGATATCGAAGAGCCAGCGGGCCTCGATCATTTCGAGGCCTTTGTTGAAGAGGGTGGCGGAATCGATCGTAATTTTGGGGCCCATGGTCCAGGAAGGGTGGCGCAGGGCGCGTTCCGGGGTGATGCCCCTGAACTCGGAGCGCGGGATTGTCCGGAAGGGGCCGCCGGAGGCGGTGAGCCAGAGGCGCCGGACCGATTGGCCGGGCTTGCCGTCGAGGCATTGAAAGATGGCGGAGTGCTCGCTATCGACAGCGAGGATGCGCGTCCCATGGCGGCGGGCTTCGGCCATGACGATCTCGCCGGCCATGACGAGAATTTCCTTCGAGGCGATGGCGAGGTCCTTGCCGGCGCGAATGGCGGCGAGAGCGGGTTCGAGCCCCGCGGTGCCAACGATGGCGACGAGGACGATATCGGCTTCGGGCAGGGTGGCCAGGCGGACGAGGCCTTGGGGACCGGAATAGACGGGGATGCCGGGGCCGAGCTGGTCCTGGAGGGCTTGGGCCTGGGCGGGATCGGCGATGGAGAGGGCGAGGGGGCGGCACTGGCGGGCCTGGAGGGCGAGCTGATCGGCGTTGCGGCCGGCGGCGAGGCCGACGAGCCGGAGCCGGTCGGGCATGTCGGCGACGACCTTGAGCGTGCTGGTGCCGATCGAGCCGGTGCTGCCCAGGAGGACGACGTTTTTCGGGGCGGGAGGGGAGGAAGGAGACTGGGCGGGCGGATTCATTGATGGGTGAGGATGTGTCGCAGGTAGAGATACATCAGGGGGGCATTGAACAGAAGGCTGTCGAGCAAATCGAGCATGCCGCCCATGCCGGGCAGCAAGCGGCCGGAGTCCTTGACAGCGGCCTCGCGCTTGAACATCGACTCGATGAGATCCCCGACGACGGCCGCGCCGCCGAGGAGGAGGCCGAGGATGATCGAGTGGAGGAACGTCATGCCGACGAGGTGAGGGCCGGCGAGCGCGGCGAAGGCGGCGCTGGCGCCGGTGGCGACAGCGAGGGCGCCGGCGAGGCCTTCCCAGGTCTTGCCGGGGCTGAGCCGGGGGATGAGCTTATGGCGGCCGAGAAGGGTGCCGACGACGTAGGCGCCTGTGTCGCTGCATTTGGTGACGAGGATGAAATAGAGGAGGTAATAGCGGCCATTGGCATTGGCCTGGTAGAAGAAGTGGATCTTTTGGAGGAAATTGAGGAGCCAGGGCACATAGAGCAGGCCCAGGAGCGTGACGGCGATGGCGGGCAGCCCGGCGGGATTGCGCGGGGCGAACAGCTGGCGGAGGCACACGCCGAGAACCAGCACCACCAGAATGCTCGTCTCGAAATCGTTGACCTTGGACGGGGGCATCTCGCGCCCGAACTCGCCCGACGAATAGACGAACGTGCTGATCATGAGGAGCGCGCCGCCGACCATGCCCCATGCCTTGAAGCAGACCAGCCCGCGCTGCTCGGCCAGGGCATAGAACTCGCGCAGGCCGATCGCCGAGAGGGCGACCATGACGCCGAGAAAGAAATAATTGGAGAAGGCGGGCCCGGCGCAGAACAGCGCCGCCAGGACGGCGGACCAGAGAATGACGAAAGTAGCCAGGCGCCTGGCGAACACCTGGGTTCGACTTGGCGCCGGCGTCGTCGAAGCGGCCGGATCCGGAACCATGGATCCGATGATTACGCGAACGGCGGGCGGATGTCACGAACGGTCATACGGCGCCGAACCGCCGGTGGCGGCGGGCGTATTCCTCGAGGGCGGAAAAGAGCTGGGGCTTGCGGAAATCGGGCCACAGATCGGGCATGACCACGAACTCGGCGTAGGAGATCTGCCAGAGGAGGAAATTGCTGACGCGCAGCTCGCCGCTGGTGCGGATCAGCAGATCGGGGTCGGGCAGGTGGCGCGTGTAGAGGTGCTGGGCGACGACCTGCTCGTTGATTTCGGCGGGATCGATCCGGCCCTCGCGGGCCTGGGCGGCGAGGCTGCGGGCGGCCTCGACGATCTCGGTGCGCCCCCCGTAGCTGAGGGCCAGGACGAGCGTCAGGCCGTTGTGGTGGGCGAGCGCGGCCCGGGTCTTGGCGAGCTGAGTCTGGACGAATTCGGGCAGGCGATAGATCTGCCCGATGGCTTCAAGACGGACGTTGTTGCGGTGGAGCTCGCCGATCTCGTCTTTGAGATAGCGGGCGAGGTAGCGCATGAGGGTGTCGACCTCGTCCTTGGGGCGGTTCCAGTTCTCGACGGAGAATGCGTAGAGAGTGAGGTATTTGAGGCCGATCTCGCCAGCGGCGCGGACGATGGCGCGGACGGATTCAACGCCGCGGCGGTGCCCTTCGATGCGGGGGAGGTGTCGCTGTTTGGCCCAGCGGCCGTTGCCGTCCATGATGATGGCCACGTGGACCGGGAGGTTGGCCCGGGCCTGGGCGCTCAGGTGGAGGGCGGGGGATGTCATGGGCTTCCGACCTCAGAGGAAGATCGTTTGATCGCGGGAGGGCCCGACGGAGACGATGCTGAGGGGGGCGCCGGTGAGCTTGGCGATGGCGCGGAGGTAGGCGCGGGCTTTGGGGGGGAGGTCGCGCCAGCGCCGGGCCTGGTGGGTTGGGGTCATCCAGCCGGGGAACTCCTCATAGACGGGCTCGGATTGGGCGAGGAGCTGGGTGTCGCTGGGCATGGAGGCGCATCGCCGGCCATGGATGCGGTAGGCGACGGCGACCTGGATGACGGGAACGGTGTCGAGGCCGTCGAGGTTGGTCACGGCGAGGTCGTCGATCCCATTGACCATGGCGGCGTGGCGGGTGGCGACGGTATCGAACCAGCCGCAGCGGCGGGGGCGGCCGGTGGTCGCGCCGAACTCGCGTCCCATGCGATGGAGAAGGTCGGCGATATGGGTGTTCTCGGTGGGCAGGGGGCCTTCGCCGACGCGGGTGGTGTAGGCCTTGACAACGCCGACGACGCGATCGATCCGGTTGGGGGGGATGCCGGAGCCGGTGCAGGCGCCGCCGGCGGTTGTGTTCGAAGAGGTCACAAAGGGGTAGGTGCCGTGGTCGAGATCAAGGAAGGTGCCCTGGGCGCCTTCGAAGAGGATATTTTTGCCCTGGCGCGCGGCCTGATGGAGCAGGAGGACGGTGTTGGTGACAAAGGGCCGGAGGCGCTCTCCGGCGGTGCGATACGCGTCCAGCACCTTGCGAAGCGACAGCGCTGGAGCGCCGAGGGCGCGCAGGAAGCCGTTGTTCTCCTTGATCCGCCGCGCCAGGATCGCCTGGAAACGCTCCGGATCGAGGAGATCGAGCATGCGGATGCCGACGCGGGCGGCCTTGTCGCCGTAGGCGGGGCCGATGCCGCGCTTGGTGGTGCCGATGCGGTGCTTGCCTTTGGCGATCTCGCGCTGCTCATCGAGGAGGCGATGGTAGGGCATGACGAGGTGGGCGGTCTCGCTGATGTGGAAATGGCCGCGGACCTTGACCCGGAGGCGTTCGAGCCCATCGAGCTCCTCGACCAGGCTGATGGGGTCGATGACCACGCCGTTGGCGATCACGCAGGTCTTGCGGGGGCGGAGGATCCCCGAAGGGACGAGGTGGAGGACGTATTTCTGGGAGCCGACAAAGACCGTATGGCCGGCGTTGTTGCCGCCCTGGGTGCGGACGACCACATCCACTTGCTCGGTGAGCACGTCGATGATTTTGCCTTTGCCTTCATCGCCCCACTGGGCGCCGACAAGAATGATATTCGCCATAACTTCTGTCACCTCGGGACCGACACGAAAAAACCCCGAAGGGTAATTCGGGGCACGGCCGTGCTAATTACCGGCAAATACTACCGTTTGGGCTCGGGGGTTGTCAATGGGCGGATCCATGCTGGACAAGGTGGATGGCGATCCGGCATGAATAGTGCTAACATAGAAGTGGAATCCGGGCGCGCCCCGGAAGAGGATCGGAGTGAGGAAATCGAGATGATGGATGCAGCGATCAATGCGAAGGCGTTCCGTTTTGGGATGCGGGACCGGTATTCGGCGAAGGGCTCGACCCGGACGATCAATTTTTTGTTTTTGGCGCCACAGGCTGAGGAGGTGAGCGTGGTGGGCGATTTCAACGATTGGAATCCGCGGGCGAATCCGATGGATCGCCAGCCGGACGGGGGGTGGATTGCCCGGATCCCGATGCATCATGGGCACCACCGGTATCTATTTATGGTGGATGGGGAGCGGATGCTCGATCCGCGGGCTCACGGCCAGGCGCGGATGGAGAACAACGAGAAGGTATCGCTGGTGGCGGTGAGCTGAAGCAGGCTGGTTGGAGGCGCCTACCTTCGCCACCAGCTCCGGCCGTTGGCGCGGGTATGGGAGGCGTCGCGAGAGGCGCGCAGCTGGCTGACGAGCAGCTGGCTGCGGGCGGCGGTGAGGGCCATGATGAACTCGTCGTAGCTGCCGAACCGATCCTCGGGATTCTTGGCCATCGCGCAGACGAGGGCGTCGCTGGAGGGGGCGGTGATTTCCGGGATCACCAGGTTGGGAGGCGTGAGGGGGGTGTGGATATGCGCGGCGATGACCTCTTCGACCGTGGCGGCCTCGAAAGGGACGTGGCCGGTGAGGGCGTGGTAGAGGGTGCCGGCCAGGCTGTAGAGGTCGGAGAGGAAGTCCTCGCGCTCCCGGCGGATCTTCTCGGGCGCGATGTAATACGGGGTGCCCCACACGGCGTCATCGCCCTCGGCGTTGGAGTCGGTGGTGCGGGCCAGGCCGAAGTCGACGAGCTTGGGCTCGCCGTCGGCGTTGAAGAGGATATTGCCGGGCTTGATGTCGCGGTGGAGGAGGTTGTGTTTGAGGGCGGTGTCGAGCGCGGATGCGACCTTGATGCCGATGTCGAGGACCTCGAGCTCGGGCAGGTGCCTTTCCTTTTCAATGCGAAGGTCGAGGCTGCCGCGGTCGGCAAGCTCCATGACGAGGAACCGGTTGCCTTCGAACTCCTCGAAGCTGTAGATGTGGATGATGTTCGTGTGGTTGAGAGAGGCGCAGGCGCGGGCCTCGCGGTAGAAGCTCTCGAGCGACTCGGGATGGTTGGCGAGGTCGGGCTTCATCAGCTTGACGGCGACCTCCCGCTCGAGGATTGTGTCGAAGGCGCTAAAGACGGTCCCCATGCCGCCTTCTCCGACGATTGATTGCAGCTCGAAATGCCGGAGCATTTTCGGCATCATGATCGAGAATCCGCACCGGTTGCAGGGGACGACCGAAAGCGGGGCAGTATCGCCCGGGATGAAATTCTTCACTCCGCAGCCACCGCAGGTGACCATTCGGAGAGGGGGCGTTCGCTCCAGGTTATCCAACGCACTCACAAAGTTATCTTACAGCCGATTCGGGTCAGGACAAGCACGGATTCCCGATCCGTGGGGATTCATTCGAATCGGAGGGACTGGATGGGATCAACGCGGGCGGCCTTGAGGGCGGGGTAGGTGCCGAAGACCAAGCCGACCAGGGTGCAGAGCAGCAGGCCCAGGGCGACCCAGTCCAGAGGGATCATGGGTGGGACATCGAGGTAAAGGGTGGCCAGATTGCCGAGCCCGACTCCGAGGATGACGCCGACGACGCCGCCCAGCTGGCACAAGACGATCGCTTCGAGGACGAACTGGGTGAGGATATTGCGGCGCTTGGCGCCGACCGCGCGCCGGATCCCGATCTCGCCGGTGCGCTCGGTGACGGAGACAAGCATGATGTTCATGATGCCGACGCCGGCTGCCAGGAGGGCGATGGAGCTGACGACGGCGACGCCGGCCCGGGCGGCCAGGGTGAAGGACCGGAACTGGCGGATGAGAGACTCGCTGGAGACGATTTCGAAGTCGTCGGGCTGGCCGGGGAGGACCTTGCGCAGCGCGCGGAGGGCGCCGCGGACCTGCTCGACCGTATCGTCATAGCCTGCCTGGTCCCAGGATTGGACGAACAGCTCGAGGCTGCGTTGGGAGCCGTAGCGGTTCAGGCCGGCGGTGAGCGGGATGAGAATGAAGTTGTCCTGGTCGCCGCCGAAGATGCCGCCGCGCTCGGCGAGGACGCCGACGATTTTGTAGCGGATGCCCTGGTACTTGACATCCTCGAGGAGGGGGGCGCCATAGGGGAAGAGCTTCCGGGCCAGGCCGGAGCCGAGCACGCAGACCTGCCGGGCGCTGTCGAGATCGGTATCGAGCAAGGCGCGGCCTTGGGCGACATTCCAGTTCCGAGCGGCGAACATTTCAGCGGTGACGCCGATGAGGGGGACGTCGGGATTGCTTTTTTCCAAGCGGGAGAGGGCCTGGCCGTTCCAGAGGAAGGATTGGGCGCCGACGCTTCGAGCGGAGGAGGCCCGTGCGCGGAGCTGAGCCACGAGGGGGAAGCGGAGGTCGGGGCGCCTCCACAGCTTTTCCCAAGTCTCGGGGCCTCCGACAGGGAACGCGGGCATTTTTTGGACGACAAACGTCTGGGTGCCGAGGCTGCTCATCTCGGATTCGATTCCATGCTGAAGGGCCCGCATGATGGTCATGACGAGGATGATGGAGAAGACGCCGACGACGACGCCCAGGAGCGTGAGGCTGGAGCGGAGCTTGTGGGCGGCGATGGCTTCGAGGGCCATGTGGAAGCTCTCTCGGATTTCGGCGGACCAGCGCCGGCGGCGGGAGGAGAAGCTCATGGCATGTCACTCATGGCGGAGGGCATCGACCGTGTTCTGGCTGCCGGCGCGCCAGGCGGGCAGAAGGCCGGAGAGGATGCCCGTGAGGGCGGAAATGCCGAGGGCGAGCGCGGCGACCGGCGGGGAGATGCTGGCGGGGAACCATTGCCGCATGACCAGGACGATCGGAAGGGCGAGGCCGATCGCGACGGCGCCGCCGGCGAGGCTGATGAGGGCCGCTTCGATGAGGAACTGGGTCAGGATCGTTCGCCGCCGGGCGCCCACGGCTTTGCGGATGCCGATTTCGCGGGTGCGCTCGGCGACGGAGACGAACATGACGTTCATGATGCCGATGCCGCCGACGAAGAGCGAGAGGCCTGTGATGCAAAAGCCGGCGGTGGCGATCATGGCGCTGAGCTTGCGGAACGATTTGAGGAACAGCTCCTGTCGGTTGATGGCGAAGTCATCGGGCTGCCCGGGCGGGATGCGCCGGAGGCGCCGGACGATGCCTCGGAGCTCCTCGATCGTTTCGTCCATCTGGCTCATATCGGCGACCTTGACGAGGATGTCGATGTTGGGCCAGCGCTCGATGTCGGTGAAGTAGCGGGTCACGGGCACGATGACGCGGTTGTCGAAATTCACAATGCCGAGGAATTCTCCGATGCGATCGAGGACGCCGACGATCTCGTATTGCTGGCCGGCGATGCGGAGGCGGTGGCCGAGGGGGGACTCGCGAGGGAAGAACTTCTCGGCGAGCGCGGCGCCGATGACGCAGACGGGGCGCGCGCCATCGATCTCATAGGGGCTCAGGAACCGGCCCGAAGTGATGCTGAGGCCGCCAACCAGGGCGGTGTCGGCGCCGCCGCCGCAGATCTGGACACCGGTGGCGGAGCGGCTGCCGTAGGCAACGGGCCTGAGGGTGATGGCCTGAGGGGCGACGGCCCGGGCCAGCGTCGAGAGGCGGGCGATGGAGCGGGCATCGCGGAGGGTGAGGTCGCGGCGGTTGCGCACCTGCGACCAATCCAGGCGCTCGAACCATGGGAATTTCTGGACATAAAGCACGTCGGTGCCGAGGGAGGAGATGCTCGAGAGAAAGGCGCGGTTGAGGCCGACGATGGCGGCGCCCATGAGCGTGACGGTGATGACGCCGATGATCACGCCGAGCATGGTGAGGCCGGAGCGGAGGCGGTTGGCTCGGAGCGCGCCCCAGGAGACGCGGAGGCCCTCGGTCAGATCCTGCGCGAGTCTCATGGCGGGCCGGCGGGATCGAGGGATTCGTCGCTGGCGATCCGCCCGTCGAGCAGGCGCAGGATGCGGCGGGCATGCCGGGCGATGGATTCCTCATGGGTCACGACGATGAGCGTGTTGCCCTGGCGCCAGAGCTCATCGAACAGGGCCATGATCTCCTGGCCTGTTTTCGAGTCGAGGTTTCCAGTGGGCTCGTCCGCCAGAAGGATCGAGGGGCGGTTGACGAGGGCGCGCGCGACGGCAACGCGCTGGCGCTGGCCGCCCGAGAGCTCGTTGGGCCTATGCGATGCGCGGTCGGCGAGCCCGACGCCGGCCAGGGTGTCGAGCGCGATTTGACGGCGTTCGATGGCCGGGACGCCGGCGTAGATCAGGGGCAGCTCGACATTGTGCAGGGAATTGGAGCGGGGCAGCAGGTTGAAGGTCTGGAAGACGAACCCGATCTCCCGATTGCGGATATCGGCCAGCTGGTTGTCATCGAGCTCGCCGACGTTGACGCCGTTGAGCTCGAACACGCCCGAGGTGGGGGTGTCGAGGCAGCCCAGGAGGTTCATCAGCGTCGACTTGCCGGATCCGGACGGCCCCATGATGGCCACGTATTCGCCCCGGCTGATCTCAAGGTCGATCTGGCGGAGGGCATGGACGTTTTCCGCGCCCATCGGGTAGACTTTCGAGACCTGGCGGAGCGTGATCATGGTGACTCGGTGGCCGGCTCGCGCGCAGGGGCGGGGCGGGTGTTGTCGACGCGGATGCGTTTGCCCTCTTCGAGGAGGCGGCTGATGGCCGCGTAACCGCCGGAGATCACCTCCTGGCTTTCGGCCAGGCCGGAGAGGATCTCGACGTGCGAATCATCGCTGATGCCCCGCAGGACGGCGACCATTCGAGCGACGCCGTTCGTGGCGATGAAGACGACCTCGACCGCTTTGGGGGGGTCGCCGGGTTTGCGGTCCGAAGCCGCGTGGGTGCTGGCGGGGCTCGCGTTCGTGGGGCTGGCAGCGGCTGGCGCGGGATTTGTGCCGTCGGGAGCCGCTGGGGCGGCAGCCAGCGAGTTGGTCGAGGGCACCGCGTTGGTGGAGGCATCGGATTTGGGCAGGCGCGCCGTCAGGCTCTGGATGGGCACGGCGAGCGTGTTGGTCCGGGTGCGGGTCTCGATTTCAGCGGTGACCGACATGCCGGGCCGGAAGGCCTCTTTCTCCTGGAGCCGGACTCGGACTTCGAACTTGATGGCTTCCTGCTGGGAGCCCTGGCCGAAGGATTTGGCGGTATTGGCGATGTCGGACACGATGCCGGTGAATTTGCGGTCTCGGAACGCGTCGACCTCGAGCCGGGCCTTTTGGCCAACGGCGATGAGGACCACATCGACTTCGCCGACATCGACGCGGGCTTCCATGGCGTTGAGGTCGGCGATGGTCATGACCTCGGTGCCCTGGTAAGTGGCGGTGCCCACCACCCGCTCGCCGAGCTGGGAATTGAGCTTGCTGATCGTGCCGGTGAGCGGGGAATACACGGTCGTTTTGGCGAGGTTTTCCGTCGCGTTATCGAGGGCAGCACGGGCATTCTCGGTCTGGTGCGTGGACGACTGGAACGAGGCGCGGGCCACCTCGAAGGCCGTCTTGGCATCCAGGAACTGGGAGTCGGAGACCAGCTTGCTTTCGAAGAGGTCGGCAATGCGTTTGAATTCGGCTTCGGCCTTGGCGAGGTTGGCTCGAGCGAGCTCGTTTTGGGCCAGGCTCGACCGGTAGGAGGCGACGGCGACATTGCTGCTGGCCAAATAGTTGTCGGGCTTGAGGCGGAAAAGAAGGTCGCCTTTCTGGACGGCCTCGCCTTCTTTGACGGGCAGCTCGATGATCTCGCCGCTGACCTCGGGGCTGATCTTGACGTAATACACCGGCTGCAGCCTGCCATTGGCGAGCACGATCTCTGTGAGGTTGCGCCGGATCACCTTCTCTGTCTGGACGGTGATGACGGAATCCGGCCATTTCCACCATACATAAAGGCCAATGCCGGACAGAATGATCAGCAAAATGGCCGCCAGCCACCATTTGCGACGGGACCGTCGGGGAGTTGTCATGATTGCGCAATTCTGCTTCGGTTCATGCCCGTTTCCATGAGGTATCCTGAACCGGGCGGTCCGCCGCAGCGGCGCCGCCGATCTCGGCCCAAACAGCCCGGTTATGATCGTATTATAGACCGGTGTTCGGCCGGATTGTCACCTGGAAACTCGATGCCATCAGGATCATGATCGCGACAGGGAGCATCCCCGCGAAGAGCGCCCGGCCCGAGCTGAGCGCGCCGGTAATGGATCATAGGCGGCCGGGATCGGGGATCGAGGAGGGAGTGGCGGGATCGGCATCCGGGGTAATCCGGCGTGGTGTGCGATGGCGGATCACAGCCTCTCTCAGCAGATATTCGATCTGGCCATTGACGCTGCGCAAATCCTCCTGGGCCCAGGCCTCGAGCGCCCGCCAGAGGTCCGGATCCATGCGCAGGAGGAACGACTTGCGCGTTTCCATGAGAGCCTAGTGGTAAAGAGTTCCGGTATTGACCACGGGATGGACCTCAGACTCGCCGCACAGCACGACCAGCAGGTTGCTGACCATGGCGGCCTTCCGCTCCTCATCGAGCTGGATCACCGCTTTTTCGGCAAGCTCTTTCAGCGCCATCTCGACCATGCTGACGGCGCCGTGGACGATCTTCTGGCGGGCGGCAATGACAGCCTCGGCCTGCTGGCGGCGGAGCATGGCGCTGGCGATTTCAGGGGCGTAGGCCAAGTGGGTGAGGCGAGCCTCTTCGACGACCACGCCAGCCTTGTTGAGCCGTTCCTGAAGCTCGGTCTGGAGGTGGCCCGAGACGTCCTCGACATTGCTGCGGAGGGTGATCTCGTTGTCCTCGCCCTGGTCGTAGGCATACGAGGTGGCCAGGTGGCGCACTGCAGACTCGCTCTGGACGCTGACGTATTCCTCGTAGCGATCGACGTCGAACAGCGCCTGAGCGGTGTCGCGCACGCGCCAGACCACAACGGCGGCGATCTCGATGGGGTTGCCGCGCTTGTCGTTGACCTTGAGCTTTTCGCCGTTGAGATTCCGCGCGCGAAGCGAGATCCGGACCTTGCGGTTGAAGGGATTCGTCCAGTGGAACCCGCTGTCGCGCACAGTGCCCTGGTACTTGCCGAAGAGGATCAGGACGCGGGCTTCATTGGGCTGGAGCGTGAAGAAGCCGCCGAAGAGGATGCCGCCGAGGATGGCCAGCAGGATGGCGCCGACCAAGCCGAGAACGCTCGGGTCGACGCCGGATTGCTCAGCCTGGACGATCTGATAGATGAGGAGCGCGACGGCGCCGATCGTGAGGATGAGATTGGCGGCGAGCATGAACCATCCGCTGAGGACATGGATGGTGTGCTCGCGGCTGAGGACCGACGATGGTTGATTGACAGTATTCATAGGCTCTGGATCGATATTTTTTCTATATCTTAATGATATCATAAAGCAATCGCCGTCCTTGTCAAGCGGGGACTGCCGATTTGATTTCGTTCATTGCGAATGGATTATGGAAACTGATTGTCATCGGGGGGGCAACCGGCGGATTAGACCCTGCGTTTCAAGGGTCGACGGCGGGAAAATAATGTGGGATGGTGAGCGATATGAGAACACTGAAGATGGCGGCCGTGAGCCGGAGGCGATTTCTGCGACAGACAGCGACAGCGGGACTGGCGATCCCGGTCGTGGGCCAGTGGGGCGGTTTGGCGTTGGGTGGGGCTGCGCCTGCGAGCGAGACTGTGCGGGCGGGTCTGATCGGGTGCGGAGGGATGGGGCGGGGCGATCTGGCGGTTTTCTTGCAGAATTCGCAAGTTCAGTGTCCGGTGGTATGCGATGTGGACGACCGGAACGCGGCGGCTGGCGCGAAGCTGGTCGAGGAGAAGCGGGGCCGGCGGCCTGAGAGCGTTCGGGATTTCCGGCGGATCCTCGAGCGGAAGGATGTGGACGCGGTGATTGTGGCGACGCCGGACCATTGGCATGCGCTGCCGACCATCTTGGCGTTTGAGGCGGGCAAGGACGTGTATGTGGAGAAGCCGCTGGCGACGACGATTGCCGAGGGGCGGGCGATGGTCGATGCAGCGAAGCGTTATGGGCGAGTGGCGCAGATGGGGGCGCAGCGGAGGAGCAGCCCGGCGTATGCCGAGGCGATCGATCTGGTGCGGTCAGGCCGGCTGGGCAAGGTGAGCCTGGCGCGCGCGTGGGCGTATCTGGATTGGATCAAGCCGATCGGCAGCCCTCCGGATGGCGAGCCGCCAGCGGGGGTGGATTACGATTTCTGGCTGGGGCCGGCTCGGAAACGGCCGTTCAATCCAAACCGGTTTCATTTCAACTTCCGATGGTTTTGGGACTATGCGGGCGGGCTGATGACCGATTGGGGGGTGCACCTGATCCAGGTGCTGCTGTGGGCGATGGGGCCGGAGCCGCCGAGATCCGTGATCTCGAGCGGAGGCAAGCACGTGCTCGAGGACAACTCGGAGACGCCGGACACCCAGATCACGGTCTACGATTTCCCGAGCTACACCCTGGTCTGGGAGCACAAAGTGGGCGTGGGTTTGGGGCTCTACAACCGTCCCTGGGGCATGTCGTTTACGGGGACGGAGGGGACCTTGGTGATTAACGACAGCGGCTGCGAGATCTTGCGCGAGCCGACCAAGGACTCGATCGAGGCGCGCAAGATGCCGGGCGGGCAGGACCCGCGCCCCGCGCACATCCGCAACTTCCTCGAGTGCGTGAAGTCGCGCCAGGAGACAGTCGAGCCCTTGGAGGCGGGGCATCACGTTTCGACGGTGGCGCACCTGGGGAACCTGGCGCTGCGGGCGGGGCGGAAGATCGACTGGGATCACGCGCGCGAGCAGGTGACGGGCGATGAGGAAGCCAACCGGATGGTCCGGGCTGAATATCGGGCGCCTTGGCGGCTGCCGAGGGGATGACAGCGAGCCTCTCTCTGCACATCGGGGGCGCCCCCATACGGATCAGGAATCTCCGCCCCGCTTCCGTCCCTCGGCCTCCTCGATCGCCGGGATTACGGCTTCCCACGGCGGCCGTCCTTATCCGAGTTCACTTGAAGCACTCTTTCTTGAGGATTCTCCCTGTTTGCGGATCTATCTCGCATCGAAACGAGGAGAACGACAAAACCGTCAAAGGCGATCTCGAGGAAACGCTATAATAGTAGTCCGCCCGTTCCGGGAACTCGGCCTCCCACAGCAATTTCCCGTCAGTCGACAGCGCGAGCAGGTTGCGAAGTGGGCTGTCGCCTCGCCGCCGATTTTTTCCGTAGGACGGGTCGCTAAGAAACGCGTCAGGATCGAGCAGAACGATGATCATGCCCTCTAGGAGGAATGCGTCGCGAACCGCATACGGCACCGGCAAGCTCGAATTACCGACAAAGAGCAAGTTACCCTGGAAACGGACGGCATTCATGACAGAGGCCTCCCCGGTCCGAAGTTTGCTTCGGGAATCACCTCAAGCAGCTTGAACTGCTCCGCTCCTCCCCGCAATCGCCCCCACTCTGGAACGGGAATGGCACGGGATCTTTCGAGCAAGGTCCCCTCAGGCACCACGACTTCCTGAATGTGTGTTGCCTTGTTCCAAGGCGGCAAAGCCAGGGCTTCTTGTGCCCAAGCGCGACTCTTCGGTGGAACAGAAGTGAGCCATCTGCCCGTCGTAGCGTCACCTGAAAAAACGCGATAGTAGATTTTCGTTCCTTGCTGTTCAAATTGCCGTATGACCCCGCCAGCACAGGGAATTGTCCCCTTTGCGACATTATGCGCATCATGCCCAATCCGAGCAGTCTGGCGAGCACTTTTCAGCGCGGTTCGGACCGTCCTTCCCACAACCCCGCCCGCCGCGCTCCACCGGACATAATCGATTGCCTCCTGGCGCAGCTGCTCGCCAAACCGCCAGAGGACCCGATGTCCCTCGCACAGGATCAGATCGTGCTCGCGCTGGAGCTCCTCGTCATACCGGCAGGCATCGATCGCCCGATACTGGCCATCAGCGCCCGCAGCCGGCCACAAGCCCGCGTCGGGCTCCGCCCCATTCGCTCGTCCATCCCCCGCCCACCCCGTCGATCTCGATGCGACGGCCCCGCCCGGAGCCGGCCCATGGGGCACGACGATGACCGGATGGAAATATTGGTCCCGTCGATCCGACCACTGGCCGTTCCCGCCCACCGAAAGCCCCCACACCGCCATGACCAGCATCCAGGTCCCATGCCATCTCCAAAATCTTTTCATAGTCCCCTCGAGCACCCTTTCCGCGCCTGCTCATCAGCCGGACTGCATCACTTGCGGTTTCGCATTCGCGATACGAGCAGATGCCATGCCATGCAAAAGCGGGTGGGCTCAGCTCTTGGAGGTTCGGCGCGATGTCAGAGCGTCTGGATAACGGGACGCGGTCCTGCACGCCCAGCAAGACGACCGAGACTGTCGACCGCGTCCGCGGGGATCATCGTGAACGATGACCCTGCTACTTGATCTGAGCTCTTGAGCCCTTGGGCGGCGGTGGCGATGCTGTTCAATGATTGTAGAATTATGAGACGCCAGGCCGACATGAGCTGTCACAGCAGTGCAAGAAGGTTGCATGGATCGTTGGCCGTTGAACCGCACGGTGGCTCCCGAGTGTCAGAAAGCATGTTGGCCCGCCGCTCGAGCGGCGAAAGCTCGCCAAGCTGCCACGGCTCGTGGCAGGGTCTTGCCTATGACGATTGCCGAAATCCAACGCGCGTTGGCGGACATCACCGCCGAGACGGATCCCACGCCGAAGCATTTCAAGCTCGCCAGCCTCGTCTCCGCCGTCTTTCGCGAACGGGGCGTTGAACTCGTGGTTGTGGGCGGTTCCGCCATCGAGTTCTACACCGAGGGCGGCTACGTCTCGGGCGATCTCGACATGTGTCTGGTTTCCCCGCCCCGGCTTGACATCCGAACCCGTCAGGAGTTGATGGGGCGGTTGGGAGCCCGGGGCGGGCCGCGAAGCTGGCAGGTTGCGGGTCACTTCGTCGACATTCTCGGTGAAGTGGAGACGCTGGCGCGCACACCTTTTGATGAACTCGAGGCTCCCTACGGACCGGTGCGCCTGGTTAGTCCCGAGGACTTGCTGATCGAACGAGTCCTGATTTCCGTGTATCCGCAACGTTATGAACCTGCCGAACAATGTGCCCGCAAGCTGATCGCGGTCGCGCTCTCCGGCCAGGTGGAAATGGACTGGCGGGAGGTGCGCCGTCTTGCGGAGAGCCCGGAATACCTTATTTTGCCCGTGTTGGAAACAGCGGTTGGCGAGGTTGCGCATGAACTCGGAAAACCCAATCCCTATCATTCCTAAGGGCCGCCCCATCAGTTGGGAGGACTGGCTCAGAGGTCGCCGCGCCCGGCGCGAAACGGGCAACCGGGTGGCCCCGGAAATCATCCGCCGCCCCCGCAGTTCCAGCGATCCACGCCTCCGGATGCTCTTCAACGGTGAGCGCGGACTGCCGTTCAAGAAGCCGTCGTAGGCAAGAATCGGGCCGTCGAGCATCGTCGCCGGGATGCAGCTCACGCGGAGGTTCTCGCGCATTTCCGCCTCATCCGTGATTCCGCCGTAGCGCATGGGACCGCCATTGCATTGCTTGGAAAGCTCCTGGAAATAGACCTCGGGGGAACGGTCGCCGATCGCGATGTTGATCTCGCTCTGGGCGAGGACAAAGTTGGCAATCTGGTTGTAGCGACCGCGGGACAAGCCCAGCTTCTTGAGGTGGTTGCGGGGGAAGACGTGGTGGACGTCGCTGCGGTTGAGCAGGAGATCGCGCACGGTGATGTCGCGAGAAAGGAAGCCCCGTTCGCCGAGCTTCACCTGGGCGGCCTGATAGACCAGGAAGAAGGGGCTGGTGCAGCCATCGGGAGCCTGAATCAAGATCGTGACAGATGCCGGATCGAGGCGCACTTTGGGCGCCGCGTATGAGCCCAGTCCGCTTCGGCATTGACCAGTTCCTGACCGCCATGGATCGCCCCGGGAGCCGCCTGGGGCTGGTGACCAACGACGCGGCCCGGCTGGCCCGAGAACCGGACGTCCCATCGCGAGGCGCGCTCATGCGGGCGGGAGCGGGTCTGGCACGCCTGTTCTCGCCCGAGCATGGGCTGGGCGCCAACGCCGCCGACGGCGTCGCGGTCGGCGATGGCGTGGATTCGCTCACGGGTTTGCCCGTGACCAGTCTTTACGGCAACCGCATGCGGCCTGAGCCCAAGGCGCTGGCCGGCCTCGATGCGATGCTGTTCGATTGCAAGGCATTCGCGCCGTTGTGGAAAAGCGCCCCGACGATCTCGATGCCCGGGTTCGCGTTTGGACCCGAGCGCCGGGCTGGGCCGCGCGGGTGGAGCCGATCCGGCTGTATTAAGGGCCTGTGCAAACATCATATTTGCACAAAGACCGATCCGCGATAGGATGCGCGGCGTCGTGAGTTTTGCCGCGTGAGGCCTGCCTGCCGCAGGGGCGCAGGGCAGGGCGCACGGCCGGCCGGATTCCGTGTCCTCTGGACCGGCGCGGCTGGGTGGTGGGGTTTTGTATCGACGTCGAGCGGCCCGACAAGACGACATCATGCGCATCGGATTTTTCGGTAGCCGGGGCATCCCGGCATGCTATTCCGGGTTCGAGACGTTCGTCGAACAGCTCGCGGTCCGGCTGGTGCAGCGCGGCCATGCGGTGACGGTCTACAACCGCGTTCCCTTCAATCCCTACCGCGAAAAGGAATACCGCGGGGTTCGCATCGTTCATTTGCCGACCCTGCGGACCAAGGCCACCGACACTATCGTCCACACCGCCCTGAGCGTTCTGCACTCGCTGGGATGCCGCTATGACATCGCCTATTTCTGCGGAGTGGGCAACGCGCTGCTTTCCCTGTTGCCGCGGGTGCGGGGGCAGAAGACGGCGCTCAATGTCGATGGCGCTGATTTTGCCCGGGAGAAATGGTCGGGTCTGGCCCGCTGGTGGCTGCACCGCAGCGAGTCATGGGCGGCCCGGCTGGGCAATGTGGTGATCGCGGACAACGGCGCGATCCAGCGGCGCTACCGCGATCTCTACGGCATCGAATCGCGTCTGATCCCTTACGGCGCCAATGTTGTAACCGACGATCCCGGCGCCGATTTCCTGGCCCGCTACGGTTTGCGGTCCAAAGAATATTTCCTCTATGTGTCGCGGCTCACCCCCGAAAACGCGGCCGACCTGGCCATCGAAGCTCACTTTCAAAGCCAGGTCGCCCTGCCGCTCGTCGTTGTCGGAGACGCCCCTTACCAGGCGGAATACATCGCCCGACTGAAAGGGCTGGCGGCGCGCTCCTCTCGAGTGCATCTGACCGGCTATCTGTTCGGCCGGGCCTACCAGCAGATCAGCTACCACGCCCGCGCTTTCATCCTGCCCACCGCCATTGACGCCACCCGGCCCGTCCTGCTCGATCAAATGGGCTTCGGCAACTGCGTCATCGTCCGCAACACCCCCGGCAACATCGAGGTCATCGCCGATGCCGGATTGAGCTTCGAGCACGAGAATCCTGTGGCCAGCCTCGCTGCAGTCCTGCGCCGCGTGGTCGAGAGGCCGGAATGGGCCGCCCAATGCGGCCGGCGAGCCCAGGAACGCGTCGCGCGGTTCTACGACTGGGAGGTCATCACCTCCCGATACGAGGCGCTGTTCAGCGAGCTCACTGGGTCTCGTTGAAGGGCTCTGCCCGGGCCGCCTTCCCATTCACGGTCGAGGCGTCAGGCCGGACGTTTCGCCACGAGATAGACCGACCAGCCCGTCCAGTGCAAATAGGCCGTGTATTTCTGGTGGCTGGGGGGCAGCAGCCAGCACACCAGCCACGCCGCCGCGAACAGCCAGTTCCTCGATGTGCCCATCGGCCCCACCTCGAGCCCCGCCGCCCGCGCCTGGCCCGCCAGCGATCCCAAGGTCACCGGCCGCACGTGCTGCGGATCGTCAAAGAAATTCACCGTGCAACGCCCCGCCGCCTCTCCCCGCGGGCTCGAGAAGATCATCGATTTCGGATGCGGCGTTTCGAAATAAGCCTGCCCTCCCGGCTTCAGCAGGCGCGCCGTCTCCCGCAGCAGCAAGGTCAGATCTCCCAGATGCTCGACCAGATGCATGCAGGTGATCCGGTCGATCGTCCCATCCGGCCATGGCAGCGGATCCACCCGCAGGTCGCCCCGATGGAACTTGCACCCGGCCGGATACCGTTCTGGCTGCCCCTCGATGTCTGTCGCGAAATAGCGCAGGTCCGGCCGCAGCTCGGCGAAGTGCCCCAGAGTCCCGCCGTCCCACGATCCGATATCGAGCAAGGCGCCCCCGGACGGCGTCCCCGCGACAAAACGGGCCCGCGTGTCCAGCCAGGGAAACGCCCGCAGATGCCTCCAGTTCATTGCCTTTTACCCGTCATCGGCTGCGCTTCGCCGTCGATTCTCCCTGCTCGAAGGCCGGCGCCGGCAGCTCTCGCCGGATCTCCTCGAGGCGGTAGCCAAATCCCGGCCGGCCCAGCAGGCTGCTCAAATCCACCACGCCCCCGCGCCGCCGATACAGCCCCGGGTGGACCTCCGCCTCCGGCAGCGACGCGTCCGGATAAAACTGCATGCTGTTGGTCTCGATCCCCATGATCGTGCCCGCATGCGCGGCCAGCAGCACGTGCGGGATTTGGGCCAACATCGGATTGGTCAGGTCCTGCACCATCAGGGTCATCCCGTGTGCGGCCGCCCAGCAGGCGCTCAGGATCGCGCCGGTCTGCGTCTTGCAGGTCTTCAACGCCACCCCCGTCCAGCCGAGCTCGCGCCCCAGCCGCACCAGCTTCCAATCGTGCGCGCTCTCGTCCAGGAACAGCGGCTTGCGCGCCGACACGCCATGAACATCGATCCGGTGGGTCTCCAGGTCGTAGGGGAACGGCTGCTCGACATAGAGGATCATGCCGTAGAGCCGCGGCCATTCGTCGCGCAGCCGATCGAGCATCCGGTTGACATACTCCGGATCCGTCACCGTGCAGTTGAAATCTGCGGACAGCCATTCGACCCCCAGCGCCAGCCCGATGGCGCCCACCTGGACCAGCCGCCGGTAATCCCACTCGAACTGGTTGCCGCGCAGCTTCACTTTCAGGCATTTGAGCCCATCCCGCTGGATCCAGTCCGCCAGGAGCACCGGGTGGGAATCCTGCGGCTCGTTGCCTTTGAGCTCCGTCGGATCCAGCGGATCCAGCCCGCCCACCAGGTGCCATGCCCGCAGCCGCGGAGCGGGCTGCTGCAGGTAATCTCGAGGGTATCGACCCCGAAAATCCGCGCTCGCTCCCGCGGCCGGTGCCAGATAGGCAGCCAGATCGCGGTTCATGTGCTCCGGGCCGTAGGTCTCGAACACCGGCAGCCCGCGCAGCCGGCCATACGCGTCATGCAGCGCCAGGTCGAACGCCGATGCGCACACCAGCGCCGCCAGCCACGGCAGCGCCTCCGCGTCCGGTCCCGCCTCCGACCGCGCCTGCCGCCAGAGCGCCGGCAAGACCTGCTCGAGAAAATCATGGCCGACCTCGAGCGGATGGCCGCGCCCGCCGAAGCTCGCCCAGGCGCGCGCCACGCGGACGCAAAACGCCTTCAGCACCTCGTGCCGCGCCTCGTAAGACTGCGGGCTGGGCCAGACCCACTGCACGCTCAGCGGTGTCTCCCCCCATCCCTCCGCCTGCCGGCCTTCGCCGTCCCTCACCGTCAGCCGAACCCGCGCGCAGGTCACGGACGTCAGCGTCTCCGGCCCGAACTTCAGCGGCACGCGCGTCTGGACCGGCAGGAACCAGAGGGCGGCGCCCGCCGCCTGGATGTCGAATGAGCGGCTCATGTCATCAGGGTATCAATCGAACCATTCGTCGGCCGGATCGAAGGGCGGCAGGACGAAGTTCAGCACTTTCAGGCGCCCCCGGGCGCGATGCCGGCATCCGGGCCGGATCAGGATCGCCGTCAGGGGCCGGACCGCGACCTCTTCACCGTCCAGCTCGATCCATCCCTCGCCATCGAGCACCACATACACTTCCGTCAATGTCCGGTGGTAATGAGTGCGCGCGTCGGCCTGGATGTCCACCAGGTGGACGCTTGCCGACCGGTTCTCCGGGATCCGAAAGGCGCGCCGGGCGGTGCCGCATGGGCATGGCTGCCCCGGGGCCTCGTCCAGTTGCGCGATCCAGTAGTTGGCCATAAGAACCTCCACCCTCAGGTTTTGCCCTTCAGCAGCGCCGCCGCGTATTCGCGGTTCATCCGGGCGATGAATTCCAGGCCGATGTTCTTGGGGCAGACCGCCTCGCACGAGCCGGTCACCGTGCAGTTCCCGAAGCCCTCGGCGTCCATCTGCCGAACCATGGCCATCACCCGGCGCTCTCTCTCGGGCTGCCCCTGCGGCAGGAGGTTCAAATGCGAGACCTTTGCCGCCACAAACAGCATGGCGCTCGCGTTCTTGCAGGCCGCCACGCACGCGCCGCACCCGATGCACTGGGCCGCATCCATCGCCATCTCCGCCACGTCCTTGGCCACCGGCAGCGAATTGGCATCCGGGGCGCCCCCGGTCCGCACGCTGATGAACCCTCCCGCCTCGATGATCCGGTCGAACGCCTTCCGGATCACCACCAAGTCTTTGACGATCGGGAACGCGCGCGCCCGGAAGGGCTCGATGCACACCTCGTCGCCGTCCCGAAAGCTGCGGACGTAGGTTTGGCACGTCGCCACGCCGCGCCTGGGCCCGTGCGGCTTGCCGTCGATCACCAGCGAGCAGGTGCCGCAAATCCCCTCGCGGCAATCATGGTCGAACGCGATCGGCTCCTCCCCCTTGAGGGTCAGCTCGTCGTTCACCACGTCCAGCATCTCCAGAAACGACATGTTCGGGTTCAGCTCCGGCGTCGGGTAGACTCGAAACCCGCCGGCTGCCCCGTCCTGCCCCTGCCGCCATACTCGCAACCGTAATCTCATGCAAGATCTCCGCCCTGGGCATCACTTGTAGGACCGCTGGACAAACTCGACCTCCTCGTACGCCAGCGGCTCCCGCAGCAGGACCGGCGGCCGATCCGGCCCGTCATGCCGCCACGCGGCCACATACGCAAAATGCTCGTCATCCCGCTTGGCCTCGCCGTCCGGGTACTGATGCTCCTCGCGGAAATGGCTGCCGCAGCTCTCCTCGCGATGCAGCGCGTCCTGGCAGGTCAGCTCGGCCAGCTCGAAGTAGTCCGCCACCCGTCCCGCCCGCTCGAGGGACTGGTTGAGCCCGCCGGCGCTCCCGGGCACATTCACATTGCGCCAGAACTCGTCCCGCAGCTCCGCGATCAATCCCCGAGCCCGCTCGAGCCCGGGTGCGTTCCGGGCCAGGCCGCAGTGCTCCCACATGATCTTGCCCAGCTGGCGGTGAAAGGACGCCACCGTTCGCTGGCCCCGGACCGACAGGAGCCGCTGGATCCTCTCGCGCACGCTGGCTTCCGCCTCCGCGAACGCCGCGTGGTCGATCCCCGGCCGCTGCTCCGGCCGCTGGGTCGCCAGATAATCGCTGATCGTGTGCGGCGCGATAAAATAGCCGTCCGCCAACCCCTGCATCAGCGCGCTCGCCCCGAGGCGGTTCGCGCCGTGATCGCTGAAATTGGCCTCCCCCAGCACGAACAGCCCCGGCAGATTGCTCATCAGCCCGTAGTCCACCCACAGGCCGCCCATGGTGTAATGCATCGCCGGATAGATCCGCATCGGCGCCTCGTAGGCGTTCTCGTCGGTGATCTCGTGGTAGATGTCGAACAGGTTCCCATACCGCTCGCGAATCCGGTCTGCGCCGAGACGGCCGATCGCCTCGGCGAAATCCAGGTACACCCCCAGGCCGCTCTCCCCAACCCCCCGCCCCTCGTCGCAGATCCGCTTGGCGGCCCGCGATGACAGGTCTCGAGGCGCCAGGTTGCCGTAGCTCGGGTACATCCGCTCGAGGTAGTAGTCCCGCTCCTGCTCTGGGATCCTCGCCGGCGGCCGCCGATCCCCCTTCTGTTTCGGCACCCAGATCCGCCCGTCGTTCCGCAGCGATTCGGACATCAGGGTCAGCTTCGACTGGTAATCGCCGCTCATCGGGATGCACGTCGGGTGAATCTGCGTGAAACACGGGTTGGCGAAAGCCGCCCCTCGCTGGTAAGCCCGCCAGATCGCCGTCGCGTTGGAGTTCCGCGCGTAGGTCGACAGGTTGTAGAGGTTGCCATACCCGCCCGTGGCCAGCACCACGGCGTCCGCCGCGTGCCGGCTCAGCTCTCCCGTGACCAGATCCCGCACGATGATCCCCTTGGCCTGCCCCCCCACAACGACCAGGTCCAGCATCTCCGAGTGCGTCAAGGAGCGCACCGCCCCGAGGCCCGCCTGGCGCGCCAGGGCCGAATACGCCCCCAGCAGCAGCTGCTGCCCCGTCTGGCCTCGCGCGTAAAACGTCCGGCTGACCTGCGCCCCCCCAAACGACCGGTTGTCCAGCAACCCGCCATACTCGCGCGCAAACGGCACCCCTTGGGCCACGCAATGGTCGATGATCTTCACGCTCACCTCGGCTAAACGATACACGTTCGCCTCGCGCGACCGGAAATCCCCGCCCTTGATCGTATCGTAAAAAAGCCGGCGCACCGAATCCCCATCGCTGGGATAATCCTTGGCGGCGTTGATCCCGCCCTGCGCCGCGATGCTGTGCGCTCGGCGCGGGCTGTCATGGTAGACGAAGCACTTCACCGCATACCCGAGCTCCCCCAGGGTTGCCGACACCGATGCGCCCGCCAGGCCCGCCCCCACCACGATGATCTCATACCGCCGCTTGTTCGCCGGGTTCACCAGGCGCGCCTCGTCCTTGAACCGCCCCCATTTCTCAGCGAGCGATCCCCCCGGTATCTTGGCCTCGAGTCTCACTTCAGGGAGCCGCCTCCTCTCCCCCCGCGCTCTGCGCTGCCGCCACCCCGCGCGAGTCCCCCATCCCCCCCAGAACCGCCAGCGGAATCGAGATGTACCCCAGCAGCAGCACCAGGGCCACCACCCGCGTCGCATGATCCAGCCCCGGCGACCACGACCGCTGCTTCAAGCCCAGCGACTGCGCCGCCGCCGCCAAGCCATGGCTCGCGTGTAGCGCCAGGAACCCCATCGCCACAACATACGCCGCAGATACCGGCCACGATCGAAAGCCGCAGAGGACCATCCCATACACGTCCGGCTGCCCGGCCAGCCCATGCCGCAGCCCCGCAAAATCCACGCCCGTGAAGTTCAACCCGGGGACCTTCACGGTGAAGTGCAGCACGTGGTAAACCACAAACGCCCCCACCATCACGCCGCTCATCACCATGGTCCGCGCCGGCAGGCTCGATCCGTAGGCCGTGTTCGGCCCCTCGTATCGCTCCGGCCGCGCCGCCCGATTCTCCCATGCCAGGACGATCCCCGTCGTCACGTGCACCGCCAGCACCAGGGCCAGCCCCAGCCGGAAACTCCACAGCACCGCCGCGTTCTTCTGCAGCAACGCCGCATACCCGTTCAGGGCTTCCCGCCCCATGAACGTCTGCAGGTTGCCCAGCATGTGCACGACCACGAACCCAAACAGCATCAAGCCCGTCGCCGCCATCACCAGCTTGCGACCCACGGATGTGCGGATCAGATTGCTCAATACACTCATGCGCTCGTCCATCGGCGATGCCGCCGATGGCGGATCGAGTTAAGAATGCCCGGCGGAAGCCGTCAACTGCGGATTATCGACGCCGGGGCTGCCACTCGTTCAAGTGCCGCTCGCTGGCGCCGCCGGCCCTCCGCCTCAGGTGCTCGAGCGCCTCGCCCACCAGATACAGCGAGCCGGTCACCACCGCGCAGCTCATGTCCTTCACCCCCCGCGCCGCCTCGCGAAAACCGCCGCACACCCGGACCTCGGCGGCCCGATTCGCTTTCCGGCACGCCTCGGCCAGCGCCTCAGGCAGGGCGGTCCGCTCGCTCGATACGGGCACCAGCAGGATCCGGGAAGCCAGAGGCGCCAGTGTCCGGCACATCGCCGGCCAGTCCTTGTCCCGCAGCGCCCCCAGTATCCAGGCCGACTGCCGTCCCGGAAAATACCGCAGAAACGCCGCCCTCAGCGTTGCCGCGCCTGCCGGGTTATGGGCTCCGTCCAGAACCCAGGTGGCGCCGTTCGGACGGCGGACCACCTGGAATCGCCCGGGCCACTCGACCCGCCGCAGCCCCGCGCGGATAGCCTGCGGCGGAACCGGCAGAACCGGCTGCAGCCCCCGCACCACCGCGATAGCCAGCGCCGCGTTCAGGCGCTGATGCTCGCCCCGCAGCGGCAGCTCGATCCGACCCAGCGGCCGCTGGCGCCCATCCGCCAGCCGGACCCGCAACCAGGGCGCCTGGCGCGCGCGCGCCGTCTTCCGCAGGATCCCCAGCGCCTCCCGATCCGCAGCAGCCGTGTAGACCGGAATGCCCGGCTTGATGATGCCCGCCTTCTCGCGGGCGATCTGCTGGATCGTGTCTCCAAGCCACTGCTGGTGGTCGAGCTGGACGTTCGTGATGACGCTGGCCAGCGGGGTCACGATGTTGGTCGCGTCCAGCCGCCCGCCCATCCCCGTCTCCCAGATCACCACGTCGCACCCCTCGTCCGCAAAGTATCCCAGAGCGAGCACGGTCACCACCTCGAAAAAGGTCGGGTGCGATTCGGCCGCAAAATGGCCCAGCAGCGATTGCATCCGCTGCACGCGCCGGGCCAGATCCGCCTTGGGGATCAGCCGCCGGTTGACCTGGATCCGCTCGCGGAACGCGACCAGATGGGGCGATGTGAAGAGCCCGACCCGATACCCCGCCGCCCGATACATGCTCTCGAGCATGGCGCAGGTGGAGCCCTTCCCGTTGGTGCCGGCCACGTGGACGAAGCGCAATCGATCCTCGGGATGCCCTGCCAGCGCCGCCAGCCTTCGCGGATGATCCAGGCCCAGCTTCGCGCCAAACCAGCGCAAGCTGTAAAGGTAATGGATGGCTTCGGAATAGGTCATCCGAGCATGGCGCCCTCGCCGGCCGGCTGCCGCCCGTCAGGCCACGCGCCTCTCCCGGGCATACGCCAGGCTCGCCGCCACAAACCCCTTGAACAGCGGGTGCGCCGCGTCCGGCTTGCTCTGGAACTCCGGATGAAACTGGCAGGCCAGATAGAAAGGATGATCCCGCAGCTCGATCAGCTCCACCAGCTTGCCATCCGCCGAGCTGCCGCTGATCATGAATCCGGCCTGCTCGAACTGATCCCGATAGCCACTGTTGAACTCGAACCGGTGCCGGTGCCGCTCCCGGGCCACAAAGGCCTGGTAGAGCTTGGCTGCCCGCGACTCCAGCACCAGCTGGCACGCCTGCGCCCCCAGCCGCATCGTCCCCCCTTTGTTGACCACGTTCTGCTGGGCGTCCATCAGGACAATCACCGGATGCGGCGTGGCGGGATCGAACTCCATCGAGTGGGCCTCCGGCATCCCGAGGGCGTTGCGAGCGAATTCGATCGCCGCAATCTGCATCCCCAGGCAGAGGCCCAGATAGGGCATCCGGTTCTCCCGCGCATGCCTCGCCGCCAGAACCTTGCCCTCGATCCCGCGATCGCCGAATCCGCCCGGGATCAGCAGGCCGCACACCCCTTTCAGAACCCGCTCAGCCCCGTTCTTCTCCAGCTCCTCGGCGTCGATCCTCTCGATCTCCACGCCGCAATCGTTGGCGATCCCCCCATGGCTCAGGGCCTCGTAGACGGATTTGTAGGCGTCCTGCAAACCGATGTACTTGCCCACCACGCCGATGCGAACCCGGTGCTGAGGGGCGATGATCCGGCGCAGGATGTCCTGCCAGTGGCTCATGTTGGCCGGCGGAGCGTCGATCCGGAGATACTGGCACACCAGTTCGTCCAGCCGCTCCCGCTGCAGCATCAGCGGCACCTCGTAGATCGAGTGCTCGACGTCCCGCTCCTCGATCACCGCCTCGTAAGGAACGCTGCAGAAAACCGAGATCTTCTGTCGCAGCTCCTTCGCCAGCGGCCTCTCGCACCGGCAGACCAGCAGGTGGGGCGAGATCCCGATCTCCCGCAGCTTGGCCACCGACTGCTGCGTCGGCTTGGTCTTGAGCTCCCCCGCCGCCTTGATGAACGGCACCAGGGTCACGTGCAGGAACAGGGCGTTGCCCACCCCCACATCGAGCGCGAACTCGCGGATCGCCTCGAGAAAAGGCAGCCCCTCGATGTCCCCCGTCGTCCCTCCAATCTCGGTGATCACGACGTCCGCCTTGGATTGCTCGGCGATCTGGTAGATGCGGTTCTGGATCTCCTCCGTCACGTGCGGGATCACCTGGACGGTCTTTCCCAGGTAGACACCGCGGCGCTCCTTATCCAGCACGGTTTGGTAGACCTGCCCGCTCGTCAGGCTGTTGAAGCGGGTCAGCTTGGTGTGCGTGAACCGCTCGTAGTGCCCCAGGTCCAGGTCCGTCTCCGCCCCGTCATCCAGCACATACACCTCCCCGTGCTGAAAAGGGCTCATCGTCCCCGGATCCACGTTCAAGTAGGGATCGAACTTCTGGAGCGTCACCTTCAGCCCCCGGCTCTCCAGCAGGGTGCCCAGCGATGCCGCCGTCAGCCCTTTCCCCAGCGAGCTGATCACTCCGCCTGTGACAAATATGAATTTTGTGTTCACGCCCGCAATCGCTCCTCGACACGCGCCACATCCGCCGGGATGTCCACCCCCACGCTGTCGTATTCCACCCGCACCACTCCGATCCCCACACCGCCATCGAGCGCCCGCAGTTGCTCGAGCCGCTCCGCCGCCTCGAGCGGCGACACCGGCCGCCGCACCAGCTCCAGCAGGATCCCCCGCCGATACCCGTAGATCCCCACGTGCTTCAGAAACGGAAAGGCCGCCATCTGCTCCGCGGCGGAACACCCGGCGGCGTCGCGAACATACGGGATCGTTCGGCGCGAGAAATATAGAGCCTGCCCCGCCGCGTTGACAACGACTTTCACCACGTTCGGATTGTCATACTCGGCGGGGTCCCGCAGCGGGGTTGCCGCCGTCGCCATCTCCCATCGCTCCAAGGCCCCCGCCACCGCGTCGATCACTGCCGGATCGATCAGCGGCTCATCCCCCTGGATGTTGACGGCGGCATCGCATGCGCACCGCGCCACAACCTCCGCCGCCCGGTCCGTGCCGCTCGGATGCATCGCCGAGGTCATCTCCACCCGGCTGAACCCCCGGGCCACGGCCGCAATCCGGTCGTCATCCGTCGCCACCACCACCTCCGCCAGCGAGCGCGCCTGCCGGCAGCGCTCCACCACCCGCTGGATCAGCGGTTTCCCCGCGATCATCGCCAGCGGCTTGCCCGGAAACCGGGTCGACGCATACCGCGCCGGAACAATGCCTAAAATCCTCATCCTTGCTCTCCCTCCGCGCCGGGCTCGGCCTGCGCCCGCAGCCCCGGCCGCCCTCGCTCCGCCCATCTCCGATCCTCCAGAATCCATGCCGCCGCCGCCGCCAGATCGTCGCACACCACCGCCTCTGCCAGCCGGCCCGATTCCTCACGCTCCGTCGCCGCCCCATACCCGGTCCGCACCAGCACGCATCGCCTCACCCCCGCGTTCCAGCCGCACTCGAGATCGATCCGCTTGTCGCCGATCATGTAGCTCCGGCTCAGATCGATCCCGAGCTCGTCCCGCGCATCCCAGAGAAACTGCGGGGAGGGCTTGCGTCCGCGGCTGGGCTGGCCCGGCGCTTCCGGTGCCACGTAGATGCGCTCGATCCGCACCCCCGTCCGGCCCAGCTCCGCCTCCAATCGCGCATGCACTCTCGAGACGTCCGCCAGGGTGAAGTATCCGCGGCCCACCCCCGACTGGTTCGTGACCACCATGAGCCGGAATCCGGCGTCCTGCAGCCGCCTCAGAGCCGGCCCCGCCTCCGGCAGGATCACGACCTCCTCCGGATCCCGCAGATAGTGCCTCTCCTCGATGATCACGCCATCCCGATCCAGGAACACGGCGGCGGCGCTCATAAGCGCATGCTCGCCAGCAGCTCATCCGGGCTCACCGTCGCCGTGCCGACCTTGCCCACCACCACCCCGGCCGCCTGGTTCGAAAAAGCCGCCGCCTCAACCGGCTCCGCGCCCGCCAGGATCGCCAGCGTGAAGCTCGCGATCACGGTGTCGCCCGCCCCGGATACATCGTAGATCTCCCGGGCTGCAGTCGGGATGTGGAACGGCGGCCGGCCCCGCTCGCACAACAGCATGCCCTGGTCCCCCAGCGTGATCAGCAGCAGCGCGGGATGCAGCTGGCCCAGCAGCTTGTCCGCCACCCCAAGCAGCCCTTCGTCCCGCCCCGGATCAGGACCCCGCGGCCCATCCGCCATCCCCGCCAGCTCGAACGCCTCCTTCCGGTTCGGCGTGATCAGCGACAGACCCTCGAGCCGCAAGGCATGGACCGGCTTGGGATCCAGGCTCAGCCAGATGCCCCTCGAACGGCACGCTGCCTTGAGCACCTCGAGCAGCCGCTGTGTCACCACCCCCTTGCCGTAATCGCCCACAACCACCGCGTCCACACCCCTCAGCCTCTGCATCACCCGCCGCTCGAACCGGCTCTCCACCTCCGCCCCCAATGGCCGGCACGACTCGCGATCCACCCGCACCACCTGCTGCTGGTGCGCGATGATCCGGGTTTTGACGCTGGTCGGCCGGCCGCCCTCCACCAGCAGGCCGTCGCATCCCACCCGGCATTGCCGCAGCAGCGCTTTCAGCCGCGTCGCAATCTCGTCGTTGCCCACCAGCCCCGCCAGCTCGACTTGCGCCCCCAGGGCCGTCAGATTCCGCGCCACGTTCGCCGCCCCGCCCGGCATCACGCTCTCCCGATCGTATTCCAGAACCGGCACCGGCGCCTCCGGCGATATGCGCGTCACGCGCCCCCAGATATACTGATCGAGCATGACATCGCCCAACACCAGCACCCGCGCTCGCCCCGCCATGCTCAGGATCCGGCGCGCACGGGCTATCGACAGTCGCCTCATATTCCGGCGGGCCGCACGGCTCGCCGACGCCATTTAACCCGCGCCGTCATCCGCTGGAAAGCGGGATTTTTCAAGGTCGCGCCGGAGCCGGTCGACGATCCCGGCATAGATGTTCTCGGCCAGCCGCTCCCGGCCCTCCTGCGTGAAATGGACCAGGTCGATGTACTGGTCATGACAGCCGTTCAATCCCTGGCTTGTGTCCACATACCAGCAGCGGGGATGGGTCCGGGCCAGATCCTCGATCATCCGGTTGTGGACGATGTTGCACTGGATCGCGGAATCCACGTTTGGGAATGCCCCCCGATAGAAGGCGATCACCTCCGGCTCGCTCTCCGCTGTCACGGACATGTTGTAGCTGGCCAGCGCCAGCTCGATGCCTTCCCGGTCCGCCATCTGGATCAATCGGCGGTAGGTCTGCGCATACGGAGTCGCCAGCGCCGCCTCCTCGCCCCCCGCCCGGATCGTAACCCGAGTCCCGCCCCCCGCCCACCTCCGCCGGTAATGCAGCATCCGCAGCCGGTACTCGCATTGCGCGATCAAATACAGCGGCCGATCCACAAAATCCGGCGGCGCATCCTGCCGGACCGGCGCCAGCGTGTCGTCGATCATCGGAAACCCGTTGTACCCGTGATACGATATGATCATGTCCGGCTCGAGCGACAGGATATCGTCCTCGAGCCGGTTCACGTTGTCCTGGAGCGAATAGGCCGCCACCCCCGCGTTGATCACCTGCACCGGCCGATCCAGCGATAGCCGGTCCCGGATATACCCCTCCAACACCTTCGGCCACGGGTTGTCCTCCGCCTCCATTGTGTGCCCCATCGTCGTCGATTCCCCCAGCGCCACGATCCGATACACATCCCCCTTCTCGCGCGGGAATTCCTCGTCCCGAAATCCCAGGCTGTTGATCCGAAACTCGCTCTCGAAAAAGGTGGCCATGCTGTTCGGCTTCAGCCGAAACGGAAGCTCGCCCTTCGGATCCGGCATCAGGATCTTCTTCTGCACCTTCGACCATTGCCGCACAAAATGCTCCCACCAGAGCGCAAAGGTGATCGGATCCTGCCGGGCGGCCTCGAACGAGTAGACCTTCTTCTCCAGCGGCCGCTCGCTGACCGCGCGGTCCGGAGCGCGGATCGCGTCCGCCGCCGGCAATACCAGGATCAGCAGCAGCAGGGTGTTGATCGCCAGATGGATCGCCGCGCGCCGAACCATCACCGCCTTCGCCAACACCAGCAACACCAGCGCCCCCGCCAATCCCAACAGAAAGAACGTCCGCTGGTTCGTCGCGTAGGAATGGCTCAGGATATACCCGACACACCCGCCCCCCACCGCCAGGCCGAACCCCCACCAATATCGCCGCTGGCGCGCTTGCGGATACATGAGATTGATCAGCATCACCAGCGCGAACAGGCCTGCTGCGGCGCAATACAATGACCAGCCAAACACAAAATGATACGACAGGATGACGACATCCGCGCAGGCCAGGAAACCGGCCACCAGAAACGCAACGCCCAGCCAGGTGTTTAATAAAGAGGTTCTCATGCCATCATCGCGCCGCTGGATGTTCTCCCCGGGATCGCCGGCCCCTGATCCTGCCGCCCATGCCGCCACCCGCGGTTCGCCAAGATCCAGCCTTTCCCAGGATCGCGAAAGCCGCCCCAGGCCCCGATTTTACCCGCCGGCGCCCAGCGGTCCATACTCTTTTTCAAACCTCGGCTCGCAGCCGATTGCGGATCCCTGTCAGCCTTGCCCCGGATTTTGCCACTGGAGAGCAAATAGGGTGACAGGTTCATAGTGCCATTTTCTTTGCAAACGCGCCACGGGGGTATTTCCCAACCGGTGGACTTCGCCGCAGTGTCTTCTTGGCATAGTCGGGCTGCAGGTTGGCCGAATAGGGTGACAGGTTCATAGTGTTGCCCTGCTCGATCCCCTTGTCGATCCGCAGCAAAGCTGCTAAGGGTCTGTCCAGCCGAGACCGTGGATGACGTGGAACTTATCGAAACATCCATCCAGTATGCCCAACCCGCCCGATCCCGCCCGATCCGCCCCTGGCCCGCACGGGCTGGCGTCCCCCGTGCGAGACCGGGCAGAGGCGGCCATCGAGGATCCCTGGATGAGCGTGATCATCCTCAACTACAACGGCGATCGGTGGCTGAAGAGATGCCTCGAGTCAATCGCCCGGCAGACGATCTTCGCCTGCCTCGAGGTGATCGTCGCTGACAACGCATCCTCGGACGGTTCCGCGCAAATGGCCGCGGATCTGATCCGCGGGTGGCGGCGCGCGCAGGTGATCCTGCACGGCCTGAACCTCGGCTATTGCGAGGGCAACAACCGCGCCGCCCGAGAGGCCCGCGGCCGTTTTCTCCTCTTCCTCAATAACGACACCTGGCTCGAGCCGGACTGCCTGGAGCAGCTGCACCGCAACCTGCAGAACGCCGGCGCCACTGCCGGCTGCCCCCTCGTGCTCGATTACCAATCCGACCGATTCCAATCCCTCGGCGCCGAGGGATTGGATCTTTTCGGCTTCCCCAGCACGCGCCGGCTCCGGCCCGATCCCGCGGCGGTCCTGATGCCCGAAGGCTGCGCCTACTGCATCGATCGGGCCGCCTTCGAGCGCCTGGGCGGGTTCGATCCTGAGTTCTTCATGTATGCCGACGAGTGGGACCTTTCGTGGCGTGTCTGGCTGGCCGGGTACACCGCGCTGGCCATTCCGTCGGCCCGCCTCCACCACTGGGGCGCGGCCCAGTTGCTCGAGGATGCCGCCGCGGCCCCCGCCGCCCTTCGCACCAGCGAATCCAAACGGTTCCTGGCGAACCGCAACAGCCTCCTGGTTCTCCTCAAGCACGCCCGCGGCATCCTCTGGGCGATCGCCATCCTCCAGGTGGCGTGGCTCTGCCTGGAAAGCCTGCTGGCCTTGCTGATGGTCCGCCGGATCTCCTTCATCCGGCGCGCGTATTGCGGCGCCTTCCTGGACTGCTGGCGCCTCCGCCGCCACATCCGCCAATCCCGCCGCCAGTTCCTGCCGATGCGCCGCCATGGGGACATCTGGTTCCTCCGGTTCCTCCGGCCCCGATTCAACCGCTGGGACGAATGGATCCGCCTGCGCCGCGCCGCCCGGCTCGAAGTGCTGCCCCGCTGAGGGCCTGCGAAGAGATGACCTCCGATTTTGCACAGGCCCCAAGAAGAGATTGCCTCGCGCCGACCCTGGCCGCTATCCTTCTCCGAGCGTGAAAGTGGTCATTCTATGCGGTGGTCTCGGCACTCGCTTGCGCGAGGAGACCGAATACCGCCCCAAACCGATGGTTCCCATCGGCAACCGGCCGATCCTGTGGCATATCATGAGGCTTTACGCCCATCACGGCCACAAGGATTTCGTCCTTTGCCTCGGCTACAAAGGCGAGGTCATCAAGGATTACTTCCGCAATTTCCATTGGAACACGAGCGACGTCACCCTCCGGCTCGGTCCCAAGCCCCGCATTGCCTATCACGGCCGGCACGAGGAATCCGATTGGACCGTGACCCTCCTCGACACCGGCCTGCGCACGCAGACGGGCGGGCGCCTCAAGCGCGCGCTGCGATTCATCGAGGATGACGTCTTCCTCTGCACATACGGAGACGGCCTGGCCGACATCGACATCAACCAGAGCATCCGGTTTCATCGCAAGCATCGGGCGATCGCCACCGTCACCGCCATCCAGCCCAGCGGGCGGTTCGGCCAGCTCGCCCTCGACGGCCAGACCATCACCGCGTTCCGCGAGAAACCCGAGAAGGAGGATGCCTTCATCAGCGGCGGCTTCTTCGTCTTCAGCCGCGCGATCGAATCCTATCTCGGGGGAGACGAATGCGTGCTCGAGCAGGAGCCCATGGCCCGGCTTGCCGCCGAGGGGCAGCTCAAGGCCTACCGGCATGACGGCTTCTGGCAATGCATGGACACGTTCCGGGAGCAGGAGCTGCTCAATCGGATGTGGGAAACCGGCTCCGCGCCGTGGAAGGTCTGGGCCCCCCCCCATGTTTAACGGCTATTACGCAGGCAAACGGGTCCTGGTGACGGGCCACTCCGGCTTCAAGGGCGCCTGGCTCAGCCTCTGGCTCGAGGAGTTGGGCGCCACGGTCTGCGGCGCAGGCCTGCCTGCCCCCACCCGGCCCAACCTCTACTCCATCGTCCGCTCCCACGCATTCAGCCGCGAAATCCTCGGCGATATCCGCGATCCCCGCTTCCTCCAGGCCGCCCTCCGCAAGGCGCGGCCCGAAGCCGTCTTTCACCTCGCTGCCCAGTCTTGCGTTCGCGCCTCCTATCGCCAGCCCCGCCAGACCGTCGAGACCAATGTCATGGGCACAGCCCACCTCCTCGAGGCCATCCGCCTTACCGGTTTCGCCGGCCCCGTCGTGATCGTCACCAGCGATAAATGCTACGAGAACATCGGCCGCGAGATTGGCTTTCGCGAAAACGATCCGCTGGGCGGCCACGACGTCTACTCCGCCAGCAAGGCCGCCTGCGAAATCCTCACCCACGCCTGGCGCCGCTCCTTCTTCAGCGGCTCGGACAGCCGAGTCCGGATCGCGACGGCGCGCGGCGGCAACGTGATCGGCGGCGGCGATTACGCCCCGGATCGCATCGTCCCCGACTGCATCCGCGCCCTGATGCGCAAAGATCCCATCGCGGTTCGCAGCCCGGAATCGGTGCGCCCCTGGCAGCATGTCCTGGATTGTCTGAGCGGCTACCTGTGGCTGGGCGCGTGCCTGGCATCTGCGCCTTCCGGCTCGCCTTTGGCCAGCCCGTTCAACTTCGGCCCCGGCCCCGGGGCAAATCGCCCCGTGCGCGAGCTGGTCGAGGCGCTCCTGCGCCACTGGCCGGGCCAATGGCGGGACGCCTCGGATCCCCGGGCCCCCCACGAAGCCATCCGTCTCAACATCGCCATCGACAAGGCCGTCATCCGGCTCCGCTGGCTGCCCACCTGGACCTTCGATGAGACGGTCTGCCAAACCGCCGTCTGGTACCGCGCCCGGCACGCCGAGCGCCGCCCGGACCTGCTCAGCCTTTCCCGCCAGCAGATCGCCCAGTTCACCCAGGCCGCCGCCGCCCAGAACGCTGCCTGGACCCGATCCACTGTCCCATGATCCTGCCCGCCTTTCGATGCCGGTCCTGCGGATCCGACCGCAGCACGCTCGTGCTCGACCTCGGCAGCCAGCCGCTCGCCAATCGCCTCCCGGCCCCGTCGGACCTCGACCAGCCCGAGCCCCGATTCCCCCTGCGACTCCTGGTCTGCCAATCCTGCTGGCTCTGCCAGATCAGCGATGTCATCCCCCCCGAAACACTCTTTTCCGACTATCTCTACTTCACCTCGAATTCCGACACCATGATGCGCCATGCCCGGGATGCCGCTGTGCGCTACACGCGCGAGTTCTCCCTGGGCCCTTCCAGTCGCGTCATCGAGATCGCCAGCAACGACGGCTACCTCCTGACCCACTTTCTCCAGGTCGGCGTGCCCTGCCTCGGAATCGAGCCTGCGGCCAATATCGCCGCTGCCGCCCGCACCCGCGGCATCCCGACTCTCGCCGAGTTCTTCGATTCCCGCCTTGCCCGCCGGCTGGCTGCCGACGGCCAGCGCGCCGATCTGGTCCTCGGCAACAACGTCTTCGCTCACGTCCCTGACATCAACGATTTCGTCGCCGGTCTCGCTGCCGTCCTCCAGCCACGCGGCCGCGCCATCCTCGAGTTCCCCTACGCGGTCGATCTGCTCGAGCACAACGAGTTCGACACGATCTACCACGAGCATGTCTTCTATTTCTCGCTGACCGCCCTCGAGCCGGTTTTCGCGCGCCACGGGCTGGCCATCGTCCGCATCGAGCGCATCCCCATCCACGGGGGCTCTCTCCGGCTGTTCGCCAGCCCGGCGGGCGGGCATGCGGCCGATGAGACCGTCGCCGCCCTTCGGGCGATCGAGCACTCCAAAGGTGTGGACCGCCTCGGTTTTTACGCGGGATTTGGGCGCCAAGTGGAAGCCATCCGGCAATCCCTGCGCGACCTCCTGGCCCGGCTCCGGCGTGAGGGCCGATCCATCGCCGCCTACGGCGCCTCCGCCAAAGGCAGCACCATGCTCAATTTCTTCGGCCTCGGCGCCGATACCATCGAGTTCATCGCCGATCGCAGCCCTCATAAACAGGGCCGCCTCTCGCCCGGCATGCACATCCCCATCGTCCCTCCCGATCGCATCCTCGAGCGCCAGCCCGATTACATGCTGCTCCTCACTTGGAATTTCGCGGAGGAAATCCTCGCCCAGCAATCCGAATACCGCCGGCGCGGCGGCCGGTTCATCATCCCCATCCCCTCCGTCCAGGTGGTGTAGCCGCCCATGAAGTTCCACCCCGCCACTCTCCCCGGCCTCTGGCGAATCGAGCTCGAGCCCCGATCCGATGAGCGCGGCTTCCTGGCCCGAACCTACTGCGAACAGGAGTTCGCCGTGCGCGGCCTCAACACCCGCTGGCCGCAAGCCAACGTGACGCTGACCCGCCAGCGCGGATTCATCCGCGGCCTTCATTTCCAGGCTGATCCCTACCCGGAAACCAAGCTCATCCGCTGCTCCTCCGGCGCGATTTACGACGTCCTGGTCGATTTGCGGCCGGATTCGCCCGCGTTCGGCCGCTGGGAGGCCTTCGAGCTGAGCGCCGCCAGCCTCTGCCAGCTCTATGTCCCCGCCGGTCTCGCCCATGGATTCCAGTGCCTGACCGATTCCTGCGAGGTCCAATACCTCATGTCCGAGTTCTACCATCCCGAATCCGCCCGCGGCGTCCGATGGAACGATCCCGCCCTCCAGATCCCCTGGCCGATCCCCGGCCCGTTCCTGTCCGAACGCGATCGCCAATGGCCTCTCCTGTCCGAACTGGCGTGAAGATCCTCCTCACAGGCTCGACTGGCTTCATCGGATCCGCGTTTCTGGAACGGGCGCTGGCGGCCGGCCATTCGTTCGCCCTGCTCATCCCGCCCGGGGAAGAGCTGCTCCGGCCGATGGGCGCTTCGGACCGTCTCCGGCTGTTTCCGGGCACCCTGGCTGAAGCGCCGTGGCTCGAGATCGCGAAGTTCGGCCCCGAGGTGTGCGTCCATGCCGCCTGGATCACCACGCCCGGCGTCTATCTGGAATCCCCCGAGAACGACCGGTTCCTCGAATGGAGCCGCGCCTTTTTCGAGCAGTTTTATCGGCATGGCGGCGCCTGGGCGCTCGGCCTGGGCACCTGCATCGAATACGCTTCCACCAGCGGCCCGCGCTCGGAAGCCCACACCCCCATCGAGCCCGCCAGCCGCTACGCCCGATCCAAAAACAGCCTGCGGGTTGCCCTCGAGGAGATCGCCGCTCGCCACGGCCGACCGGCGGCCTGGGCCCGGATCTTCTACCCCTACGGTCCCGGAGAGCACCCCTCGCGCCTTGGCAGCCAGATCGTCCTCCAGCTCCTCCGCAACCAATCGGTCACCCTCCGAACGCCGGACGCCGCCAAGGATTACATCTACATCTCCGATTTGGCCCGGGCTATTCTGACCGTGGTCGAACGCCGGTTCGCCGGCGCCATCAACCTCGGCACCGGCCAAGGCGTCACCGTCCGCCAGTTCGCGGAACAAATCGCCGCCTGCCTCGGAAAAACCGGCCTCATCCATTGCCTCTCCGGACATCGCGATCCGGCCGGAGATGTCATCGCCGCTGCCGCGCGCATCCGCGGACTGGGGTGGGAGCCGCAAGTCGGCCTTGGCGAAGGCATCGCCCAATTGGTCGCCCATGTCCAACGTTCTCGATCCATAACCCTATGAAGATCACGATCGACACCACCCGGAAAACCCTGGTCCTCGAACAGGACGCCCAGCGGCAGGATCTGCCGCTTTACAGCCCCGACGCCTTCGACGTCCTCTCGCGCTTCTGGCTCAAGGTCGGCTGGGACCTCAAGTACTCTTATCAGTTCACCTGGCTCGGCCGGCCCATCATCCAGATGCCCGAAGACATCCTCCGCATCCAGGAGATCATCTGCCGGCTTCAGCCTGACGTGATCCTCGAGACCGGGATCGCCCACGGCGGGTCCCTCCTTCTCTCGGCCAGCCTCTGCCGTCTCATGGGAACTGGCCGCGTGATCGGCGTCGACATTGAGATCCGCCCCCATAACCGGCGCGCCCTCGAGCAGCACCCCCTCCGGCCGCTCCTGACCATGATCGAAGGCAGCTCGATCGATCCCGAGATCGTCGGCCGCGTCAAGTCGCTCATCCGGCCCGGCGAGAAGGTGATCGTGCTCCTGGATTCCTGCCACACGCGGGACCATGTCCTGGCCGAGCTCGAGGCCTACCACGACCTGGTGCCCCCCGGCTCATACCTTGTCGCCGCCGATGGCATCATGCACGACCTCGCCGATCTCCCGGCCGCCAAGCCGGACTGGACCTGGAACAATCCCGCCGAAGCGGCCCGCCAATTCGTCCAGCGCCACCCCCAGTTCGCCATCGACGAGCCCCCCCGCGCCTTCAACGAGAGCAAGCTCGCCAGCCATGTCACCTACTGGCCGTCGGCCTTTGTCAAACGCATCCGCGATTGACCCGGCATGCCCGTCCTGACCACCATTCTGCCCGTCTTCAACGGCGAGCGCTTCCTGCCCGGCACGCTCGATGCCCTCGCCCGCCAATCGAGACCGCCCGACCGAATCGTCGTCCTCGATAATTGCTCGACCGATCGCACCCCGGAGATTGCCCGCCAGTTTCGCGGCCTGCCCTGCGAATACCGCCGTCACCCGGCCAATATCGGCCTCATGAACAATCTGAACGAGGGCGTGGCCTTCGCCCCCGAGACCGATTACCTGCACATCCTGCCCGTCGATGACGGCGTCAAGCCCGACTTCTTCCGCCGGATCCTCGACGCCCTGGAACCGATCCCTCACCCGGCCGTGGGCTACAGCCTCATCGAGCGAACCAACGAGCAGGGCCAGCCCTTCCGCCCCCGCCACCCCCGCCTGCGGCCACCCCGGCGCATCCCCCTCCGCCAGTTCCTCGCCCGCCAGGCCAGGCTCCAGACCATCTGCTGCCCCGCCGTCATCATGAAGACCGGCCGCCAGCCTGTCCCCTGCCGGTTCCGCCCCGATCTCCCCCAGCTGGCCGACAATCTCTTCTTCGCCGAGTTCGCCGCCCGTTGCGGCCATATCGTCGAGATCCCCGAATACCTCGCCCAAAACCGGCACCACCCTTTCTCCGCTTCGACCCATCACCGCCAGCAATTGCAGACCTGGGTCCTCGACGAGTGGAAAACCATGAACCTCGTGCTCGATCTCTGGAAGGAATCTCGCGCGATCCGCTGGCTCCGCCGCCGCCATCTCGTCTGCCTCTTCGCCGCGCGCTCGTTCGTGAAGATCAAGCTCGTGCGCGCCTCGGACCCCGAGTTCGCCCGGGCGATCGCCGCGGCCGCCCGCGCTATCGCCGGGCGCCCCTGCTGGCGGCTGGCCCGCCTGGCTGTCCACCTGCGCGACGCCGGGTGCGCCGCCCTCGGCCGCCCGCCCGAGATCTACGACCTGATCCCAACCCGCCACGCACCATGAATCCCACCACCCTCTCGACCCGCCGCCGCGCCGGCTTCGGAATCGCCGCCGCCATCCTCGCCCTTGTCCTGATCGCCCTGTTCCACCGATCGTTCGTGCCCGGAGAAACCCTCTTCTCGAACGACGGCCCGCTGGGCGCCATCCAAGCGCAGGCCGATCACGCCTTCGGCTCCTTCCGCGGCCTTTGGATGGACCTCAACTGGATCGGATCCCGCCAGCCCGAAGCCCTCCCCAATCTCACCCAGGCGATCTATCTCCTCACCGGGCATGAGCCGGTGCTCTTTTCCAAGATCTACGCCCCTGTGTCTCTCTTCATTCTCGGGCTTTGCATCTGGGTTCTGTTCCGCCGCCTCGGTTTCAATCCCGCCGTCAGCGCCCTGGGCGCCCTGGCGGCCAGCCTCAACATGAACGTCTTCTCGAATGCATGTTGGGGGCTGCCGACGCGCGCCTTGACACTGGGATGCGTGGCGCTGGCGATCGCGGCCCTCAGCGGCCCCGCCCGGCGCCACCGCTGGATCGCCATCCCCCTGGCAGGTTTCTCCCTCGGCCTGGCCCTCATGGAAGGCTACGACGTCGCCGCCATCTTCAGCCTCTACATCGCGGCTTACGGCCTCTTTCACGCCGCCGCCGCCGATCCCTGGCCCAAGGGCATCCTCCGCGGCGCCGCCTCCGTCGCTCTCGTCGCCGTGTGCGCCGCATGGATCTCCGCCCAGGCCCTCTCGACCCTGGTCCAAACCCAGGTCAAAGGCGTGGTCGGCATCGATCCTCAGAAGGAAGATGCCTCCGGATCCTGGGACTGGGCCACCCAGTGGAGCCTGCCCAAACTCGAAACCCTCCGCGTCATTGTCCCCGGTCTGTTCGGCTATCGCATGGACACGCCCGACGGCGGCAATTACTGGGGCACCGTCGGCCGCCATCCCGGCTGGGAAGAACACCGCCAGGGGTTCCCGCGCCATTCCGGTTCGGGCGAGTACGCCGGGATCTTTGTCGTGCTCGCCGCCATATGGGCGGCCGCCCAGGCGCTCCGCGGCCCGCGCAGCCCCTACCCCGAACGCGAGCGGCGCCTCATCCTCTTCTGGAGCATCCTGGCCATCGTCTCGCTCGTCCTCGCCTATGGACGGCACGCGCCATTCTATAGGATCGTCTATGCGCTCCCCTATTTCTCCACGATCCGGAATCCCATCAAGTTCATGCACCCGTTCCACCTCTGCGTGCTGGTCTTGTTCGGCTACGGTCTGCAGGACCTCTGGCGGCGGTTCGTCGAGCGTCCGCAAACCAGCCCCGCCCCTCTCAAGGAGCAGCTTCGCCGATGGTGGGCCAGCGCCGCCGCGTTCGACCGCCGGTGGTTCATGGGCGGCGCCGCCGCGCTCGCCTTCAGCCTCCTCGGCTGGCTCATCTATTCGTCCTCGCCCAAGGAGATGATTCGCTATCTGACCGCCAACGGGATCGATCCGGCCCAGGCCGCTGCGATCCACCAGTTCAGCGTCTATGAGGCGGGCCTGGCGGCCGGCCTGCTGGCCCTGTCCCTGGCCCTCCTGGTGGCCATCGCCGGCGGCCTGCTCTCCGGCCATCGCGCCCGCTGGGCCGCCATCGCCGCCGGATCGCTTCTGGTCATCGACCTTGGCCGGGCCAACCTCCCCTGGATCACCTACTACAATTATCAGGAGAAATACGCCTCGAATCCCGTGGTCGATATCCTCCGCGACAAACCGTGGGAGCGGCGCGTGACCCTCTGGGCCTACCCCGGCGGCGAATCGTTCACTCTCATGCAGCAGTGGTACTCGATCGAGTGGCTCCAGCAGCTCTTCCCGTTCTACCGGATCCACTCGCTGGACGTCGTCCAGGAGCCACGCGAGTCGGCCGATAACCGCGCCTACCGCGGCGCCTTCTCCCGCACCAACCTCGCCTCGACCATCCGCCTCTGGGAGCTCTCGAACACCCGCTTCCTCGTCGCTCCCGGCGGCGATTTCATCCCGGGCATCAACCAGCAGTTCGATGCCGATCGCCAGCGTTTCCGCCTCCACACCCCCTACGACATCGCCGCCCGCCACGCCAGCGCCACCCGGCTCGAAGACCTCACCACCGCCGTCCGGCCCGAAGGCCAATGCGCCCTCGTCGAGTTCACCGGCGCTCTCCCCCGCGCCGCCCTCTACTCGCATTGGCAGGTGTCCACCAACGACGATGCCACTCTGCGCCAGTTGGCCGACCCGGCTTTCGATCCCCACCGATCGGTCCTCGTCGCCGACAACATCGCCCCGCCGACCGCCCCCGCCGAGAACGGCCCGCCTGCCACCAACCGCGTCGCCACCACGTCCTACTCGTCCATGAAGATCCGGATGGAGACCGCCTCGACCACCCCCGCCATCCTCCTCCTCAACGACAAGCACGATCCCAATTGGAAGGTCCTCGTCGACGACCGGCCCGCCCCCTTGCTGCGCTGCAATTTCATCATGCGGGGCGTCGAGGTCCCGGCCGGCACGCACCGCGTCGAATGGCGTTTCGAGCCGCCCATGACGCCGTTGATCGTCAGTCTGACGGCCTGGGCCGCCGCGCTCGCCTGCCTGATCCTCCTCCTGGCCCGCCGCCCCTCGATGCCGGCCGCCGGCCCGCCGCCGCCACCCCATCTCCCATGAGCCACCAGGATACCTATCGCCATAACGAGGAATACGCCCAATTTCTCGCGCAATGGGACGCCGGCTTCTACGCCAAGTACGCCGACACGCTCCGCCCCTCGCGGCCCGGCGCTCGCGCCCTCGATGTCGGATGCGGCGTCGGCCAGGTCGTCTCCCGGCTCGATGCCGGCGGGTTCGAAGCCCACGGCGTCGAGGTCTCCGAAGCCAACCTCCAGCGCGCCCGGACAGTCAGCCCGCGCTGCGTCCTTTACGACGGATGCCATCTCCCGTTCCCCGACCGCCATTTCGCCAGCGTCGGCGCCCTCAACGTGCTCGAGCACGTCGAGGCGCCCGAGGAGTTCATCGCCGAGCTGGCCCGCGTCGCCGAGGCCGGCGGCCGCATTGTCGTCTCCAGCCCCAACTTCTATCGGGTCCTTGGCTTCCGCGATTACCACCCGCGCATGCGCGGGTTGCGCCACAAGTGGGAAAATGCCCGGCGCCTGCTCGAGAAACGCCGCCAGATACGCTCCTGTCCCGCCGAGGTCCGGTTCGACCGGATGCCCCCGATCGTCAAGGAGCCGTTCACTCCCGACGACGACGCCATCGTCGCCACCAACCCCCTCGAGATCGCATTCCAGCTCGAACGCGCCGGCTGCCGCATCGAACAATTGGCATGCACGGACCGCTACGTGAACCGTGTCGTGGACCTGGTCCTGAACGCCACGCCGCTGCGCTACTTCATGTTCAACGCGTTCGTCGTCGCCCGCAAGCGGTAGCCGCCTCAGGGCGCCGGCGTGATCCTGAGACGATAAAACGCGGGCGCCGCTGGCGGATGGAACTGGTAGCTCAATCGCTCCCCGTTGCCGTCCAGGACCGCGCCCGGCATGCCCTGCCAGCCAGTCAGATTGGCGCAGTGCTCGATCTGGTAGCGATAGCCGGCCACCGACCACCATTGCAACGTCAGTTGATTTGGCTGCCCCGGAGCTGAGCTGAGCCGGGCCTCGAGGCCAGTCCGCATCCGGATCGGCGGGGCATCGCCCGCCACATCCGCCTGCCGCAATGCATCGAGCTCGGCCAGCGTCGCCAGCCCCGACGAACCGTTCCCGCCATGCATCCGCAGGTTGTCCAGCCAGCCGTCCATGGGCTGGGTCGGCCGGCTGAAGGAGAGACTGTTGCCGATCGACAGCACGCTATAAAACGACTCCAGCACTCCAGCCGCCATGGTGTTGGTCGAAACTGCGGCGACAGGCGACGTCCGACTCCCTTTGTAGAACACCAGGTTGTCCGCCGATCGGGTGCCGTCATAGCCTATGGCGAAGAACACCCACTGGTTGATCTCCGTATACAAGGGCTGCGTGTGGCTGTGTTGGTGGTTAATGCCTAGAGACAGCCCTCCATCAGGATAGGCATACACCGTTATCTTCCCATCCTCCCGGTGGATCAGCCTGGCAAAACGACCGGCAACTTCGCTCTCGGTCCGAAACCATCCGCTGAAGGTCACCGAATCCAATCGCGGCCAGTCAATGCCCTGCAGGACCGCCCGGCCGCCCTGGCCATCCGAACCCATGAACGTCGACGCCGTGTTGTCGAACGACCGGTCCTTCGCCAGCCCCGATACGCCGCCGCCCAACGCGCTGTGCCAGTCGGCCGCCCCTCCTTCCTGCGTCTGAAACTCGAACGGCCAATCCCATTGGCTCCGCTCGGTTGTCCGCGTCACCGGCCCCGAATCGTTGAACGTCAGCTCGAACAGAAGATTCGCGGCGCCAGATGCCGCCGCTTGCATCCACAACACGCTTGTCAAAATGGCCAGCAGGATTCTCATGGTGGCGGGATCCTCTTATCCTCGGGAATTCTTGAAAAGCCAAATCGATGGGGCCCCGGCTCATTTCTTTTTGGCGTTCTGCCGGGGTTTTTAGGCCGTTCTGGCAGCCGATGGCCGAACCCGGAAAACGGGTGCGGGCAGCGGGCCCGCCTGTCGCAGCTCGGGCATCAAGCAGGCGGCGTGGCAAGGAATATGCTATAGTTACGATAAGGCTGGCCATCGAACGGTGCGCAATCGGCGATTGCGGCAGACCGCCCTTTCGGCCAGGATGTTCGGCAAAGGCGGCGACCACTGGCTTATGTGCGGATTCGATCGACATCATTGGCGGCTCCCGGGGCACAAACCCACGGGGAGAGAACCCGTTGCGGGAGGCTTCACGCTCATCGAGCTGCTGGTGGTCATCACGATCATTGGGATTCTGGCGAGCATGCTGCTTCCGTCCTTGAGCCGCGCGAAGGAGAAGGCTCGAACCGCCACCTGCATCAACAACCTCCACCAGATGAGCGTCGCCCTGAAGCTCTACGTCGACGACCACGACGACAAGCTGCCCTCGATCCGGGCGAGGGAGCCCGGCGCCGGCACGGTCAAGCTCACCCGCATGACGCTCGGCGGGTTCGATCCGCTCCCCGCGCTTCTCGAGCATTTCCCCTCTGCACGGGCGCGTCCTCTCTACCGCTATCTGCCGCCTTCCGAGGTGTTCAAATGCCCCGCTGACAAAGGCCAGCGCACGCTCCCATGCCCGCTTCCATCCCTGAAGCCGTCCAACTTCGAGACCATCGGCTGCAGTTATCAATACAACGCCGGCGGGCTCACCACCCTCGCCGGAGGCGGGTTCCGTCACACCCCGGAAGACACCGCCGAAGGCATTGCCGAGAAGGCCGAAAGCTGGGCACCCAATCCCGTCCGCTACATCCTCATGCACGAGCCGCCCGCCCGTCTCTACGGATGCACGACCTCCCCGCCTCAATGGTACCAGTGGCACTACGTCCAGGGCAGCAGCGATATCTCTGATCCGGTCACCGCCCGCCAGGAATTCGTCTCGCCCATCCTGTTCGTGGACGGCCACGTGGCCATCCACGACTTCTCGAAAGCCCTCTCCATCGATCCCTACTATCCCTACGAAGCCACCCGGGAATGGATTTGGTACAAGCCCTTGGACAGCCAGGCGCTCGATCCATGATCCCCCCTGAACCCTCCCCATCCATGGCATCCTCCATCGATCTCACCCGGCAGGTGCATGTGGCGGAGCTGCCCGCCTTCGGCGCGGATGTCGCCAGCCGGTTGGCCGCTCCCGGCCGGCCCGCCTCCGAGCTCGAAACGATATTCGCCGAATCGATCCGCGCCCATTGCGTCACCTGCGGGATCGAGCTCAGCGGAGCGGACCTGCACCAGCTGGCGCTGGTCGATGTCCACGACCCGTCGGCTTTCCCGAAGCTGGCCCGGCTGAAACAGGGCTACTGCGCCCGGAAAGATTGCTCGTCGCGGTTCTTCCTGGTCGAGTTCCTCGCCCGGGCCGGGCTGGAGTGGCCCGCCGTCCTCGAGCCGGCACCCGCCGCCGCTGCCGCCGCCTCGGACCCGGCCGCCCTGACGAAAGCCGGCGTTCGTTCGGCCGCTTTCCAGGCGGCCCGGCGGAAGTTCCTTTTCCGGGTGGGCATCGGCCTAGCCATCGTGGCGCTGCTCCTGCTCATCCGGTTTTTCCAGCGCGGCGGGACCATTCCCGGATTCACGCCCGAACCCAAGTACCGGGTCGATCCCGCATCCGTCACGAACGCACCGTAAACCTCGCCCGCCGCCTGTAGGCCCGGTCCCCTGACCGGGCGGTTGGATCTGGGTCATCCAGCGCCGCGTGAGGTCACGCGGCATCTCCAGCGTCCGCTCCCCGTGTAGGCCCGGCCCCCGGACCAAGCGTTCTGTTTAGCCCGTAATCAAGGTTCGCAGGTACCGAACGCTCGATTCCGCCCAGTCGGATTCGCAATCCAGCGTCTGTTCCAGGCGCGCGGCAGGGGGGGGCCACAGCTCGACAATGGCGTTGAAGTCACGCCCCGCGGCGCGCAATTCGTCCAAAGTCCCGGGGATATCGAGCCGGCCGGCCCCGGCCGGCCGCCCCTCGATGACCAGCCCCATCCGATGATCCATCCGGCGCACGACGAAATCCTTGACGTGGAGGGAGACGACATACGGGGCCAGGATCTTCACCACGGTGGCGGGAGGCTCGAGGGCCCCAAACGAATTGACGGTGTCCAGGACAATCCCCGCGCGATCCTCGCCCAGCTGCCGAACCATCTCCGCCAGGACCGCCGCCGAGAAGCGGTCGTGGTTCTCGATCCCCAGGCGCACTCCGGCGGCCGCCCACTCCGGCATCAAGGGCGCCAGCCGCCGCACAGCCTCCTCCGCGCTGGGCTCGTCTCCGGCGGAATCGATCACCAGCCGCACAAAACCGCAGCCGAGCCGAACCGCCAGGCGCAGATGCGCCCGCAGGTTCTCCGGATTCAGCCCGCGCGTCCCGATCTCGAGGCTGATCCCGCGGCTGTGAGCGTGTCCGATCAGCGCGGCCAGCTCGGTCTCGGACAGGCCTGTCAGGGGCAGATTCTCGCAGAACTGAACGACCTGAACCCCCAGCTGCTGCGCTTTGGCCAGCAGGCCGAACGCATCCAGCGGCTGCTGCGGCGGATGCCCCGGCACGCCGATCGCCCATGTGTATGTGTAGGTGCCAATCCCGATTTTCATGTTGTGCTCCGTGATCCGCCCGTTGCCCATTGCCAAAGCCGGCCTGCGGCCGGCTCACGCCTCGACTCGGACGGCTTGGCCGGTCGCCGCCGATCGATACGCTCCAAACACAAGCCGCAGCGTCTTGAGGTTGTCCTCGCCGGTCGTCTCGGCTGGATGCTCGCCCCGCAGCGCGCCCAGGAGATGTGCGTTGCAGGCCACTCCGCTCGACTGGCTCAACGCGTATCGAGGATCCGCCCATGCGTGCCAGGCCGGCGGGTGCCGCCGGCTCAGGGTTCCCTGATCGGTCGTGACCCGAATCCAGCAGTCCGGGCCCAGCTCGATCGAGCCCCGATCGCCCTCGACGGTGATGTAGGTCTCCGGAAAGCGCTCGTGCTCGAGCCGGCTCGCGTAGCTGATCTCGCAGGTGGCCGTGGCCCCCGACACCATCGTGAGCATGACCGTCGCGACATCCTCCCCCCGAATATCGCTGTGCACCCGGGCCGTCCGGCAGTAGATACTGGCCGCCTCCCCCAACAGCATCCGCACCGTATCCAGTATGTGGACGCCCATGTCCGTCAGAATGAACTGATCCAGCTCCTTGAGAAACGGCTGGTTGTCGAAAACCGGGAAGCTGTTGCAGTATTGGATTCGCGCGCGAAACACGCGGCCTGCCACGCCGGAATCCAGGTGTGCCTTGAGCGCGCGGACGGGGGTCTGCCAGCGCCAGTTCTCGTGGATGAACAGCGGCACGCCCGCTTCCCGGCAGGAAGCGACCATGGCCTCCGCGGTCTCGAGGTCGGGCGCCATCGGTTTCTGGCAGATCACGGGCCGGCGATGGGCCGCCGCCAGGCTCACCAGTCGCGCGTGCGAATTCACATCGGTGATGACATCGATGAAATCGACCGGCTCGGAGCGGAGCAGGGCCTCCGGATCGTCGTAAATCGCCCGGATGCCGAACTCCTCGCCGAGCGCCTGGGCCTTCCGCCGGGTGCGGTTGTAGAGCGCCACGCATCGCACACCGGCCAGCTCCCTCCAAGCCGCCAGCTGATAACGCGACCAATAGCCCGTGCCGAATATCGCAAAACGGAGCTCCTTCATGCCTGCTGGAGGTCGATCGCTGATTTCATGCGTGCAGGCGAGCCTGCCATATCTCCCGCAGCCCCGCCAGAAGAAAGTCCGGATTCTCATCCCGAGCGCTGAGCGAGGCTCCGCCTCAGACCGACGAGGCCATCGTCCGTTCCCACGCAACAGGCTTCGACCAGGATTTGCGGACTTGGACGCCTCGCTACATAGATTCCTTGAAAAGCCCGAAGACCAGAAGATAATGGACTGAGAAAACTTGACCTGATGGCCAAACAATTGGCTTTCCCAGGATTCCATACAGAGGGTCATAAGTCCAGAACGCCGGGTCAGGGGACCCGGCCTACACGGGGTGGACGCTCGCGATGTAGGCCGCGTGCCCTCACGCGGCGAGATTGATGTCGTTGCGCATAGAAGCCATGATTGCCCGGGTGCGGCTGGATCTGCGATTGCCCAAGGAATTCGATTACCGAATTCCCCCGGAGCTCGATGGGCAGATCGATGTGGGCAGCCGCGTCAAGGTGCCGTTCGGCACGCGGGAGGCGCTGGGCTGCGTGGTCGCCCTGGTGGACTCCTCCCCGCGCCAGGATTTGCGTCCCATCCTCCGGGCTGTGGGCGGTGCGAGCCTGCTGACGCCGAAGGTGCTCGAGCTGGCACGGTGGGTGGCAGATTACTATTGCTGCCCGCTCGAGCTGGCCCTGAAAAGCGCCCTGCCGGAAGCCGTCCGGCGCGAGCAGGCCGGATGGAAGCACCAGCTCTGGGTCCGGGCCCGGCCTCGGACCGGGGATCCCCCGAAGCTCACCCCGCGGCAGATCGAGATATGGCAGGTCATCCAGGAGTGGCGCGAGATGCCTCTCTCCCAGCTGCTTCGAATCGCCCAAACCACGCCGGATACCATCCGCCGCCTCGAAGACCGCGGCCTGGTCACCATCCAGTCCCAGGTCTCCGAGCGCGATCCCTACGGCCAGGAGGAGCTGGTCGCGACGCAGCCCCTCGAGTTGAATCCGGAACAGGCCGCCGCCCTGGCCTCGATCACGGCCGCCCACGATCCTCATCGCCCGCCTCCGGTGTTCCTGCTCCACGGCGTGACCGGCAGCGGCAAGACCGAGGTCTACCTTCAGGCCATCGCTCAGACCTTGCGCCAGGATCGCGGAGCCATCGTACTCGTCCCCGAGATCTCCCTCACTCCGCAAACGGTCGAGCGCTTCAAGGCCCGCTTTCAGGCGTCCGAGTGGCGAACGCTCGTCGCCGTCCTCCACAGCCAGCTGTCGGCCGGCGAGCGGCACGACGAGTGGCACAAGATCCGCCAGGGCCGCGCCCGAATCGTCATCGGCCCGCGCTCGGCCGTGTTCGCTCCCGTCGATCCCTTGGGCCTGATCATTGTCGATGAGGAACACGAGCATTCCTACAAGCAGGAGGAGGCGCCCCGCTACCACGCGCGGGACGTCGCCGTCGTCCGCGGCCGCCAGGAGGGCGCCGTCGTGGTCCTGGGATCCGCCACGCCCTCTCTCGAAAGCTATTACAATGCCCGCCGCGGCAAGTATCGACTGCTCGAGCTCCCGGCACGGATCGATGACCGGCGGCTGCCGGTCGTCCGCGTCGTCGATCTGCGGCTGGCCCAGCGCAAAGAGAAAGGGCCCGCCATCTTTTCAGCGCCGCTCCTCGAGGCCATGCGCCAGCGCCTCGAGCGCCGCGAGCAGACCATGCTCTTCCTCAACCGCCGCGGCTACGCCACCTCGCTCCAATGCCCGCGATGCGGCTACGTGGCTGGCTGCCCCAACTGCAGCCTCTCCCTCACCTACCATCGGCAGGTCCAGCAGCTGCGCTGCCATCTCTGCGGCTACGCCGCTCCCGCCCCGCAGGCCTGCCCCCAGACCGGCTGCGCCAACCCAGCCATCCGCTTCTCCGGCCTGGGCACCGAAAAGGTCGAAACCTCCCTCGCCAAACTCCTCCCCCAGGCGCGCATCACCCGCATGGACTCCGATACCCTGAAACGCAAGGACGATTACCGCCGCATCCTGAGCGAGTTCCGCGTCGGCAAGATCGATATCCTCGTCGGCACCCAGATGATCGCCAAAGGGCTTCATTTCCCCAATGTCACCCTCGTCGGGATCGTCTACGCCGATCTCGGCCTGCACCTGCCGGACTTCCGCGCAGGTGAGCGGACATTCCAGCTCTTGACCCAGGTTGCGGGCCGCGCCGGCCGCGGCGACGTCGAAGGCGAGGTCTTCATCCAGGCCTTCACTCCATTCCACCCCGCCATTCAATACGCCCGAAGGCACGATTATGTCGGATTTTACGAGCAGGAGATCGAGTTCCGCGCCCAGCTCAACTACCCCCCTGTCGTCCGGTTCGCCATCCTGACCCTCGAAGGCCGCAACGAAGAGAAGGTCAGCTTCTCCGCCGGTTACCTCAAAAAGCAGCTCGACCAACGCCTCGCCGGATGGAAAGACCTCGCCGTCTCCGAAGCCGCGCCCGCCCCGCTGCTCCGCGCCGAGAGCTACTATCGCTACCAAATCCTGATCCGCTGCCCGGCCATGGGCCGGCTGAGCCGCGAGCTCGCGGCCCTCGTCACATCGATCGCCTTGCCGGAGGACATTCGCCTCACCGTCGACGTCGATCCCGTCAACCTCATGTAGCCCCCAGCGCGCAGCCACCCCGGCCGCCGCTGGCCCGCCCTCGAATCACAGCCCCGTCGGGAGATCCAGGAATGCCCAGGGCAGCCGGAACCGCCGCCCCAACCAGGCCGCCAATGCGCGCACCCCGAACGTCTCGGTGGCATAATGGCCTCCGTAGAGCACGTTGATCCCCAGCTCCTCCGCCACCCCGTAGGTCCAGTGCGGTCCTTCCCCGGTCACGAATGTGTCCACGCCTTCTTCCGCCGCCACGCGAAGCTCGTCTCCGGCGCCGCCCGACACCACGCCAATCCACCGGCACACCGCCGGCCCGCACGGCACCACCCGGCATGGGCCGCCCACGGCCCGCGCGAGCCGCTCGGCCAGCTCCGATCGCGCCAGACGCGCGCGGCTCTTCCATCCGATGGTTCCGCCGTGCAGTTTCAGAAAGGGCTGCGATGCCTTCAGCCCCAGCGCCCGGCAGAGCTGCGCGTTGTTCCCGACACGCGGATGCGCATCCAGCGGCAGGTGCGAGCTGTAGATCGCCAGGTTATGCTCCCATAGCCGGCCGAAAACCCGGTAGCGCGGCCCCGTCCACGGCTGCCCCGGCGACCAGAACAGCCCGTGATGCACCAAAAGCAGGTCCGCCCCCGCCTCGATCGCCGAGCCGATCGTTGCCTCCCGAGCATCCACGGCCGCGGCCAGGCGCGTCACCCGACCCCGGTTCTCGACCTGCAACCCGTTGAACGCTTGCGCCCAATCGTCGAATCGATCGGGCCGCAGCAACCGGTCGCAAGCCCCTGCCACCTCGCGCAAACTTGCTCCCATGACCAATCCCCTGTCTGATTCGTCCCTGGCGTCTGTCTGCGGAAACCGGGCCCGCCTATTTCATCACGTTTTCTTCCAGGATCGGATCGGTGAACATGATATGCCCGTAGAGCGCTCCCCACGAGCCGTCCGACTGCCGATCCTTGCTGATGTCCAGCGTGTGCAGCTTGACCTCAGCCCCGGCCCGGGCCGCCACCTGAGCCGTGACGCTCCGGGTCGTTCGAAATCGAAGGGCCGTGCGCGTCGTGTCGGTCGGCTCGATCACGCTCTCCTCTTTCCAATCCGGGCGGATGATCGTGACGCGAAGGATTTTGGCCGCCGGAATGGCCACCATCACAATGGCCTCGGCCTTCGATTTGAGCTGCTTGAGATCCTGGCCGGAGTAGCGGTCCGCGGTCAGCCGCGTGCTGGCGACGCGGGCCTTGCGGATCGCCTCGTCCCGCCGCTCGATGTCCGTCAACCGCTTGCGCATGCCCTCGATGCGGCCATCGCTCGCCGGAGCCAGCGCCGCCGCCAGGTTGATCTTGGCCCGGCTCTCGCTCAGCTGATCCTTCTGGAGCGTCAGCAGCGGCTCCTTGCCTCCCGGCGGTTTCGCTTCCTGGGTTTTGAGAAAGCGATCCTGCTGCTCCAGCAGCTCGCCTGCCGATGCCACGCTCTCCTCCACGAACGATTGATGGGACTTCGCAAACGACTCGAGCGCATACCGCAGCTGCCGCGCATACTCGGCCAGCGTGTCGCCCGGAGCTGTCAGCCCCGCCTTGTCGTATTCGGCCAGCGCCGCCCCGGCCTCGCGCTGCAGGTTGATCGCGCGCGCCAGCTCATCCAGAGCGCGAGGCGCGGAGGATCGCATCCATTTGTCCTTGTCGTGGCCTTGCCGGCCCGGACCCAGAACGTAGGGAGCCAGACGCGCCTCCCACTTGGCCGATTCGGACTTCGCCGCATCGCCGGCCTGCTGGGCCGCCGCGGCCCCCTCCGCCACGCTCGAGATCTGCTTCTCGAGAGCCGCTATCCGATCCGTTACCGCCCGGATGTCCGGATGGCTGGCTGGCGCCTGATCTCCGAACTGGGCCTGGATCTCTTCCAGCTTCTCCTGTGCCGTCTTGATCCCCGCCTTCGCCGATTGCATCCGCCATTGAGCCGATGCGGTCGGGCTCGCGATCGCGCGCTCCGCCTCGGTCAGCGAACGATCCGCCTCGCGAAGCCGATAAGACGCGCCCCCGGGCAGCTTGCCTGCCGTGGCCGCGCTCGCCGCCGCCGCGGCAGACGGCCCCACTGTGTCTTTCGCCTTCGGCTGTCGCGACTCGATGTCTTTCTTGAGCTTCGCCGACCTCTGCTCGAGCGAGCTCACTTGGGCGTGCGCTGAGTCCGCCGCCTTCAAATCGCGGATCAGGTCTTCGGCCTTCCGGAGCGACTCCGCCGCCTCGCTCAGCTTGCCATTGAACAAATTCCCCTGGGCCGTCCGCAACGCCGTGTTCGCATCGCGCGCCAGCGAGGCCGCATCCGCTCCCTGCGCCAGATCTCCCCCCAAAATGCCGAGACCCAGCACGCCGGCTGCAAGGATGATCCCCCATCTCCATGCCCGGGTCTTGGTCCCATGCCCGGCGGGCTTGGGATGGAAAGCTCGAGCGTGCGTCGCCGCATGGCCCCTTCCTTCGGGTTGCGAAAGAATGGCCGAATTGAAGTGGTTCTTGCTCAGGTTCATAGGAGTGGATCATGCAGAGCGTTCCGAATATTTTCAAGAAAAATTGACTCGGAATCGGGCTCGCCAGACCTGCCCAAGAACAGCGCCTGAAATCGAAAACCGGATCGGCTGCCGGGCGGCGCCTCTTTTGGCACAGCCAATCTACCTCGCAGGCGAGGGCCGCTCCTGGCGCGCTCGACATGGCGCCCGCGCGGCAGCCGCCTCGATCCGCAGCCGCGGACGCAGGGAGGGGCCAGCCAGCCGCACCCCAACCCCGTCATTCCCTCGGCAGCTGCCCTGTCGAGTTTCGCGAGCCCGGCCGGCTCACGGCACGGTCAGCCGGAGGAACTTCGCCGACAGCGCTGGATCGACAACATTGGTGACGCTGAATCGGCCGGCGCCATCAAACGAGCCGCTCGACTCCAATACCCAGGCGGCGGGAGGCGCCGTCACATTCGTCGAGCCCCAGACAGAGAAGCTGCCTCCCGGCGTGCCATTGGTGCCGCCAAAGACCAGTTGGTCCCCGCTCAAGACGACCGTTGTCACCGCCGGCTTGGGCACGGTCATCGATGCCACCGAGATGCTGCCGTCTACGGCCAGGTGGTTGGCCCACACCACACCCGCCCCCGATACCGCCAACGCACCGCCATTGAGCACCGGCTTGTCGAACAGAGTGAACTTGTCGCTCACCGCCAGCGCCGGTCCGAGGTTCGACACGGTCACCGTCCCCGCGCCCGCATTGGTCAGAATGCCGCCCACCGACACCCTGTCGCTAGTCGGCGTTCGGCCCTTGTCGATCTCGACCTCGAGGTTGCCTCCGATCGTCAGGTCGCTTTGAAGGATCAGAGCGCCGAACGGCGCTCCGGGTGAAAGCGCGCCTCCGGCCTCGACCGTCACCGGCCCCGCGAAAGTTCCCATCCCGCCCAGCGCGCCGGCGCTGACGGTGCTGGAGCTGGCGTTGTTGTTGCCGTTGATGAACAGAACGCCGCTGCCCGTTTTCACGAATTCCCCGTTCGAGATGTCCCCGCTCAGGACCGTTCGAGCGGTGTTCTCGACCTGGATCGCCTTGCTGGCCCCACCCAAATTCACCGGGCCCGATAAGGTCAAGTCATGGGCGCCCTTGATGATGAACGCCTGGCCCGCGCTGTTCAGGACGATCTCGTTGGCCACCGTCCGCGCCCCGCCGGCGGCGTAGACAGCCGTATAGGTCGCGTTGTCCTGGTTCAATGCCCCCACGCCAATCGGTCCCGAGTCGATCATTCCCGGGAAAGTCGACACGGTCGAGGCGCCCAATCCGATGCTCCCCTCTCGAAGCAGGGTCCCGCCGTAATAAGTGTTCTGGGCATTGAGGACAGTCTCGCCGGTGTAATTCTGGCCCGGCCAGCGGCGCTGGAACACGCCGGGGCCCGAGATGGCCCCGTTGAGCACCTGGGCTCCTTCGGTGTTATACGACTGCAGCGTGGTCTGCAGATCGATCGGCCCGCTGTAGGTCAATCCGGCGGCGTTGAGCCGGATGGGCCCATTGCCGGACAGCGTCAGGGTCCCGCCCGTGCGGCTGATCGCGCTGCTGTTGAGCTGCAACGAGCTGCTCGACGTGTTGTTGATCGTGCTGTCTGCCGTCACCTGAACCGCGTTGTTGATCTGCAGCCCCGCCGAGCTCAGGATTCCGCCTGCCAGCGTGACCGGCCCCGATCCCAGCGCCGTCGCGCTCCCCGCCAGCAAGGTGCCCTGGTCGCGAATGGTCGTGCCGCCGCTATACGAGTTGTTGCCGCTCAGAGTCAGTTGCCCGCCGCCGCGATGCACGACCGCGCCTGTCCCCGTGATCATCGAGCTGTTTGTCACCGAATCGATCCGATAAAACGCCAGGGTTCCGAGATTGATCACATTGCCGAGGCCCAGCGACCCTGCCACCGCCGCTCCATCGCCCAGCTGAATCGTCCCGCCCCCGATGACCGTGTCCCCCGAGTAATCGTTGTCGATGGTCAGCGTCAACTGGCCGGTGTTCGTCTTCACCAGCCCGCCCGAGCCGGTGATCCGACCGCCGCTGCTCGAGCCGAACACGTAATTCTTGGCGGCATTCACGACGACTTCGCCCGGATTCACAGCGGCCGCGATATCCACCGCCGGCTGGTGCAGCCCCGAATCGTCAAAGGTCACGTTGTCACCGCCCTTGAACACGGCCGGGCTGCCGCCCTCGCGCCAGTTCGCCGCCGAGAAATCCCACACGTTCGCGGTTCCATCCCCGCGCCACACCAGGTCCGCCGCCCCCGCAACTCCCGTCACCCGCAGCCGAATTTCCTTGCTCGCCAGATCCTGCTCGAGGGCCAAGGTGCCGGGCTGGGCCGGGTATTCCAGCGTCAATCGACTCACGTCGCTCGCCGGGAGCGATCCTCCCCACTTGAACAATATGTAGACCCCGTTCGGGATCACCGCCCCCAGCGGCGCCAGCCGCACCACGACAGTCGAGTCCGCCTCCAGGATCAAATCGCCCGCCACCAGGATCGAGTCGTAACGGGTCGGGCTGTCGATCTCGAAGTGATTGGTCGCGGCGCTGGCTCCTCCATACGTCAGGTGGTTGGCAAAGCTCAACGTGCCCACGCCGTCACCGGGGCTGACCGTTCCCGCGGCCACCGCCACGTTGCCCGTCACTGTGCCGCCGCCTCCGAGCGCCTGGGCCGATCGCGGCCCCCAAACGCCCGCCACCCCCGAGACATCCAAGACCGCCCCGCTCCGGACTGAGATCGAAGGCGTGTTCGCCAACACGCCGCCCTCGATCAAGGCCAGCACGCCGTTGGCAACCACGGTGAATCCTGTGTAGGTGCTGTTCCCGGAAAGCGCCAGCGTGCCGGTCCCCACTTTCACCAGCTGGCCCACCCGGCCCGACGCGTATTCTCCAATGGTGCCCCGGAAGGTCGTCGACAGGTTCAACGCGCCGATCTCCCACGTCAGCGGGATGCCTGCCGACTGCTCGCTCGAGTGGAATCGAGTCGCTGTGCCCTCTCCGAGGAGCGCCCCGATCCGGACCGTGGTGTTCGCGGACGTCGTCCGAAACGAGACGCGCCCGTTCCGGGTGCCCAGGTCCACCCTCAGATGGCTCAGATCATAGTTGGTTGTGCTTCCGAGATTGATCCGCAAGTTGCATCCGCTGGGGCTGTCCGCCAGATCGATCAGCCCCGTAAATTTCGAGAACGCGCCTGCCGACCCTCCGCCCACGGTCAGACGCCCTGACGACCGCACCAGGATCGTCCCTGAGCCGATCCACGGTCCGTTGAGGCCGTCATAGTTGCCGTTGGTGTTGAGAATCTGGGCCATCGTGAGAACGCGGTTCGTGTTGCCCACATTGGCCAGCCCGTTCCACAGCCGCAAGCCGCCCCCGTTGTAGCGCACCTCCTGGTTGCCTCCGCCGAGCGCGCTCCCCAAGCCCGGCGCGATCCACCCCGCGTCAATCTGCACGGGCCCCATGGTGTTGTTCGCCATCAGCGTCAGCGTCCCCGCGCCCTGCTTGATGAACCCTTGCGAGCCCGCGATCGCCGATGCGATGATGACATCGTTGGTCGGATCCGAAAGGCTGACGTCCGGCATGTTGAGCTCGCTCACCGTGATCGTGGGCGTGGCCGCGCCATGGCCCAATGTCAGCAGGCTGCCGCTCAGGATCCATCCCCCATACGAGAATGGATCCGGATCCCCGAACAGCAGGCTCCCCACCGTCCGCGGCGTGTCCAGGTTCACCGTCGGCACAAAATACATCAGATCCGCCGCGCTGAAATCGGCCAGGCTGCCCTCTCCATCCGCCACCGTTCCATCGAGCCAGTTGGCGGGGTCGCCCCAGTTCCCTCCATTGACATTGATCCAGCGTCCGTTGGCCGCCGCGGAGGCCGCCACGGCGGCCCCCAAGGCCCACAGGATGGCGACCATGAAGAGAGCGGTTGGGGCCACCCCGAGCGCCCGATTGCCCGCCTTGCCATGAGCCGATCGATGAGTCGGGGCGGCACCGCCCCAATGCGCCGCCCGAGGGGGAGTGATTTGTTTCATAGGTCAAGACCCACCATGGCAAAAACGAATCCCTTTTTCAAACAGAAACCCGATCCAGCTTCGCGCTCGATCTGGCCGATGTGCTCCCCCGGGTCGTCTCTTGCTCCGGTTCACAAGAGAAATCCGGATTGCCGCGGGCGGTCCGAGGCAATACAAACCGATCATGAGAGCTCTCTTCCTGCACCCGGTGCTCTGGGGATGCGCATGGTTGTTGTCGAGCATCGGCGCCCACCCCGCCCGCGCCGGGGCTTCGATTGCCGACGCCGTCGCCCGCATCGAGCGCACGGTGGTTTGGAACGGCCGCATATCGGGGACCACGTGGTTCCATCCGCGCGCATGCCTCGTTGGATCGCCGGCGGCAACCAACGATCCCATCGTCTTCATGACGCTCCAGGAGATCACCGGATCGGACTACTATGGGCAGGTGCACTGGACCACGAGCGCTGATCTCGGCCAGACGTGGCGCGAGCCGGAGCCGATCCCCGCCTTCGGTCGGAATCGGCTCCCGAACGGTCTCGAGGAAGGCGTGTGCGACGTCGTCCCGCAATATCATCCGCAGACCGGCGCCGTGCTCGCGATGGGCCACAATGTCTACTACCGCGCCGGCCGACTCGCCCGGCCCCAGGAAAAGCGGTTTCCCGTCTATGCCGTCCGGACGCCGGATGGGCGCTGGTCGGAGCGCCGGCGGCTGCGCTGGGAAGACCCGCGCGGCTCGGCCATCTACACCTGCGGTTGCGGTGAGCGCCTGCTGATGGATAACGGAGATGTCCTCGTTCCCATCTCGTTCGCGCCCGCCGGCCAGACGCACCGGATGGCGACCACTCTGCTGTGCGCCTTCAACGGCCGCGAGCTCACGGTCCGAAAGGTCGGCAGCGAGCTGTCGAATCCCGTCCAGCGCGGCCTTCTCGAGCCGAGCCTGGTCCGCTGGCGGGGCCAGTGCCTCATGACCATCCGCGCCGAGGACGGCCGCGGTTACATCGCGCGCTCGGCCGACGGCCTCCGCTGGGCTGCCCCCCGGCCGTGGGCCTTCGATGACGGCGAGCTGCTGGCAATGTCCACCACCCAGCAGCATTGGCTGCCCCACGGCGGCTGCCTCCACCTGGTCTATACGCGCAGGACCCGCGACAACGACGCGGTGATGCGATGGCGCGCACCCCTCTTCATCGCTGCCGTCGATCCCCTTTCGCTCCGGCTCATCCGCGCCTCCGAACGAGTCGTGTTCCCCATGGACGCCCGCGATCCTGCCCGGGTGGCGCGCATGGGCAATTTCCATCCGCTGGCCGTCTCGCCCTTCGAATCGTGGGTTACCACCGGCGAGGAGCGCCCCGCCGACGGCTGGAAAGGCGACCTCCTTCTGGCTCGAATACTATGGACCAACCCCAGCTGCGTGCCCAGTGGATCCCTCGAGTCCGGCTGGACCGGATCCAACGCCCCCGGCCCATAGTCCGCCGCCGGCTGCCGATGCCCGCGCACACCGGCATCGATTGGTTTTGTATCGCGCTGCCGGCGATCCGCCCGCCTTGACAATCGGCTCCGGCCCCGACACCATGGCCCGAAGTCCGAACAAACCACGAATAACCGATGCTGGACGGCCGGCAGCCGATGCCAGCCCGAGAGCCGATAACCACCATACTACGAGGACCTGATTACCATGTGCGATCATTGTACGCGGCGGGAGTTCATTGGAACGGGAATGGCTGCCGGGCTGTTGCTCTCGAGCGCGACCTGGACCTACACCATGGCCTCGGCGGCGCCGGCCCCTGAACCGAGGCGGAAATCCAGGATCTGCGTCCTCTTCACCGCGGATCCCGGCCCGGCGGACCGCGGGTGGAACGCCGACCCGGCGCAGCTCAATGCCATCAAGGCTCGCCTGGCGAAGGCGGAGCAGGACCTGGGGAACATCGAGCTGGTCATCGGCCAGGCATCCAATGCCGAGCAGGCGGCCGCGCTGCTGAAAAAGGCGGGGCCGAAGGCGCCCGTCCTGGCCATCAACATGCAGCTTTTCACCCTGACCCGGATGGCCCAGCCGATCCTCGACGGAGGGCATCCTCTGGCCGTCTTCTCGCTCCCTGCCAGCGGGCACGACTGGATGTACCCGCACCGCTGGCAGCGCAAAGGCCATCCCGTCACCCTCTTCCCCACCAGCGACTACAACGATCTGGAGCGCGCGCTGCGCGTCCTCCGCGTCATCCCCATGCTCCAGCAGACGCGGATCCTCCTCTTCCCGCCCGCTCGAGGCACCCAGCCCGCCCAGTCTCCCGAGCAAATCAAAAAACGGCTCGGAGCCGATGTCGTGGTCGTCGACGAGAAAGCCATGGAGGCCCAGATCCCTCCCCCGACCGATGAAGCCGTCCGGACCGAGATCCGGCGCTGGACGAACGAGGCCAAGGAGATCGTCGAGCCGACCCGGGATGACATCTCGAAGGCGGCCTGCATCAGCGTGGCCCTCCAGCGGCTCATCGCCCGGGAACAGGCCCAGGGCCTGGCCATCGGCACCTGCATGGGCTGGCTCCCGAAAGGATTCCCATGCCTGGGCTTCACTCGCCTCCGCGACAGCGGGATCCCCGCCGCCTGCGAGGGCGACATGGACTCGCTGCTGACCATGATCCTGTTCCAATACGCGATCGACCGCGCTGGATTCCAAGGCAACGCCACGTTCGACACCTCGCGCAACGCCCTCTGGACCGCGCATTGCACCGCGCCGCTAAAAATGGAAGGCGTGAACAGCAAGCAGGCCCCCTATCTGCTGCGCGGCCATTCCGAGGTGGGCGGCAGCGGCTGCGTGCCCGAGGTCCAATACCGCCTCGGAGAGACCGTCACCCGCACCAAGTTCGTCAACCTGGATACGATCCTCATCTCCACCGGCAAGATCATTGAAGTGCCCGCCCGATCCGTGCATGGCTGCCGCACCCAGATCGTCACCGAAGTCCGCGACGCAGCCAAGATGGCGGCCGGTTGGAGCAGCGTCCTCGAGACCGAAGACGCCATGACCCTGCTGCATCGGGTGGTGTTCTACGGCGATCATGTGGACACCGCTCGCCATCTGGGCCGGCTGATGGGGCTGAAGATCGTCGAGGAAGGCTGATTTTCTTTGGCGGTTGCCCGGCGGCGCTGAGCAGGCTACAAAGCGGCATGACCAATGGGTTTGCTTGCTTGCCGCCCGCCTCGGATCCAGCCGGCCGGGCCCGCTCCAGGACCGCATCCGGGGCCGATTGGGATGGGCCGGCATGGGCGTCCTCTGCAGGAGCGGGAGTCTTGCCGCGATCGGCCTGCCCGCCGCGGCAGACCGGCCTGAGCCGGCGTCGCACATCTAATGCGATGGTCTTCGTGCTCGCTGCCGGCTTGGCCGGCTCGGTCCCGGCCGCCGAGCCGCCGCCCACGCCCCCGGCCGCTCAAGTCCTGATCGTCACCGGGATCGATTACCCGGGGCATCCCTGGAAACAGACCGCGCCCCGCCTGGCCCAGCTCCTCGAGCAGGATCCCCGCCTCCGGGTGACCACGATCGAAGATCCCCATTTTCTGGATTCCGCCGCGCTCGACCGCTACGACGCCGCGGTGCTCCACTTCATGAATTGGGAGAAGCCGTCGCCAGGCCCCGCCGCCCGCGAGAACCTCCGCCGGTTCGTCGCCCGCGGCAAAGGGCTCGTGCTTGTCCATTTCGCATGCGGCGCCTGGCAGGATTGGCCCGAATTCGCCTCGCTTGCCGGCCAGGTCTGGGATCCCAAACTGCGCGGGCACGATCCCCGCGGGCCGTTCCAGGTGCGAATTCTCGATTCAACCCACCCCGTCACGCGCGGCCTGCAGGATTTCCGGACCGAGGACGAGCTTTACACCTGCCTGGCGGGCGCCCTTCCCATCCACATCCTCGCTGCCGCCCGTTCCGTCGTGGACGGCAAGGATTATCCCATGGCGTTCGTTCTCGGGTATGGCCAGGGACGGATCTTTCACAGCCCGCTCGGCCACGATCTGAAGGCGTTCGAAGCGCCTGCTGTCGGAGAGCTGTTCCGGCGCGGCACGGCCTGGGCGGCCCGGATCGAGCCGGTTGCCAGCAAAACGCCCAAGGCCGCATCGGCGCCATCGGCCTCCGCATCCGCCACCAACAGCGTCATCGGTCCGCAACGCCAGGGCAGGGGACCCGGCCTGCAGACGCCCGCCGGCCTCATCCCCTCGCGCGCCGGGACCAATGCCATAGTTCCTTCTCCGCAGCCGGCACCCGCGGCTTTAAAACCTTCTGCCTCTCCCGAACCGCCCGCCGCTCGCCCGAAGGCGCCGCCGTCCGAGACCGGCCTGTTTCGGGCTCGGGTCGAGGCCCGCGAGGGGCGGTGGCACGTCGCCGGCCGCATTCGCCAAGTGATCCTCGATCCCGATACGCTGCGCCTTGAGGTCCGAACACCCGGGCATGCATGGTTCACGGCCGCGTCGATGCCCGGCGATCTCCTGGTCCGGCACTCCGGCGCCAGCCGCCCGCTGCAGCTCTCTGCCGCCCGGCGCCGCGAGATCGCTCCCTATCACAACGGATTCCAGAGCGGCCTTCAGATCCGGTTGTCCGAGTTCGGTGAGGCGCCGGCCCTGGTCCCGATCGAACTCCGTCTGCGCGTCGCGCTCGAGGGGCCCGACGAGGAGGTGGTGTTCGATCTGAACGCCATCGAGACCGCCGCGGCGGTCGAGGAATGCCGGTGGCCGGCCGGATTTGATCCAGGCTGTTACGACACGACGGTGGTGCCCTTCATGCAAGGGATGCGCCTGCCCAAGGAGTGGCCGAAGAAGGTCGCGCTGTATGACACGATGTCGTTCGGACGCGGCCTCTACCAGCCGTGGTGGGGGCATTTATGGGGCAATCTTCAGAAAGAGGGTGCCGTGCTGGTCCTGCTCGAGACGCCCGTGGACGCCGGCTGCCGCTTCGAGCATCCGGCCGGCGGGCCCACGAGGATCGCGCCCCGATGGATTCACTCGCTGGGGCGGTGGGCCTACCCGCGCCGGCTGCGGTGGTGTTTCTTCGATGAGGGCGATCACGTGACCCTGGCCAAGCGCTACCGGCAGCACGCCATCTCGACGGGCCGCTTTGTCTCTCTCGAGGAGAAGATCGCCCGCAATCCGGCTGTCGCCCGCCTTCTGGGCAGCCCGGTCGTTCACACGAGCATCCTCTATCACATCGAGCCCGCCTCCAGCTATTACCACAAGGACAACCCGGCTCTCAACCACCAGGGCGTCACGTTCGCGGAACGCGCCGCCGATCTCGAGTCCCTCGCCCAGCGCGGTTTCCCCCGCTTCTATGTCCACCTGGATGGATGGGGGCGCCGAGGCTATGACAACCTCCATCCCGATGTCCTGCCCCCCGGCCCCGAGGCCGGCGGCTGGCACGGCTTGCGGCAGCTCGCCGCCGCCTGCGATCGATTGGGCTGCCCGCTGGCCTTGCACGACCAATACCGCGATTATTACCTCGATGCCGATTCCTTTGACGCCCGGCACGCACTGATGCAGCAGGACGGGGGACGCCCGGTTCACTCGACCTGGTACGGCGGCCGCCAGACCGTCCTCTGCCCGAGCTTGGCCCCCGGACATGTCCGCAAGAACCACCGCGCCATCCTCGACCACGGCGTGGCGTTGCGCGGCGTCTACCTCGACGTCTTCTCCGTCGTCCCGCCCGAGGAATGCTATCATCCCGATCACCCGGTCACTCGGGCCGACTGCCTGCAGCATCGTGGGGAAGCCCTGGACTCGGTGCGCGCCTGGGGCGGAATCGTGAGCTCCGAGGAGCCCAGCGACTGGTCGATCCCGCACCTCGATCTCGTCCACCATGGCCCGTATGCCCTCGATCCGAACCCGGGCAAGGGCCCGGCCCTCGGGATCCCAACCCCCCTGTTCAACCTGGTCTACCACGACGCCCTGCTGATCCCCTGGTCGCTCGAGCGGGGCGCCTGGGGCATCCCGGAAACCGACTCCGGATTCCTCCACGGCTTGGGCAACGCCGGCTTGCCCTATCTCTCGCTTCACCCCTCCCCGCTCGAAGCCGAGCGGGTCAGGACCATGACGGCGCTGCATCGGCGGGTCGGCCTTCTCGAAATGACCGATCACAAATTCATCGAGCCGGCCGGGCGGCGCCAGCAGTTCGCGTTCGCTGACGGCACCCGGGTGACGATCGACCTGGATCGGGACTCCTACGAGATTCTGCCTGCGCTGACGGAGGCCGAGCTGGCCGGCCGCTGAAAGCTGGACGAAACCGGCCAAGAGCGGCCGCGTTCTCCGCGCATCACTGCTTCGGATCGGCCGGCGAAGAGGACAGCTCGGCTGCCGACGGGTGTCCCGGATAAGGCTTGCCAATCAGGCTGTAAAAAGCCGGTCCATCGAGCGTCTCCCGCAGCAGGAGCTCGGCCGCAACCTGATCCAGCAACTGCCGCTGGCTTTGGAGGATCTCCCGGGCTTCCTGGTAGGCCTGATCCAGCATCCGCCGGACCTCCTCGTCGATGATGCGGGCCGTCTCCTCGCTGCAGTCGCGCTGGAAATACCCATCTCCCCCTCCCAGAAATGCCGACTGCATGGGGCGTCCGCACTGGGCCAGGCCAACCTGGTCGCCCATCCCGAACAGGCAGACCATCTGCCGGGCCAGCCCGGTCGCTTGCTCGAGATCGTTCTGCGCACCCGTGGTCACCTCGCCATAGACGATTTCCTCCGCCGCACGGCCGCCCAGCAGCCCCCGCAGACGCTCCTTCAGCTCCGTCCGTGTCATCAGGTACTGGTCCTCGGTCGGCAGCTGCATCGTGTACCCCAAAGCCGCCCTGCCCCGGGGGATGATGCTGATCTTGTGCACCGGATCGCCGTGCTGGTTGGCCGCTGCCACCAGGGCGTGCCCCACCTCGTGATAGGCCACTCGCCGCTTCTCATCCTCGCCCAGGCGCCGGCTCTTGCGCTCCGGCCCCGCCACCACCTTCTCGACCGCCAGCTCCAGATCCGATTGCCCGATCCGATTCGCTTTCCGCCGCGCCGCCAGCAGCGCCGCCTCGTTCAAGGCGTTGGCCAAATCCGCCCCCGAAAAGCCCGGCGTCACCTGGGCGATCCGATGGAAATCCACGGCCGGATCCCAGGGCTTTCCTTTCGCATGCACGCGGAGGATGGCCTCGCGCCCCGGCAGATCCGGCGCATCCAGAACGACCTGCCGGTCGAACCGGCCCGGACGCAGCAGCGCGCGATCGAGCACGTCCGGCCGGTTGGTCGCCGCCAGCAGGATCACGCCCGCGTTCGCCTCGAAACCGTCCATCTCGACCAGGAGCTGGTTCAGCGTCTGCTCGCGCTCGTCATTGACCGCCCCGATATGGACTCCGCGCTGGCGCCCCACCGCATCCAGCTCGTCGATGAAAATGATGCAGGGCGCCTGCGACTTCGCCTGCTGAAACAAGTCGCGCACCCGAGCCGCCCCCACCCCCACGAACATCTCCACAAAATCGCTCCCGCTCAGGGAGAAGAACGGGACCCGCGCCTCCCCCGCCACCGCGCGCGCCAGGAGTGTCTTGCCCGTCCCCGGCGGCCCCACCAGCAACAGCCCCTTCGGTATCTTCGCGCCCAGCGCCTTGTAGCGGTCGGGACGCCGCAGAAAATCCGCCACCTCCTCGAGCTCGAACTTCGCCTCATCGCATCCCGCCACGTCGGCGAACGTCACTCCCGTCTCGCGGTCCGCCACCAGCTTGGCGCGGCTTTTCCCGATGCTCAAAACCGACTGGCCGGCGGCCCCCATTCGCTTGGCCAGCGCGCCCCACAGCAAGAACAACAGCGCCAGCGGCAACACCCAGACCAGGAGAAATTGCTGCAGATAGTTCGGGCGCACACCCCCGAACTTGACTCCCGACCGCTGGAGCTCCTCGACCAGCTTGTCGTCCTGGACGCGGATCGTCCGGAACAGGAACTCATTCTTGGATTCCTTGGCGGCAGGCGCGCCCGGGCCGGCCGGCCCCGGCGCGCGGTTGGTCGATTCGATCGCCGGCCCGGCCGTCACCTGGTTCGTCCCTCCATCCTGGGCCGCCTCCGCCCGCGGCTGGATCCGGCCCGTGATCTCATCCTCCCGCAGATAGCACTCCGTCACCTCGCCCCGCCCCAAAGCCGCCTTGAATTCGCTGTAGGGGATCGTACGGACCGAGAACCGCCCCAGGCTGTACTGCCAGGTCGACAGCAGCACCAGCGCACCCACCAGATACCAGATGGAAAACCTCCACTGGGGATCCCAGCTGAACCATCGCCCCCGCCGCGTTTTCGGTTTCTGTTTCATCATCGGCCCGGCCCGCCTCCGGCCTCGCTACCAGAGAGTCTCCTTCAGCTTGGCCACGGCGTCGATCATGAATTGGATCGCCAGCGCCGCCAGCAGCAGCCCCATGATCCGCGTCGTGATCTTCATCGCGATCGGGTTCAGCCAGTGCGCCCGCCAGACCGCCACCCGGAACATGAGGTAGCAGACCATTGACACCGCCACGATGCAGCCGCACAGGGCCACCATCTGTCCCACCCCGCTGGCCTGGTTCTTCAGCAGGATGGACGTCGTGATCGCCCCCGGCCCCGCCAGCATCGGCACCGCCAATGGCGTGATCGCCACGTCGTCCTTCTCCACCCCCGCGTCCGCCTCCTCCGCCGTCCCCTGCACCCGCGACCGCTGCGCCCGCAGCATGTCCAGCGACACCAGCAGCAGCACGATGCTCCCCGCCACCTGAAACGCCTCGAGCGTCACCCCCATCAGCCGGAAGATCCACTGCCCCGTCAGCGAAAAAAAGAGCAGCACCCCCGCCACCACAAAACACGCCAGCCCCGCCATCCGCGCCCGCTGCGCCGCCGTGTCCCGCGGCGTCATCGCCAAAAACACCGGGATCACCGCGATCGGATCGATGATCACGAACAGCGAGCTGAACGCCAGAATGATGTATTCGATCATGCTCATGCGCGGCAGGGAGCCAGAACCGCCGTGCTCATCCCGTGGATGATCTTCTTGTCCGCCGGGCACACCGTCGCCAGCACGCCCCCCAGCCGCGCCCGTGCCCCGTCTCCGCGCCCCGCCACAAAATAATACGGGCACAGCCGCACCCGGCCCGCCATCGATTCCACCCGGTCCACGCCCGGATCATACCACCGCACCGCCACAGGCTTGGGCCGGCGGAACCGCTGCAATATATACGGCGTGCGTGGAAATGACGCCAGCGCTTCCTCGACCGCCGCCCGCCATTCCGATTGCGACAGGTCCGCCCCGTAATAGACCCCGCGCGATCCCCACGCCCGCTCCGAAAAACCCGACACCTTCAGCACCAGCTCCCGCTCCCGCTGCGTGCTCTCCCCCAACTGCCGCCAGTCCGTCAGCTCCAGACCCGGGATCGATCCCTGAGCCGGCAACGGCGCCGGATCCACCACCCACGTGTACGGCACCCACTCCTGCATCCGCCGGAAAAATCCTTCACCCAGCTCGCGCCGCCAGAACTCGCGCAGGTTCCGGTTCCAGAGCAGGGCCAGCAGCAGCTTCTCCTCGAAGAGCGGCTTCGGAGGCGGCGTCATCCGCAACCGGCCAGCCGCCGCCCCGCCAATCACCGCCTCCGCGCACGCCACCTGCGGCAGGTCGAACAGCTCGAAAAACCGGTAGACCGCATCCCCCGCGGCGAAATCCGTGAAATCCGTCCCCCGCACCGCCATCGGCGGTTGTGGGATCTGCCCGCTGAGCCAGACCATCTCGGGCCGGTAGGTCGCTGCCTCCTCCGAGATCACGATGTGGACTCGGCGCGCCCCGCCAAATATCGAGGCGAACCCCTGCACCATTCCATCCTCCCCGCCGAGCACCGGCCAGCCCTCCCGCGCATACGCACGGTTCAGCCAGCCCGTCAGCCCGATTCCCCCGGGGACGCTGTCCAGCTCGACCAGCGCGAGCCCTTCCTCGGTCCACAGCAGGTCCGGCCGTATCACGGACGGCAGCTCTCTCTGAAACGCCTCCGCCCGCTGTCGTGCGACCAGCTCCGACGGCTTTCCCTGGTCCAGCCAGCTCGCCACCCAGGCCGGCTGCCGCCCCTCCACGCTCAGCTCATACAGCCGGTTGGCCGCACGGTAAAACTGCAGCAGCACCCGCCCCATCTGCTCCAGCGACCGCGCCATCTCCGCGCCCACCGCAAACGGCGCGGCCGCCGTCCGCCACGTGTGCCTCGCAAACAAGCCGCCTTCCGGCATCTGCGCCCGGATCCGGCGGACGCAGTCCTTCTCTCGCTGCGCTTCGCTCTGCCTTGGGCCGCCCTCGCCACCGCGCTCGCCGGCAGAGCGGGGAGGCAGATCGGAGGGCTCGCCGTTCGGGCCTTCGAGCCTGGAATCGGGGCTCGAATCGTTCTGCCTCGGCACAGGTTGGGCCGCTGCCGCCGCCCCAGGCGCTTCGAACCCGCTGCTGCTGGCTCCGGAACCCGGCATGGTGCTTCCTGGCTACTTCCTGACCTGGCCCGTGCCCAGGCCGATCCATTTGTAGGTCGTCAGCTCCTCGAGCCCCATCGGCCCTCGCGCGCCCACCTTGTCCGTGCTGATCCCGATCTCGGCGCCCAGCCCGAACTCGCCGCCGTCGGTGAACCGCGTCGATGCATTCCAGTAGACCGCCGCCGAATCGACCTCCGCCAGGAACTGGCGCGCCCGATCCTCGTTCCGCGTCACGATTGCATCCGAGTGCGCCGATCCATACCGGTGGATGTGGCGGATCGCCTCCTCGACTCCATCCACCACCCGCACCGCCAGGATCAGGTCCAGATACTCCGCATGCCAGTCCTCCTCGGACGCCGGTTTCACCCGGGGCAAATCCGGCGGCAGCAGCCCCGCGGCCCGGTCGTCCACGCGCAGCTCGACGCTCTTCTCCGCCAGCTTGCGCGCCATGTCGGGCAGGAACGCAGGCGCGATCGCCGCATCCACCAAAAGCGTCTCCATCGCGTTGCACACGCCGGGCCGCTGGACTTTCGCGTTGAGCACGATCTCCGATGCCATCGCCGGGTCCGCCTCCCCGTCCACATAGACATGGCACACCCCCTTGTAATGCTTGATCACCGGCACCCGCGAGCATTCCGACACCGCGCGGATCAGGCCTTCCCCGCCCCGGGGTATGCACAGATCCACCGACTCGGTGCAGGCCAGGAGATCCCGGATCGCGTCGCGATCGGTTGTTTCGACGCGCTGGATGGCGTGGGCTGGAAACCGGGCGTTCGTCCGCCGGCCCGCCTCGACCAGCGCCTCGACCAGCGCCTGGCTCGAGCGTCGCGCCTCCTTGCCTCCGCGCAGGATCGTCGCATTGCCCGACTTGAAGCACAGCCCCGCTGAGTCCACCGTCACGTTCGGCCGGGACTCGTAAATGATCACGATCACGCCGATCGGCACCGCCACTTTCCGGAGACGCAGCCCGTTGGGCCGCACCCGGTCGTCCAGGACCCTCCCCACCGGATCCGGCAGCCCGGCCACATCCCGCAAGCCCCGGATCATCGCGTCGATCCGGCGGTCGTCCAGCCGGAGCCGATCCAGCATGGCCGCCGATATTCCGCTCTCCGCCGCCCCCGCCATGTCCTCCGCGTTCGCCCGGGCGATCAAGTCCCGGGATGCGTCCAGCGCTTCCGCCATCGCCCGCAAACAGGCGTCCTTCTCCTCCCGGCTCAGCCGTCCCAGCTCCCGGGCGGACTCCTTCGCCCGGCTCGCCAGCTGCCTCATCGTCTCCCGCAACGTCATGCCCGCACATTACACCCCGCGCGCCCGCTGAAAAGCTCGAAAGCAATTCTTGTTGCCCTGCCGGACCGGTTTTGGAAGGATAGGCCCCCACGTGGCCCGAAAGGTGCTGCATGATCATGGAATAGTGGAAGGCGCGCGGCGCCGGAAACGATTCATATCGGTTTCGGCTGGCGCCCTTCAATGCAATTGAAGTGTCCGCAACGAACAAAGCGCGTATGACGGTCCGAGCAAAGTCTCTGTTGGTCGGTTGGATTCTCATCCTGTCGAGCGGCGTCCTCTGGGCGCAAACCAACACCAACAGCTTCCAGGTTACGATCGAGCCCCCCGACCAGTTCATCCTGGTCGAGGAGACCACCAACCTGTTCACCCTCACGATCGGGAACCTGCTCACGACCAACCTCGTGGTCGAGGACCCCGAGGAGGAAGGAGGCGAGCCCATCACCAACGAGGTCGTGACCGCCAACTTCTCCAACCTCACTCTCCGCGCCACGCTGGGCGGGCGGGACCTCGACTTCAACGACGGCGGCAACCCGCCCGACCTGACGGCCGATGACGCCACCTTCAGCGCCGAGTTCATCGCCCCCGAAGTCGCCATCCAAACCAACCTCACGCTCCTGATCACCATCATCGGCGACGACCTCACCTACACCAATGAATCGAACCAGCAGGAGATCACCACGCTGACCAACCGGTTCACGAACAGCTACGTTCTCCTCAGCCGGCCCGATAACGACCGGTTCACCAACGCCTTCAAGGTCGTCCCCTACGGCGCGCTCATCCTCCACACCAACAATTACGCCTCCATCGAAAACCGCGAGCCCAAGCACGCCGAAGCCGAGGCCATCGATGCGTCCGTCTGGTGGAAATGGTCCATCCCCGTCACCACCAACGTGCTCATCGATACCGCCGGCTCGAGCTTCGAGCCCGTTCTCGGCGTCTACACCGGCCTGGCGCTCACGAACCTCGCCTCGGTGGCCTCCTCGACCGGCGAAGACCTCTACAAGGCCTACGTCCACTTCACCGCCACCGCGGGTGTCACCTACCGCATCGCCATCGCCGGCCAGAGCAGCAACGATGTCGGCGATATCCGCCTCCGCATCGAGCCCGGCGCCGTCCCCGACACCAACGGGCCCGGCGTGACGATCCTCAGCCCTCTCGACAACGACCTGTTCACCACCAACCTGGTCGAGTTCAGCGGCCAGGGCGATGAGCTCCTCCCCAAGGAGTCCGGGCTCGAACGGGTGATGCTTCAGATCAATGAAACCCCGGCGGTCCCCGCCACCGGCACCACCAACTGGACCGTCACCCTCGACCTCCCCCCGGGGACCAATACCATCAACGCTTTCGGGGTCGATTACGCTGGCAACACCGGCGCCGTCCACAGCATCATCGTCAAGTTCATCAACCCCACCAACGACACCTTCGGCAGCCCCATCACGCTCCCCGGACCCGCCGGGCTCGACCTCGCCATCAACGGCCGCGCCGGCAAAGACCCCGGCGAGCCCAACCACGGCGGCAACGAAGGCGGCCACTCGATCTGGTACAAATGGATCGCTCCCGAAGACGGCCTGCTGTTCGTCACGACCACCAACTCGAGCTTCGACACTCTCCTGGCCGTCTACACCGGCGACAGCGTCTCCAACCTCACTCTCGTCGCCGAAAATGACGATGTCACACCCGGCATCTCCCACAGCGAGGTCTCCCTCTACGTCAAGAGCGGCGAGACGTACTATATCGCGGTCGATGGCTACGGCGGCGCGTTCGGCGATATCCAGCTCGCCTATGATTTTGTGGGCCAGCCCCTCCCCGGCGCCTACCTCCTGAACATCGTCCCCGCCGAGGGCGGCACGGTCACCCCCCCGTCCGGCAACTACCTCGCCGACACCAACCTCGTGCTCACCGCTTTCCCCGATCCCAATTACGTGTTCATCCGCTGGAGCGGGAGCGTCTCCTCCACCAACAACCCCCTCGACTTGCTCCTCAACAGCGATAAAACCATCATCCCCGTCTTCGCTTTCGACAACTACACCGAGACGTTCGAGTCCGGCAACCTGCTGACGTTGCCCTGGTCCACTTCCGGGAATGTCCCGTGGTCCGTCCAGAAGGGCGAGACCGCCGGCGGCCAGTTCGCCGTCCGCTCCGGCGCCATCGCCGACGGCCAGCAAAGCCGGCTCCTCCTCCAGCTCCGCTCCGTAGCCGGCAATGCCTTCTTCCACTTCCGCGTTAGCTCCGAAGACGGCTGGGATTGGCTCGAGTTCCATCTCAACGGCAAGCGCGTGAAGCGCTGGTCTGGCGAAGCCGCCTGGCAGAAGTTCGTGTTCCCCGTCCCCGCCGGGGTCAACACCCTCGAGTGGCGCTATGTGAAGGATCCCACCCACAGCGACGGTCTGGACGCCGCGTTCATCGACAACCTCTACCTGCCGCTGCCTGCCCAGGTCCCCCTTCTCTCCCTGTCGCTCTCGCCTGCGGGCGGCGCCGTCGTCCAGCTCGAAGGCTCGCCCTTCCAGTCCTACATCATCCAGTCCTCGACCGACCTGAGCGCTTGGCAGTCCGTCAGCACCAACAGCTCGCCCACCGGCGCCATCCAGTGGGCCGATCCCGAGCCCCTCACCTCGATCCGCTACTACCGCGCTTACGCACCGTAAAATCCTCGAACAGCCATTCTCGAGGCCGAGGCCGCCCGGCCGAGCGCATCCCGCTCGGCCGATCGCTTGCGCTCGGGCCTTTCATGGATCCTGCGGGCTGGCCGCGCCCCTGCTATGAACGATCCCGGACCCATCCCGCCCGCGGGCTTCCATATGACGCCCGATGAGTTTCGCCGGGCCGGCCGGGCCGCGGTGGATTGGATCGCCGATTATTACGAGCGGATCGAATCCTACCCGGTTCTATCCCGGGTCCAGCCCGGCGAGATCCGAGCCGGGCTGCCCTCCGAACCGCCTCTCCATGGCGAACCGTTCGAAGCCATCCTCGCCGACCTCCAGCAGCGGATCCTCCCCGGCATCACCCACTGGCAATCGCCGAATTTTTTCGCGTTCTTCCCTGCCAACGCCTCCGGGCCGGCCGTGCTCGGCGACCTCCTCTCGTCCGGCCTGGGCGTCCAGGGGATGCTCTGGCTCACCAGCCCCGCCTGCACCGAGCTCGAGTCGCTCGTCCTCGACTGGCTCGCCGAGATGCTCGGGCTGCCCGCCGCATTCAAGTCGAGCGGCCCTGGCGGCGGCGTCATCCAGGACGCCGCTTCGAGCGCCGCTCTCACCGCCCTTCTCGTCGCCCGCGAGCGCGCCACCGGCTGGGAAAGCAACGAGCAGGGGCTCGCTGCGCCCCTGACGGCCTACGCGTCGACCCAGGCGCATTCATCGATCGAAAAAGCCGTCCGGATCGCCGGGCTCGGCCGCCGCAACCTCCGCCTGATCGATGTGGACGACACGCTGGCCTTGCGGCCAGACGCTCTCTCGCGCCAGATCCAGGCCGACCGCCTCGCCGGCCTCCATCCGTGCTTCGTCAGCGCCACCATCGGCACCACCTCCTCCAACGCCATCGATCCCATACGCCAGATCGGCCAGATCTGCCGGGCCGAGGGCTTGTGGTTCCACGTCGATGCCGCCATGAGCGGCACCGCCGCCCTCTGCCCCGAGTTCCGCTATCTCCACGACGGCCTCGAGCTGGCCGATAGCTACTGTTTCAATCCCCATAAATGGATGTTCACCAACTTCGATTGCGACTGCTTCTACGTCGCCGATCGAGCCGCGCTCATCCGCACCCTGACCATCCTGCCCGAATACCTTCGCAACCGCGCCACCGAGTCCGGCGCCGTCATCGATTACCGCGACTGGCATGTGCCTCTCGGAAGGCGTTTCCGGTCGCTGAAGCTCTGGTGTGTGATCCGGCACTATGGGGTGGAAGGCCTCCAGCATCACGTCCGCCAGCACGTCGCCCTGGCCCGCCAGTTCACCCAATGGATCCAGGCCGATGACCGGTTCGAGCTGGCCGCCCCCGCCCCCCTCAACCTCGTCTGCTTCCGCCATCGGGCCGGCGACGATTTCAACCGCACCCTCCTGGATCGGATCAACCAAAGCGGCGCCCTCTTCCTCTCCCATGCGGTCTTGCGGGACCGGTTCACGCTCCGATTCTGCGTCGGCCAGACCCACTCCGAGCTCCGCCACGTCGAGCAGGCATGGCATCGCATCCGCCAAATCGCCCTTGACCTCGAAAAATCAGGATAATACCGGCCAGAGCCCCGCCGGAGGAGATTGCCGCCCCCTGCCGCTCGCGGATCTCGAGGCGCTGATGGACACCCCGATACGCCAACACTTCGAGCAGCTGAAACCGCCGGCCTCCCCGACATGAGCGTGCCACCCACCCCAACTCCAGCTGGATCCCCACTCCCGCCCCGCCCGCGTTTGGTCCTGCGGGTGGGCTTTGCCGGGCGCAAGGATCTATCCACCGATGAGAGAGTGCGGCTGGAGCCATTGCTGCAGGAGGTGTTGAGCACCCTGGGCCACCGGTTGGCGGCCATGGCGCCGGGCGTGCCGGTCGAGGCCGGTCGCGAGCCACAGACATCCGCCTTTTACGCCCGGCAATGCCCGTTGCTGCGACTGGTCACCGGTCTATGCGAAGGCGCCGACGCCCTGGCCGCCCAGGTGTTGGAGCGGGTGAGAATCTCCCCTGATAGCGGGACTCCCGGCAAGCAGGATACGCGGCGCCTCGAGACCGAACTGGCGGCGGTATTGCCTTTCGATGTGGTCACCTACCGTCAGAGCCGGCCCCTGACGTTCCAAGCTGAGTTTGACCGTCAGTTGTCCCGTTGCGCTTGGATTTTGGCCCTGGACGGCATTTACGAGAAACCAGATCCCGACACCGCGTTAGCGAAGAGCCGCCGCGCACGGGCTTATCGCGCGCAATCGTCGTTTATCCTGCGGCAGAGCGACCTGTTGGTGGCTGCAGCCAATCCGGACGAGCCCGGCCGGGCGGGGGGCACGCTTGAAACGGTTCGCGCGGCGCTGGCCTTCGAGCTGCCCGTGGTCTTCATCCACATCGGCAACGGCAGCGTGCATCTCGTTGCGCCGGACGACGACCTGGACTCAGCCCTTGCTCGGCCCGCACCTGCCACCGCGCAATGGCAGAGGTCGCTGGGCGATTGGGTGACGCAATTGACCGCTGACCCCGACAGCGGTCTCGATCCTGGCGAGGCCCAACACGGTTCCGATCGAAAACATGGGGAGGCAATGCTGAAGGAATTCCTGAACGACGCAACTCGCCCGTCCCAGGACGCGCGGAGAATCGCTGCCCGGTTCCGCAAGCAGGCCTGGACATGGTTCGAAACGCGGTTCCGCTCTGGACCTGGAGCGAAAAACGATCCCAAGCTGAAGCCTTACGATGTGTATCGCTCCCGCGCCACGGAGCTGAACTACCACTACGCGGGCCTGTATCGAGGGGCCTTTCTGTTGAATTACGCCTTTGCTATTGTGGCGGTGGCGCTGGCGGCCGTGAGCCTGGCCCTGCTGGCCACTGCCGTGCATGCGGGCCCGGACTGGCTTATGCCCACGCTGCTGACCTTCGCCACTGTCAAACTGGGCATTCTCATATTCATTTCCCGCAACACCCGCCGTGCCAACCGCGAAGAATGGAACGACCGTGCCGTCAACTACCGCTACCTGGCCGAGCGCCTGCGCGGGATGTACTACCTGCCGCGGGTGGGCAGTCAGCAACCGCCCACTGCCGCCCCCCCGCAGTTCGCATCTCGGGCCGTCCGGCAGAGCGCTGTGGACTGGCTCTTCGAGACTCTCGTCCGCGCCATCTCGCCGGCCGATCTGCCCGACGCCCAGCCCAGGGTCATAACAGCCCACAACGGGATCGGCACGGTTCAAGTGAAGAAACTCTTCTGCCCTCAGCCCGCTGCGGTGGTTGCGGCGGTCCGCGATGCATGGGTCGGCGAGCAGGCTAGGTACCACGACCGCAATGCCCGCACGATGCATGCCCTGGACCATGCGGTCGAAAATGCCACCGTCTGTCTCGGTTTCACCGTGATCTTCGTCGTGGCGCTGGACATCCTCATCCTGTTCAGCGAACTCCTGCACTGGCTGCCGAACGCATGGGAACCGGGGACGAAGCTTGCCACTCCCTGGCTGATCTGCATCTCGGCGGTCTTGCCTGCCATCATGGCCGCCCTGAACGGCATCCGCTTTCAATCCGAATGCCAGCGTCTGGCCGAGCGCTCGGCCGTGATGCGGATCATGCTCGCCGGCAGGCAAACCGTTGTGCGGCGACCGGAACCGGTGTCGTTCGGGTGGAAGTGCTGCCAGAAAATCAAAGTCCATCTCGGGACGACCTGGCACGTCATCCGCCACCTGTGCGGCCGACCTCCGGCCCCGAAGGGGCTTGAATACGCTGGCGGCCGGTGGCAGCTGGCCGATGAACTGGCCCGTCGCATCACCGCTGCTCAGTGCCAACCCGCCAGCGATCCCGGCAGTTGGTCCCACGACGCCCTCCGCCTCACCGAACGGGTGGCTACCGACTTCGTCCAGGAAGCCGCCGAATGGTCCGTGCTCTACTCCAAAGAGGTGAGCGATCCAGGCTGACTCGATAACACATGGTGACACCGTAAACCAGCTATGATGGAGGCGCATCCAATCAGTCCGCTCTCGGACCGGCACCTGCGTGTCTTTATCTCCTCGACGTTTCGGGACATGCACGCGGAGCGCAATCACCTCGTCACGGTCATCTTCCCGCAACTCCGGCGGCTGTGCGAGGCGCGCGGTGTGACCTGGGGCGAGGTGGATCTGCGCTGGGGTGTGACCGATGAGGCTGTCGCCGAAGGCAGGGTCCTGCCCATCTGTCTGGAGGAGATCAACCGCTGCCGGCCCTACTTCATCGGCCTGCTGGGCGAGCGGTATGGCTCCGTGCCACAGAATGTTCCCGACGAGTTGCTCGAAAAGGAAGCCTGGCTGCGCAAGCCGTTCCAGGAACGCAAGTCCGTCACCGAGCTGGAAATCCTCCACGGCGTGCTGCGCAACCCGGCGATGGCCAATCACGCCTACTTCTATTTCCGCGACCCGGCCTATGCGAGCTCCCTGCCGGAGCCGGAGCGCGGGGACTTCCTCTCCGAGAGCCCCGAGGCTGCGATGAAGCTCAAGCAGTTGAAGGAGCTGATCCGCCAGAGCTGCCTGCTGGTGCGGCCGAACTATCCCGATCCGAAGGCGCTAGGCGAGCTGGTGCTGGCTGACCTCACGGCGGTCATCAACCAACGCTGGCCCGAAGGCTCGCAGCCCGGCCCGCTCCAGCGCGAGGCGCTGGATCACGCCGCCTACGCCCGCAGCCGCGAGCGCGTCTATATCGGCCGGCCCGAGTATTTCGCCCGACTGGATGCCCATGCGGTCGGCCGCGGTGATGAGCCGCTGGTCATCCTCGGCGAATCCGGATCGGGAAAGTCGGCGCTGCTGGCCAATTGGGCGGCTCGGTATCGGCAGGCGCATCCGGAGACCTTCGTGCTCGAACATTACATCGGCGCCACGCCCGCCAGCGCGGATTGGGCGGCGATGCTCCGGCGCATCCTGGGCGAGTTCAAGCAACAGCTGGGCCTCACGCAAGACATCCCTGACCATCCGGATGCCCTGCGGAGCGCCTTCCCTAACTGGCTCCACATGGCTGCCGCGACCGCACAGAGCGCCAAGCACGGAGTCGAAAGCCCCGATCCGCATAGCGGAGGGGCGGCTTCCTCCCCGGCGCCGCCATCCGAGATCGTGATCGTTCTGGACGCCCTCAGCCAGCTCGAAGACAGGGACGGCGCGCCCGACCTGCTTTGGCTGCCGCCAGCGATGCCGGAGAACGTCCGGCTGATCGTCTCCACCCTGCCGGGCCGGTCGCTCGACGAAATCGCCAGGCGCCACTGGCCCGTGTTCAAGGTCGAGCCGCTCACCGTGGACGAGCGCAAGGAGCTCATCCGCCAGTTCCTGCGCGGCTACGGTCGCGAACTCAGCTCGGCGCGGGCGGAGCGGATCGCGGGCGCGCCGCAGTCGGCCAACCCCCTCTATTTGCGCGTGCTGCTGGATGAACTCCGCATCTTCGGCCAGCGCCAGCGCCTCGACGAGCGGATCGGATTCTACCTCGAGGCGGGTTCGCCCTATGAGCTGTATGTCAAAGTCATCGCCAGGTGGGAGAGTGATTTTGGGGCGGAGATGACCCGGGACACGCTCACCCTGCTATGGGCGGCGCGGCGAGGCCTGAGCGAGGCCGAACTGCTCGATATTCTGGGCCGGGATGGCCAGCCCCTGCCCAGGGCGGTGTGGTCGCCGCTGTATCTAGCGATGGACGACGCCGTGGTGAGCCGGCACGGGCTGCTGACATTCGCCCATGATTTCCTCCGGACCGCGGTGCGCGACGTGTACCTCCCGGCTGAACCTGGCCGGCAGCAGGCTCATTTGCGGCTGGCGGATTATTTCGGCAAGGGCCGCATCCAAAAGGTCCGCACCCAAGATGGGATCGAGATCGAGATCGCATCGGCGGACCATCTCAGTGGTGAAGGCGCGGGGCGCCGTCGCGCGGACGAGCTGCCCTGGCAACTGGCGGCCGCGCAAGCCTGGGAACCCCTGTGTGCCCTGCTGTCGGACGGCCATGCCTTGAACGCGATATGGGAAGCCAACGAGTTTGACGCTAAGAACTACTGGGCGCGGCTCGAGGAACATGGTTTTCGGATCGCCGATTCGTATCGGCTGGCCCTCGAGCTTCCGGAAATCCACTCCCCCGAGATGCTGACGAATCTCTCCCAGCTCCTGTTCGACATGGGGCAGCTTCCGGAGGCATCGGCGCTGACCGATCGCATCGTCGAGCTCTACCGAAAGAACGGGGATGAAGAGTCGCTGGCCGCCGCGCTTCTGTTTCAGGCGGATCTGAGGCGCGCCCGCGGCGATCTGGATGGGTGTTTGACGATCTACGAGCAAGTCCGTCAGGTGTTTGCGGTGAAGGGCTCGGTTCGCGGACGGGCGGCGGCGCTGGCCAACGCGGCTTTGGCGCACAAGGACAAGGGGCAGCTGGATCGCGCGCTCGATCTCCAGCGGGAGGCAGGGGCGCTTTGGCAGGAACTGGGCGACCGCACGGGCGTGATGCACGCGCTGGGGAACGAGGCCGTCATTCATTATCTGCGGTCCGAGTACGAAGAGGCGCTGGCCTTGCTCGAACGGCAGGAGCGGTTGTGCAAGGAGGCAGGCGATCTGGACGGGCTGCAGGCCTGCGTGGGCAATCAGGCGATGGCACGGATGGACCGGGGAGAACCGGGGCTGGCCAAACTGCTGCTCGAGCGGCAGGAGGGCATCTGCCGTCAGATGGGGAGGAAGATGAGTTTGGCCACCTGCCTGGGAAACCATGCGGTGTTGCTGATCCAGGAGGATCAACACGAATCGGCGATGCCGTTGCTCGAAGAACAGGAAAGAATCTGCCAGGAGGTCGGAGACAAAGGGGGGCTGTCGAGAGCGTGGTCCAACCAAGGCATTGTGTTCCGGGAAACCGGCCAATTGAATCGGGCCATGGAGCTGCACAGGCGCTCCGCCCAGATGGATCGGGAGACCGGGAACAGGATCAGCCTCGCGGTGGCCATCCATAACCAGGCGGACGACTATTACGAAATGGGCGATCTGGATATGGCCATGAGATTGTTCAAGGAATCCGAAAAGCTGTCGCGGGAACTGGGGAGCCCGAAAGGCATCGTCGAGTCGATGGTCCGCCAGGCGGAGCTGCTTTGGGAGCTGCCGGAATGGCGAACGGAGGCCATGCGCCTGATGGATGAGGCGCTGGATCTGGCCCGGCAGTCCCGCATGCAGTCGCTGGTGCAGTTGCTGTGCCGCGGCCGCGCGAAAATGGCGCAGGCATCGGCGGCAGCCGGGTCATCATGATCATGGGGCAAACCGATTGTCGGGACAACAGGAGCATCTCATGTGCAACGAAGCAGGGGCCGCGAATCCATCGCCACAATTGGGGATCCGGATCCGATGTCCGAAGTGCGGTAGCCTGAGGATACCCAAGGACCAGGAGCTGGCGCGGTCGATCCTGGACAGCGGATCTGGACTCGGCATGAAATGCCCTGAGTGCCAGTGCGAGTTCATGTATGACCGGGAGAGAGGGGAGATCAGCGTTATCGAAGAACGCGGCCCGAGTGAAACCGACTCTCGAGAATCCGGCCACCCAAACGAATGGGGCCATTTGCTGCGGCGCCTGGGGCGGCTTGCGCGGCGCGAGGGGCGGCTCGAGGATGCCGAACGCCTGACGCGCCAGGCGATCGATCGGTTCGAAGCGGCGGGCGACGAGCGTTCGGTTTGCGGCGCCAAGGGCGATCTGGCCTTGGTCCTCGAGGCCAGAGGCGACCCGGCCGCCGCTCTCGAGCTGCATCGGGATTCCGGCGGGATGGCGCGGAAGCTGGGCGCGATGGATGAGCTCCAGCATAGCCTCGGCAATCAGGCCGCCATCCTCGCCGACATCGGCCAGGTGGATCGCGCGGTCGAATTGCTGGCGGAACAGGAGGAGATCTGCCGCCAGACATCGAACGAGCGCGGCCTGGCCCAGGGGATACTCAACCAAGGCATCCTGAAGATTCGCGCGCTTCACCGCACCGAGGAAGGTCTGTCCCAGCTGGCGGATGGGTGTCGCAGGTGTCTCCAGCACCGCCTGCAGCCGCCCGTCCAACAGGCTCTGCTGGTCTTGAGATGCACAGCCGCCGAGCTGGCGACTCCCATCCTCCAAGGCCAATTGCCACAAGCCCAAGAGCCGGCCTTGCGGCTCCTGGCCGAGTTACGCCAATACGGCCTGGAATTCTGCGAGCCCGACGTGCTGGTGTGGACGACCCAGGCACTGGCCCAGTTGGAACTCCTGAGCGGGAATCGATCCGAGGCGCAGCGCATGATCGAAACGAGCCTGGCCGACTGCCGTCGGCAACAGTGGCAGGAGCCGTTGCCGCGCCTCGAACAGTTGCAGTCCCAGGTCAACGAGATCCTGGGACCATGGGACGCCTCGGCCGACGCGACCGCTCGAGGGGCGGTTCCCTTGTCATGGATATTCAAGAGCCGGGATCGGATCCCCGCCGGCGCGTCTTTCCGTTATTGGGTGGTCCATCCCGAGGGCCTGACTGCGACGATGTGCGCCCAGATCGTCAAGCGGCTGGCCCAATTGCCGGGAGACATTCGGATCGAGAAGGATGGGGAAAGCGTCAACGGCAAGAGCATCATGGGGCTGATGATGCTGGCGGCGGGTCCAGGCAGCAGCATCCAGATCCAGTTCTCCGAATCCCAGGATGGCCATGCTCTGGATCCACTGGCACAGAAGGGGATCATCGTTCCTGAAGGGACGGATGCCAGTTTCCGGTGCCCAAAATGCGCCAGGGAGAATCAGGTCCCGGCGAGACCGCTCTCGAAAGAACGGGTCTGTCCGGCCTGTGGCGAGCCGAGCCGATTCCAGGAGGGTGATTACGGTGTGATTTCCGGTGGCGATTGCGGCAGCAACTCCTACGACTCAAGGCCTCCAAGCTTGTGATCCGAAGACGCTCCGCACCCGTAGCCGCGACGGTCAATCCTGGATTCCCGCAACCGTATCCCCCCTGAGAAAGGCGGGCCGCGCTCTCAGGCTCGATCCTCGATGAGCTCGAGACGGGCCCCTCCCAGCAGCTGGTCCACGAATGTCGTCGAATAGACGCCCCGCCGGAAATTCGGATCCTGCAGAATCGCCTGCTCGAAGGGGATCGTGGTCTTGATGCCGGTGATGAGGTGCTCGTTCAGGGCGCGGCTCATGCGATCGATGGCTTCGCGGCGGGTCTTGCCGAAGGAGATCAGCTTGCCGATCAGCGAATCGTAGTGAGGGGGGATCACATACCCGGCATAGGCATGGCTGTCCAAGCGCACCCCTCGGCCTCCCGGCGCATAATACATCTGGATCCGGCCCGGGCTCGGACAGAAGTCGTCGAACGGATCCTCCGCGTTGATGCGGCATTCGATCGCATGCCCGCGGAACTGGATATCGCTCTGCGAAAGCCGCATCGGTTCGCCCATGGCAACCTGGATCTGAAGCTGGACGAGATCGATGCCGGTCACCTCCTCGGTGATGGGATGCTCGACCTGGATCCGCTTGTTCACCTCCAGAAAATAGTATTGGCCATGGTCATCGACGATGAACTCGACGGTCCCGGCGTTGGTGTAATGGGCCAGCTCGGCGATTCGAACGGCAGCCCTCCCCATCTTCTTCCGAAGATCCTTGAAACGATCCTCGATCAGAGGCGATGGGGTTTCCTCGATGATCTTCTGGTTGCGCCGCTGGATCGAGCAGTCCCTTTCCCCGAGATGGATGATGTTGCCTTTGGCATCGCCGAAAATCTGGAACTCGATGTGATGGGAGCTTTCGATGTATTTTTCTATGTAGACGCCCGGATTGCCAAAGGCCTTCTCCGCTTCGCTTCGCGCCGTGTGATAGCCCTTGAGCAGCGCCATGTCGTTATGGGCGATGCGCATCCCCCGGCCGCCACCGCCCGCCACCGCCTTGATCATGACCGGATAGCCCACCCGCCGAGCCGTCTCCAGCGCGTCCTGCTCGTTCTCCACAATCCCATCAGAACCCGGCGGCGTCGGAACCCCCGCTTTCTTGGCCAGATCACGGCTCACAGCCTTGTTCTCCAAGGCCGTCATCGCGCTCGAACGAGGCCCGATAAACCGTATGTTGCAGTTCTCACATACGTCCGCAAAATGGCCGTTCTCGGCCAGGAACCCATAGCCCGGATGAATCGCGTCGACATCCGTGATCTCAGCGGCACTGATGATCCTGTCGATTCGCAAATAACTCTCCTGGGCGGGCCCTTTACCGATACATATCGCCTCATCCGCCATCTGCACATGCATCGAGTTCACATCCACCTCGGAATAAACCGCTACTGTGCGGATGTTAAGCTCTTTGCACGCACGGATGATCCGAACTGCAATCTCTCCGCGATTGGCAACCAGAATCTTTTCGAACATTGAGAAACTTAGGCAGGCGGATGTTTTGGCTCTTGGCGATCGGGGTTCTATCGTTAACTCTGAATAGCAACCCCTTCTTTCGGTCATTAGCTACACCGGCCTGACTCGGTAAAGTGCTTGACCATATTCAACCGGTTTGCCGTTCTCGACCAGCACCTGGGTGATGACCCCATGGATCTCCGCCTTGATCTCGTTCATCACCTTCATCGCTTCGATAATGCATACCACGGTCTCAGCGCTGACCTCATTGCCAACCTCGATGTAGGGTGCGGCATCGGGAGACGGGGCTCGGTAAAAGGTGCCGACCATCGGCGCCTTGATTTCGATCTCCTTGGTCGTCGAAACAGCCGCAGCTGCCTGCGAAGCTGGTGGCAATCCAGGTTGCACGGCTGCAATCGCCGGGCTTGCATACGCAAACGACCCACCCTCGTCTAACACGACCGGAGCTGACTGGGGGCTCGGCCCACGCTTGAGCCGAACCTTGAAGCCCTCCCTTTCGAGCTCGAACTCCGAGATCGAATTCTTCCTCATCAGATCGATGATCGCCTTAATGTCTTTCAGATCCACAAGAATCTCCTAAATCGTGTCCGCTTCACTCCGCGAACCGCCCGCTCCAAGCCTGTAGGTCATTCCAACAGCTGAACCCCCCGCTTCGCTTCGAAGCTCAACCATTGTGGGGACCGATAATATCAACCTCGAAAACGAAGTCAAGCAACCTTTGAAGATGGAGCGGCTTAACCAACAAAAAAACATCGAAAACCACTAAACAGGGCCTGTTTTCTTGTCCAATAACGATAAAGCCGCTTCGAGCGCCAGCAAGTATGAGGTCGGCCCAAATCCGCTGATCTGCCCTTTGCATGCCGGCGCTATCATCGAGCTCGAACGGAACGGTTCCCTCGAGTGTATGTTGCTCAGATGCACCTCGATCGCGAGGACTTTGATCGCGGTTAGCGCGTCGCGGATCGCCACGCTGGTGTGCGTGTACGCAGCCGCATTCAAAATGATCGCGTCATAGGAGCCCTGAGCCTGCTGAATCCACGTGACCAAATCTCCTTCGTGATTCGATTGGCGAAAGTCAACATCGACTCCCAATTGCTCAGCCTTCTTTCTGATCATCGCTTCGATTTGTCCCAGTGTCGCCCGCCCATACGTCTCCGGCTCTCGCTGGCCAAGCAAGTTCAGATTCGGTCCATTCAAGATCAAGATTTTCATGCCTCTTCCGCCGCTTTTGGTTGAACAATCTTATTCCGCTGACCGTGACACGCTCCTGCTTGGCGATTCGTCGATGCCAGCCAGCAATCCGATCAGGGCAAATGTTGGCCAAGCCAATGCAGGGATGTAAAGACCGAATTCAACCAGCCCTTGAATCGTCCAGCCGAACAGACCAAGCCAGACCGGAAAAAAGTACCAAAGATTTGCACTTCTACTTTTTCGATATAGCAAAACCATTGAGCTGCCAATAAATGATCCGTACAATATGAATCCACAAAAACCCGAATCAGCAGCTTGTTCGAGATAGTCGTTATGGACTAGCCTTGCCATTTCAGCCTCAGGTGGCTTGATTTTTTGAAACGGTATCGAAAAAGCCCCTGGACCAACCCCAAAAACCGGATTGTCTACCGCTATTTCAATTGCGGATTTCCAGTAGGTTACCCTCGCTGATACACTGGTTGCACCGCCTCGAAAATATTGTGCATATTTAACGATAAATCCTGCTAATCCCATCCCAATAACGGCAATTATTATCCCGTTTTTGTAGCATCTCGAGATTCGACTGTTGAGGATTACCGCAACCGCCAGGATCACGGCAATCAGGTGTCCTGCCTTTGAACCTGTCCAGTAAAGGCACGCGAGGCCTGTATAAGCGAATAGGCCGGTGATAACCCCTCGAAACACATTGCCCATTCGTGCTGTCCAATTCCACATGGCTACGGTGACCACCGGATGGAGCAGCAGGATCACCCCAGCCAGGGCGTTCGGATAGACCAAGGTCGAGAAGATTCGATCCCGCATAATCCGGCGGATCAACTCCTCCGGGTATGACTGGGGCCCCGATTGTTCCTGGATGAACCGGCGCAGAGCCTCGAGCCCGCCGTAATGTTGGCCCAAGCCCTGCCAGTAAACCAGGCATAACCCCCCAGCCAGCCCGATCCAGAACCCGGTTAGATTCGGCGCTCTGCCCAGCAGTAGGAATCCTGCCAATAAACACGCCGCGCAACCGCCAAAGTGCAGCAGTGTGATCTGGCTTAAGAGCGGGTGGACCGACTGGAAGCTCGATAACACCTGCCATCCAAACCATCCGCCAAACAATGCCAGCAATGGCCAAGCATCATTGGTTCTTGTTGAAAAGGAACCGGATCGGGCTTGCCGGCGGCTGTAAAAGTACACCCCAGCTCCAAGAACCGCCAAACCGACCAGCATTGCCAAACCGTGCTTGATCGGCCATGGATCGAATAGCGATCGCTGCCAGTCCCGCCCCGCGGATTGATCCTGAATCCCAAATCCGGGAATCCGGCTCGAATCCCTGACCAGGTGATCCAGAACGACCGGATTGCCCCACTTCACAAGGGCTAATCCCAGAAAAAAGCCGAACAAAGCCGCAAACAGGGTTGTGGGCCACGGTTTTAGGGTGAGAACACCCGATGGACTGCCACGGCGGGCTGCGATGGTTGTCATGCCCGTTGTTCAGAGCGCCATCTTCAGGCAAGTGACCTCGATGGCCAGGAATTCCTGCACGTTGGTTTCGAGAATCCGGTGGAGACGTTCGAGCAGTCGCACGTTCTCCTGCGCGCCGGTTTCACCCAGTCGACCGGCTGCCGCTTTGGTCGGCTCCGCCAGTTCCGGATAGAAAAGCCCGGGCTCCGCTATGGCGTGTCCGCAAAGCCACAAGTCACGCATCCAACGCTGCAGCAATAGGATCATATCCGACCGCCGGCGCCGGTATTCGGCTTCGATGGCCGCCGCGAGCTCATCCTCCCATTTCTCCTTCAAACGCGGATCGACGTCGTCGTGAAACCGCAGGGGAGAACGCTCGGAGAGTTCTTTTTCGACGGCGGCTTTGACCTGGGCCAGTTCCTGGATCCAGAGCCCGAGCAGTCGATAGCGCGTCCAGATTCCCTCCCGGGGTGTGGCGAGGATCTGGATAAACTGATCGAGGAGCTTCCGCTCGGCCGGGCTGAGCCGCGGCATGGTTTCGCCGGCCACCGGCAGCACCAGACACCGCGAGACGAGCGTTTCAAGCATGCGCCCGGGGTCGGTCGACAGCAGCATCAGCAAGGATTGCCCGGGAGGCTCCTCGAGCGTCTTGAGAAACGCATTGCCCGCCTCCGGGTTGAGCCGGTCGGCGGCCTGGATGATCCCGACCTTGTAGCGTCCCTCGCCCGGCTTGAGGTGGATCGCCTCGTTGAGTTGCCGGACCTGATCGATGGTGATGATCCGGAGCTTCGATTCGGGCCGGAGATAGTGGACGTCGGCGTGCGAAAGGCGTTGGATCTTCCGGCAACTGGCACAGGCATCGCAGCAATCCAAAGGCAGGCCGCCCGCTCCGGCCTGGGGCGGATGCAGACAATTGACAGTCCGGGCCAGGTTCGATGCCAGGACCTCGAGAAGATCCAGATCCGGCCCGCTGAACAGATAGGCATGCCCCAGCCGGCCCCGGTCCAGACTGCGTTGGAGGATCTGGACTGCCGACCGTTGGTCCGTCAATTCAGCCAGTGACATCGCATCATCAGCTTAGTGAGCTCCGCGGCCGAAAACCATGATTTTCTGCCTTCAACGCGGCTTGGCTCCCGTCGGGGCGCTTCTCGAGGAGGGCGCCACGCTCTCAGTCCGGGGCGATCTCGTGCATGACCTGCTCCAGCGCCTGGCGCAACCGCTCGCGCTCCGCGTCGGTGGCGGACTCGGGCACGGACATGGGGGGGGCGAAAGTGACCAGGCACCGGCTCAACGGCAGCGGCACCTGGAATCGGTCCCAGCTTCGCAGCCGCCATTTCCAGCCCAGACGATACGCGGCCGGGACGATGGGAAGCCCCGTCAGCTGCGCCAGCGCCATGATGCCCTCCTGCACAACATGGCGCGGGCCCCGGGGGCCATCCGGAGTGATGGCCAGATCGAACCCCTGTTCGCCCCAGGTCGTCAGCTCGAGCAGCGCCTGCGGCCCGCGCCGGCTGGTCGATCCCCGCACCGGCTCGATCCCGTAGCACTCGAGGATCTTCGCCAGAAAGGCCCCGTCTCGGCTCGCACTGACCAGGGCCGCCATCCGCCGCCCCGGACAAGGGCCCGTCACGTAGCGGCGATACAGGCTCAGGCACAGCGCCAGCCGGTCATGCCATATGCAGAAAATAACCGGGCCCGCCTTCACACGCTCATACCCCGCCGACGCCGGATCCAGCCGGCATCGGACCGTTAGCGCAAGAGCCCGGATCATGCCGTAGACGCCCATCGCCGCCAGCCGGTTCGGCCAGGTCAGCGACCGCGGCGTGACCACTCGAGACGTCCTCGTCGGCGTGCCGGCCATTAGCGATGGTGTTTGAGGGTGGCTCGCACCCAATCCTCGACCGTGGCTTCCGGCCCGAGGCTCGGCCGGGCGGCGCGCAGGGCTTCCTGGGCTTCGACCGGTTTGTAGCCCAAGGCCATGAGCGCCAGCGCCGCGTCGTTGAGCTTTTGCTCCTCGGGCGTCATCGAACGCGCGGCGCTGCTCGCCTCCCAGGCAGCCGCCCCGCCGATCTTGTCCTTGAGATCGACCACGATCCGCTCCGCGGTTTTCCTGCCGACGCCGGAGATCTGTGCCAGGGCTTTCGCATCGCCGCTGGCCACCGCGCCCCGAAAGGCGGTCACGCTCATCCCGCTCAGGATGTTCAGCGCCAGCCGCGGCCCGATCCCGCTAACGGTGTTGATCAAGAGCCGGAACAGATCCCGCTCGGCGCCCGACATGAATCCATAAAGCACATGGGCATCCTCGCGGATCGCCAGGTGGGTCAACAGATGGACCGGCTGGCCCGGCGCGGGCAGCTTGGCATGGCTCGAAAGCGGGATCAGCACCTCGTAGCCCACGCCCTGCACTTCGACCGTGACCTGGGTGGGCAGCGATTCAACCAACGTGCCGCGGAGAAACGTGATCATGGATGCATCGGTCCGCTACGCCTCAAATGGCTTTCAAAGGGCTGAGCACGCCGGCTCGGCATTCCTGCGCGTAGGCAACCGCCAGCGCCAGGGCGTCCGCCGCATCCGGCTCCGGCAGGACCTCCAGATCCAGCAGCCGCTGAATCATCCGCGCCACCGCGTCCTTCTGGGCGGCGCCGTAGCCGACCACCGCCTGCTTCACCCGCCGCGGCGCCAGCTCGAAAACCTCCAGGCCCGCCTCCGCCACCGCCGCCAGGCAAGCCCCGCGCGCCTCTCCCATCAGCAGCGCCGTCTGCAGGTTCTGCGCGTAGAACAAGCCTTCGATCGCGCACACGGTGGGCCCGTGCCGGCCCACAACGGCCCGGATCTCTTCCGCGATCTTCGCCAGACAGCGCGATCGCATCCAGCTCGACGGGCAGCGGATGGTCCCGTGCCCCAGCGCCTTCATCCCCGTTCGCTCCACCCGCACCAGGCCATACCCCGTCCCCCTCAGGGAAGGATCCACCCCCAATATGACCCGATGCACCCGGCCCCCGCCTCCGGCCGCGCCCGGCAGCACCGGCGCCGGCCGGCGCCTCAATCTCTCGCCCGCCACACGCCTCCGCATCGCCTCGAATTGCTGCGGCTCAATGCCCATGTGCGGCTATCCTGCCAAATCCTCCCAGGACCGCCCAACCAGAAAAATCGTCACTCCGCATTGGGGTAGGATCCGAGGATCTTGACAAAGTTGCACTGGGGTTCGAGGTCGGCAATCGCCTTGGCCAGGCGGCGATCCTGGAAATGGCCGTCGCAGTCGATGAAAAAGAAGTATTCCCACGCCTTTCGTTTGCTGGGCCGCGACTCGATCTTGGTCATGTTGATGCGATACCGGCGGAACGAGGCCAGCACGGCGTGCAGCGCCCCCACTTTGTCCGCAATGCTCAGCATCAGGCTGGTGCGGTCCTTTCCGGTCGGCGGGCTGCACTCGCGCCCCAGCACCAGGAACCGGGTGGCGTTCTCGGAGCTGTCCTGGATGCCGGTCTCGATGATCTCGAGCCGATAGCATTGGGCGGCCATCGCGCTGGCGATCGCGGCCGCGTCGGCGTGAGCCCCCGCAAGCTCGGCGGCGCGCGTGGTCGACGATGTCTCGATGATCTCGAGGTGGGACAGGTTCTTCTGCACATATCCCCGGCATTGGGCCAGCGCCTGGGGATGCGAATAGAGCCGCTGGATCCGGCCCCGCCGGCTCCGGCTCAGGAGGCATTGCCGAATCGGCATCACGATCTGCGAAACCACCTTCAGATCGCTGTCCACAAACATGTCCAGGGTGTGGGTCACCACCCCCTCCGTCGAGTTCTCCACCGGCACAACGCCGTAATCCGCCCGCTGCCGGGAAACCTCGGCGAAAATGTCCGCGATCGATTTCTGGGCCGAATATCGCAGGCTCGATCCGAACCTCTGAACCGCCGCCTGATGCGTGAAGGTGGCTTCGGGCCCAAGATAGGCGATGGTCATCGATTTCTGCAGCGCCAGAGCGCTCGACATGATCTCGCGGTAGATCGCCCGCAGGCCTTCCTCCGTGATCGGCCCGCGGTTCAGCCGCGTCACACGCTCGAACACCGACAGCTCCCGGTGCGGCGCGTAGACCTCCCCGCCCGTCGCCAGCTTCGCCTCCCGGATCCGCAGCACGTGGCGCGTTCGCTCGTTCAGCAGCTCCACGATCCTGCTGTCCAGCCGGTCAATCGCCTTCCGCAGTTGAGTGATGTTCATGGCTCGCCTTCGCGGGGAGGATTCCCCGGGTCAGGGCCCCCGCCTGGAACCTCCGAATCGAGGGGCGGCTCCTCTCCCTGCCCTCGATCCCGCGGTGCGCCGGGCAGAGGCTGGCCCGAAGCCGGAGGCGGCGCATCGGCAGCCGCCGATCCCGCAGGGGGCGGCCCGGACACGCCGGATGCGTCCTGGAGATCCTCGGGCGGCGCGGTCGCCAGGCCCGGCTCCGCCGTCGCCAGCGACTCCGGCCGAACCGCCGGCGCCCGCCGCAGCTCGTCCGCCGCCGGAAGCCCTTCGAGATCGCGCAGCCCGAAATACTCCAGAAACGCCGCCGTCGTTCCAAACGTGACCGGCCGGCCGATCGCCTCCGCCCGGCCGACCGGCTCGACCAGGCCGCGCTCGAGCAGCGTCTGCAGCACCCCGTCCACCGACACCCCGCGAATCTGCTCCATCTCGGCTCGGGTGACCGGCTGCCGATAGGCGATGATCGCCAGGGTCTCGAGTGCAGGCTGCGAAAGCCGCGGCAGCCGGGGCTTCTGACCGAGCAGCGACCGCAGCCAGGGCGCATACACAGGCTGGGTCACAAACTGCCACGCGCCCGCCACGCACACCAGCCGGAAGCTCCGGCCGGCCTTCTCCAGCTCCGCCGCCAACGCCTCCAGCGCCTGGCGCGCATCGTCGGTCCGGACCTTTTTCCACGCCTTGGTCTCCGGCTCCTCGGATTGCGCGGCAGCCGCAAGCAGCTCCCGCAGCTCCTCGACAGTCAGCGGCTTCTGGGCGTGAAACAACGCCGCTTCGAGGATGAATTTCAGCTCCGGGACAGCCGGAGGCACTTCAGGGGTTTCCATGCGATGGAGTGGGGGAAGTGGGGGTCGATGCCGCCGGAGGCGCCGATCCGCCCGGACCGGCATCGGCCAGGGCAACCTCGATCTCGCCGAATTCCTCGGGCTGCTGGATCCGAATCCAGCGCAGGCGGACCATTTCGAGCAAGGCCAGGAACGTCACCACCACCTCGACCCGCCCGCTGTCGTCGCGGAACAGCTCCGAGAACCTCACCCGATGCCGCTGGGCGATCGATTCGCGGATCCATTCGATCTTGTCGCTGACGGTCCAGCGCTCCTCGAAGATCTCCTCGACAGGGCCGCGCTGGTTTTGCCGGCGCAGGATCTCCCCCACCGCCCGCAGCAGGTCGAACAGGGTCACGTCCCCCCGCGCTGCCGGGCGCGGCCCCTCGTCGGCCAGCGGAGGCGGCTGCCGCACGTAGGTGCTTTCCTGGGCGATCTCCCGGCCCTGGAGGTGGGCCGCCATGTCCTTGAACTTCTTGTACTCGACGAGCTGGCGGATCAGCTCCCAGCGCGGATCCAGCGCCTCGTCCTCCTCCTCGGCCGCAACCGCCTGGTCCGCCGGCAGCAGCTCGCGGCTCTTGATATACATCAGCGTCGCCGCCATCACCAGAAACTCGCCCGCCACGTCCAGGTCCAGCTGCTGCATCCGCTCCACATGCTCGATGAACTGCGTCGCCACCCGGGTCAGATTCACCTCGTAAATGCTCACCTCCTCCTTCTTGATCAAATACAGAAGGAGATCGAGCGGTCCCTCGAACACGTCCAGCTGAACCTTGGGCTCGGTCATGCATCCGACAGGATCGGCCACCCTGTCGCCGCTCAAAACATAATCCCCATGGTCGCGCCTTGGCAATGCTGGAAGAACCGGCCCTTTCGGCTTGTCAATCGCGCCCCATCGGGTTAAGGATAGGCGAAATCGAACCCATCCCTTCCGCAGGCCATGAACACTCTATCTCCAATGGCTCGCCGGTTCCGGCGGGCGGCTTCCTTCACGATCGCAACCGGTGCGGCAGTCCTGGCCACCGCTGCCGGACTCCGCGGCGACATCGAATCCAATTTCGACGATCTGGTGTATCCCGGGGACGCGGGAGCCGGCTGGGTCGCTGGCTGGCAGCAAGCCGCCGGCCTGACCATCGGCGTGGATACCGCCAGCCCCATCGATGCGCCCACGCCCTATCTGGCCGTCACCAGCAGCGGCACCGGCGCCCGCAATATCGCCCGCGCCTACCTGACCGACGGCGGCGTCGACGTCACCCAGCCCCACCAGATCTCCTTCAAGTTCCGCCTGAACGAAGATCCCGCCGCCTTCGAATCGACCTTCACCGCCTTTAACGACCGCCTGCATATCTTCGGCCGAAACGGGCTGCGCCTGACTGCCGGCACGGATTCAACCACGGCCTGGAGCATCTTCGCCGCCGGCGCCGCCCACGCGTCCGGCGCCTACGCCGGACGCACCTTCTGGATCTACGACAACGTCACCGGCAACGGCAGCTCCGTCATCATCGAGAACGCCGTCGACACCGGCATCACCCTCGCCCCTCAGCACGTCTATTCCATCACGGTCCGCCTCGATCCGCCTAATCGGATCTTCGCCGTCCACCTGGCCGACGAGACCGCCGTCCAGCAGTTCACCAGCCTGGCCCCCCACCGGTTCCGCGAGCTCGCCGCCCCCGTCGGCGCCCATACCAACCTGCACGTGGGAACCCAATGCAGCGCCGCCGATGACGCGCGCGGCTTCGACCTGGATTCGGTCCGGATCGCGCCCGCCGCCGGGCTCGTTCTGCCGCCCGAGATCGTCAATGTCACCCCGGTCAACCACGCTTTCCACGACGCCCAGAAAGGCATCCATTTCGAGGTTCGATCGGCCGCTCCGCTGGCGCCCCCGGGCATCACCCTGACGCTGAATGGCGCGGATGTGACCGCCGATCTGGCCATCGTCAGCAGCGCGACCAATCACCTCGTCGCCTACAACAAGCTGCAGCCCGATCGCTCCTACACCGCCGTCATCACGGCGCAGAACGTTAGCGGCCCCGTCTCGTGGACCTTCGAGTTCAACACCGCAACCGGCGAGGTGCTGCTGTTCGACTCCGGCGGATTCGAGAGCGAGGCCGTGTATCCTCTGGGCAATCTGCAGGCCATCACCCATGACGGCGGCACGTGGCTTCCGTCGGCCGTGCCCGCTCAAATCGTCGATCTGGCCGACGGCCAGCATGCCAAGGTGTTCCATCGAGAACAGATGGGCACGGACAACAGCGATTACCTCGAAGTCGCTCCCGTCGCTGCCGGCATCCTGACGCTTGCCTTCGATGCCCGGGTTTCAACGGCCACGGGGCGGACGCTCGATATCGGCATGCAGCCAGTCGGCAGCGCCTCCCAGGCCTCCTTCATCGGCTTCGGCATCAACCCTGGCAAACTCGCCTTTTACGACGGATCCGCCTGGGTCTCCATCATGGATCTCGATACCCAGTGGCATCACTACGAGATGATCAACTACCTCAGTGGCCCCCGCGGCGCCACGTTCGATCTCGAGGTCGATGGCCAGGTCGTCGGGCGCAACCTCATCTGGCGGTCGACCTTCGCGGCGGGGACCGGATTCGGGCGCTTCCGCTTCGGCGCCATCCGCGGGACCGCCGGCACCTACGGCGAACTCGACAACCTCCGCGTCACCGCCAGCCAGGAAAACCTGCCGCCTCCCGTCATCGCCAACATCGTGCCTGCGCATCGGGCCCATTTCCACCCCGCGGCCAACGGGATGCAGTTCGAGGTCACATCGGAAGGGGCCATCGATCCCGCGGGCATCACCATGCAGCTCAACGGCCAGGATGTGAGCGGCCAGCTCGTCGTCGCCGGCGAGCCGCTCGCCCGCCAGGTCTCCTTCCCAGGCCTCCAGCCCAACCAGGTCTATACCGCCGAAATCACCGCCAGCAATGCCTTCGGCATCGGAACCGCCACCGTTCAGTTCAACACGATTCGACAGAAGACCACCGTCGTCGACTCCCACGGTTTCGCCGACAACACGATCTACCCCCTCGGGCCGCTCGGCAATGTCACCGATGGCCTCGCCGTCTGGACCGCGGGCCGGCTGGGCGATCCTTCTCAAATCGTGGATTCCGGTGTGGCGCCCTATGGCAAAGCCCTCCAGCGCGCCCAGACGGGTGTCTCCAGCCAGGACATCATGGACTTCACCCCGTTCAACTCCGGCATCTTGACGATCGCGTTCGATGCCCGCGCCAGCACGGCCTTCTCCCCCACGCTCCTCCTGTCGGTCAACCGGACCGGGCAGGAAACTCAGGCCAGCTCGCTCGGCTGGGGAGTCATCCCGGGCAAAATCGCCCGCCTGCGCGCCAGCACGTGGTACGAGATCGCTGACCTCGACGAGTCCTGGCACCACTACGAGATCATCAATTACCTCGACGGGCCGAAATCACACACGTTCGATCTGGTCATGGACGGAACCGTTCGAGGCGAGGGATTGCTCTGGGCACAGGGCATCTCCGCAGGCGAGTACCTCGGCCGGCTGCGCATCGCTGCCGACCAGGGAGTCCCGGGCGATTTCGCCCAGATCGATAACCTCCAGGCCAGCCTCACCCCCCTCCCGCCCGCCATCGCCAACCTGGTCCCCGCCAACCAGACCAGCTTTCATACGGCCAGCCAGGGCGTCTCCTTCCACGTGGTCTCCGTCGCCGACACCGCCGCATCCGACATCCATCTCATCCTCAACGGCGCCGACGTCAGCTCCGCCCTCGAAATCAGCGGCGATCCGACCAACCGGCTCGCCGTCTACCGCGGCCTCGAGCCCAACGCGTTCTACGAGGGCGAAATCCGGGCCCAAAACGTCCTCGGCCTGGTCTCGCAAACGCTCGAGTTCAACACGCTCTATCCCACAGGCGCCCTGTCGGTCGAAGTCGAGGACTACAACTTCGGCAGCGGCCAATACATCAATGATCCGCCCCCCTCCGGCCTGACTCCCGGCGGCGCCGTGATCAATCCCGATGGCAACGGTTACTTCGACCGCGCCGGCACCAGCGGCGTGGACTTCTCGATCGCCGTTCCTTCCGCCGGCGATCCGCAGCAGGCCTACCGGTTCTTCGACCCAACGACGACCCGCTACACTCTCGATGGATTGCGATCCAAATACGTGAGCAGCGGCGCACCGGACTATGATGTCTGGCAGTGGAGCCCGACCGACTGGCTCAACTACACCCGGACCTTCGCCGCCGGCCCATACCAGGTGTTCCTGCGGGCGTCCACCCCCGCTGCCGCCCAAGTCTGCCTGCAATCCGTAACCAGCGATCCCACCCAGCCCGGCCAATCCGTCTCCGCCCTCGGCCGATTCAACCTCGCTGCCCGCGCCGGCTATCAGCACGCCGAACTCAAAGATGACCTCGGCCAGTCCAAGGTGCTCTCCCTCGACGGCCCCGCCACCTTCCGCCTCGCTGCCTGCGGAATTACCGCCGACCTCGCCTTGAATTACCTCGTGTTCGCCCAGGTCCCGCCTCCGCCCGAGGAAATCCAGATCGATGATCCGCTCCTCGATGGCGCCGGATTTCATTTCCAGTTCCCCACCCGCTCAGGAGCCCAGTACGTGGTCGAATACAATACCCAGCTCGCCCCAACCGGATGGACCACGCTCGATACTGTCAGCGGCACCGGCAACCCGCATCACGCCACCGATTCGAACCCCGCCGACACGATCCGGTTCTACCGGGTCCGGCGTTCGCAGTGATCCATCGCTCCGCCCCCGCGCCCCGGGAGGGTTCGGCCTCGCCATGCGGGGCCCGGCCGCCAGGGACGACCGGTTGTTACGGAGCCCGAGAAATGCTAGACATTCTATGAAACCTCGCGTCATAAAACACACCAGCCGGCTCTGGGCCGGCGGCTGCCTCATCCTCGGCCTCCTCGTCCCCGGTGCCGGCTTCGCCGCGCTCCCGGATCCCGGCGTCACCCTCAACCGGCAGGAGGATGGCTACCGCGGCGTCTGGTACATGAACCAGCCCTCCAACGACGAATACGTCTACAAATACAGCGGCGGCCTCGGCACTTACTGCGCCAAACACCAGCCCTTCGCCGTCTACTCCGAAAAAGCCCGCAAAACGTTCTTCTGCTACGGCGGCGCCCCGACAAACGATTCGCGCCACCTCCTCCATTTTGTCTCCTACTACGATCATCGGACAGGCATGGTGCCGCGGCCAACGCTGCTGCTCGATAAGCGCACCACCGATGCCCACGACAATCCGGTGATCTCGCTCGATGACCGGGGATTCATCTGGATCTTCTCGACCTCGCACGGCACCGGCCGGCCATCCTACATCCACCGCAGCCGCCAGCCGCTCGATGTCCGCGAGTTCGAATGGATCCCCGCCTCCAAGCTCGAAGAGGGGCGGACAACGCCCATGACGAATTTCTCCTACTACCAAGCCTGGCACGTCCCCGATCGCGGTTTCGAGTGCTTCTTCACCCGCTACAATTACCCGGCCGCCCGCACGATTTGTTTCATGTCGAGTCCCGACGGTGTCCAGTGGTCGGCCTGGCAGCGGGTGGCGGCCATCGAGGCCGGCCATTACCAGATCAGCGCCGTCACCCCCGGCCGTGCCGCCTCCGCCTTCGATTTCCATCCCCAGGGCAAGGGCCTCAACTGGCGCAGCAACCTCTATTATGTCGAAACCCGCGACGGCGGGCGCACCTGGCACAATGCCGCCGGCGTTCCCCTCACGCTGCCCCTGACCTCGCGCGACAACCCCGCCCTCGTCCATGACTATGTCGCCGAAGACCTCCTCGTCTATATCAAGGATATCCTGTTCGATTCAAATGGGCACCCCGTCATCCTCTTTCTCACCAGCAAAGGCTACGAGTCCGGGCCTAAAAACGACCCCCGAATCTGGCGCCTCGCCTGCTGGACCGGCCAGGCCTGGGACATCCGAACCGCCATGCAATCCGGCAACAATTACGACATGGGCTCCCTCTACCTCGAGTCGGATCGCCTCTGGCGCATCATCGCCCCCACCGAGACCGGCCCGCAACCCTATAACCCCGGCGGCGAAATCGCCATGTGGACCAGCTCCGACCAGGGCCGGACCTGGACGAAAATCAAACAGCTCACCCGCAACAGCCCCCGCAACCACACCTTCGCCCGCCGCCCCGTCAACGCACACCCTGATTTCTACGCGTTTTGGGCGGATGGCCACGCCCGCCAGCCTTCCGAGTCCTGGCTCTACTTCTGCCGCCAAAACGGTGATGTCTTCCGGCTCCCCCGGCACATGGACGGCCCCTTCGCCCGACCGGAGAAAAGGCCGGCCCTATAGCGAATCCAGCTCCTCGTAAAACTTGATCTGCCGCGACGGCGGCGCGGCCGTCTCGCTGATCCGGCTGGTCAGAGGCCCCGGCCGCGTCCAACGCACTGATCCGTCCCCAAAGAGCCGGTTGTACCCGGCGCCGTCATGAGGCAAGTAGATGTGAAACTGCGTGATCCCGCCCCCCTGATACCCCATCACACCCACAAAATCGCTGTAGACCACTTTCCGCACATACTGCGGCAGCTTCCATTCCCCCGTCGATTCCATCGGCTGCCCGTCGATCTCAAGCAGCCTCGCCGGATACGATGACCGGACTATCGGCCCATCCCATTCGTTGTCCGGCGCGTTGTAGGCCAGCACCTCGCCTGGACGCCGCACCCGCGACGCGCAGTAATAGGACATCGGCGACGTCACCAGCTTGTGCTTCAGCAGCATCCCCAGATTCATGTGGTCGTCGTAGCTGCGCCGCAGGTAATACGTCGTAAACGATGATGCCGTCCGAACCACCGTCGGCAGTCGATCCTTGTTCTCGTCCGCATACATCGTCAGCCCAAGCCCCAGTTGGCGCAGGCTGTTGACACAATGGACCCGATGCGACTTCGCCTTCGCCTTGCTCAATACCGGCAGCAGCATGCCCGCCAATATCGCAATGATCGCTACCACCACCAATAGCTCGATCAAGGTGAATCCGGCCCTCCAAACCGCTCTTCCGCGGCTGCCGCTTCCCAGAATGCAAACGCCCGATGGATTCATGGTCAATGCCGGGCCACTGCCCTTGCAGGGATTTCGATTGTGCGTTGGTCCAACCTAGGCCGAGTCCCCCCTCCCGGTCAATCGCAATCCGATGAGGCACGCGCCCTGGCACCTTTCGCGGGAGCATCCGCGGTTCGGATCCGTCTAACTGATTATGAAACGATCGCTGCTCTGGTCTCTTCTTGCCCTGGCCATTGTCCCCCAGGCCCTCGCCGATGGTTTCATCGTCATCCATGACCCTTTCCCGATGCCGCGGCCCGTGCCGCCCTGGCGGCCGCCCCAGCCGATTCCGCCCTGGATGCCCCCGATCCACCCGCCGCCCCGCGTCTACCCGTTCGCCCCCCTGGCCGTAACCTATCACCGCGTTCAGGCCCAGATTGACGACCAGGTCGCCAGCATCACCGTCGATCAGGAGTTCCATAATCCCAACCCGCGCCCCCTCGAAGGCACCTACATCTTCCCAGTCCCCAAAGGAGCTCAGATCGACAAGTTCAACCTCGAGATCGCAGGCAAAATGGTCCCCGCCGAGCTGCTCCCCGCTGATAAGGCCCGCAAAATCTACGAGGATATCGTCCGCCAAATGAAGGATCCCGCCCTTATGGAATACGCCGGCCAGGATATGTTCAAGGTCCGGATCTTTCCGATCGAGCCCCACAGCCGCAAGCACATCAAGCTCACCTATACCCAGATCCTCCGCGCCGAGGACGGCATGGTCCATTTCCTCTACCCGCTCAACACCGAGAAATTCTCCTCCCAGCCCATCCCCGACGTCAGCGTCAACGTCGAGCTCAAAACCCGGCGCCCCCTCAAAACCGTCTATTCCCCATCCCACAAGGTCGAGATCCGGCGCGATGGCGAACGCCATGCCCGAATCGGCTTCGAGGCCCGTGAGACCAAACCCGACAACGATTTCCACCTCTACTACGGCGTCGAGGAAGGCGAGATCGGACTCACCTTGCTCGCCCATCGCCCCGACGATCAGGACGGCTATTTCCTCCTGCTCGCCGCTCCCGGGTTCGAGCTGGACCGCCAACGCGTGGTGCCAAAGGATGTCGCTCTCGTCCTCGACACCTCCGGCTCGATGGCCGGCGGCAAGCTCGATCAGGCCAAGAAAGCGCTCGCCTTTTGCGTCGAAAACCTCAATCCCCAGGACCGGTTCGAGCTGATCCGATTCTCGACGGAAACCGATTCTCTCTTCGACCGGCTGGTGGAAACCAGCCCCGACCATCGCCGCCGGGCCCGCTCCTTTATCCAGGACCTCCAGCCCATCGGCGGCACCGCCATCGACGATGCCCTCCGCAAAGCCGTCGCCCTCCGCCCCTCGAGCGCCGACCGGCCCTATGTCGTCATCTTCCTCACCGATGGCCGACCGACCATCGGCGAGACCGATGAGGATCGAATCGTCGCCCGCGTCCGATCGCCCGGATCCAATGCCGCCGACCCCGGCCTGACCCGGATCTTCTGCTTCGGCGTGGGGACGGACGTCAATACCCACCTGCTGGACAAAATCACCGAAGCCACCCGCGCCTACAGCCAATATGTCCTGCCCGAGGAGGACCTCGAGCTCAAGGTCTCGAGCTTTTTCACCCGCATCAAGGAGCCCGTCCTCACCCAGCTCAAGCTCCGCTTTCCCGACGGCGTCCGGACCCGCCAGCTCTATCCATCCCCGCTGCCCGACCTCTTCCATGGCGACCAGCTCATCCTCGTCGGCCGCTACTCCGGACAGGGACGCGGGCCCCTCGCCATCGAAGGCAATGCCCAGTCCGAATCCCGCCGCTACTCCGAGACCGTCCGGTTCCCCGGCCGCTCCGATGCCCATTCCTTCATCCCCCGCCTCTGGGCCACTCGCCGCATAGGATTCCTCCTCGATGAGATCCGGTTGCGCGGCGAGAATTCCGAGCTCCGCGACGAGGTCACCGAGCTCGCCCGACGCTACGGTGTCGTCACCCCCTATACCTCTTACCTGATCGTCGAGGACGAAGCCCGGCGCAATGTCCCCCTCTCCTTGCGCTCGATGCCCAGCCTCGAACGCAGCCCCGAATCTCGCCAGCGCCTCGCCGGCTTCTACAACGATTTCACCCGCGAGAAATCCGGCGATGCCGCCGCCGCAGCCTCCCGGTACGGACTGGCGCTGCGCTCCGCCCAATCCGCCGCCGAGGCCATCGCCGATGGCAACCGGATGGTCGATCGCGGCTATGCGGGGTCTTCCGTCACCGTCGTCGCCCCCGCACCCCTGTCCGGGGCCGGCCCCGCCGTCCTCTCCCGCCCTGCCACTCCAGCCGCCCCCGCATCGGCGATTCCGGCCGCCTCCTTCGCTGGCGGACGCAGCTTCTATCTCAACGACGCATGCTGGATCGAGACCGAGGTGCAGCGCCATCCGAATGCGCCCCGAGCCCGGATAGCGTTCAATTCGCCCGACTATTTCGCGCTCGCCGCGCAACATCCTCAAGTGCTGCCCTGGCTGGCCTTGGGCGCGCAGGTCCAGTTCTACCTCGATGGCAGGATCTACGAAATCCATGATCCGGATGCCGCCGCCAATCCCCGCTGATCACCGCCCCCCCGCCGGGGGCCCTGTCGCGATCTGTTCAGCCGACAGCGCTGCCCGCCGGGTCGCCCGTGCCTCGAAACCCCGGTTGTTTCCCCCACAAAATCCGCTATGTTAAACCCCATGCATTCTCATTCGCTCCTGCCTTTCCGCCGGCTGATGGTTTGCGCCGCGTTTCTCGCCATTACCCTAACCCCTATTATCATGCCCGCCGCCTCTCGCGATGAATCCTGGATGAAGATCGATGAAGCCCTCAAACAGGGCCTGCCGAAAACCGCCATCGAGCTCCTCCTCCCTGTCGAATCCGAGGCCGTCCGGGACCGGGCCTTTGCCGAGGCCGCGCGAGCCCTCGTCCAGCGCATCGCCCTCGAAGGCGTCATCCAGGGCAATAAACCCGAGGAGAAAATCACACGCCTCGAAGCCGCCTTCGACGCCGCCGCGCCCGAAGTCCGGCCCGCCCTCGATGCCATCCTCGCCCATTGGTACTGGCAATACTTCCAGCAGAACCGATGGCGCTTCATGCGCCGCACTGCCACCGCCGAGGCCCCCGGACAAGACTTCACCACATGGGATCTCCCTCGCTTGTTCGCCGCCATCGATGCCCGATATCGCCAAGCCCTCTCAGCCGACATGTTCCTCCGGTCCACACCCGTCGCTGCCTGGGATCGCCTGCTCGATCAGGGCACGATGCCCGACCGTTATCGCCCCACCCTGTTCGATTTCATCGCCCAGGAAGCTCTCCAGTTCTACACCTCCGGCGAACAAGCCGCCGCCAAACCCGCCGACGCCTTCCAGCCCGACGCCGACAGCCCCATGCTCGCTCCCGCCTCCGAATTCATCGCCTGGAATCCCCAGACCGCCGACACCAACTCGCCGGTCCTCCGCGCCATCCTCCTCTACCAGCAGCTCCTCCGGTTCCATCAGGACAACCCCGATCCCTCCGCATTCCTCGATGCCGATATCGCCCGGCTCGTTTACGCCCGCAATGCCGCCTTCGGAGAATCCAAAAATCCGCGGTTCAAAAAAACACTCCAGGCCATCGCCGATCAATGGGGCGACCATGAGCTGGCCTCCACCGCCTGCTATCAATGGGCTCGAGTCCTTCGCGAGGAGAACGACCTCGTCCATGCCCGGGCCATCGCCCTCCGAGGCAAAAACGCCCACCCCGACAGCCCCGGCGGCCGCCTCTGCCATAACCTCATCCTCGAGATCGACACCCCCGCTCTCACCATCGCCACAGAGCGGATCTGGAATGAGCCCCTGCCCAAAATCCGAGTCCAATACTGCAACATCGATCGCGTCCATTTCCGCGCCATCCCCTCCTCTTGGGACTCGTTCCTCGATCGCCGCCGCAATCGGCCCAGCTCGCTCACCCGTGCCGAACGGATCGAGATCCTCCAGCAGAAGCCCGCTCGAGAATGGTCCCAGCCCCTGCCGCCGACCTCCGATTACCAAACGCACACGGCCGATCTGCCCGCGCCAGCCGGCCTCAAGCCCGGTTTCTATTTCCTCGTCGGCAGCCGATCGCCCGACTTCGGCGAATCCACAAACCAGGTCTCGATGGCCGATGTCTGGGTCTCCGATCTCGCCCTGGTCCTGCGCCCTCGCGCCGGCCAGCTCGAGGGCTTCCTCCTCGAAGCCGGCTCCGGCGAACCCATCGCCGGCGCCACCATCGACGCCTGGCAGCTCGACCGCAGTGGCAACCGCGTCGCCGTCCCCGCCCGGACCACCGATGACCTCGGCGCCTTCGCCTTCCCCAAATCCGCCGAGCGCGGCCTCCTGGTCCGCGCCCGCCATCGCGGCCACGCGATCGCTTCCGAGTTCGATGCCTATATCCCCAGCCACGAGCCGCCTACGCCCGATCGGCACACCATCTTCTTCACCGATCGCGCCATCTACCGGCCCGGCCAGACTATCCAATACAAAGGCATCTGCCTCAGCGTCGATCCAGCCCAAAACCAATACCGCTTGCTGCCCGGCCAATCCGTCACCGTCACGTTCTCCGATCCCAATGGCAAGGAGATCGCCCGTCAAACCCATCGCGCCAACGATTTCGGATCCTTTGCCGGCAGCTTCACCGCACCCCGCGACCGCGTCCTCGGCGCCATGCTCATTCACACAACCCAGGGCCCTGATGGCAGCACCCACTTCCGCGTCGAGGAATACAAGCGCCCCCGCTTCCAAGTCACGCTCGATGCACCCGCATCCGCTCCCCGCCTGCGCGAACCCGTCACCGTCAAAGGCCGCGCTCTCGCTTACACCGGCGCCGCCATCGACGGCGCCAAGGTCGCCTACCGCGTCGTCCGCCAGGTCCGCATGCCCCCCTGGTGGGGCTGGTTCCGACGCGGATTCATCGACGGTCCAGCCTCCAGCCCCAGCCAGGAAATCGCCCACGGCACCACCCAAACCGCTCCCGATGGATCCTTCGCCATCGAGTTCCGCGCCCTGCCCGATCCCGCTGTTCCCGAAAAGGACGAACCCACTTTTATCTTCCGCCTCTATGCCGATGTGACCGATGCCGCCGGTGAAACACGCTCCGACGAACGCGCCGTCCCCCTCGGTTACACCGCCCTCAGCGCCCGAATCGAAGCCGAAGAGTGGCAGGTCCAAAACGCTCCCGTCGCCCTCACGATCCGCACCGAGTCGATCGATGGCACGCCCCAAACCGCCGAAGGCTCGCTGAAAATCTATGCCCTCCACCCACCCCCCCAGGTCCAGCGACCTGATATCTTCCAGCAGTTCCGATACGGCCCGCTCCAGGAAGACCAACCCGGACCCTCCGGCGCCGATCCCAACCAGTGGCCGCTCGGTTCGATCGTCTCGGAAAAGGGGTTCACCACCGACGCCGATGGCCGCGCCACATGGAATGTCTCCCTCCCCGCCGGCCTCTACCGCGCCCTCCTCCAAACCCAGGACCGCTTCGGCAAAAATGTCACCGCACAATTCCCCATCCGCGTCCTCGATCCCGATTCCACCCGCCTCGCCCTCCGCATCCCGCACCTGCTCGCCCTGCCCAAGTCGTCCGCCGAACCCGGCGATCCGTTCTACGCCCTCTGGGGAACCGGCTACGACCAGGGACGCGCCCTCATCGAGATCGAGCACCGCGGCAAGATCCTCTCCCGACGCTGGACGCCCGCCGGCCAGACCCAGGCCCGGATCCCTGTCGATATCACCGAAAATCTCCGGGGCGGCCTCCACCTCCATGTCACCCAGATCCGCGAAAACCGCGCCTACCTCGATACCCGCTTCATCGAAGTCCCATGGACACCTAAACACCTCGATATCCGCTGGGAACACTTCACCTCCAATCTCCAGCCCGGCAAGTCCGAAACCTGGACCGCCGTTCTCACCGGGCCCCAGGCCGAAAAGGCCGCCGCTGAAATGGTCGCCACGCTCTACGACGCCTCGCTCGATGCCTTCGTCAGCCACGACTGGATCCGTCGCTTCGGCTTCTTCTACCGCGACTACGAAACCGGCCAACCCCAGTTCATGAACCGCGCCATCAGCCTCCAGCGCTTCCTCGGCAGTTGGGAATTCAATCCCGTCGCCGTCGACATCCGCTACCGCGCGTTCCCGCCGGAGATCCTGGGCGACCGCTATTATCTTCTGTCCAGACGCGGCGTCATGCCCAGCCGAATGCTCCGGAACGCCGCCCCCACCTCGAGTGCGGCCGCCGATCGAGAAATGATCGTGCTTTCCGATGCCGCTCCCATGGCCGCTATGGCCGCCCCCGCGCCGATGGCCGCCAAAGCCGCCTTCGGCCTCGCCGAAGAGCCGGTCGCTGCCACCGCTGCGCCCGCACCCGGCGGCGGCTTCGGCGGCGCTGCTCCCGCCGAATCCAAGAAAGCGGACCTCAGCCAGGTCGCCGCCCGGAAGAACCTCAATGAAACCGCCTTCTTCTTTCCCCAGCTCCTCTCCGATCGCGACGGCATCGTCCGCATGACCTTCACAATGCCCGAGGCGCTCACCGAATGGCGCCTCCTCGGTTTCGCCCACGACCGCCAGCTCCGCTCCGGGTTCATCGAAGCCCGAACCGTCACCGCCAAGGACCTCATGGTCCAGCCCAATCCCCCCCGCTTCCTCCGCGAAGGCGATGTCCTCGAGTTCGCCGTCAAAGTCTCCAACCAAAGCAACCAGCGCCAGTCCGGCCGCGTCCGTCTCACGTTCCTCGATGGCATGGCCGACCAGCCCGCCGATGCCCTCCTCGGCCTCTCCCAGACCGAGCAGCCCTTCGATATCCCCAGCAAGGAATCCCGCGCCTTCCACTGGCGCATCACGATCCCCGACGGCCTCTCCGTCCTCACCTTCAAGGCCGTCGCCGCCTCCGATAAGGTCTCCGATGGCGAGGAGGGCTGCCTCCCCGTGCTCGCCCGCCGCATCCTCGTCACCGAGTCGATCCCCCTGCCCGTCCGCGGCCCCGCCACACGCCAGTTCCGCTTCGAGCGCCTCCTCGAATCCGCCCGCTCCAACACGCTCCGCCACCAGAGCCTCACCGTTCAGATGGTCTCTCAGCCAGCATGGTACGCCGTCCTCGCCCTCCCCTACCTCCTCGAATTCCCCCACGAGTGCGCCGAGCAGATCTTCAACCGCCTCTACGCCAATGCACTCGCCCGCTTCATCGCCCAGTCCGATCCCAAGATCCGGCGCATCTTCGACCAGTGGAAAAATACGCCCGCGCTCGATAGCCCCCTCGAGAAAAACGAGGATCTTAAAAATGTCCTGCTGGCCGAAACGCCCTGGGTTCGCCAGGCCCAGTCCGAAAGCCAGGCCCGCCGCAATCTCGGCGTCCTCTTCGACGATAACCGCCTGAACTACGAGCTCGACAAGGCCCAAACCAAGCTCGCCGACATGCAGAATGGCGACGGCTCATGGCCCTGGTTCCCCGGCGGCCCCGCCAACGATTACATCACGCTCTATATCACCACCGGCTTCGGCCGCCTCCGCCACCTCGGCATCGATCTCCCCGTCGATCCCGCCCTTAAATCCCTCGCCCGGCTCGACTCCTGGATTGACCGCATCTACCGCGACATCCTCGAAAAAGGCCATCCCGACGATAATCACCTCAGCTCGACCATCGCCCTCTATCTCTATGGCCGCAGCTTCTTCCTCAAAGACCGCCCCCTCCAGGGACCGCCCCGCGAGGCCGTCAACTATTTCCTCGGCCAGGCCAGGAAATTCTGGCTCTCCCTCGGCCACCGCCAATCCCAAGGACACCTCGCCCTCGCCCTCCAGCGCTTCGGCGATCCCGACGCCGCCCAGGCCATCCTCCGCTCGCTCAAGGAGCGTTCCGTCACCAGCGATGAGCTCGGACGCTTCTGGCGCGATACCGAGATCTCCTGGTGGTGGTACCGCGCCCCCATCGAAACTCAGGCCCTCATGATCGAGGCATTCGCCGAGATCGCCCGCGACGAATCCGCTGTCGAAGAATGCCAAACTTGGCTCCTCAAACAAAAACAAACCCAAAACTGGAAAACCACCAAAGCCACCGCCGACGCCATCTACGCGCTCCTCCTCCGCGGCTCCAACCTGCTCGCCTCCGATCGCCTCGTCCAAGTCTCCCTCGGCGGACTCGAAATCACGCCCCGGCCCGGCCCTTCCACCCCGGGCCAGCCCCCCGCTGTCGAGCCCGGCACCGGCTATTACGAAAAACGCTTCTCCGCCCCCGAAATCCAGCCGCGGCTCGGCGAAATCACCGTCCGAAAACTCGACGACGGCGTCGCCTGGGGCAGCATCCACTGGCAGTACCTCGAGGACGCCGCCAAAGTCGCTCCCTACCAGGGCACGCCTCTCCAGCTCGCCAAAACGCTCTTCGTCCGCCGCAATACCGCTCGCGGCCCCATGCTCGAACCCATCCGCGGCCCGCTTGCCGTGGGTGACGAGCTTGTCGTCCGCCTCGAGCTCCGTGTCGATCGCGACATGGAATACGTCCACCTCAAAGACCAGCGCGGCAGCGGCATCGAACCCCTCGCCGTCCTCTCCGGCTACCGTTACCAGGATGGCCTCGCCTATTACGAATCCACCCGCGATGCCGCCAGCCACTTCTTCATCGATTACCTCCCCAAAGGCGCCTACGTGTTCGAATACGCCGCGCGCGTCTTCCACCGCGGCCGTTACCAGTCTGGCCTTGCCGAAATCCAGTGCATGTACGCCCCCGAGTTCAACAGCCATTCCCAGAGCATCCTCATCGAGGTCGGCCAGTAACCCACAGCCCTGGCCGCCGGCTGTCTGCCCGCCCGCCCGGAGAGGTGGGCTCTCGGTCCATTATGCATATGCTGATGGATCGAGTGGCCCATCGCGGAGAGAGAAGAAGAAGGACCGTACCCGATACAGATGGGCGATGATCCCCGGGGAGCAGGCTCAGAGGATCATGGCTCTCCATATTATGGGCTTGAGCGGGGAGCAATGGTGGGGAGGGCGGTTTATGGCAGGTTCAGCAAACGCATAGCTGGGGATAGCATGGATCCAGGTGTTGGATTATACCAATAGAGTGACAGGTTCACAGTTGATATGGCCTGTGAGCTGCGGCCCGTTCGGTCGGCTTTCGCCAGGATCTGGACCGTCGTCCAGGAGTCAATAGGGTGACAGGTTCATAGTTGACAGGGTTGGCAGGGCTGGGGTAGAACTGGTTTCAAACGACCGAAACGGCGGAAGGGAAAGGATTGAGGATGCGAATGGCGCGGATCAAGGTAAGGGGTCGGGGGGCGGTGTATCACTGCATCTCGCGGGTGGTGGGGGGAGAGATGCTGCTGGGAGCGCTGGAGAAGGAGAAGCTGCGGGAGATGATGTGGCAGC
>Ga0209310_1000145_pt1 | contig 108695 bp, 84 predicted proteins | sample AD_UKC030_MetaG_FD_184415 | JGI IMG/M metagenome (GOLD analysis project Ga0209310, IMG submission 184415) | Active sludge microbial communities of municipal wastewater-treating anaerobic digesters from USA - AD_UKC030_MetaG (SPAdes) (version 2) | ecosystem: Engineered > Bioreactor > Anaerobic >... | reverse complement strand
ACGGGCAGCACCGCCGCGTCGCGGGAGGCAAAATAGACGCAGGTGTGGCGGCGCCCGGCCAGCTCGCCCGCGATGCACGGCCCGCCGATGGCGGCCACGCTGACCTGGCCGCGCAAGCCGGCAGGCAACTCATCCGTGAGGACGTCCGGAAGGATGCGCAGGCGGCCGTCCACAGCGGCTTCCAAGCCCTTGGTGACAGCGATGATCTTCATGCCGGGCTTGAGATGGGGCGCCAGGGCGCGCCCTATCCAATGCACTCCGGGCGAGCTGACCCCGCTGACGACGACCTCGGCGTCCTCGAGCGCCTCCGCCAGTTGGCCCACATAAAACGGCTGGACGTTGTCGGGCAGCTGCCGCTTCAGCCGCGGATGGAAACGCGTGGCCAGGCACGACGCGATGATCTCAGCGTCGAGGTGAGTTCCGACCAGCCGGACCTGATGGCGGTTGTCGGACAACGGCCAAGCCATGGCTGTGCCCATCATGCCTGCGCCGACAATCGCTACATTCGACATGCGACCCCTTCCTTTTCTGGGCAATATGGAACGGACTGTCTGTTAATGAACAACATGCGCTCAGGATTGCCTGAAGCCGCCGCGAAATCCAATCAATTGTTACGAAGCAACTAGCGAGCGCGCCTCAGACCCATCACGTATTCTGATGCATGACGTTTTTTGCATCATCAAATCCTTGGTGACCGCGCCTCGCTCAAAGAATCCTTGAAGAGCCCGAAAAGAGGAGGATGATCTATTAACTACACTTGACCTGAAAACAACGAATTTGGCGTTTCAAGGATTCCAACGAAGCTCCGCCTCAAACCGACGAGTGAGCCTGGTCCCTCGACTCCGCTGGTATTCACTGAGGCCGTCTGGACGCGGAGCTTCGTTGGAATCCTCTGTTCCGCTTCGCGGAGAACTTGACTGTTTTGTTCAGATTTCAGACTGATGGAGCAGGCTAGTCTGCCTTCTCCGGCTTTTTGATGAATGGAGCGAAGAGATCGATCGGTACCGGCAGGAAGGTGGTCGTGTTATGCTCGCTGGAGATTTCCCGCATCGTCTGCAGGAAGCGCAATTGGAGCGCAATCGGCTCCTTGCTGATCATGGCGGCCGCTTGCACCATCTTTTCGGCGGCTTGATATTCCCCTTCGGCGTTGACGATTTTCGCCCGCCGTTCGCGTTCGGCCTCCGCCTGCTTGGCCATGGCTCTCTTCATGTTGTCGGGTAGAATCACGTCTTTCACCTCGACGGCCGTGACCTTGATGCCCCAGGGATCGGTTTGCCGATCCAGGATTTCCTGGAGCGTGCGGTTGATTTGTTCCCGGTGCGCCAGCAACTCGTCCAGCTCCGCCTGCCCCACAACGCTGCGGAGCGTAGTCTGCGCTAACAGCGAGGTCGCTTTGAGGAAGTTCTCCACTTTAATGACGGCGGCTTCGGAGTCGACCACGCGAAAGTACACCACGGCGTCCACGGTGACCGGCACGTTGTCACGCGTCATCACTTCCTGCTTGGCCACATCGATGGTCACCACGCGCAGGTCCATTTTTACCATCCGATCCACAATCGGAATCAGCAAGATCAACCCCGGCCCCTTGGCGCGCAGAAGTTTGCCGAGCCGGAAAATCACCCCGCGCTCGTATTCGCGCAGGATGCGGATCATGGAAGGTAACAATACGGAGCCGAGGACCACCAGCGCCACCAACCAAACCAACCAGTTCATGGGTCTAGGCATAGCGATGCATCCCTCCTAGTTCTTGGGTTTCACCTTCAAAGTCAGTCCTTCGATCCCTATAATTTCCACCGCCTGTCCTGCTTCGATGGGCCCGTCGCTGACCACGTTCCAATATTCCCCCTCCACAAACACTTTGCCCCCTTGGGGGCCAATGGGCACCAGCGCCGGAACGGTCTTGCCCAGCATCGTTTCCCGTCCGGCCTTCACTGGCAGAAACTGGGCGCGCAATCCCGCCGCAACCACGAAAATGAAAAACGCCGCTGTCAGCACCGTAGCTGGAACGATGTAGGCCAGCGAGAGTCGAAAGCTCGGCTCCGAACGGTCAAAACACATCAGCGCTCCCAGAAAGAAGCTGATGATGCCGCCTGCGGTCAACACCCCGTGCGTCGGGGCAAACACATCCGCGATGAACAGCCCGATGGCCAGCAAGATCAAGGCGATCCCGGCGATGCGGATCGGCAACACCGCCCCCATGTACAGCACCAGGATGAGGGCGATCGCACCCGCCACGCCAGGCAGAATCGCCCCGGGATTGCTCAGCTCACCCAGGATCCCGTAGATGGCAACCAGCATGAGGAGAAACATAATCTCCGGTCGCCAAAGGGCCTGAAACACTTTTTCTCGGGTCAGCATGGGCACCGCGACCACTTGCGCGGAAACGGTCACCAGCTTCTTGCTGTTCACTTCTCGCCCGTCGAGTTGTTGGAGCAGGTCGGGAATGTCCTTGGCGATGAGGTCGATGACCTTCTTCTCCAGCGCCTGTTCGGCCGTGACGCTGGCGCTCTCGCGCACGGCCGCCTTGGCCCACTCCACATTCCGTTTCCGCCGGGTGGCGATGGACTCCATGTAACTGGCGGCAAAGCTCTCCAGTTTCTGCTGCATCACGGGGTCCACGGGCGCCTCACTGCTGCCGCTCAGGCTCACCGGATGGGCCGCGCCCATGCTCGTGTTGGGCGCCATGGCGGCGACGTCGGCGGCCAGCGTGATGAAGCAGCCTGCGCTGCTGGCGGCCGCCCCTGCCGGCGCCACATAAACGACCGTCGGCACGGGGGCGGTGTAAAAAGCTTGGACGATCTCTTTCGTCGAATCCAGCAAGCCGCCGGGAGTGTCGAGTTGAACGATGAGACACTGAGCGTCGGTCGTGGCAGCGTGGCCGATGGCTCGAACGATGTAGCTGGCGGTGGCCGGTCCAATGGCGCCGCTGACCTGCGCAATCTCCACCGTCTCGGCCCGTGAAAACCACGGGGAGCCCAGCAGCAGCGCGGCTGTAACAACTGCTAAGCGCCGTTTCATGCCTTAACCTAACCGAAGTGGCCGGCAATCGCAATTGCTCTCAGCTCTTCACCAGTGCCCGCGCCGCCGCCACAATCTTCGACGCATCCACCCGCATGTAGTTGATCATCTCGGGCGCCCCTGGAGCCGGTGCATCAGGAAAGGCCAGCCGCTTGACTTTGACCCCCGGCACGGCCTCGGCCATCCGTGCGATGATCTCGGCGCAATTGCAGAACCTATAGGAACCATCGTCCGAGGTCAGCAGCTTGCCGGTCTTGCGCACGGACTTGAAGACAGATTCCATCACGCCCTCCAGCGGCGCCAACGTCAGAGGGTCGATGAACTCGGCGCGAATCCCGGCCGTCTTCAGTTCCACCACCGCTTTGGCGATCTCGGCTGTCTGGGGCGCGTAACCGACGATCGTCAGGTCGCAACCCTCGGCGCGAACCGCAGGCTCCCCACGCTTTCAGCCGTTCCTGCGGTTCAAGCGGTTCGAATGCCATCGTCGAAAGCGCGCCGAGCATTTCCACGATCCAAAGAGGTAAGGCCCGATGCATGCTCACCACTGCCGACCTAAATACCATTCGTCCGATTCGAGGTCGTGCTTGAGCAAGTATTCGTGCTGGTCGGAACCTCGGACTTTGAAGTAGTCCGCGCGCGGCCACTCTGGCTTGCTTTCCAACTGATGCCAACGGTCAACGATCTCCTCCACCTCGATTGCCTGCTCCCTGCAAACGAAGCGGCGGGGCGCTTCAGCCGCTTTGGCACCTGCGTAACATTCGACCGTGATGGGGATCAATTGCACGGCAGGAAGGCCGGGCTGGATCGCACAGGTCAGCCCGCAGCAGGGCAGTGGGCGCCCTGGCCGAAGGCTGGGGCGTCCGCGCGTGAAGCGACCCTTTCGGCGCTGAGTCCCTTGGGACGCGCGCGGCGTCCGGAGCACGCGACCATGAGCTCTGCGCAGTCAGCCGACGCGAACGGCCCCCCTCACAATCCCCGCAAGATGCGCATGGCCTTCGCGGCGTCCGCCGCCGTGTCGAACGCAATGTGCGTTACGAAGTTCTTCCCGACTGCGGCCGCCGACAGGCCGCGCAAGTTCAGGCCCTGCTCACCCAGAGCTTGCGTGACCCGAGCCCCTTGCCCCGCTTTGTCTGGCCCTTCGATGCGCACCGCATGGAGGCTCTTGGTCTTCCGAAAGCCCTCTTGCCGCGCCGCCCGACACCCAGCCGCGCCCTTGATCGGGGTCACAAAGACCACTCCGGTGCCGGGTTGGTCCGGTGCGCGGCGCGCCAGGACAAACTCCAGATTCACTCCCGCTTTCGCCAGCGCGTTGAGCTTGGCTGCGAGGTTTCCGGGCTTGTCCTCCAGCGAGGCAACCCAGGTGTCAACTCGTCCGACTTTTAGTGCCATAACACATCCTCCATTCTGGTGCAGGATCGCTTCGGTCCGAACGTCCGCGATCCTAAGAAGGGACGGCTGCGCAGTCAAGCGTTTTCGATTCTCCAAATGGCGCAGCACAGTGATTCTCTTTCAGCCCGAGACGGTTATCGCCTGGCAACGCACCGTGGTGCGGCTGTTCTGGCGGTGGATGCGGTCACGATGGACTTGTTGCCACCCACAACACCGGATGCTCTGGCCAAGTATTGGCTCCGCTTTACTCAGCGTCTTCTGGAGGGCTGGAAAGCAACTTCTTACCCGTAAAGGTGGCCGAGATCAGGTTGCTGCCATTACGGATCTCAGCCAGGATGACGCCGACTACATGGAAGAACGCTACCACGAGCAAGGCGTAGAACGCATCAACATGAACGGTGATGAACGGTTTGCGCATCGCTCGCATTTGGTCCCAGGCCACTTTATCGACCATCTCTGGCACGCCGGGCACGAGCGCCGCCGGATCGACGCTGGGTGCAGCCACCCACTTCGCGATCCAATGACCGGCGGGCGGATAGAACAAGTCGGTGCTGGCCCGCCCCCGACAACTGTTCGATTACGGCAAGCCAGAGATAGCGGATCTGGCAGCGGCATACGCCTCGGGCATCGTGAGGAATCATCCGTTTCTCGATGGCAACAAGCGGACGGGTTTGATGCTCGGCGCGGGCTTTCTCGAGCGCAACGGGTTTGAGTTTCATGCGACGGAGGCCGAGGCGGTCGTGCGGACACTCGCTCTGGCTGCCGGGGAAATGACGGAGACGGCTTATGTGGAGTGGCTCAAAGCAAACTCCAAGCGACCATGAACAACCCGGCGGCGCTCCCGCCAAAATCGGAAGTGATTTTTGCACAGACCCTAAAGGTTGAAAGGGGTTCAGGGTACAGCCGGGTAAACCGCGTTTGTAACCGCAAGTGCGCCGATGCGGAATCCTACCACCGATAATAGCGGTAGGGATTATCTCCCATGGGGAAATCGGTTCGGTAATCCGGAAAGTAATAACCGATATCCTTGGGCACCGCTGCGTCATTAGTTGGAAGCCTTTCGGCACCTGGCGGGCGCGTAGCCTGAGGACCTGACCGGTCGCCGTTCGGTCCCACTAAGGAACCGAGCTTGCCCGTAAAGGCAACAGGATGAAACACCCGGCCATCCGCGGTGAACGCGGCTCCGAGGTTGGCCATTAATTGCGCGACGGCGCGGGTGGCCCGCCAGCGTGTGTAGCGGAAGTAGGTCTTCTCGTCCGCATGGAAGCAGTCCGGGTCCACCTGACAGAATACGGCCACACCTTTGCCGACGGTCTTGCGGGCCATCAGTCCGTCAGCCCCGACCTCCGCGCCGGCGCTCATAATCCAAGGCGGAGTGTCCAGGTAGGAACGCCAGCGCAGATCGGACGCGCTGAGTCCCCGGGCTTCGGGCCACGTCGGCGGAGATAGCGACCCGGCGAAACGGGCTGCCGCCGGTTTCAAGGTGGTGCCGAGCCCTCCGTCCGCTTGTGAGCGCGGCAAAAAGAACGCCTTGCCGCCCTGTTCCAGGTAGGCGCTGAGTACCGCGGTGTCGAATGAGGCATCGGAGCCGATGAGGACCAGCCCGGCGCCGGTGTCCAGCGTGTCCGACCCCTGGTAACTCACTCCGATTCTGTCGAGCCATGCTGCGCCCGATGCGCCGCCGAGATACACGACCTTGCGGGCCCGCGGCGACAACGGGGCGTGAAGCGCGTACTCAAGGACACGACCAGCCAGTCGCCGCGCAGCAGGATCCTGGGTCCAGTGATCCTCCAAATCCAGAGTGCAGACGACCAACCGGCCTTGTCCGTAGTCCAGCTCCATCAGCGGGGTGTAGGCCAGGTCGAATTCGCATTCCAGCAGGGGACGCCAGCCGCTGCGGTGAGGCTTCTCGATGGCAGCACTGCTCACTCCGCCGCGATTGCCCCAGTGCCACCCGGCGTAGGGCTGATCCCGCTCGTTCCCTCTGTGGTAATCGCCGACATATTCCGGGTAGGCCTCCAGCAAAGTGCTGCTGCCCGTCCAGTCGCGGAGGTCTTCCGGGTGCAGATCGTAGAATGGGGTATGCTGAGTGGCGGAATGGACGGGGAAGACGCGTCGAGCCACCTTGGGGCACACGCGCCAGCCCAGAGCCCGGGCCATCCATTCCGGGTCCTGGGCGCAGATCAAAGCCCGGCCTCCGGCCCGGACATAGGACTCGAGCTTTGTGGCCGCCGCGGGGTCGTCCATCAAGGCGTTGCGTCCGATCACCACCAGCGGGGCTGCCGCTCCATCCCAGGACCGGGTTGGATAACCCAGGTTTGCCAGCATGCTCCCAGTCGCGCCACCTGGATCCACCATCGCGATCCGGCTGCTGCCCTTCTTGTCCTCGCCAAACACGCGAAAGGCAAACGCATCCTGGTGCGTCGTCTCGCCGATCCTGGCTTCCAGGGTGAGTTGGCCGTCGGTCCTGCCTCCGGGTTCCGCAGCGGGTGCGATGACCTGGAAGGGAATGAATCGAATCTCGGAAATAGCCAGGCGGCCTTGCAGTTGCCCCTGGTCCATTTGTTTGCGATCGACCGTAGCGGTCCAGGCGGCGGTGAAACTCTGTGGCCGGCGGGTATCATTGATCAGGATGATCTGCTTCTCGATCTTCTGGCCGGCTCTGAAGTGATGGTCCTTGGCGCTGTAAGCCCCGGCCGGACCAGCGATCCACGCGAGGGTCGGGCCGTTGACTTCCTGGAGCGCGTCTTGCATCCAAGACCAGGTGCGCAGGCCACCCGGCAGGCCCGCCGTTCGCCAACTGCGCCACGTATGGACGCGGAAAAGGTGCTGAATGTTGTGGTTGTTGGCGTATTCATCCAGCCGGTTCTCGGAGCTTTGGTAAAGCATGCCGCCGCGGAACAGGCTGTGCAGATACTCTCGGTACTTGGATTCCTCCGCCGCATAGGCGCCCGCACCAAAATATATGGCGGCAAATTCCGTGAGCAAGGGTTCGCTGGTGATGTTGCTCTCAAACCCGTGGCGCCCGCGGCGAAACGTGCAGTCCATGGGCGTGCCGAACTCGGCCATCGAAACTGGCATCTCGCCGTTTTCCGCCCATGCACTCAGCCACTCTTCGCGTTCCTGGAGCGGGATGAGGTTCAGGTAGCAGTTCATCGTGTAGATGTCCCCGGTGTAGGCTCCGGCGTGGCTGTAGCAGGCCCGGGTCGAGTCCAGTTTCCGCAGACCGTCGAACAACTCGCTGCCATACACCATCAGCCGCTGCCAGCGCTCGTCGGCCTGCCCCCAGCCGCGGCGGCCGATAAGACGCGGATCGGCGTCGACTGCGTTGTTGAAGAAGTTGAACCCGGCAATCCACATGACCACGGACGGATGGTTGCGGTAATGTCGCATCCACACGGCTGCCCGGTCGAAGGCGCGCTGCCGGTTCTGCTCCCAAGGAGTCTGTCCCCTGGAGTTCATCAGGTACTTGTTCGCATTCAGGATATACTGGGCGACCAAGTATCCCTTGCGATCGGCGTCGTCCAGACTTCGTTCCGAGTCGGAGGCATCGCCACGGGTATCCACCGTCTCCAATCCCATCTCGGAGAAGATGTCTCCCACCTGCATGCGCGGCCCATTGTAAAAACAAGGCTGCCGCAGGCGGATCACCGTGCCGTTGAGATAGAATTGCCGGCCTTCGATCCAGAACTCGCGGAACCCGAAAGCCTGGTCATACTCGTCATCCAGGCCCCCGGCTTTTACTTTGAGCCGAAGGGTATACAGATTGGGCTGACCGACGTCCCAGAGACGCGGGTCGGCCCAAGGCCACGAAAGAGAAAGGGTCTGCGTCTCCCGGGCCCGCACCGCCGCGTTCGCGGTGAAACTCTTTTCCACCTCCCCCTTCTCGTTAAGCATGTCCGCAGCGACTTGGACAGGGCCCCCCTGGTTGATCCCCCTCAACTCCACGTCCAGCGAGATGGTTTTTTGCCGCGTGGAAGTGCGCACGAAAACATCGGTCACATGCGCCTTCGAGGAACGGCTTTCCAGGAAGACGCTGCCGGTCAGACCCCGCGACTTGAGCGAGGCGGAGGAGAAGGTGACGGTGCTGCTCAGAGCATTCTGCCAGAAGGTGCCCACCTGTTCCGCATCGGCGATGGCCGCCACCAACACCCGGAGGTTCGCCGTTTGACCGGGCGTAACCGCGGAGGTGATGTCCACCGCGCCCCACGGCCAGGCGATTCTTCCGCACTCATGGTCGTTGACATAGACGATCGCGTCGGTGCAGACGCGGTCGAAGCGCAGGCTGATCGTCTGGCCCTGCCATTCCGCCGGGATCGCCACCTGCCGTTCGTACCAGGCGCGAACCACCCGCGCTCCGTCATAGAGATCCCACTGCGGACCGCCGCCGCGGCGCACGAAGTCAGACCTGCCCCGGGAACTCTGCCAACTGCCCGGCACCTTGATGTAGGCCCACCCCACTTGGGGCGGTTCGGTGGTTCCTTCGGCCGCAGATATAAAGCGCCAAATGCCGTCCAGGGAGGCCTGCGCTCGTTTGGCGTTCACTGTGACCACGCGCGTTCTCTCCCAGTCGAGTGCCATGCCGGCCTGATTCTCGATCCGCAGCCAGGATTTCCCATTGTTCGACACCACGCGGAATTCCTGGCTGTTCCGGGGGATGTTGAACCCCTCCGCCCATTCCGTGCTGACGCCGGGGTTCTGAAAATCCCCTTGGGGAAGCAGGTTCACCTGGGCCGGGGCCTTTCCGGCCAGCCAAAAGCACGCGAAAACCAGCAGCAGTGGCAAGCAGAAGGCAGCGGCTTTGCCCGGTGCCTGCACTTCCTGTCTCCCAAGGCCGCCCGGCTCCTGAGCCGCGGGGTGACGCAACCGGTGGCGGGAGAATCGGCTTGCTGTGGCCCAGGCCCGACATGAACGCATGATCTCCCTATCCGGACTGAGAGCGCACGAGAGTCCACCACCCATGCGTTTGCGGACTGATGGCCTATTCATCGTTGGTGTGAGCTAGCTCAGTTCCCAGGGCTTGCGGTGCTGCATGGTCATGAGTATTGCCTGCACCTCGGCATCCCCGATGATCCGACCGGGAGCGAGAAGCCCTGCAGTGATGTGAAAGCCTAGCGAGGCGCGCCTCAGACCATCCCACGTTCTGATCCATGACGTTTGTTGCATCATCGAATCCTTAGTGACCGCGCCTCGCTCAAAGAATCCTTGAAAAGCCCGAAAAGAGAAAAATAAGCTATTGACAGAATTTGACCTGTTAACAACGAATTTGGCTTTTCAAGGATTCTAGCGCTTTCGTCCAACAAGACCAGCAAAAATCGAGTCAAATACGCTGAGACGCAGAAAATGTATGGTCACTTGTTCGCGGGCAATCCAGCAGGTTCATGGTTCACGTCACGGGCTCACGGCCCGATAGAACCGGTTGGTTGCCGTGACTGCGCCGAGGTCCAGGAAGGCGTTGGGCTCGGTGCAAGTGAAGCTCTGCCAGTCCACCCAACTGTCTTTCTCCAGCGAGGGGGATCTCTGGATCCGGTAGGGTTGGCCGACGGTGCCATCGCGGAAGATGAAGGTGAATCCGGTCGTCGGCGAATACGCAAAGTCGGTCAACCGGCCGTCGCTGGGCGGAACCACGACCGTCAACTGGGCCACCTGGCTGGTAGCGCTGCCATAGGCGTTGGTCAAGACGACGCTGTAGCGGCCTGCGTCGGCGAGTTGGACGTCGGCGATTAGAAGATTGGCAGTGGTGACGCCGGAGACGGTGCCGCCGTCCACCAGGTCGGCTTCGCCTTTGCGCCATTGGTAGCTCAGCGGCGTGCCGCCGGCGACCTCGACGCTGAAGCTGGCGGTGGTGCCAACGGCGTTGGTCCAGCTCAGGGGGTGGGCGGTGAGGATTGGCGGTGTGACATATTTCACGGTGGCGAAGTCGTGGTTCTGTGTGGCGACGTCTTCACCGCTGCCGAGCGCTTCCGAGGAACCCGACACATAGACGTTGCCGCTGGCATCGACTGCCACAGCCAAAGGTACATCCCTTTTGTTCCCCGGCCCGTTATAACGGTTGGTCCACAACGGCATCCCCGCGCTTGAATACGCGACGGTGGCGTAGTCCCAGTACCGGCCGCCGTCGTCGGACTGGCCCGTAACGAACACGTTGCCGCTGGCGTCCAGTACCATGGCTGTGGCTCTGTCGCTCCCCGCTCCATAGACGCTCCCTGGTCCGTCATAGCGATTCGTCCACAACGGCACGCCGGCGCTCGAGTACTTGATCGTCAAGTAGTCCTCGCGCGTCCCGCTGCCAACCGACCAGCCGGTTACGACCACGTTGCCGCTGGCCTCGATTGCCACGGCCACTGGTTCATCACTGTCGTTTGCCAGTCCGTTGTACCGGTTGGTCCACAACGGCACCCCCTCGTCCGAATACTTGATCGTCGCGTAATCCCGGCTGTCCACACCGCTGCTGCCATCCGAACGACCCGTCACCACCACATTCCCTTCGCTGTCCACTGCCACAGCAATGGCCTCGTCCCAGTGGTTTCCCGGCCCGTTGTACCTTTCGGTCCATAAGAGCACCCCCGCGCTTGAGTACTTGGTCGTCGCGTAGTCCCAACTGGTATCCCCCGCGACCACCACGTTTCCGCTGGCGTCCACCGCCATGGCTACCGGGTGTGACGGGCCGTCGTTCTTGCACGTTCTGGCCCACAACCGCACCCCCGCGCTCGAGTATTTAATCGTCACCCAGTCAGAACCAGGGCTAGCCGACAACGGGCCCGTCACGAACACGTTGCCGCTCGCATCCATCGCAACGGCACGGCCAGATGTGGACGTGGCGTCCACGTTGGTCCACAATGGGACCCCCACACTCGAATACTTGATGGTCATGCAAGCCCCGGTGCCGCTGCCATCCACGCCTGTGACATAGACGTTGCCGCTGTTGTCCACGGCCGCGGCACTGCTAAATCCCCAAGGTCCCCCTGCGCTATTGGTCCACAACGGCACCCCTGCGTTCGAATAAGCAAGTGTCGGACACTGGTAACCGGCGCCCCCCCATGCTACGTTCCCCATTACGTAGACATTGCCGCCAGCATCTACCGCCATGGCTTGGGCGAAGTCCTCGCCGTTCCCCGGCCCATTATAACGCTGGACCCAGGCTTCGATGGCCTGAGCGTGGGCGGTGGCCGGGAGCAGGGCGAATGCGGCGAGGAGCAATGCGGCGTTGAAGAACGCGTCGAAACCTGCGTTGGCTTTCATGACTGTCTCTCGTGTGGTCTTCCCGCTTAGGGACTGATCGTCCGGTAGAATCGGTTTGTGGTCGTGAGTGCACCCAGGTCGGTGAACGCGACCGGCTCGGTGTAGGTGAAGGTCATCCAATCGGCCCAGCTTCCTTCCGCCAACGACGAGGCCCTCTGGATCCGGTACGGTTGGCCGACGGTGCCATCCCGAAAGATGAAGCTGAAGCCGGTCGTCAGCGAATACGAGAAGTCGGTCAACCGGCCGCCGCTTGGTGGGACTATGACAGTCAACTGGGCCACCGTGCTGGTGGCGGTGCTGTACGCGTTGGTCACGACCACGCTGTAACCGGCCGCGTCCGCGAGTTGAACATCGGTGTTAACCAGATTCGGAGTGGTGACGCCGAAGAACCTACCGCCGTCCATCAACTCCGCGCCATCCTTGCGCCACCGGAAACCGAAGGGCGCGCTGCCGGCGACCTCGACGGTGAAGTTGGCGGTGCTGCCGATGGCGTTCGTGCAGCTCATGGGTTGGCAGGTGATGATGGGCGGGACAACATACTTGAGGGTCACGACGTCGAATCCCTGGCTGCCGTCGGCTGAGCCCCCCGCACTGCCGGTCACGTATACGCCCCCATGGCCGTCCAGTGCGATCGCGTAGGCAAAGTCGCGGTAGTCGCTGGGGTTGTGATAGAGGTTGGTCCAGAGCGGGACACCCGAGCTCGAGTAGGCGACGGTAACGAAGGCGGTTCCGTTCGGGTAGACTGAGGAGCCCGTCACGAACACGTTGCCGCTGGCGTCCACAGCCAAGGCCGAAGGCACGTCCATATTATTCGCCGGCCCGTTGTAGTAGTTGGTCCATAAGGGCACGCCCGTGCTTGAATACTTGATCGTCGCGTAGTCATTCAGAGTGCCGCCTGAGGCAGGATTGCCGCCCCACGATTCGCCTGTCACATACACGTTGTCGCTGGCGTCCACCGCCACCGCGTGGGGATGGTCGCTATCGTTCGCCGGCCCGTTGTAGTAGTTGGTCCATAAGGGCACGCCCGCGCTTGAGAACTTGATCGTCAGGAAGTCCAGATCGCCGCGGGGCGACTGTGAATCGCTCGTTACGATTACGTTGCCGCTGTGGTCCAGCGCCATGGCTCGAACAATGGAGTGAGCCATATCGCCGAAACCGCCGTAAAGATTGGTCCACAAGGGCACCCCGGCGTTCGAATACTTGACGGTGACGGAGGAGCAGCGGGAGGCGTCCGCAACACGGACGTGGCCGGTCATGACCACATTGCCGTCGGCGTCGGTGGCCAAGGCCATGGGAGACGCCGGAACGCTATCGCGCTGGCTCCACAGCAGGTCCCCCGCGCTCGAGTACTTGAGCGCGCCAAGGTCATGGTTCTCGCCGTCCCAGGCCGCTTGGCCCATCACGAACACATTGCCGTCGCTGTCCACCGCCAGGCAGTCCAGGGAACACCATTCAACACTGCGGGTCCACAAGGTCAGGCCTTCGCTCGAGTACTTAACTGTCGTGCCGTAAGCGGCGTCGGGGCTGCTCGTCCAGCCCGCCACCAACACGTTGCCATCGGTGTCCACCGCCAGTGCCTCAGGCCGTGCGCCGTTCGGGTTTCCCGTGTTGCGGTTGGTCCAGAGGGGCACACCTGCCCCGGAATACATGGTCGTGACCCAGTCGTCGATGTAGGGGGGCAGCGGTTTGCCAGCGTACGAGGGAGTGGTCACAACCACGTTACCGCTCGCGTCCACCGCCATGGCCGGTAACTGCAAGCCCTCACCCGGCCCAGCGGTGCGCTGCACCCAGGCTTCGATGGCCTGGGCGTGGGCGGTGGCGGGGAGCAGGGCGGCGGCGGCCATGGCCAGTCCCAGCCAGAGAGTGGGGCTCTGTGTTGTTTTCATGCTGCATGATTCTGATTCGCGGTTCATGCCTTTCCGATACAATCGGGCGATTTTCCGCCCTGAGCTGCACCAGAATCCTGATCCGAAGGTCCTCTCGGAGAGATCAGGGGTAATCCAGCAGATTCATGTTCCAGAACTCACGATGGGATTGGTGATCGCGGTTCCAGCGGCTCATGACATCGTCGCGGTGTTCGACCCACTTGCGGTACTTGCCGTACTCGATGTGGCCGTCGCAGAACAGGACGTTGGCGCCGCGATTGTGGCGACGGCTGGGGCCCCACGAAACGAAACCGCCAGCGTCCTCCCAACCGAACGTGGGGTCGAAGAGCGTGAAGCACAAGTCCCGAGACTCCGGGCCGTCCCCGTAGGCGATCATGTCCGACGGGGCGACGATTTCAGTGTCCTTCACCTGGGGGAATCCCAGCCCGTTGTCCAGACCCAGCATGGAGGACATGCTGCAGCCGAAGAGATTGTAGGCGTAGCTGACCGACACGATTTCGCCAAAGGCAATGGCCGAGTTGGTCCAGTTGAGGGCATGCCGGTAGGAGGGGCAGACATACACCTGGCGCACGCCGCCCATGGTGTTGCCAAAAGCCGCCGACCACGGATGGGTCTTGGACTGGGTGCCATGGATTGGATACACGTGGTGGTCGCAGAGGTAGAGGGTTTGGGCCAGGCCGATCTGGCGGAGGTTGCTGACACAGTTGACCGCCTTGGCTTTTTCCTTGGCCCGGGACAATGCGGGCAACAGAAGGCCCGACAGGATCGCTATGATCGCGATCACCACCAGCAGTTCGATGAGCGTGAAGGCCGGCCGATTCTCGTGGTGAAGCCATTGCAGTGCGGAGAGGTGTGTGCCGCACGAGCGTTCTGGAGCGCGGCCTGTCTGCGGCACCGGCACAGGCAGGCAGCCCTCTGCGGCTTGCCACTCTTCTGCCCGCGTTACGGCACGAGAGGACTGGCGTGCTCCAAAGGCTTTGCGAGGGCTCGCGTTCGGGTTCATGGTTCACGTCACGGGCTCACGGCCCGATAGAACCGGTTGGTTGCCGTGACTGCACCCAGGTCTGTGAAGACGTTCGGCTCGGTGTAGGTGAAGTTCATCCAGTCCACCCAACTGCCCTCCGCCAGCGACGAGGATCGTTGGATCCGGTACGGTTGGCCGACGGTGGCGTCGCGGAAGATGAAGCTAAAGCCGGTCGCCGGCGAATAGGTCACGTTGCTCAAGCGTCCGAGACTGACAGCGACCTGTAATACGTCCAGAATCTCGATCCCGATAGGATCGTTTTGGATGACCACATGATTCTGCCACGCCCTGACCTGATACACGCCCCAGCAGCTGTAATCCTCAATCTGCGGGAACGGTGTGTAAGTGCCCAAGGGCTTGGGTTGGCTGGAATCCGAGATGTCCACGACGAGCATTCCATCGCCTACCAGAAGCGCGTACGGCTTCAGAACAGCCAGGTCGCGGACGTATCCCTTTTCGCCCTCCGCAACGCGGGTGCTGCTCAGCAGTGTCGGGCTAAGCGGGTTGCCGAGATCAAACACCTCGAGAACCGTGGCGTTGGGCGATCCCCATTTGAGGTAGACGACGTAGAGCAGATTACCGTCCGCCGCTATAGGTCCGGAGGACGTGCTGGAGTACTGACGAAAGATCGTCGAGGCGGAAGGATTGCCCGGTTGCCGCACGTCGACGACTTCCAACTGTCTTCTGGATCCAGTGCCGGACGCGTCCGTAAAGAGATAGGCGTAGCCGTTGTGAACTTCGAGAGTGTGAGGAAGGCCAATCGACGCGCTGCTGGCGAACTCAGGAGAGGCCGGCGTGCCAAGAGCATAAATGTCCAGAGCCCCTGGCAGATAGCTGAGATAGAGTGCGTTGCCTTCAATCTTTACCCGGTGGTAAATCGCATCTGGCATGAATCCGCCGCTGCTACTCTGGACCATGACTAGCTGTGTACCCGTATGTGCCGGTGGGCCAGTGCCGGAGAGATCAAAGACATCCAGCCGCGCCGCCGACTGAAACGGCCCGCTCAGCACGTAGCAATGATCGCTGTGCAGAAGCACATGAAGCACCTCGGGACCGGTCGAGCCAGGAACAAATGGCAAATCCACCTCGCGATCAGTCGCGCCATTGCCCTGGAGCAATCGAGCAGCGCCGTGCAGTCGGATTCGGGATGTGCCGGCGTCCTGGACCCGCCAGACGGGCTCCTCCGAGCCGCCTGCCAGGCCGTAAAGGCTGCGCTGATAACCCCAGTTCCGCCAGACCGCGCCTAAGGCAACCGGTTGGGCCGGATTTGCAACATGGAGCGCAAACAAGGCCTGAGGTCCACCAATACCTCCCGTTGGAAGAAACGCTCGTCCGTCGCAAGAGACCAGATCCATCGGATACGAAGGGATCGTGATGACTGGGGTGGCCAGCGTCTTCGGTGCCAACCGCTCGGTTGCATCCACAACGCGGAGCCAGTATGTGTCGGGGGGGTAGGTGGCCGGATTGAAAGTAGTACCGTAGAAATACAGATAGCTGCCAACCGACCACAGGCGATATTCGTAACTTTCCGTCAGCGGCAGATCTACTGCGGTAGGCTCGATCTCGCCGAGGCTGGTGATTCTGACCGCGTGCAGATGCCCTTGATTCATGCCGGATGCGGTCCCCGTCACGTAATAGAGGTAGTCGTCGACCGAGGCAAGGACCAGGAACGGCCACCCACCGACGTTGCCAATACTGAATGTCATGGAATCGGTCTCGGTGGGCTGCGTGGGATTCCTCAAATCAAGCACCCGCAGGAAATACTGCGTCTGCACGGTGCCGGTAATGGTCGTGGTCATGATGACTCCGAAATCGCCGAAATGGAGCATCTGGCTTGGCCGTTGCGATTCGGCCCACTGCAGGCTGCCCGCAGGCTTGGGTGCCGATGGGTTTCGAACATCGAAGGTCTCCACGCCAGCGTCGGCGCACAACCAGAGAAACCCTTGATGGGCCATCATGCCGCCCGACGACGAGATGCTCGTGCGACTGAGCCGAACCGGCTGACGCGGATCGGCAAGATCGTAGACCTCGAGGTATGCGGCAGAGGAAGAAGAGCCCGCTGCATAAGCGAACGTGCCCTCAAAAGCCCAGACGTAACCCACTCCGGTCGGAATGCTGCTCAGCACCACGGTCGAGGCCGGATCGCTGACGTCCAGGGCCACAAGCGAGCCGATCGACGCGCTGTAACAGTCCACCCCCAGCCAGACCGTGCTGCCGGTAACATCAAGGCCCATCACATTGCCCAACCCGTATCCTGGCCAGTTGGCGCGGCGGGCGATGCTCAGCGTCCCAGAGGCATTGAGCGCCCCGGCAAAAGCGCTCAACAGCAGCGCCGCCACCACCCCAACGCACCACGCGTTCGACCGAGGCGTGCGAACACGCGGGTTCGGAGCAGCCAGCGGTGCGGGCCTGCCGCCGCGGGAATCAGGATTTCGAGGAGCTCGGTTCACCGGATTGGATCGGGATTTCATGGTTTCACATCCTTTCGAATGCTTCACGGTGTGATCGCGCGGTAGAACCGGTTCGTGCTCGTGAATGCGCCCAGGTCTGTGAAGACGTTCGGCTCGGTGTAGGTGAAGTTCATCCAGTCCACCCAACTGTCCTCCGCCAGCGAGGGAGAGCGCTGGATCCGGTAGGATTGGCCGACGGTGCCGTCGCGGAAGATGAAGCTGAAGCCCGTCTCAGGAGAATAGGACAGGTTCGTGAGTCGCCCGCCGCTGGGCGGAACGACGACGGTCAACTGGGCCATGGTGCTGGTCGCGGTGCCGTGGGCGTTGGTCACCACGACGCTGTAGCCGCCCGCATCGGCGAGCTGCACATTGGCGATCTGGAGGTTCGTGGTTGTGACGCCGGAGAACTTGCCGCCGTCCACCAGATCCGCGCCGTCCTTGCGCCATTGGCAACTCAGTGGCAGACCGCCCGCGACCTCGACGCTGAAGCTGGCGGTGGCGCCGACGGCATTCGTGCAGCTTAGAGGCTGGCGGGTGATGATGGGCGGGGCGACGTACTTCACGGTGACGAGGTCGTAATTGCCGTCGCTGCGCTGCGAGTTACCCGCCACGAAGACCCCCCCATTGGCGTCCACCGCGACAGCCAAGGCGCTGTCACCGTAGTCACCCGGCCCGTTGTAGAGGTTGGTCCACAGCGGCACGCCCGAGCTCGAGTAGGCGACGGTGGCGAAGGCGGAATCCATGGTATTCCTGTAGACAGAGATGCCCGTGACGAATACGTTGCCGCTGGCATCCACCGCCAAAGCCCGGGCTTGATCAAGCCAGTTCTCAGGCCCGTCGTAGCGGTTGGTCCACAACGGAACGCCTGCACGCGAGTACTTGATTGTGGCGCAGTCAAAGAGCCTGTTGCTGCCATCCGATTCACCGGTCACATACACGTTGTCGCTAGCGTCGACCGCCACCGCGCAGGCACGGTCCCATTCATTGCCGGGCCCGTTGTAGTAGTTGGTCCACAACGGCATCCCCGCACTCGAATACTTGATCGTCGCGTAGTCGTTGTCCCGCATGCCCGTTGCCACCACGTTGCCGCTGCTGTCCAGCGCCATGGCGGCAACGCTCATGCTGTACAAGCGGGTCCATTGTAGAACCCCCGCGCTGGAATACTTGATCGTCACGGCGTTGCCACCCGACCGGCCGGTTACGACCACGTTGCCGTCGGCATCCGTGGCCAGGGCCCGAGGCGTAGGGCCGTCGTCGGTGTTGCCGGGACCGTTGTAACGCCTGGTCCACAGCAGGTTTCCCGCGTCGGAATACTTGATCGTCAAGATGTCAGAGGGGGTGCCATCCCAAGGGTTTTGGCACGTCACAACGACGTTGCCACCGGCATCCACCGCCAGCGCCATGCCACCGCTGAAACCCGACTCTACCTGGCGGGTCCACAAAGGCACTCCCTCGGGCGAGTACTTGACCGTCGTGCAGAGCGTGGGCACAGCGGGGAGGCCTTCCGTAAGGCCCGTAACAAACACATTGCCGCTAGCGTCCACGGCCAAGGCCGAAGGCACGTCAGCACTATTCCCCGGCCCGTTGTAGTAGTTGGTCCATAAGGGCACGCCCGCGCCCGAATACTTGAGTGTCACATAGTCGTGCTGGCTCCCTCCGTAAGCAGGGTCACCACCGTACGAGAAGCCGGTCACCAGCACGTCGCCGCTGGCATCCACCGCCATCGCGGGGATGGCTGGCTGGTTAGGAGAGGAGGTTTTCGGGTCGTAACGCTGGACCCAGGCTTCGATGGCCTGCGCCTGGGCCGGCGTCTGTGTTGCGATCAGGCAAACCATGGCCATGAACCATCCACTCGCCCCCAGATGCTGGGCGAGGCGGCCTAACCGGACTGTGTTACGGGCATTCATTGGAGATCATTGACACCATTACGTTGTCTCCTTCCGGACTGGATCAAGGCGAGTTAATGGCGAGCCTCGTGTGCACTTCATTCAATGTGGCGTCGTAGTAATAGCTCGGATCGGACGGCTGAATTGACGTGAGTTCGAACATCGCCGCGTAGTATTTCTTTCCGAACGTCTCGGTGAACGAACACTGGCCATTGCCATCGGTGATCGCGGACACGGAGATGACGGCATCCGGGGTATCGATAGCTTTTATGGGGGTCCATGTCGCGAACACCGTGGCGTCTGGTACCGGCTGATGAGCCGCGTTGTGAATTGTATACGTGACGGTGGCGGTCCATTGTCCGCCCCCGGAAGATTTTGCCACGGTGAGGCCGCCCGCATGGACAGCGTAGTTTCGGACCGCAATTGGGATCGGGGCGCTGACGCCCTGGCTAAGGTCCGCACCGGTGGCCACGGCAATGAGCTCGCCGGGGCCGTCTCCGACGCCGATCGTGTCCCATGACATTGTCCATTGTCCCTCGGTCAGCGCCGCCGAACCGATTGAGATCCCGCCGAAATAGAACTCGACGACTTCGACCGGCCCAAGATCCGCCGCGGAAGCAGTGAGCATCGTCACGCCGGAGACCGGGACCGGCTCCAGGTTGTATGGATCGTAGAACGGCTGGGTGATGCGCACCGATGGTACCAAGCTGGCTGTGTTGTTGACGCCCACGAGAACGGCTTCGCCCGCCAGTTGTGCGTTGCCATCTGTCGCCACCGCCACTAGCGTATGCGGCCCGTCAGCCGCGCCGGCAGTGCTCCAGCTAATAGCCCAACCGTCCGAATCGTTGAAGTCCGCGCCTATGAACTCGCCGTCGAGATAGCATTGAACAGCCGTCGCCGCGGCAGTGGTGGACACTCGAATGGGAATCGGGCCAGAAACCTTCGTGCTGTCCGTGGGAGCCTCGATGGTCAACGACGCCGGGTCGTTCCAGTAGAGCAATGTTGGGACGCTGAGCAGCGGTTCGCGGAAGGTGTCGAGCACTCTGGCATAGTAGAGGAGATCGCAGAAGTGGGCGTAGTGGCCGGCTTGCCAGCCCGAGTCGCGAATCGCTGTGCAAACCGTCTCGACGCCGGCGGCGTTCTTCTCCAATCCATGACGCGCGATGTGGAGCGCTGCCGCTCCCGCAACGTGGGGCGAAGCCATGCTGGTTCCAGACATGGTGGCATAACCGCCGCCCGACATCAGGTAGGTCGAGTAAATGGCCACGCCCGGCGCGCAGATATCCACCAACTCGCCGTAGTTGCTGAACCACGCGAGCGAATCATCGAAATCGTATTCCTCGGTGATTCCACCCAAGCCGCCGGGCAATCCATCGTTGTCATCCAGCGCCGACACCGTGAGGGCAGTGGGTTCGGAGGCCGGGGAGTAATTCGCGGCGTCCCAAGCCGAATTGCCGGCCGCCACCACGAAGACGACGCCCGCCTGCGTCCCGGTCTTGACAGCGTCATTGATGGTCTGGGAGAAACCGCCGCCCAGGCTCATGTTGGCGACCTCGAACGTGCTCGCCCGCTGCACGACCCAATCAATACCCGCGAGCACGGTCGCGGCGGTGCCGCTGCCGCTGGAGTCGAGCACCTTTACAGCCCACAGACGCGCGCCGGGCGCGACGCCCACGACGCCGAGGTCATTGTCGCGCGCGCCGATGATCCCGCCGACGTGCGTGCCGTGGCCGTTGTCGTCCTGCCAGATGGCGTCGGTCTTGAATGTCTTCTTGGACGCGTAGAAGCGGACGCCTGCCGGCTGCACGTTCAGGTCCGGATGCGTCGCGTCCAAGCCCGTGTCAATGACGGCCACGTCGGCGTCCACCGTGAGACCGCCACCCATCAAGCCCGGGACGGCATCGGCATCGCAGCGCCGGATGCCGGTGGGCATGGTCTGTTGAAAGGCCGTATAGACCTGATCCTGTTCAACATAGGCAACCTCGCTACGCCGGGCGAGCGCCTGCGCAGCCGCTGGCGAGCCAGCGAAGGCAAAGCCCTTGATGGCCCTGGTGTAAACGTGATCGAATTGCAGGGCGTGTTGAGCGGCCAGCGCCCTGGCCGTGCCGGGTGTGTCGCGTGTGTCCGCTTTGAGCACTGCGATGTAGCGTCCCGGGATCGTTTGCGCGGGCGCTGTCAAGCTGCCGGCCAGCAGTGCGATGGCCAGCCCGGCCAGCGTGGATCGTTTTATCCTGCTGAAGGTTGTTTTCATGGTGTGCCCCACGATAGGTTGTTCATGCCTTTCCAACAGACTCAGGCGATTTCCCGAGACGATTTGCACCAGAATGTTGGACTTTATGGGTACTCGAGCAGGTTCAGTTGCCATTGCTCGGGGTGGGGCTGGTGATCGCGGTTCCAGCGGCGCATGACGTCATCGCGATGCTCGACCCACTTGCGGTACTTGCCGTATTCGATGTGGCCGTCGCAGAAGAGGACGTTGGCGCCGCCGTTGTGCCGGCGGGTGGGGCCGAAGGACTCGAAGAGCCCGTCATTCCAGGTGAAGCCCCAGGTAGGCACCACCGTGAAGTTCCACCCGCGGACCGAATCGTTCCCGTCGCAGAAGGCGATCATGTCCGAAGGGGCCACAACCTGGGATTCCTTGATGTGATGTACCCGGAATGCCGGCCCCTCGACTCCGCCGTCGAGACCCTGCAGGGCGCCCAGGTTGCAGCCGAACCCGTTGTAGGCGTAGCTGATGGCCATGATCTGGCCGAAGGCGATGGTCGAGTTGGTCCAATTCAGAGCCTTCGGGAAGGACGGGCAGACATAGACCTTGCGTGTGCCGCTCATGCTCTGGCCGAAGGAGGCGGCCCAGGGATTGCTCACGCTCTGGCTGCCGAAGTGGGGGTAGGCGTGATAGTCGGTCAGATACAACGTTAGGGCCAGACCGATCTGGTGCAGGTTGCTGACACAGTTGATCGACTTGGCCTTTTCCTTGGCACGAGACAAGGCAGGCAACAGAAGGCCCGCCAGGATCGCGATGATCGCGATCACCACGAGAAGCTCGATGAGCGTGAAGGCGCAGGCCCCGGGGGGGCGGGGGATGAGCCTGCGCAAGTTGCGGAGAGTCGCCAGTTCGCTGCTACGAACGCGGGGTCCACGGAGAGCCTCCTTGATCATGCTGCCAGGGAGCGCCCGGCTCATATCACCTCTCTCCTTCCAGCCACGCGATCGGGCTGGCGTCGGTCATGAAATCAGGCGTCAAACATTGCGGTTCGCCTCCGCTCAACGCCCGATAGAACAACTGGTGGTAGGCCGCGCCCAAACCCCCATACTCCCAGAGCTCATACACCATCGCCTTCGAATCCGGCGACCAGACAATACGGTAAAAGCCCGGACCCGGCGGGCTGAGCCAGCCCTTCATCCCCGCCGGCGGGTCCATTCGACCCAGGTTGCGCAGGTCCGAGCCGTCTGGCTTGATGATGTGCAGCGACGCGTTGCGGCGATGGAACGCGATCCAGTTGCCATCGGGCGACCACGCCGGGGCTTCGCCCTCGGTCAACAGCGCCGATTGCCCCGTCGCCACATCCAGAATCTTCAGCATGTTGGTTCGGCTCTGCGTCAGGAACCCCGGCACGGTGTAGACGAGATGCCGGCCGTCGGGGGACCAGTCGTGCGTAGTCGCTTGGGTGACGATGGGTTCGGAAGACAACGGTTCCGCCAGCCCGGTAATATTTCCGGCCGCGTCAAAGGCGACCCGCGCCACGTAGATACCGGACCCGGCTGACGGCCCGGGGCGCGTGCCTGGTTTCACTGGCTTGGACGCGGTCCAGGAGATGAGCCCATCGTCCAAGCCGCGGTTTGCGTCCCGCGCCCAGTTGATGATCCGATTCCGTTCCTGCCCCCGCCGGAGAGCGCCAAGTGAAAACACATGGATCCCAGTCATCTGGCCGATGCCGGGCAGGTCAGTCAGTTGGATAGCCTGGTCCGGCCTGGCATCGTCACGGACCGCAAACAGTTCCCGGGGTGGACCGTTGGTGTTGGCCGAGGGCATGTCGCGGATTTCCAGGAACCAGCGATGCCCCCTGTGCAAGGCTCGGGACGGCGGAGCCGGGTATCCCAGCGGCGTCAAGGTGCGCTTGGCATCCTTCACCGTCATGGCATGAAGGCGGCCGTCCATCGTGAAGTAGAGGCGGCCGGCGAGGGATTCGACGCCGAGCGGCGCCGAGTCCGAGCGCGGCACAACGATGGTGTAACCGTCCCCGGGTTTCACGTCGCGGTGGACGAGAAGCTTGCCCGCGCGCGTGAGTTTGAGGCTATAACACTCGAAACCGTATTGAACGGGGAAGGGCTCCGACACGGTCTTGCCGTCTTTGACGTGCACGCCCCAGAGGTCCCAGGTTCGCAGCCGGTCGCTGGTGAAGAGGATGACCGGCTGGTTGGGGGACCAGATCGGCGTGCGGCAGTTGCCCGGGAGATTCAACGGACGAGTGGCGCCAGTCGCCACTGCCGTCACGTACAGCGCATGCGGCGGCGGCTTCCCCGGCTCGCCCTCTCCCGTGGGCCTGGAATAGACCACGTGCTGCCCGTCAGGCGAGAACCGGGCGTGCTCGACCGCGTTCGAGCTGAACGAGACCAGCAGGCGGACCTGACCCTCCGGCACCGAAACCGCCGCCAATCCAGGTTCGTTGCGGCGGGCGCACACCAGCCACTTGCCGTCGGGGGACCAGTCCTGGGGCTCGTAGTAGTTGAAATCCGAGGCCGACAGCACCGGCACGAGCAAGCGGAACTCGCCCGTCTCCGGCGCGACGATCCGGAGATCAGGCTTGTGAGTGGGCGGGGCCATCCACAAATAGGCGAGCCACCGCGCGTCCGGCGACCACGCGTAACCTTCGAAGGGCATCTCGAAGACAGCCGGCTGGTTGGTCAGGCTGAGGCGCTTCATGGCTTGGGCATAGAGATCCTGCGTGAACTCGAAAATGCCAAGGGCGTCCCGCCCACTTCCCACGAACTTCCGCAGCTTGCCCGACTCGAGCCGCCGCACGGTCACGCCGCCCTCGCCTTGGGTCCAATCCGTGTAAGCAAGATAACGCTCGTCCGGAGACAGGGCGACCGCCTTTTCGACAAGGGTCAGGCCATTGAAGACGCCACGGGCGCGGGAGTCGGTGCTGCGGGATGCCGCCGGCGGCTGGCTCAGCGCGGTATCGAGCTGCGCCCGGGTGGAGGCCGCCACACCCTCAGCCTCGCGCGTTCGGACGAATTGCCAGTAGCTGAGCGCAGCCGCGATACCGATCACCGCGGCAACGCTGCCGGCGATGATGAGCTCGGTTCGGCGACGTCGGGCGAACTTCCCCAGTCGATAGCGCATCGTGGGGGGCCCGGCCAGAACCGGTTCGTGGCGCAGATGATGTCGGAGGTCGTCGGCCAGGGCGTGCGCCGTCTCGTAGCGACGCCCGCGGTCCTTCTCCAGCGCCTTCATCACAATCCAGTCCAGATCGCCTTGCACCTCCTTCCATTTCTGACTCCTGTCCGCTGACTTCTGACCTCCGCCCTCTGTCCTCCGTCCTCTGTCTTCTGTCCTCTGACGTTTGGTCAACTCCGTCAGGCGGACGGAGGGCTTGGCCGGCTCGGTCTCCCGGATCATTTGCCGGATCTCATCCAGGGCGGCCTTGCGCAGCGTCTCCGGGTCGAAGGGCGTCACGCCCGTCAGCAGCTCGTAAAGCAGCACGCCCAGCGAGTAGATGTCGCTGCGGCCGTCTACGTCCACGCCGCTCAAGGCCGCCTGTTCGGGGCTCATGTAGGCGGGGGTGCCGACCATCTGCTGGAAGGCGGTGAAGAGGGTCTTCTCCGTGAGCTTCTGGCCCAGGGCTTTGGCGACGCCGAAGTCGATCACCTTGGGCACGGGTTCGCCGTCAATGAGAGTGACCAGGATGTTGGACGGCTTGAGGTCGCGGTGGATGATCCCTTTCTGGTGGGCGTGCTGGACGGCGGCACAGACCTTCATGAACAGCTCGAGGCGGGCGGCGGTGGCGAGTCTCTGTTGGTTGCAGTAGTCCGTGATCGGGATTCCGCGAACCAGCTCCATCACGAAATAGGGCCGGCCGGTCTCGGTGGCCCCAGCATCCAGAACGCGGGCGATGTTCGGGTGGTCCATCAGCGCCAGGGCTTGCCGCTCCGCCTCGAACCGGGCGATGACCTCGCGGGTGTCCATGCCCGCCTTGATGATCTTGAGAGCCACCTTGCGACGCAGCGGTTCGGTCTGCTCGGCCATGTAAACCCGGCCGAATGCGCCTTCGCCGATCTCTTCCAGCAGCCGATAGCGGCCGATCATCCGGCCGGGACCCTCGAGCAAGTGGTCTTTCTGGTGGCCGTCAGCCTCCAGGAAATGGCTGGCCTGATCGTGAGCTCGCAGCAACGCTTCGACCCGTTGGCGCAGCTCGGGCTTGTCCTGGCAGGCTTGGTCCAGGTAGCGCGCCCGTTCCTCCGGCGTGGTCAGGGCCAGGGTGGCGGTGAACACGGCGCGCGTCTCATGCTTCCTATCGCTCATCATCTATCCAGGCGAGAGCGGATGGCGGTTTGCACCGGCATCTTTGCGGAGCGCCTCGAAGAGCCAGGCCCGGGCATAGGCCCAGAGGCCGTCGGCCTCCCGCCGGGTCAATCCCATGATCTGGGCGGCCTCCTGATGGCCCAGCCCCGCGAAGCATCGCAGGTCCACCAGCCGGGCTGCGTCCGGGTCCTCCGCGGCGAGCTTTTCGAGAGCCTCGTCCAGGGCGAGCAGCTCCTCCGAACGCACCGGCACTGGCGCCACGACGTCGTCCAGGCTGACTCGATCGAGGCCGCCGCCGTGTTTGGGGGATTTCTTTCGCCGGGCGTTGTCGATGAGGATGCGGCGCATGGCGGTCGCGGCGGCACAGAAGAAGTGCTTCGAGTCGTGCCACTTTCGATCTTCCTCGCGCACGAGCCGGAGCCAGGCCTCATGCACCAGGGCGGTGGCCTGGAGGGTCTGGCCGGGACGTTCTTGGGCGAGCTTGTGCGCCGCCAGTTGGCGCAGCTCCTCGTAGACAAGGGGCAAAAGCTCCTCCGCAGCGCGCGCATGGCCATCTTGGATGGCCGCCAGGATTCGCGTCACGTCGCTCATCGGCCATCGGAATGCTCCACAGCTTACCTGCGATCCGGTCCGAGGGACAGCAGATTGTGGATCGGCGCCTGCATGGGCAGGCGCAGTCCAAGACCTGGCCGCAACACGGCTCACCGGGGACGGTTCACCCTATCGATCATCGACCGTGGCGAGCCGCGCCGGGGCGCAGCGGCGTGATCTGACCTCAAGGGCTAACCGCACGGTAGAACCGCCTCTCCGCACCTGTGGCGCCCACGTCCATTAGGCCGATAGGTTCACTGTAAGTGAAGCTCTGCCAGTCGACCCAGCCGCCCTCCGCCAGCGACGGAGAGCGCTGGATCCGGTACGGTTGGCCGACGGTGCCGTCCCGAAAGATGAAGCTGAAGCCGGTCGTCAGCGAATAGGCGAAGTCGGTCAGCCGCCCGCCGCTGGGTGGGACAACCAACGTCAACTGGGCCACGGTGCTGATGGCGGTGCCGTAGGCGTTAGTCACCACCACGCTGTAGCCGCCTGCGTCCTCGAGTTGGACGTCGGCGATCTGGAGGTTCGTGGTCGTGACGCCGGAAATGTTGCCGCCGTCCATCAAGTCCGCACCGTCCTTGCGCCAATGGTAGCTCAGCGGCAGACCGCCCACGACCTCGACAGTGAAGCTTGCGGTTTTGCCGGCGGCATTTGTGCAGCTCAGGGGTTGGCGGGTGATGATGGGCGGGATGACATACTTGATGGTGAGGAAGTCATCATTGCTGCCGTTGTCCGAATCGCCCGTCACATAGGCGTTGCCGCACGCGTCCACCGCGACCGTGCGGGACACGTCATGGATATTGGCTGGCCCGTCGTAGCGGTTGGTCCACAGCGGCATCCCGGCGCTCGAATACGCAATTGTCAGATAGCCACAACTACTGGTGCTAAATGAAAAGCCCGTCACGTATGCGTTACCGACTGCGTCCACCGCCACAGCGACGGCGTAATCATCCCTTTGAGCCGCGTCGTAGCGGTTGGTCCACAAAGGCACTCCCGAGCTTGAATACACGATCGTCGCCCAGTCCCGAGTGATGTTCAAGCCCCCCGACGTCCCCGCCACGATCACGTTCTCAGCCGCATCCACCGCCACGGCGGTCGGCAAGCCGCCGGGTACGCCGTGGTAGCGGTTGGTCCACACCGGCACGCCCGCGCTGGAATACTTTATCGTCACGCAATAATCGGTGGCGGCCCCTATTTGGCCAGAAAAGCCGGTAACGTAGACTGCGCCGCTGCCGCCCACCGCCACGGTGCGGGCCTCGTCAATATCGTTTGCCGGTCCATTATAACGGTTGGTCCACAAGGGCACCCCCGCGTTCGAATAGGCAATGGTGGCGTAGTCAAGGTGGCTGCCCCCGTATTCAGGATCGCCACCATCCGAGACTCCGGTCACGTACACGTTGCCACTGGCGTTCACCGCCACAGCCGCAGCGTAGTCCCAGCCGTTTCCCGGCCCATCGTAACGGTTGGTCCACAAGGGCACGCCGGCATTCGAATAGGCAATGGTCGCGTAGTCCTGATAGAACCCGCTGCCCGTCGAGCCGCCCGTCACAATGACATTGCCGCTGGCGTCCACTGCCATAGCGAAGGAGGCATCATAGGAGTTAGCCGGTCCGTTGTAGTAGTTGGTCCACAACGGCACTCCGGCGCCCGAATACTTTATGGTCACGTAGTCAAGTTCGCTGCCGCCAGAACCAGGGACGCCACCATACGAACTGCCTGTCGCGAACACGTTCCCGCTGGTATCCATAGCCACCGCAGTGCGGCCTTGACTGAGGTCGTCGGGCCCGCTGTGGTAGTTGGTCCACAAAGGCACCCCGGCGCTTGAGTACTGAATCGTTACGTGGTCCCAGTAGACGCCATTTGCCGAATAGCCCGTCACGCACACGTTGCCGCTGGAATCCACCGCCATGGCTTGCGCGTGGTCATCGCCGTTCCCAGGCCCGTTGTAGCGCTGCACCCAGGCTTCGATGGCTCCCTGTGCGTGAGTGGTGGCTGGGAGTATGGCGACTGTGGCCGCGAAAAACGCGGCGCCCACCTTGCGCAGAGAATGTGCAATGCCGTGAGCGCCGTGGGGCAGGTTGGTGATGCGAGTGCGGAGGCGGGTTTGATTTTCGGCGTTCATGGGAAGTGATCGTGATGGACATTCGCTATTTCGGCGGACGAGCGGGTTCGCGCCCCGAGCGCCAGCTCGAATCGCAAGCGCGCGCGAAAGGATCAGGTGACCAGACTGGATTTGATGAGTGTTCAGGGATCGATTTCGAGAAGGTTCATCGACCAGATGTTCGAGTGCGGTTCGTGGTCCCGGTTCCAACGCATCATAACCTCCGGTTTGTGCGCCACCCACTTCGCGTTCTTGCCATATTCGACGTGGCCGTCGCAGAACACCATGTTGGCCCCACGATTGTGCCGTTTGCTCGGTCCCATGCATTCGAAGCCCTGGCCCCAATCCGTGGCCCAGGTCGGGATGAAGATCGAGTTGACAGCCGATTTGTTCTCCGGAGCGTCGCCAAAGGCGATCATGTCCGCTGCCGCCACGATCTCGGTCTCTCGGACAGGCGGGCCGGGCCAGCCGTCGTCCAAGCCGTAGAGTTCTTCGAGGCTGCAGCCCCAGGCATTGTAAGCGTAACTCAACGCCCTGGTGGCCGCGGTCCGCGCGCGTTTGAAGGCCGGGCAGCAGTAGAGACCCGGCACGTGGCCAGTGTAGCTGCCGAACTGGTTGGTCCACGGATCGCCATAGCTTTGGGCCTTGTGTTGGGGATACACCTGACTGTCGATAACGTACAGGGTTAGGGCGAGGCCTATCTGCTTGAGATTGCCCATGCAGGCAGCGGCCTGCGCCTTGGCCTTGGCCTTGCCGAGCGCTGGCAACAGCACGCCCGCCAGGATCGCGATGATCGCGATGACGACCAGCAGTTCAACCAGAGTGAAAGCACGCGGTGTTTCGCGGCGCAGCTTTGGGCCGCCGCATGGTCCGACGGCTGGCCCACGTGGTCCGGCGCTGCCTTTCAGTTCGTGGGAACGCTCATCAGTCTTGCCGCCGTGCCTGGTCAGGCGCATCTCACTGCCCTCCCTCCAACCACACGATGGGGCTGGCGTCGGTCATCAGATCCGGCGTCAGGCACTGCGGTTCACCTCCGCGCAACGGTCGATAGAACAGATGATGGTACGTCGGATTCGGACCTCCGTACTCCCAAAACGCGTACACGAGCGCCTTCGAATCCGGCGCCCAAACCACCCGGCGAAAACCCGGACGCGGCACCCCGAGAAACTCCATACCCCGCGGCGGGTCATTTCGGCCGAGCGTGCGTAGACCGGACCCGTCTGGCCGGATGACGTGGAGCGAGGCGTTGCCCCGATGGAAGGCAATCCAGTTTCCGTCGGGCGACCACGCCGGCGCCTCGCCCTCAGTCAACAGGGACGACAGCCCCGTCGCCACATGCAGAATCTTCAGCGCGTTGGTGCGGCTCTGCGTCAGAAACCCCGGCACTGTGTAGACGAGATGGCGGCCGTCGGGGGACCAGTCGTGCGTCGTCGCTTGAGTGACGATGGGTTCGGAAGACAACGGTTCCGCCAGCCCGGTAATGTTTCCGGCCGCGTCAAAGGCGACCCGCGCCACGTATATCCCCGGATGAGACGGCGGCCCGGACGGCGGCCCGGCTTGTGCGCCTGGCTCCATCGGTTTATGCGCTGCCCACGAGATGAGCCCATCATCTAGCCCGCGGGCCGCGTCACGCGCCCAGTTGATGATCCGATCCTGTTCCTGCCCCCGGCGGAAGGAGCCAAAGGAGAACACATGGATTCGAGTCATCTGGCCGATGCCGGGCAGGTCGGTGAGTTGGACGGTCTGGTCCGGCCTGGCATCGTCACGGACCGCAAACAGTTCCCGGGGCGGCCCGTTGGTATTGGCCGAGGGCATGTCGCGGATTTCCAGGAACCAGCGATGCCCTCCGTGCAGGGCTCGCGACGGCGGAGCTGGATACCCAAGCGGCGTCAACGCGGTTTTGCCGTCCTCCACGGTCATGGCATGAAGCCGGCCGTTCATCGAGAAGTAGATGCGGCCCGGAAGTGAAGGCGCCTCAGGGCTCTTCGATGCCTGGCCTGGCGCGACCACGGTGTAGCCGTCTCCGGGCTTCACATTGCGGTGGACCAGCAGCTTGCCCGAGCGCGTCAGCCTGAGCTCGTAACACTCGAAACCGTATTGCACCGGGAAAGGATCCGACACGGCCTTGCCTCCGACTACGCTCACGCCCCAGAGGTCCCAGCTTCCCAGCCGGTCGCTGGTGAAGAGCACCGCCGGCTGAGTCGGAGACCAGATCGGCGTGCGGCAGTTGCCGGGAACATGCAGCGGACGGCTGGCGCCCGTCGCCACCTCCGCCAAGGACAACGTATGCGGTCTCTTCCCCGGTTCGCCTTCACCTGTGGGCTGGGTGTACACCACATACTTGCCGTCGGGAGAAAACCGGGCGTGAGGAAGAGGCCAGGCAAGACTCGGAGGAGTGTAGGAATCGAGGGAGGCCAGGTGGCGAATCTGGCCTTGCGGGACGGAGACCAAAAACAACGCCCTGTGGTGCTGACGGCAGCAGACCAACCATTGGCCGTCGGGTGACCAGTCAAGCGGGGCATAGTAACTATTGGTCGCCGGCGGCAGAACCACATGGAACGCCGCCGCTTTCGGTGACAGAACTCTGAGGTCGGGACAAGGCGTTGGCATACCCATCCACAGGTAAGCAAGCCACTGGGAGTCCGGGGACCATACATAGCCTCCGCAAGGCATTTCGGCCAGGGCGGGCCGCTTTCCCAGAGTGACGAATGCCTTGGCCTCGGCAAAGAGCTCCTTGCTCAGACGGTCGATTCCCAAGGCGTCTTTTCCGCTGCCGGTGATCTTCCGGACCTCCCCCGACTCAAGGTCCCGCACCGCCACGCCCTGCTCCGCTCCAGTCGAATCGGTGTAAGCAAGATAACGCTCGTCCGGAGACAGGGCGACCGCCTTTTCGACAAGGGTCAGGCCATTGAAGACGCCACGGGCGCGGGAGTCGGTGCTGCGGGATGCCGCCGGCGGCTGGCTCAGCGCGGTATCGAGCTGCGCCCGGGTGGAGGCCGCCACACCCTCAGCCTCGCGCGTTCGGACGAATTGCCAGTAGCTGAGCGCAGCCGCGATACCGATCACCGCGGCAACGCTGCCGGCGATGATGAGCTCGGTTCGGCGACGTCGGGCGAACTTCCCCAGTCGATAGCGCATCGTGGGGGGCCCGGCCAGAACCGGTTCGTGGCGCAGATGATGTCGGAGGTCGTCGGCCAGGGCGTGCGCCGTCTCGTAGCGACGCCCGCGGTCCTTCTCCAGCGCCTTCATCACAATCCAGTCCAGATCGCCTTGCACCTCCTTCCATTTCTGACTCCTGTCCGCTGACTTCTGACCTCCGCCCTCTGTCCTCCGTCCTCTGTCTTCTGTCCTCTGACGTTTGGTCAACTCCGTCAGGCGGACGGAGGGCTTGGCCGGCTCGGTCTCCCGGATCATTTGCCGGATCTCATCCAGGGCGGCCTTGCGCAGCGTCTCCGGGTCGAAGGGCGTCACGCCCGTCAGCAGCTCGTAAAGCAGCACGCCCAGCGAGTAGATGTCGCTGCGGCCGTCTACGTCCACGCCGCTCAAGGCCGCCTGTTCGGGGCTCATGTAGGCGGGGGTGCCGACCATCTGCTGGAAGGCGGTGAAGAGGGTCTTCTCCGTGAGCTTCTGGCCCAGGGCTTTGGCGACGCCGAAGTCGATCACCTTGGGCACGGGTTCGCCGTCAATGAGAGTGACCAGGATGTTGGACGGCTTGAGGTCGCGGTGGATGATCCCTTTCTGGTGGGCGTGCTGGACGGCGGCACAGACCTTCATGAACAGCTCGAGGCGGGCGGCGGTGGCGAGTCTCTGTTGGTTGCAGTAGTCCGTGATCGGGATTCCGCGAACCAGCTCCATCACGAAATAGGGCCGGCCGGTCTCGGTGGCCCCAGCATCCAGAACGCGGGCGATGTTCGGGTGGTCCATCAGCGCCAGGGCTTGCCGCTCCGCCTCGAACCGGGCGATGACCTCGCGGGTGTCCATGCCCGCCTTGATGATCTTGAGAGCCACCTTGCGACGCAGCGGTTCGGTCTGCTCGGCCATGTAAACCCGGCCGAATGCGCCTTCGCCGATCTCTTCCAGCAGCCGATAGCGGCCGATCATCCGGCCGGGACCCTCGAGCAAGTGGTCTTTCTGGTGGCCGTCAGCCTCCAGGAAATGGCTGGCCTGATCGTGAGCTCGCAGCAACGCTTCGACCCGTTGGCGCAGCTCGGGCTTGTCCTGGCAGGCTTGGTCCAGGTAGCGCGCCCGTTCCTCCGGCGTGGTCAGGGCCAGGGTGGCGGTGAACACGGCGCGCGTCTCATGCTTCCTATCGCTCATCATCTATCCAGGCGAGAGCGGATGGCGGTTTGCACCGGCATCTTTGCGGAGCGCCTCGAAGAGCCAGGCCCGGGCATAGGCCCAGAGGCCGTCGGCCTCCCGCCGGGTCAATCCCATGATCTGGGCGGCCTCCTGATGGCCCAGCCCCGCGAAGCATCGCAGGTCCACCAGCCGGGCTGCGTCCGGGTCCTCCGCGGCGAGCTTTTCGAGAGCCTCGTCCAGGGCGAGCAGCTCCTCCGAACGCACCGGCACTGGCGCCACGACGTCGTCCAGGCTGACTCGATCGAGGCCGCCGCCGTGTTTGGGGGATTTCTTTCGCCGGGCGTTGTCGATGAGGATGCGGCGCATGGCGGTCGCGGCGGCACAGAAGAAGTGCTTCGAGTCGTGCCACTTTCGATCTTCCTCGCGCACGAGCCGGAGCCAGGCCTCATGCACCAGGGCGGTGGCCTGGAGGGTCTGGCCGGGACGTTCTTGGGCGAGCTTGTGCGCCGCCAGTTGGCGCAGCTCCTCGTAGACAAGGGGCAAAAGCTCCTCCGCAGCGCGCGCATGGCCATCTTGGATGGCCGCCAGGATTCGCGTCACGTCGCTCATCGGCCATCGGAGATCTGCAAAACCGGGAATTGTCTTTAGCTTACTGCGGACGCGGCCCAAGTGATAGGAAATATTTGGGCTGGTGGCACAACGCGCGACGGCGACAAGCGGACGTGTTTCATGCTCGGCGCGAGCGGGGATTCAAGCTCGGGTGACAGATCCGGACAAACAGTTCGTCTAATTGTTCCGCGTCTCTGCTTGATTTGGCGCGCCCGGCCGTGCTCGCATCGGGTCCGCCAACGTCGTGGCGCGAGGTCTTGTTGGCGCTGGAGGTGGGCAAGCCTGGCCCGTCGCACCGCGCGGACGCAGCCGGCCTGCCTGCTGGTTCCCGCTGGATCAGCGCCTCCCAAACCCGTGGCAGAGCCAGTCGAGCCGGTGATGAATCAGTTGATGCGACTGGTGCGATTGCGCGCCCCGGACGAGCTGGGGGCGAACCGGCCCGAACCCGCCTTCGAGGATGTGAATTCAGGACCAGGCGGCGATCCATCGGCTTCACCTGGAATGCACGAGCCGGTCCCTCGATGTGACCGCACGCCGTCTCGCGCCCGAGCCGCGTGGGTTTGCGCGAGCGCTGTTCAGCTCCTCGGACCCGTTCTTCATGGCGCCGATGCTGGAGGCAATGCATGTCGGAGCCCGCGAGGGTTTCCCGTTCGCGCAGACGGCGGTGGACCTGGCCACGCTGGGTTGTTGTATCCCGATTTGCAGACCGTGATCCTGACGGTGACGAAATGATCCCGATATCGCACATCACACGCAGAAAGGTGCAGAGCCTGCCCTTCTGCTGGAACTTTTGCCCGAAGTCCGTTCCCTCTATTTTCACCAAACCCTGGGTCATGAACGACTTGGGTCTGGAGGCAAGTGTTGCCGATACTCGCATCCATTTTCACGGCGCTGAACGAAAATCTGCCTTGCTTTTTTGCCCCAACTTCGGGTAAAAGGAACATCTGCCTGGACGATGAGAGGGTTCAGTGCAGCAATACCCCGCGACCAGGCAACGGCTTGGAATATGGGCACGAGCAGCCGTCATCAGGACTGGCGTATAGAGGCTGAAGGAGTTGGGGCTTTCGCTCTCATTGATTCTGCCCTCCTCTCGCAGTGCGTCCTTGGCCGGGACCTTCACTGGCGGGAACCACACCAGCCCCTTCGCTGGCTTTCTCGTATCCGTCCTGCCGGAAGAACGGAGAACAGACCCAATGAAAGGACCTCAAATGAAACAGAACACTATCACATTGTTTGGCCTTGCCGTAATGGCCTCTGTTTACTCTGGATCTGGGCAGATGCCACAGTTCGACCCCGTTGACGTCTATCTCATGGGAGGCCCGGACGGCGCTGCGGTAGCGGACTTCAACGGCGACGGCTGTCTCGACATCGCAACGGCCCTGGGCAGCGACGACATCGGTGTCGTGCTGGGGAATGGCGACGGAACGTTCCAGGATCCGCAGTACTTCACACCCCCGACACACGGATTGGGCAGCACCGCGGCGCCGGTCCCGGGCGATTTAAACGAAGACGGGCGGCCGGACTTGGTGGTCGTCCAGTACGGCTCCCGCGATGCGATCAGCGTGCTGGTGAATACGAGTACGGCCGGAACATTGAGCTTCTCCGACTCGCCCATGGTGCTTATGGGGTCGGAGACGACGTGTGCAGCCCTTGGGGATCTTGATGGGGACGGTCACCTGGATGTCATGACCGCCAACATCGGCAGTTCGGCACTCGGTTCTTTGTCGTATCGCGTCGGCAACGGTGATGGCACTTTCACCCCGCCATTTCTCCAGGACCCGTACTACGTCTTCGCCGGGGATCTGCCGACGTCCCTGGCGCTTGGGGACCTTAACGGTGATGGCAAGCTCGATGTCGCGGTCACGTACGCGGCCGCGACGGGGCTGTCGGCGAGCAAGGTGGGGGTATTAATTAATGCGGGACCCGGCACCTACCAGCCAGTCTCTTTCGAGCCGGTGAAGTTCTACGGCGTTGGGAGTACGACCATGAGCCTGGCGTTGGGAGATTACAACCGTGACGGCGAGCTGGACGTGGCGGTCGGCTTGGTGGAAAAGAACAGCGTGTTGATACTGCTTAACAACGGAACTGGCAAGTTCACCACGAAAGGCCGCGTGAACTACCCGGTTGGCCAGATGCCGATAGCGGTGACCGCAGCGGACTTCAACAGCGACAGCAAGCTGGATTTGGCTGCAGCCAATCTGGACAGCATGAGCTTATCCATCCTTTTAGGCAACGGAAACGGCACCTTCCGCGCTGGTCACACGCGACCGGCCACGATCGTAACGGACGGCTTACCGAATGGTGCGATGGCAGTCGGCGACTTCAACCAGGATGGCCTGCCCGATTTGGTGGTGCCGCTCGTGCTGGCCGACGCCGATTTCGGCCTGCTCACTATCCTGCTGAATGACTGACTGATCAGAGTTTGTCTATAGCTGGTTTGCTGTTAGTGCGGTTGTTGCCAGAGGGCTAATTGCGCTGTTCCCGGATGAAACAGCCGCAACATGCCCAGATCCAGGCAGATACACCGGCACCCCTACGAACAGACCCGATGCTGCCGGTGGACTCGTCAAGCGCCCTCGATCCGCCACGTCGTCCGCCGTTCGGGCAGGAGCTGGAAGGCGAGCGCCACCGGCGAGAACATCAGCCAAAACGCGCCCCACTGAAGCCTGTAGATCCAATCGACCATCGGGCTCCGAATCCGCCGCCCCGCCAGCCGCCCGGGATACCGGAGCTTGACAAAGTCGCGGACGGTCCTGCGAGTCGACCGGAGCTCAACGACCGATCCGAAGGGAGCCGCCGATTCTCCGTGCAGCTCGCTCTTGCTCTCGGCTCGTCCCCGCCACCAGGATAGCCCCATCGAAACCGCTCCCAGGGGGATGTTGTAGACCAACAGGTGGCTGCCCCACCCGGTCTTCCACACCGTCCATCCGGCCACCACGAGGCCAGCCGCAGCGATAGCCTGTCGCGCCGTCCACTTTGCCGGCCCTCTCTCGACCACCACGCTTGCGTTCGACTTCAGCAGCAGCAGCAGCCGTTGGATCATGTCCCACTCCGCCTTGTCGCACACAACCTTGTGGTCATCACAGTCGTCGTAGAAGCCCCAGAGTTGGGCCCGAACCCACTTGACTGTCTCGTCGTTCGTCCGGGCCTCGATCTCGGACAGTTGCTCATCGAACACGAACGCGCTGACCTCCTCCCGGAGGTACCGGTTGGCGGCCTCGATCAAGGCGTCACGATCAGCGCGATTGACGGGGGGCTTCATTGATCGCCGGGGCGGAGGTTGAGGCAAGAGCCTGTTGTGCTGATCGACACGGTCGTCATGGCTGGGGGCCTTGGGCGCGCTGGCTGTGTTGCTCCTCGCTCACAGACCGCGCGGGTATGCTCACTCGTCGCGCCTTGCCAGCCCGCCCAATCCCCTCCAGCAAAATCGGAATTAATTTTTGCACAGACCCTTAGGATGTGCGCTGGCGCTCGAGCTCGCGGAAAAGCCAGGCGCGGGTGTAGGCCCAGTAGCGCTTGGCCGTCGGCTCCGAAATCCCCAGAATCTCGGCGGCCTCCGCCAGCGTAAGGCCGACGAAATGCCGCAGCTTGACCAGCTCGGCCTTCTGGGGCTGATGCTCCGCCAAGCGCTCCAATGCCTCGTCCAGCGCCAGCAACTCGTCGTCGGGAGCGGGCGCTGCGATCTCGAGCGAATCGGCATCCACGCGCTGGGCTTGGCCGCCCCGGCGCACAGCCCGCCGCCGGCGGGCGCGGTCAATCAGGATCCGGCGCATGGCCTCGGCGGCCACGGCGAAAAAATGAGTGCGGTTGGCGTAAGTCTGGTTGTCCTGAGCGGCGAGCCGGAGCCAGGCCTCATGCACGAGCGCGGTTGCCTGCAGGGTCTGGCCCGGCGGCTCCTGGGCCATCTTGCAGGCGGCGAGACGGCGGAGCTCCTCGTACACTTGTGGCAGCAGCACCTCCGCCACCTGAGGCCCGGTCGGTTGGGCTGAGGGGCAGGGTGGCGAGATCGCGCCGCGGGTCTCCGGTCTCGCATCCGGCTTCATGGATCACAGTCAACTCCGGTTTTGCGGAGATTGCGAGCCGAAAAGACCGAGCGACTTTTCCGAAAGGCAGGCGGGGCGGTTCGCGTTGGAGATCGCCTGGATCGAGGCAGCAATGCTGCCGGCCAGGTGACCCTGAGCGCTTCGACAGGGTGTGCGCTGGGACTTCCATATCAGGGCAGGCGAGCGAGCAGCCTGCGCAGGCGTTGCCGGTTGTACCGCTGGACCAGAATGCATGGCAGGTTGGCCGCCAAAGCGTAGGCGGCGATGATCGAGTCGCCCCACCATGGATTCCAGAGAAAGAACACCGGCGCGCAGGCGATGGCTGCCCAATGGCAGAGCTCGCCCCGCCAGGTTTCACGAATGAAGCGCTGGAGATAGCCGCCTTGCTTCCCGGCCAGCGCGCCTTTTGCGAAGCCGCCGCCAAACCAGCGCGCCGCGTCAGGCAGGCGATTTTTCCATTCTTTGATGCGGAAGACGGCCTCGTAAAAGCGCCCGCCGCGCTCCCAGCCAAAAGTGTTTCCCGGGTTGAACCAATCCACTGGCATCTTCGTGAATGCCCAGGCTAGTCCCAGTTGAATCGCCAGCCAGCCGGCCACGTTCAGCGTGATGATCCAGGCGATGGATAGTTCAATCAGCACGAATTTCGCGCCCTTTCCAGGTGACCTGCTTGCCGGAGCGCATTGCCGAGCGGGCGAAGACGGCGAAGAAGAAGACCAACGGCACCGGATAAAGCAGCGCCGTCATCCGCCGAAACGAGCCAATCTGCGGGCTGAGCCAGCCTACCTGCGCCGCGCACAGCAGATAGAGCGGGCCCCACCAGAGCCAATCGCCCGTCGCCAGCCAGCCGATGGGCGCGAGCATCAGTCCGATCATCCACGCAACGATCAGGAGCAGCACGCCGCGCGGCGTCTGGCTGGCGCCGGAGGCGAAGCCTTTGGTCCAGCCCTCGATCAATTCGCGCAGGCTGTTCGGATACATCCGGAATGAGAATATGTTTCGCCCCGTGGCGCTGCGCGTGGGGATGCCGGCGGCACGGAATTGCCGGGCCAGGAAGAAGTTCTCCAGCGTCCGCCCTTTCACCGCCGCATGCCCGCCCGCGCGCTGGTAGCTCTCGCGGTCCACAAGCAGCATCGGGCCGAACAACCCATCCGGCATCGTGCCGAAAGCCATGTTGAAGTTAAAAAAGAGGGACAGTTCTTCGTAAGCACGGCGCACGACATGAAACGGGCCGAGCGACAACGCGCCCCCTTCATGGAGCTCCAGCAACCTGGCCAGTCCCAGCGGCTCCAACCAGGTGTCGGCATCAAGGAACAACAACCGGCTGCCCGTGGCGGCCTCTGCTCCTTGATGGCACGCCCATGTCTTGCCGCGCCAGCCTTCGGGCAGGGGCCGCGAATCCAGGACCACCGCGCCGGATCGCCGCGCGATTTCGGCGGTGCGGTCCGTGGAAGCGTCGTTGACCACGATGATCTCGCGCGGCTGCACCGATTGCGCCGCCAGCGAGCGCAGCAGCTTCGGGAGGTTGTGCTCCTCGTTGCGCGCGGGAATGACGATGCTGACGGCTGGCTCCCCCGGTGGCGGGACGGACCGGGCGCATCGGACGAGACGCCGGCCCAGCAGGAAACCCACGGCCCAAAGTGCCGCCGTAACGATGAGGGCGACAGTGGCCATGCGGCGGTTACGGCCTCTGCCATCCTGGTCCGCCCGATGGCGGACCGCCGGGCGGCCAGCGCAGCAACAGGATTTCGCCCGGCGGCAAACGCAAGGCTCCTCCCGATCGTTCGGCTGTTCTCATGCGTCGGTGGAATTCCTCCATGCTGGTCAATATTTCTTCTCCATGACGCGCTCCAGGCCCTCCTTGGCCAGATGGTCTGACGGATGCCAGGCGAGCGCTTTGCGGTAATATTCTGCCGCCTTGGTTTGGTCGCCGAGCCGCTCGCAGGTTCGGGCAATGAACGTCAGGCAGGCGCCGTAGCCCCAGCGCGGTTCAAGCGGGCCGGCGGGGACCTTGGCCTCGGCCTCGAAAAGCCGTTCCGCCTGAAGGAATGTCCCCAGGGCCGCGCGTTGTTCCGCGGCTTGCTTCGCCATGTGAAACTGGCATGTACCGAGCAGGTACTGCACGCGCGGGTTCTTCGCGCCCAACTCCAGCGCCTGCCTGCAATGCTTCTGCACGCGCGGCCCGAAGCGGATACCGCGGATCAGATTGCCGTCAATCTTCATCCCGTAGAGCGTGCCCAGCAGCGCGTGGCTCTCGGCGTCGCGGGCGTTCAGCTTCACCGCCTGTTCCAGCGCGGTGAGCGCCTCATCCCTGGCGGCGGCGGCGGCCAGCGTGTTGGAATGCGCCCCGGGCTGGTGCTGAAGCTGGAGCATGCGATGAAAATGCGCCGTGCCCAGCCAGTAGAAATTCGTGCTGGATGGGGGGGCGTTCGTGGTGGCCTGGCGGAACAATTCCGCCGCCGCGGCAAACTGCCGGGCGTCCCAAGCCTGATAGGCGGCATTGAATCGCTGGAGCCCTTCCAGGCTGAGATTCTGTGCAGGCTGATCCGCCCGCGCCAGGAGCGCGGCCAGCAGGATCCCGATTCCAGAACAGCGACGCATTGTTCGGCAAGTCTATATGGATCGAGGAAGCTCGGGCAATCCGATTTCAGCGGCCCCTCTGGGGGCCAGCAAAACGGAAACAATCGGGTCGCATCTAAATAATTTACATATGTCGATCGCAATGGCAGATATGCCCAACATGGGTGCTTCGCCTCACAGGAAAACCTTACCGAAGGGCGCAAGTTGTTGTTGATTCAGCCGGGACAACGGCTAGGATTCACAGTTGAGCACGCGCCAACCACGAACCGGTTACACCAAAGCATGATTCAAAGTGTGGAGCCGCAGACGGCGAAGGATCGAGGAGAAACAGCCAAGGGAACAAGGAGGAAGCGGAAGATGACGTGTTTGATGATATCCACCGTAGCGCATCAGAACGTTTGAATTATGAAAACCTGGACCCCACAGGGACGCCCGGTGCCGCCGGCTTTGGGCGTGATTTACAGCAACCGCGATTTCTTTCCCGACCACCTCGTGACCGAGGCCAGGGCTGACATAGCGAGGCTATTCGGCCGTCTAGGCATCAAAGCCATCGAGCTGGGTGAAAGCGATTCCAAGCTGGGCGGGGTCGAAACCCACGCCGAGGCCCGGAAATGCGCGGAATTGTTCCGCCAGCGCGCCGGCGAGCTGGACGGCGTGCTGGTGGTGCTGCCGAACTTTGGCGACGAGAAAGGCGTGGCGGACACGCTGAAGCTGGCCGGAATCAATGTGCCTGTGCTCATTCAGGGCTATCCCGACGATCCGAACCAGCTCTCGCCCGCGCGCCGGCGAGATTCGTTTTGCGGGAAAATCTCGGTGTGCAACAACCTTGTGCAGGCCGGCATCAAGTTTACCCTGACGCGCAAGCACGTCTGTCTGCCAAGCTCGCCAAGGTTCGCGCAGGACCTCGTTGAGTTCCTCGGTGTCTGCCGTGTGGTGAATGGCCTGCGCGGCGTTCGTCTCGGCGCCGTCGGCGCGCGTCCGGGGGCGTTCAACACAGTGCGCTACTCGGAGAAACTGCTCGAGCGCTACGGCATCAGCGTCACCACGGTGGACCTCTCGGAAATCATCGCCAAGGCGAGCTCCCTGTCCCCCGCCGACCCGCCGGTGGCGGCGAAGCTCACGGAAATCGAACACTACGCCCCCGCACCTGGCGTGCCGGAGGACAAGCTCGTGATGATGGCCAAAACGGGCGCCGTGCTGGAGGACTGGATGAATGCGCAGGCCATTCAGGCCACCGCCATTCAATGCTGGAACTCCGTGCAGCAAAACCTCGGCTGCAACGTCTGCACCCTCATGAGCATGATGAGCGAGAAGTTCATGCCCAGCGCTTGCGAAGTGGATGTGACCGGAGCTCTCACCATGTATGCCATGCAGCTTGCCAGCGGCACCCCTGCCGCGCTGGCGGACTGGAACAACAATTACGCGGACGACGACGACAAGTGCGTCCTCTTCCACTGTGGGAACTGGGCAAAGAGCTTCCTGCCCGACATCAAGATTGCCCATGCGCCGATTCTCGGCAGCACCCTGGGCGTGGAAAACACCTGCGGCGCGCTCGATGGTCGCACCCCCGCCGGCCCGCTGACCTATGCGCGCATCACCACCGCCGATGCCGAAGGCACAGTCCGATGCTACGTCGGCGAAGGCGAACTCACGAACGACGAGCTGGAAACCTTTGGCAACCGCGCCGTGGCCAGAGTGCCCAGGCTCCAGAAGCTCCTGCGCCACGTCTGCGAAAAGGGCTTTGAGCATCACGTGGCCATGACCCGGTCGCATACCGCCTCGGTGCTGGCGGAGGCCTTCGGCAATTACCTGGGTTGGGACACCTATTGGCATTCATCACCTTGAATTGTGCCAGCCAGCCATGACCGACCTTGAGCTGCAGATCAAGGGCATCCGCCTGCGCCGGCGCCTCCTGGAGACGATTCACGAGGCGGGTGCAGGCCACACGGGAGGCGGCTTGTCCTGCCTGGACATCCTCAACGTGCTTTACCAGCGCGTGCTCAACGTGTCGCCGGAGACCATTGCCAGCCCGGCGCGCGATCGCTACCTGCAAAGCAAGGGCCACTCGGTGGAGGCGCTTTACGTCGTGCTGGCCGACCGGGGGTTTTTCCCGGAGTCGGACCTCGCCACCCTTGGCCGCTACCGGTCGCCCTATGTTGGCCATCCCACGCGGCACATTGCGGGCATCGAGATGAACACCGGCGCGCTCGGCCATGGTTTGCCCATCAGCATCGGCATGGCGCTGGCGGGCGCCATGGACGGCACCGGGTACCGGGTGTTCATCCTGCTGGGCGACGGAGAGCTTGCGGAAGGATCCAACTGGGAAGCCGCGATGGCCGCCGCCCATCACCAGCTGGACAATCTCACCGCCATCATTGACCACAATGCGCTGCAGATCACCGGCCCCACCCGCGAGGTGATGAACAACGCGCCGCTCGACGAGAAATGGCGCGCCTTCGGCTGGGCGGTGCGGACCGTGGACGGCCATGATTATGCCGCTCTGACAGCGGTCCTGACTGAGCCCGCGGAACCCCGCAAGCCCCGGTGCGTCATTGCCAACACCGTGAAAGGCAAAGGGGTGTCCTTCATGGAGAACGCGGCCCGGTGGCATCACGGTGTGCCCAGCGCGGCGGAATTGCATCAGGCGCTGGCCGAGCTCGAGGCGGCGGAAGCCAGACTCAAGGAGATCCCGTGAGCGCATCCGCCCCTTCCGTGTTCAGCCCGGCGGCCAAAGCCATGGCGGAAAAGCTCGGCCTGCAAATGGGCCGCGCCAACCTCGACGTATTCGCCGCCACGCTGGAGGAGCTGGCGCGAGGAAACCCTCAGGTGGTGGCGGTCACCAGCGATTCGCGCGGGTCGGGCAAGCTGGCGCCATTTAGCAAAGCCTTGCCCAGGCAGATCGTCGAAGTCGGCATTGCCGAGCAGAATCTCGTTGGCATCACGGCCGGTCTGGCCGCTTGCGGCAAGAAGCCTTTCGCCGTTTCGCCGAGCTGCTTCCTGACCGCCCGCGCTCTCGAGCAGATCAAGAACGATGTCTGCTACTCGGATGTGCCCGCCGTGCTGGTCGGCATCAGTGCCGGCGTGAGCTACGGCGCGCTGGGCGCCACCCATCACTCCCTGCACGACCTGGCCGCCCTGCGCGCGATCAACAATCTCACGATCGTCGCCCCGGCCGATAATTTCGAGTCGCGCGAGGCCGTCCGCTTTGCCGCGGCTGCCACCCGGCCGGTTTTTCTCCGGTTCGGCAAGGCTCCCATGTATGACCTGCACGCACCGGGGAGCCGCTTCGAGGCGGGCCAAGCCATCACGCTGCGCGAGGGGCGCGAGGTGGCGTTCATCGCCACAGGGGAGACGGTGATCCACGCGCTGCTGGCGGCGGCGCGGCTGGCGGAGCGCGGGCGGGCCGCCCGCGTGCTGTCCCTGCACACCATCAAGCCGCTCGACACCGAGGCCGTTCTCAAAGTGGGCCGCGAATGCCGGGCCGTCATCACGGTGGAGGAGCACATGGTCCATGGCGGGCTGGGAGAGGCCTGCGCGGCAGCCCTCATGGAGGCCGGCGTGAGCAGACCGTTCCGCATCGTGGGCATCCCCGACGAGGAGACGGTGACCGGTTCCCAGGCGGACATCTTCCGCCACTACGGCATCAGCATGGAAGGCCTGAGCGAATTGGCGGTGTCGATCTTGACCGTCTCATGAGCGCCATGCTCGTTTCCATTGACCAGAGCACCTCCGCGACCAAGGCGGTGCTCTTGGATGACCGGTGCGCGGTCCTGGACAAGGCGTCCCGGGGCCACCGCCAAATCTATCCGCAGCCCGGCTGGGTTGAACACGATGCCGAGGAGATCTGGCAGAACACGCTCGCGGCGCTTGGCGACCTCGCCGCGCGGCAGGACCTCTCGCAGCTCGCCGGACTGAGCGTGACAAATCAGCGCGAGACCATTGTGGTATTCGAGCGCGGCACGGGCCGGCCCTTGCGCCGCGCCATGGTCTGGCAATGCCGCCGCGGCGAGCCGTTCTGCCGCGAGTTGCGCGAGGCGGGACACGAGGATGTCATCCGCTGCCGCACCGGGCTTCGGCTCGACACCTACTTCTCCGCCTCCAAGCTCAAGTGGCTGGCACGCCAGGAGCTGGACCTCGCGCGGAAGCTGCGCGAGGGCGACGCGCTGATCGGGACGATGGACGCCTATCTGGTTTATCGCCTCACCGGCGGCGCGGTGTTCGCCACCGACGCCACCAACGCCAGCCGCACGCTGCTCTACGACATCCGGCAGCTTCGGTGGGACGAGGAGCTGTGCGCGCTGTTCGACGTGCCGATTCGAGCATTGCCCGAAGTGCGCGACAGCACTGCGCGGTTCGGCGAGACCGACGCGGGCGGGATTCTGGCGCGCGGCGTGCCGTTGTGCGGCGTCATGGGCGATTCGCAGGCCTCCCTGTTTGCGCAGCGCTGCTTTCAGCCCGGCATGGTCAAGGCAACCTTTGGCACCGGCACATCGGTGCTGCTGAACATCGGCGGCGCATTCCGGCGGCCGCCGGAGGGCCTGGTGTGCGCCTTGGCCTGGGTGGTCCAGGGCAGGCCAACGTACGCTTACGAAGGAATCATCAACTACTCCGCCGCCACCGTGGCGTGGCTCAAGGACCAACTGGGCCTTATCCGCGACGCCAACGAAACCGAGGCATTGGCCGCGGCGGTCGAGGACAACGGCGGCGTGTACCTCGTCCCCGCCTTTGCCGGCTTGAGCGCGCCCTACTGGAAGCCCGAGGCGCGCGCTGCCATCGTCGGCCTGACGGCCCACACCCGGCGCGAGCATGTCGTGCGCGCCGCGCTGGAGAGCATCGGCTTCCAGCTTCGGGATGTGCTGGATCTGATGAAATCCGGCGCGGGCGTTGCGGTGCAATCGCTGCATGGCGACGGCGGCTCGACAGCCAACCGTTTCCTGATGCAGTTCGTTGCCGACCTCTGCGGCGTCGAACTGAGCGTGGCCGGCGTGCCGGAATCGTCCGCGCTGGGCGCGGCGTCGGCGGGAATGCTCGGCCTGGGCCTGCAACCCTCGCTCGAGGCGCTGGCGGCGCTGCCGCGCGAGTGGACGGTCTATCGGCCGCAGATGCCGCCGCAGCGCGCGCGCGCGTTGCTTCAGGATTGGCATTCGGCGGTACAACGAGTTCTCTGATGCCCACCCACCCGTGAGATCGCATGGAACAGTAATGAAAAAGCTGACACGAACACCCGCAGTCGCCACGCTGGCCGCAGTTGCGCTCCTGTTCAACGCGTGCAAGCCGGCCTCCACCGATTCCACCTCCGGCGATCGGTCTGATGCCGCTGGCGCGAAGCGCGCCGCCGTCGTGATCTCCACGCTGAACAATCCCTGGTTTGTCGTGCTCGCCGAAACCGCACGCGACCGGGCGAGGGAGCTCGGCTACACCGCCACGGTCTTCGATTCGCAGAACGATCCGGCGAAGGAGGCGGCGCACTTCGAGAACATCATCGCCTCCGGTTGCGCTGCCATTCTCTTCAATCCCACCGATGCCGACGGCTCGATCGCCAACGTGCGCAAGGCCAAGGCCGCCGGCATACCGGTCTTCTGCATGGACCGGGAGATCAACGCCACCGACGCCGCGACGTCGCAAGTTCTTTCCGACAACTACTCCGGCTGCGTCGCGCTGGGGCAGTATTTCGTGAAGCAGGTCGGCGCGACCGGCGAATACATCGAGCTGCTGGGCCTGGTGGGCGACAACAACACCTGGAATCGATCGAAAGGTTTCCACAGCGTCGTGGACCGCTATCCGGGACTCCGGATGGTGGCCCAGCAAAGCGCCGACTTCGACCGCGCCCGGGCGCTGGAAGTGATGGAGTCGCTGCTGCAAGCGCACGGCGACATCGACGCCGTATTCTGCGGCAACGACGCCATGGCCATGGGGGCCTACCAGGCCCTGCTGGCGGCCGGCAAGGCGGACCGGGTGAAGGTGTTCGGCTTCGACGGCGCGGACGATGTGGTGCGGCTTATCGCCGAGGGCAAGATCCTCGCCACCGGCATGCAGTTCCCCAAGGTGATGGCCCGCACCGCCGCCGAGTCCGCTGACAGATATGTCAAGGGCGAGCGCAATTTTCCGCAGAAGATACCTGTCGCGGTCGAGTTGGTGACGCGAGACAACGTGGCCAACTACGGCGACTATGGGCGGCGCGATGACGCCATCCAACCGGCACGATGAGGCGGCGATGGCATTCCCGGTGGCTCGGCTGGATGGCGGCCGCGGCGGCCGCGGCCGCGGTGTTTTGGCTGCTGCCGCCTTTTCGGATCGCGTCCTTGACCGGCGCGCGCCAGCAGGCGGCTGGGGCGGCCTTCGACGCCGCCGCCTTCGCGGACAAGTTCTGGCGCGATCAACTGCTGAGACCGGACACGCCCGCGCTCGAAGCCGGCCGGCTGATTGAGTTGCTGCGCGAGAACCCCACCGCCGCCGCCGAGCTGGGCCGCCGCCTCGGGTTCAGCCGCACCACGAGCTTCTTCATCCGCGGCGCGGGCCGGATTGCGGCGGTGGCTCCGGACGCGGTCTCCCTGGTCCTGGAGGGCGACCGCGAGGAGGTCAGCGTGGTCATTGAGACCGGCCCCGTTTTTGGCAACGCCATCCGTGACGGATCGGGCCTGCTGGACGTGAGTTCCTTTCCCAATTCACAGGACTTCAACGCCGTCTCCGGAGCGCTGAACCGGCTCGTCGAGGCGGAGGTCCTGCCCGCGCTGCGCGCCCGAGCGACCGCGGGTTTGCGGATAGGCTTCACGGGCGGCGTGGACGTGGATGATCCTGCCCGGGCGCTGCCGTTGCGCGTCGTGCCGGTCCGCCTTGAATTCCCGTGAGCGACTCGAACGACATCGTGCTCGAGGCCCGAAATATCACGAAAGCCTTTCCGGGCGTGAAGGCGTTGGATGACGTGCATCTGACGCTGCGGCGCGGACGCCTGACGGCGCTGCTGGGCGAGAACGGCGCAGGCAAATCCACGCTGATGAGCATTCTGGCCGGGGCGCAGTCGCCGGACTCCGGCACGTTGCGGGTCGGGGGGCGGGAAGTCCGCTTTGCCAATCCCCGCGAGGCGCGCGACGCGGGCATCGCCATGATTCATCAGGAGCTCAGTCTGGTCCCGATTCTGACCGTGGCGGAGAACATATATTTGGGAAGCGAACCCCTGACCCGCCTCGGTTTGCTCGACAGCGAGGCGATGAACCGGCAGGCGGTCCGGCTGTTGAAGCAGCTTGACCTGGATGTCCCGCCCGACGCGCCGGTCGAGACCTTGCGCGTAGGCGAGCAGCAAGTGGTCGAGATTGCGCGGGCCCTTTCAGGCCAGGCGCGGGTCATCATCATGGATGAGCCAACGTCCGCGCTGAGCGAGCATGAGATCGAAGTGCTGCAGGAGCTGATCCTCGATTTGAAGCGGCGCGGTGTGGCGCTCGCGTACGCCACCCACAAACTTGAGGAGCTCGACCGCATTGCGGACGATGCCACCGTGATGCGCGACGGGCGGGTGGCCGGAGAGGCGCCCTTCCAGGACCTGACTCGCGAGCAGATTGTGCGCTGGATGGTCGGGCGGGATTTGGGCGGGTTGTATGCGCGGACGCCGACGCCGCTGGGGGACGTGGCGTTGCGGGCGACCGGCGTATCCCTGCGCCATCCGGAGCGGTCCGGCGACTGGCTGCTGCGCGACATCTCCTTCACCGTCCGGCACGGCGAAGTGTTGGGCATCTTTGGTCTGATGGGAGCCGGACGGACGGAGCTGCTGGAAGTCCTGTTTGGATTGCATCCAGCGGCGGTCTCCGGAGAGATTCAAATGGGCGGACGCCCAGTTCACATCACGTCCCCAGCCGCGGCCATCGCGCACGGGCTGGCGCTGGCACCCGAGGACCGCAAGCGCGAGGGCCTGATGCTCGAAATGAGCGTCGCCGAGAACACCAGCCTGGCCAGCCTGCTCCAGGTGACACAGTTTGGCTGGGTCTGCGACCGCGCCGAGCGACAGCACGTCCAGCGTTTCCTGGAACGCTTTCGCGTGAAGACGCCCTCGCTGGAACGGCGCATCCGCGATCTCAGCGGCGGCAACCAGCAGAAGGTCATTCTTGTCAAGTGGCTTGCCACGCGGCCGGCCGTGCTCCTGTTGGACGAACCCACGCGCGGCATTGACGTGAACGCCAAGCGCGAGATTTACCAGCTGCTGGACGAGCTCACCGCCGAGGGGCTGGCCGTCGTCCTGGTGTCGTCCGAGCTGCCCGAGATTCTGGCCATGGCGGACCGCGTCGTGGTGCTGTGCGAAGGCCGGCAGACTGCGGAGTTGAGCCGTGCCGAGGCCTCCAGCGAACGGTTGATGCAGGCAGCGCTGCCCCCGGGAAAGGAGGCAGCATGAATCGGACGTGTCCCCGGGGCCGCCAATGGCTGGCGCGCTCTCAATCCCTCATTGCCCTCGCGCTGATGGTCCTGGTCATGAGCTTGCTGTCGGACAAATTCCTCACGCCGGAAAACGGCTGGAACATCCTGCGGCAGATCTCGGTGAACCTCTGCCTTTCGATTGGCATGACGCTGATCATTCTTTCAGGAGGGATTGACCTGTCCGTGGGCGCGATTCTCGCGCTGGCGGGCGCGGTGGCAGCCGGCCTGTTGAAACACGGCCTGGCGCTGCCGCGGTTCGATCTCCTGCTCCAGTTTACGCTGTTTGGCGCCATGCTTGCCGGCGTGCTGGTGGGGGTGGCCTGCGGCTGGTTCAACGGCTTTGTCATCACCCGCTTCAAACTGCCCCCCTTCGTGGTCACGTTGGGCATGTTCAGCATTGCCCGCGGCCTGACCATGTTGTGGACGGGCGGTTTCCCCATCACCGGGCTGGGGCCGGGATTCGGTTTCCTGGGCACCGGGATCTTGCTGGGGGTGCCCATGCCAGTATGGATCACGGCGGTGCTGGTGGCGGTGTTCGTCCTGGTCACGCGCAAGACTCCGCTGGGCCGGTACCTCTATGCTGTGGGTGGCAACGAACGCGCGGCATTGCTGACCGGCCTGAACGTCAAGCGCGTCAAGCTGCTGGCCTACACCCTCGGCGGCGGCCTGGCGGGGATTGCCGGGCTTATGGTCACGGCCCGCCTGGACTCCGCGCAGCCCAACGCCGGTCTGGGCTACGAACTCGACTCCATCGCCGCGGTCGTTATCGGCGGCACCTCGCTTTCCGGCGGACGCGGCTCGGTCCTCGGCACCGTGTTGGGCTGCCTGATCATCGGGGCGCTGAACAACAGTCTCTTCTTGTTGAATGTCTCGCCTTTCTGGCAGCAGGTGGTGAAGGGCTTCGTCATCCTTGCCGCCGTGGCCATTGACAAGATGCACTCGCGCAATCCGTGAACCCCTGAAATCCAGTATGCAGAAATCCATCCTTGCCTCCGCCTCCGGCACACAGGGCGAGTTGAAGCAAGCGATCACGCGCCCCGACCTTTGCATCGTCGCATATTCCTCCACCAACCAAACCAAACGATCCATGAATCCCTCCCATGTTCCGCTGCCGCGCCACGGGCGATGCATACCTTCGCAGCTTCTGCCCCGGTTCGTCGCCGTCGCATTGCTCCTGTTGGCCGGCCTCACGCTGGCGGCCCGTGCCGCCGAACGCTGGGGCGTCTTTGAACTCGCCCTGCCGGGGCCTGCCGCCGGCAATCCCTATCTCGATGCAAGTTGGTCCGCCACGTTCACCCAGGGCGACCGGCGCATTACCGTGCCCGGCTTCTGGGACGGCGACGGCATGTACAAGGTGCGCTTCAGCCCACCCACCGCCGGCGAGTGGCGCTACGAAACGCGCAGCGCCACGCCGGAGCTGCACGGCAAGTCCGGCAGGCTCACTGTGACGGCGCCCACCGGCAACAACCACGGCCCGGTCGAGGTTTTCGATACGTTCTATCTGCGCTACGCCGACGGCACGCCATATCACCAGTTCGGCACGACCTGCTATGCCTGGGCACATCAGCCTCGCACGCTTCAGGAGCAGACGCTCAAGACGCTCGCCGCTTCGCCGTTCAACAAGATTCGCTTTTGCGTCTTTCCCAAGAGTTACGTTTACAACAAGAACGAGCCGGAGCTCTTTACGTTCCAGAAGGGCGCCGGCGGCAGTTTCGACTTCAACCGGCCTGATCCGGCGTTTTGGCAGCATTTCGAGCAGCGCATCCTGGACCTGCAAAAGCTTGGCATCGAGGCGGACCTCATCCTGTGGCATCCGTACGACCGCTGGGGCTTTGCCGAAATGAGCAAGGCGGAGGACGACCGTTATCTGCGGTATTGCATCGCGCGATTGAGCGCCTTCCGCAATGTCTGGTGGTCGCTGGCCAACGAATACGACTTCATGACCGAACAGCGCCCGGGACATCGCGGCAACAAGCAATGGGAAGACTGGGACCGGTTCTTCGAGATTCTGCAAAAGGAAGACCCGCACCAGCGGCTGCGCGGCATCCACAACGGGAGCAAGTGGTATGACCATGCCAAAGGCTGGGTGACTCACGCCAGCCTGCAGACCTCCGACATGAACCGCGGCGTGAGCTTCCGCGAGCAGTATCGCAAGCCGGTCATTTACGACGAGTGCCGCTACGAGGGCAACATCCCGCAGGGCTGGGGCAACCTCACGGCGCGGCAGATGGCGCAGCGCTTTTGGTTGGGCACGCTCAGCGGCTGCTATGTTGGCCACGGCGAGACCTACACGCACCCGCAGGACATCCTTTGGTGGTCCAAGGGCGGGGTATTGCACGGGGAAAGCCCGCAACGCATTCAGTGGCTCAAGAACCTCATGGCCCAGGCGCCGCCGTTCCACGAACTGCAGCCGCTAGGCGATGGCAAGGGGCGTTTTGTGGTGGCCAAGCCGGGCAAGTATTATCTCGTCTATTGTGTGCAGCGCAAACCGGAGACTATCGAACTGACAGGCGCGCGTCCTTACAAGGTGGATTCGATTGACCCCTGGAACATGACCATCGCGCCCGCCGGCACCGCGCAGCCGGGAGCCTTTACCCTCATGCCCGCGGCTTCGGACACGGCCTTTCGCCTGACTCCCTACGCGCCGGGTGAGGCGCTGCGTCCGGAGTTGCGCATCGAGCCGGCCGGCGTGGAAGGCTTGGTGCCGCTGACTGCGTCCTTCAAGGCAGCGGGAGGCGCGGGTCGGATCGAGTGGGACCTGGGTGACGGCACGAAGGCCACTGGCGTCGAATTGCGGCATACGTATGAAACGCCGGGGGTGTACCTGGTGAAAGCAACTCTGACAGATGCGAACGGCAAAGCCGCCGCCGTGGCGTATGCGCCGGCGGTGGCCGACCGGGTGTGGGACCAACCGATCGTGCGGATCGGTTTTGCAGCCGGCGAGACGCCAGCGCTGCAATTGCACGGCTCGGCCAAACGCGGCGCCAACGGCGCGTTGACATTCACCGACGCCGCGCCATGGGGCTGGGTGCAGGCGGGGAACAAGCCGGTGGAAGAGTTGCGCGGTCTGCGCTCGTTCACCATCAGCGGCTGGCTGCGGCCAAGCAATCTGTCTATGGGCTCCGGTGGCAACCGGATTGTGCATTGTTTGAAAACCGAGACCGACGGCGTGGACCTGGTCAGCCTGGCCGACGGGCGGTTGCGATTGGCGGTGAACCAGTGGCCGGACAGCGTGCGCAACGACAGCTCGGCGGGCAAGTTGGCGGTGGGCAAGTGGACTTACTTTGCGGTGACATACGACGCCGAGGCGCCGGAAGAAAATGTCGCCTGGTATTTTAGCCTGCCTCAAGAGACACCCGGCAAGGTGGAGATGATCCTGGACCGCAAGACCGCTTATCGCAACGGCCCGTTGGGGGCCGAGGCGGAGGTTCTGGCGATCGGAAACTTCAATCGCACGATGCAGGGCCACGGCCTGGACCGGCAGTTTCGCGGCGAGATCATGGGCCTGCAAATCTTTGGCAGCCGGGTGACGGAGCGCGGCGCGCAGGACTTGGAAACCATTCGCAAGAATCAACCTTGATGTTCACGTGGCAGGCCAAAAACAGGATTGCCGTGGCGGCAGGTGCCGGCGAATGCCGCGGTCATTTCAAACGTCAGGAAACTTATGAAACAGGCGAATTATTGCGGAATCTTGGCGGGGGCCCTGTTGCTCGGCTGCATGGCCCCCGGCGGCGCGGCGGAACTGGAGACGAGCGAGTGGATCTTCCGCGATGATTTCAACGGCCGCCTGGCGGATGGCTGGTCCTTCGAGCGGGAGGATCGGGCGAACTGGCGGGTTGGCCCTGCGGGACTCGAAGTGCGCGTTCAGCCCGGCGGCATGTGGGGCGGCGGCAACAACGCCAGGAACGTGATGGTGCATGCGATTCCCGCGCCGACCGAAGCGCCCGTGGAGATTTCCGTGACCTTCAGCAACCAGCCCACCGCCCGCTGGGAACAGGCGAACCTGGTCTGGTATTACGACGGCGGGAACATGGTGAAGCTGGGACAGGAACTCGTGGCCGGCCGGCTAACGGTTGTGATGGGACGCGAGGAAAATGACAGGGCGCGGACAGTGGCGATCGTTCCCCTGGATGCCTGCACGGTCGAACTGCGGCTGCAGGCGGTGCGCAATCTGATTCGCGGCCAATTTCGCACGGCGTTCTGGCCCAACTGGCGCGACGTGGGCGAATGCGATCTGCCTGTAAAGGGCGATCCTAAGGCCAGCCTACATTTTTACAACGGAGCGCCCAGCGACACCCATTGGGCGCGCATAAACCGCTTCATGGTGCGCCGCTTGGCGGCCAGCAGCGTCGACTGGCCCCGCGTGCGCGCGGTGGAGAAGAGCCTGCGGTCAGCGGATGAGCCGCGTCTTGATTCAGGCTGGCTGGATCTGCCCGGCCATTTCGCTTTGTTCACTTCAGTGAAGGAGATCGCCGCGGAGGCGAAGCCGGATTACGAGCAAAGCATCTACCGGCATCGCGATGGCAGCTACGGCTGGCGTTGGGATCGCCGGGCTTCGGCCGGCAAACAGTCCACGGTGGCCGGAGTGGGCATGGGGGCAAAGGCGCTGTGGCCGGACGCGCCGCAAGGCGATTTTGTTCCCATCGCAGTCACGTCGATCAAGTCCCTGGAGCTGGAAATGGACGCGGTGACGCGGCTTGAAATCGATCAAGGCACGCACAATCTGATGGTGGTGCTGTCACTGAAGCCGGCTGGGCGGATCACGATCTGGCTCGACTGGTATGGTCCAGCCTCCGACGCGCAATCCTTGAACGACGGCTGCGGCGATTATGGACACGTCCCCACGCCGGCGGGAGCGGGAGAAATCCAGTATCGCCGCAAGGCTTTCCAGGGCGCTCCGCCGCGCCTCAACCTGAAGGCGTTCCTGGAAGACGCGGTCGAGCGTGGACTGGCACCCTCCAGCGAGGTGCTGGGCGTCTGGTTTGGCAACGACATTTGGACCGGATCGCGCGGCGGGACACTGGTCACCAAGCTGGATCTGGTTGTGAACGGCCGGCGCTATTCGAGCGTGCCCGCACAGCAGGTCGAACAGGATGGGGACGCGCACCGAGGAAGCGAGCAACCGTTGACAGGAGCACAGTTCTTTTCCATGGGGGGAATTTTGGGAGGGATCCGGTAGTAGATCTGACGTAATGGCCAGACCAAAGACACATAATGGCGAACAGGGAGAACTGCAGACGGCCACCGGAGGCAATTCCCTCCCCCCGCGAGGCACGAGGGCAGAGGGATAGGGGATTGTTCCAACGCCCGCCTCTCCCCGACCCTCCCCTCCACTGCCGCGGTGGGGAGGGAGAAGACTGCGGGCGATTGCCCAACTGGGACCGGACGCACCAAGCGCCGAAGAATCTTGTCCTGCACCCGGACTGGCCACTGGCTCCGTTTTGAATTCGACGCCGTGTCGCAGTCGCCGATCATCCTGTTTCCCTATCCCAGGGTTGGGCCGCCTGGCGCCTACATCGCGCCGCTCGTGAAGATGGAGTTCGGCTCCCTCACCGACCAGCGCCCGATCGGCACTCACACCATCACGCCGCTGGTCGCCGGGCTTGCGCGTCTGGCGCCGAACAAGTGGCTCAACGGCCGCGCGGATCGAGATTGACGATTTGTAAGCCATCACCCTGGCGCTGCGATGCCCGGACCGCTTTCACATCACCGGCAGGCCGACCGCTACGGGGCCTTCTCCGCGAGGACCAGCAGTTCGAAGTGGTTGGTCGTGGGCGGGCATTTTCGGAAGTCGCCGACGGCGCCACCGAACACCGCGGCACTGCAAACTTGGGTGATCCGGGTTCCGGTGAAAAAGGAAATCGTCCTTGAAATGCCCCTGATTCTCCGGTATGCTCCGGGCATGTGGAGGCTGGCAGGTCCAGTCGGCTCAGAGTGTCGTTCACCAACAGCTGAACACGCCACCGGAAGGTGGGAAGCGGAGGGCATGGATTCCGGAAATGAATCGTGTGGATGCAGCAGTGGTGACGGCCGCAGGGCATCCGGAATGCATTTCCCCATGGCGAGAAGCCTCGTCAGCATAAATGGCAAGCTGCGAGGTTGCTCTTGTATGGTATGGGTGAGTGTCGAAGACGACGCCATGTCGTTCAAGAGGCTATCCCGGCCCCCCCCCCGTTGATCACTGTTTCGGTTTGCTCACCCCCAACGACATGCGGATGCTCCCTACTACGGCAGGCTTGGGGATCATGATCGGGCAGACAGTCTTCGCGGGCACGGTGTGTGCTGGGCATTACGCCTCAGGGAACGCATCGAACCAAGACGCTTCTCCGGTGCCCATTAGCCACCCTTCGCCAAGCCCGCACTCCGCGCTGGTTGGAGTTGTGCTCAACGAGATCGCTGCCAGTGTTGCAGGGGCGGCGCCCGATTGGGTTGAAATCTACAATGCTGGAATCCAAGAGGTCTTGCTGGGCGGGCTCAGCCTAAGCGACAGTCTGGCCAAGCCGCGCAAGTATGTTTTTTCCCCAGCGCGCGAGTGCCTGCCCGGGGCTTCCTGCTCATCGACTTGGACGGTGATGCTCCGCCGACGGACCGAAATGCAGGCTTTGCCCTCAAAGGGGCAGGGGATGATCTGACTCTGTTTGCCGAGAGCGGCCAGATTCTGGACCGGGTACAATTTGGGCCGCAGATCAGAGGTCTGACGATCGGACGAGTGCCGGACGGCGAGGGCGCATGGTACCTTGGGCAGCCGACTCCGGAGGCGCCGAACGAAGAGACCGCGTTGGGCGGAGCGCAAAATCTCCGAATTAACGAGTGGATGGCGCTCCCCGAGACGGGCGATGACTGGTTTGAGCTCCACAACGGATCGGCTTTGCCAGTGTGCCTGACAGGTTTGGGTCTTGTTGACGATCTGGACAAGCCACGGACGGTCATCGCAGAACTATCGTTCATTGGCAGTGGGGCTGAGGCCTTTCTCGTCTTCCTCGCCTCCGGCTCACTCTCCGCCCCGACCGATGCCAACTTCAAACTCTCTGGCGATGGCGAGTCGATCTATCTGTTCGATGCCAGCCAGACGCTCATTGATTCTGTTTCTTGGGGAGGCCAAACCCGGGGACAATCGGAAGGTCGCATGCCCGATGGTTCAGCCACGATAGCGCGATTCCCGCTCCCGACACCCAGCGAAAGCAATTTCCAACTGCTCACGAACGTCTGGATCAATGAAATTCTCAGCCATACTGATAATCCCTTCGAGGATGCCATCGAACTTTACAATCCCAACCACTCGCCGGTGGACGTCAGCGGCTTTTTCCTCAGTGACAGCCGAGTGAATCCGAAACAGTTTCGCCTGCCCACTCCGACCGTGATCGCACCGGGTGGGTACGCGGTGTTCTATGAATCGGAATTTGCGAGCGCGGGAGACACAAATGCTTTCCATCTGGCATCGACCGGAGACAGCCTCTACCTCACAGCTGCCAACGCTGGCGGCGAACTGACCGGGTTCCAATCCAGCGTGAAGTTTCCCGCATCTGCGAATGGCATTTCCTTTGGCCGATTGGTTTGCGGCTCCAACGCCGATTACACTCCGGTAAGGTGGCCCACCTTTGGTGTGGACAACCCGAACTCCCGCGAGGCATTCTGCCAGGGCGCTGGAGGGCCGAATGCGTCCCCCATTCTGGGCCCAATCATCATCAACGAAATCATGTTCCATCCGCCCGATGTGATCCAGGGGGGGCTTACGAACGACAACATACTGGACGAGTATGTCGAGTTGTACAATGCCTCTCCTTATCCTGTCCCGTTGTACGACGCCGAATTTCCCGAGCACACTTGGCAGATGACCGGGGGGATTGACCTTGGATTTCCGACCAACATGACGATGGAGCCTCGCGGCTATGTGCTCCTGGTGAGATTCAATCCGACGATTCCTCAGGAGCTGCGGGCGTTCCGAAGCAAGTATGAATTGACCACAAACACGGTCATTGTGGGGCCTTACGGCCGCCGGCTCAGCAACCGAAGCGACATCTTGGAGCTGACCCGGCCGGATACTCCCCAGTCCCCTGGGAGTCCTGATGCAGGCTTTGTCCCCCGCCTCCAGGTCGAGCGTATCGTCTATGAGGATCGCAGCCCTTGGCCCGATAGCGCCGACGGCACGGGGGCATCGATACAGCGTGTCAGCTCATCGGTCTATGGCAATGTGCCCAACAACTGGTTCGCGGGTCAGCCAACGCCTGGCGCGCCCAATCTGCCCGACCCGCAAGACCATGACGCCGATGGCATGGCGGATGCATGGGAGCAAGGGTGGGGCTTGAGTCCGGCGGATCCGAGCGATGCATCCGGGGATGCCGACGGCGATGGCATGACCAACCTGCAGGAGTTCCTTGCCGGGCTCAACCCACGGGACAATCATTCGCGTCTGCGGTTGGACATCACGCGCTCAGGGATCACGAATTGGCTGGAATTCTATGCCCTTGCCAACCGCACATACACAGTCCAGTACCGTGGCGCGCTCAGGCCTTCGGTCAATGACAGCACTTGGTGTCACGTCCAGAACGTGGAAAGCTCGCCCTTCGACCGTCTCGTCCGCATCGATGACCTGAACAAGACCAACAGTGTGGACCAGTATTACCGTGTGATTACGCCCGCGGACTAGCCCCGGCCCATATGGCAAGGCATTCGGTCGAGGATCCAAGGGCACGCGCCCGCTTGTCTATCAGGTCGTCCAGCCTCGAAACCTCAATCCCCAGACGGAAACATGAAACACCCCTCCAGACTCCCGAGTTCAAAACCGCCGGGACCGATCATGGATCAACAACGAAAGGAACGAGATCATGGAAACCTTACGCTGCTTATGCAAAGACGCGCCGCCCTCTTGTCTGCTCTGGCAGTCCTCGATCCGGCTGGGTGCAACGACAGCCGGGACGGCGGTGTTGCTCCTGGCTGTCTGCATGGGCTCTCGCGCACAAGAGGTGATCGAGGCAAAGGATTACTCCGGATTTCTCAAGGGAGACGGTGACGGCTGGCATGGCGCCTCGGTCCCGGTGTTGGGACCGATTCGCATCACGTGGGCGTCGCCGGAGATCATGCTGACTTGGCCGCACACCGGCATGTTGCAGTCTCATCCAACTGCCCCGGCGGCCGTTCGCCACGCCCCACTTCTACGTGCACGGCTACGTTGACCAGGTCGGCCAGGCCACCGCGCCGGACGGCGATCCGGCGTTTGTGTTCAAATGGTTTGGCAGGGACATCGCCAACGCGGTGAGGGAGGAACTATTGCCCTGAGGAAAGCAACCGTCACGCAAGAACCGACCCACACGAGGAGAACAAAACAGCAATGCGGTCGCATCGGAAAAGTTGACAATTGTCTTTGCATCTCCGACACGAACCCTCGCCGCTGACGGGGGCAGGGCTCGCCGCGCAGCCAGTTGCCTTGGGGCTGGCTCGCAAAAAACGCGGCGGCGTAGGCGCGGTCAAAGTTCTGGCTCCAATCCAGCGTTCCCCACAAGTCAACGGCCCTGATCCGGTGAGCCGAACCGTCGAACATGCCGAGGCCGATGCCCTTTCCATGCCGCTTCATGGCGAACTGGGCCATTTCATTCTTGCCTTGAGTGTGGCAACCCATTGGCGGCGCGGATTGCCCTCGCAGCAACTTCCTCCATTGTCATCGGCATAAACCATCCAGGCAACGCCCCATTGTTTGAGGTTGAACACTGGTGGCTATTTTTTCTCGCCGGCTTTCGGCCCGTCGCGAGTTGGGTTCGGCGTTTGATTCGTGCTTGTGAGCCAGGCGATATTGAAGCGAGCCACGGTGAGAAAGGAATAAGCCCAAGGCCGGCCATGCTTGCGCGGGTTATCCGGATCGCCGCTTTCGTAAAAGCAGAGAACCGTGCCGTCCGGCAGCACGGCCAGGTCGCTGTAGGCGCTTGGCCCGGGCTGCAGCACCTTGCTCACCGGCCAGGTGCGCCCGCCATCTTCGCTGAGTTTGATGGTGACATTCAACCGGTCCTTGTGGGCGCGCTCGGTGGTGTCCGGATTGGAGAACAGGAGAAACGGCTTCGGCCGGCCGTCGATTCCGGGATGGCTCACGAGGCCCGCCATGCAACCCGGCTCGAGAAGCTGCTCGATGAATTCGGGCTTCGACCACCCGGTCGCCCCGCTGGGACTATAGGCCGCCACGCGGCGATTGCGCGGGTCGGTGTTGCGGGCGGTCACCAGCACACGGCCATCGGGCAGTTGGGCGATGTTGGGTTCGCCGGCGTCGCGGAGCGCAATATCCCCGCGCCGCCAGGTCCTGCCGCGGTCGTCGCTGCACACGACGCCCGCCGCTCTCCGGAGCGCCGCCTGCTTTTCGTAGGTGGCCATCCAGAAAGGCGCAACGAGCCGGCCGCTCTGAAGCTCGAGGGCGTGCCCCGGGCCGGTGGCGATCGCTTGCCAGTCCAGCTCGGAACGAAAACGGTCGAAGGCGGACGTGATCTCGACCGGCGCGGACCATGTGATGCCGTCGTCGTCGCTCCGAATGTAGAAGGCCCGCATGTATTCGACGCAGTAGATCAGATGCACCGTGCCGTCGCGCGCGGCAATGGCGACGGGGTTGTTGACGGTCTGCTCGTCCGGCCCGCCCATGTCCTTATTCCCCTCCGGCATATGCGGGTTGCGCGGCAGCCGCGGGCCGAGATGGGCCAACTGCTTTGCCGGCGACCACGTGCGAGCGCCATCGGTGCTGCGCCGCAAATGAATTTCGATCTCCCCCCGGTCCGCGACGGTGAATTTGCGCGCCTCGCAATAGGCAAGCACCGTGCCCTTGGCGGTGACGACGATTCCCGGGATCCGATAGAGGCGGAAGCCATCCGTCTCCTCTGTGAACAGATGGATCTTCTGGAGGAACGGTTCAGCCGCCGGCAGCGCCAGCGCGGCGAGCAGGAACAGCGCCGACGCCAGAGCGTTTCGGCAGACATGGGGTTCGCGTCTTGGTTTGTTCACTGGACTCCCTTCGCTCTCTTCTTCTGGGTCGGAAGCTGGGTATTTGGATCGTAATCGGGATTGGGCCGCATCATCTCGGCGCGAACCTCCTTGCGCCATGCATCCAGTTCGCCGCGCAGGTCGCTGACCATCTCGGGCTGTGCGGCGGCAAGGTTGTTGGTTTCGCTGAGGTCATTGGCCAGGTTGTAGAGTTCGATGCCCTCGGGATCGAATGTCTCGATCAATTTCCACGGGCCGCGGCGAACCACGCTCGATGGCACGCTCGACGGGTGCTCGTTGTAATGCGGGAAATGCCAGAAGAGGGAGCTGCGCCCGAGCGATGTTCCGCGGGCGAGCAGCGGCTGCAGGTTGAGCCCATCGAGATGCTGATTCGGGCGCAACGGCAGACCCGCTGCGGCGAGACAAGTCGGGTACAGGTCCGTGCTGGTGACCGGTTCGGCGGTGACCCAGCCCGGCTTCGTGACCCCGGGCCACTTGATGATGAGCGGCACGCGAATGCCGCCCTCGTAATACGCGCCCTTGTTGGCGCGCAGCGGCGCGTTGCTGGTGGCGTTGTAGAAGCCGCCGTTGTCCGAAGTGAAAATGACGACGGTGTTCTTCTCGATGCCCAGGTCCTTGAGGGTTTCGAGCACGCGGCCCACGCTTTCATCCACGCTCTCGATCATGGCCGCATATGCCGGTTTGCCCTGCCGCTCGGCCTCCGGGATTTTTTCATACTTGGCGATCAACTCCGGCTTCGCCTGCAGCGGCGTGTGGACGCCGTAGTGGGGGAAATAAAGGAAGAACGGGCGGTCGCGGTTCTCGCGAATGAAATGGACTGCCTCATCGGTCAGGCGGTCGGTGAGATACTCGCCCGGCTTGCCGTCCGCAAGCACGTTCCACTTGGCGCGCTGGTCGGTGGTGGGTATGGGCCAGTCGCCCGGGTAAGGGAAGAAGTAGCTGCCGGGCGCGCCGTGCGCGTTGCCGGCGATGTTCAGGTCGAAACCGTGATGCTCCGGCAGCGAGAACGGCTCGCTGCCCAGATGCCACTTGCCGATGCTGGCGGTGCGATAGCCTGCCTCGCGCAGCGCCTCGGCGAGGGTGAACTCCTCCAGCGGCAAAGCGCGCACAAAACGTCCGCTCTGCAGGCGGGCCTTCGGATTCCAGCGTCCCGACGGCAGCCAGTCGGTCAGCAACAGCCGGGCGGGATATTTGCCGGTGAGGATCGCCGCGCGAGTTGGTGAACAAACCGCGCAGGCGGCGTACGCGTCTGTGAACCGCGCCCCGTCGCGCGCCAGCCGGTCAATGTGCGGCGTCAGATAGTAGGCCCTGCCCTGACAACCCAGGTCCTTCCAGCCGAGGTCGTCAATCAGGAACAGGACGATGTTGAGCTGGCCGGCCGGCGCCGCCGATTCCACTCTGCCCGCGAGGGCAAACAGCGCGGTCGCAATCGCAAGAATCCGTTTCATTTGTTAGCGAGGCTTCACCTCAGACCCGCGAGGCTATCCAGCGTTCCCGCCCAACCGGTCTCGAATCCGATTTGCGGACATCGACGCCTCGCTCATACGAGCCATTCTGGACTCTTGGCGCTCTCCAACGCCAGCCGCGACTACTGGTAAAATGCATTAACCACCAGCAATTGCTAGGTCTGAGCTGCCCACTCGTCGATGGAGACAACGCGGATGCGATGGGCACGCCTGTTCCAGGTGAAGTCCTCGTCCCCGCCGGCGTCGCTCGTCAGGCACCAGAGTTCGTCACAGCGGAGGTCGGCGGCGGCGTTCACGAGGGCCCGGAACTCGCGAGCGCGGGTGCGCGGATCGGAAAGGTCCCAGCAGACCTGGATCAAGCGGGCCACGCGCCCGTGTTCCCGAACGACAAAGTCCACCTCCTGGTGCGCGCTGTTCTTCCAGAAGGCCACCTCGATTTCGCCCGCCCATTGGCGCCGCCACAGCGCAAGAGCGACGACGTTTTCGGCCAAGCGGCCTAGGTCTTGGCCGGGACGGGTTCCCAGACAAACGGCGAGGGCCGGATCCACCACGTAGGCTTTCTTGTTGGCCGTGGCGCGTTCGCGGGCCTTGAACGTGAACCGGTTCAGCGTGAAGAGCAGAAAGGCCTCGCTCAACAGACGCGTGTACTTCTCCGCGGTCGTTGGACTTGTCACGCGCGCCACCGCCGCCAGGGTGCGGAAGGAGAACTCCTTGGCCGTGTTGGAGAAGAACCAGTGGGCCACATCTTCCAATCCGGTGCCGGATCGGATCCGATACCGGCGCACAACATCCTTGAGCAGGGTGGCACGCACGAGGTCGCGCAAGTAATCGGTGCGGCTGGCGCCTCGCAGCAAAGGCTCAGGATAGCCCCCTTCCACCAGATAGCGGTCGAACCGCGCCGCCCGCTCCGCCACCGTTCGGGTCGCGTTGTCCGCGGCCAGCGCTTCGGAAAACGAGAAGGGGAGAAGTGCGATCGTCTGGTGCCGGCCGGTCAGATGCGTGGCCAGTTCGCTGCCCAGCAGGTTGGCGTTGCTACCGGTGATCAAGAGTCGGCGTCCCGACCGCTGGAGCCGGTTGACCATGAGTTCCCAGCGCGGGAAGTTCTGAATCTCGTCGAAGAGGATATGCTTGGGCTGGCCATACACCCCATCCAAGGCAGCCAGCAACGCGTCGGCATCGGTCAACCCCGCCAAGCGTTCGTCATCGAAGTTCGCGTAACCGCCGCCGCCCAACCGTTGGAGCAGATGGACGGCGAGGGTGGATTTGCCGGCGCGGCGGGGGCCAACGATGACGCGGATCAGGTCAGTTTCCCCGACGGCTTGCTGGGGCAGCAACCGCTCGACGTAGGGTCGGCGCAACTGCTCTTCCAGTTCCGCTTTTTGCGTCAGGACAACCTCGCGGAGGCTACTCATGGTGATCACAGTAGCCCAAAAAGCGAAATATTGTCCATTACAAATGAAACTCTGGACGAAATGGGCCGGAAGAGAACCACTGCTCTGAACTGCGGACGATCGCCCAACTGGGACCGGACACACCAAGAGCCGAAGAATTTTGTCCTGCACCCCGGAGCCGTTCGGCGCGCGCAGCGTCGGGCTAAAGCGGCCCGGCCGAACTGCCGCTGGTTGCCGGCGTCGCCGAGCCGTTCGGCCAAGGCCGCGGGCGGGTTCACACGTCGGACCCGGCGCCGCGCTGGGCTGCCAATTTTGTATGCTGGAATCCATCCCGCCGCTTCTGGCACAATGGCGCCGCATGGTTGCTGAGCACGCGAGAGGATTCCGCAATGAAACGATGGCTCCTGGGGTCCCTGTCACTTCTGTTGGCGATCAACACGCCCGCGGGCGAGCCGCATGACGCGGCGGCCGCGACACAACGCCTGCTGGCTCGTCTGCTGCCGAAGCACAGCGGCGAATTTGTGCTGGATGTCCTCCCCGCCGACCAGGGCCGCGACGTGTTCGAGATCGAGAGCCGCGACGGCAAGACCGTCATCCGCGGCAACAACGGCGTGGCAATGGCGGCGGGGCTGAACTGGTTTCTTAAACACCACTGTCACTGCCACGTGTCGTGGTATGGCGACCAGTTGACCCTGCCGCAGCCGTTGCCGCGCGTGGAGCCGAAGGTGCGGCGCGTGAGCTGGGCGAAGCACCGCTACTTCCTGAACTACTGTTGCTTTGGCTACTCGCTGCCGTGGTGGGACTGGAGACAATGGGAGCGGTTGATCGACTGGATGGCGCTGAGCGGCGTGAACATGCCGCTGTCCGTCACCGGCCAGGAAGCCGTTTGGCAGGCGGTTTGCCGGCGGCTGGGGATGAGCGAGGCGCAGGTCGCGGAGCACCTCGCCGGGCCGCCCTATCTGCCCTTTCAGTGGATGGGTTGTCTTGACGGCTACGGCGGGCCGCTGCCGAAGCAGTGGATTTCACAGCACGAGGAATTGGAGAAGAAGATTCTCGCCCGCGAACGCGAGTTGGGCATGACCCCAGTTCTGCAGGGCTTCACCGGCCACGTGCCCGCCGCCGTCGCGCGGCTTTTCCCGAAGGCGCCGCTCCAGCGCATCCAGTGGATTGAGTGGGAGACGTGCCTGCTGGATCCGCTCGATCCGCTCTTCGCGAAGATCGGGCGGATGTTCCTGGAAGAGCAGACGAAGCGGTTCGGGACCGATCACCTCTATGCGGCGGACACGTTCATCGAGATGGCGCCGCCCCGCGGCGACCTCAAGTATCTGGCCGACTTGGGCCGCGCCATCTACGACGGCATGGCGGCGAGCGATCCGCAGGCCGTCTGGGTCCTGCAAGGCTGGGCGTTCATGAATCAGCGGCAGTTCTGGACGCAGCCGCGCTTCAGGGCGTTCCTGGACGCCGTGCCCAACGACCGCATGGTCGTGCTGGATTTGTATTGCGAAACGACGCCGATGTGGGACAAGACCGACGCGTTCTGCGGCAAGCCGTGGCTCTGGTGCAATGTGCAGAACTTCGGCCGCAATGTCTGCCTGGGCGCGTCGCTCGACCGCAACAACGACGGCCTGTTCGCCGCGCGCAACCACCCTCAGAGCGGAAATCTTGCGGGACTGGGCTTCGCCAATGAAGGCTTGTGCTACACCCCCGTGGCCTACGACCTGCTGCTGGAAAACGCCTGGCGCGCATCGCCCGTCGACATGAAAGCGTGGATCGACGGCTACGCCTTGCACCGGTACGGCCGGGCCAACGAGCCCGCGCGCAGGGCGTGGCAGACGCTGCTCGATGCGGTCCTCAATATCCCTGCCCGCGGCGTGTCGCCGATCACCTCCGCGCCCGCGCTGACCGAATCGCGCGGGCCGGCTCGTTACGATCCAGTCCGTCTGGCCGAGGCGTGGCGCGACTTGCTGCAGGCGGCGGACGAACTCGGCGAGACCGACACCTTTCGGTTCGACCTCGTCAACGTCGCACGACAGGCGCTCGCCGACCACGCAAGCCTGATCCACAACGACATGGTCAAGGCGTGGCGCGCGAAGGACGCCGCCTCGCTCGAAAAGGCCTCCGCGCGCTTTCTCGAGCTGATCCGCGACCTCGACGAACTGCTGGCGACACGGCAGGAGTTCCTGCTTGGCGGCTGGCTGGAAGACGCCAAGCGCTGGGGCGCCACGCCCGCCGAACGCGCCAAGTGCGAGTGGAACGCGCGGCGCGTGCTCACCTTGTGGGGCGAGACCCTGCGCCTCAACGATTACGCGCGCAGAGAGTGGTCGGGCATGCTCGGCGGCTACTACGCCCCGCGCTGGAAACGCTATCTCGATGCAGCGGCCAAGTCGCTGCGCGAGGGCAAGCCGCTGGAAGCCGCGACCATGGAGCAGGAACTGCTGCGATGGACCTCCGCCTGGGCCGACAGCCAGGAAACCTTCCCCGTGCGGCCGAACGGCGACAGCGTTCCGGTGGCCCGCAAGCTGTGGGCAAAGTATTCCGAGGTTTTCAAGCCGTAACCGGCGGTATCCTGCATACCCTCAGTGTGTTAAGCGGTTCGATCGGGACACGTTGTCGAGAAGACGTGGGCTGGAAACCCGACCGTCTCCTGCCGCAAGAACTTGGCCATCTTCCGACCGTATGGGCGCGTTTGGTTGGATCACCCAAAGCCGGGAACGCTGCTTGCATCACCCAAGTGACTCGACATGAGCTTGCAGTACGACGTCGGAAACGCGATGGTTGCGACAGACCACATGAAAACCCCAATGAACCGCAGAGCTTTTGTCCGAGCGTTGCCGGGACTCGCCGTCCTTGCTGCGCCTCGAATCCAGTCGGCCCAGAAAGTCACCACTGCTGCCACCGGTCTGTCGCCGATCCCGCTACCCCAACCGCAGACCGAGGGCGGCAAATCAGTGCTGGCCGCGCTACAAGAGCGCCGGACCATCCGCAACATCCGCCCGGAGACCCTGCCTGCGCAGGTGCTGTCCAATCTCCTCTGGGCGGCGTTCGGGGTGAACCGGGACCGCGGCTCATTGGGCAAGCCGGGCCGCACAGCGGCGTCGGCCAGCAATTCGCAGGAGATCGACCTTTACGTTGCGCTGCCCGAAGCCGTGTATCTCTACGAGGCGATGCCGCACCGGCTCGCTCCTGTGGTCGCGGGAGACTTCCGCGCAACGGCCGGACGCGGAGCGGCGGCGACGGCGCCGGTGAACATCTTCTTCGTGGCGGACCTCACGCGTTACGATCCAGGGCCCGGCCAGCCTGATCGACGCATCGGGGACCCTGAAGTCCAGAAAGGGTACTACTATGTGGCGACGGGCTTGATCGCGTCGAATATCTATCTGTTTGCGGCGTCCCAGGGTCTGGCGGCATGGTTCCACAACTGCAATCGGGAGGCGGCAACCCAAGACTTCAAGCTGCGGCCTGAGCAACGGGTTTTGTACGCGCAGACCGTCGGGTATCCCGCCTGAATCGGCGCCGCTGCGCGGCGCGAATGGAGTGGTCTGAGATCACGGGGGCAGGGAAGGAGTTGCGGGGCAAGCCATGGGCGGCGATGGCGGAGCAGTGCGGCGAGTGGGGCTAGGCCGGGACGATGTAGGTGGCGGTGCGGCATGGGCGGCATCCGTTGGCGGAGGTCCTGCGCGCGGCCGGGGAGTTGACGCATGGGGCGGCGGCGCAAAAGGTTCAGCGCTTCGCGGCGGGCTTGGCCGACGACGGGGCGAATCGACGGCAAAGGGCGACCCTCAAGGCGCTCCATTAGTTAAATGTATGGATCTGACGCCATTGCGTTCTACTGGTTAGCTTGTATCCCACGGCGCTTGTTTCGCTCTTCGCGCCGCGCGGCTGGTTCCTGGGACTCTTGCGCCGGCGCGGGCCGGGCAGCGGGCTTCCCGTCCAGGTAGTAGTCGAAATAATTCGATGCCGCGCGACCGAGCGAATTGCTCTCGACGCCGGGCGGCTGGAGGTCCGCGCCCCAGGCCTGGAGATGATCGCGGAGTCGCTTCGCGATTTCCGGATGCGTATCGAGCAGGTTCTGTTTCTCGCCCGGGTCCGCATCGAGGTCGAACAGATACTCGCGCGGTCCACCGCGGAGCAGCTTCCATTTGCCTTCGCGAATGGCGGATTGGGCAGTCCAGCGCCAGCAGAGCCGCTCGTGCGGGGCGGCTTTGTTTTCGCCGGTAAAGAAGGGGATCAAGTTCACGCCATCGAGTTCGCCGGGCCGGATCTCAAGCCCCGCCAGGGCGACGACCGTGGCGGCCACATCGAGCGAAATGACCGGGTGCGCAAACACCTGCCCGCCGGGGATCGCCCCTTTCCAGTAAGCCAGCCACGGCGTGCGGATGCCACCCTCGCACAGCGTGCCTTTCTCGCCGTTCATCGGCTCGTTGAGCGAACCGTCCCATCCTCCGGGATCGCTCGGGAGCGGCGAGTCCAACTTGTGAATCTTCAGCGGCGCGCCGTTGTCGCCGATCACGAAGATCAGCGTGCGTTCCTCGAGCTTGTGCTCGCGCAGCGTTGCCAGAATGCGCCCCACGCCATCGTCCACCGCCGAGATCATGGCCAGCGCCTGCCGGCGGCGCTCCGGCATCTCGCCCGGAAAGCGCGACGTGTATTTGGGCGGAGCGTCCAGCGGCGTGTGCGGCGCGCGCGGGGCGAGGTAGAAGAAAAACGGCTGGCGCGCGTGGCGTTTGATAAAGGCGCAGGCAAAATCGGCGATCAGGTCCAAGTGATATCCGCCGCCGCGCTGTTCCGCGGGCTCGATGTCCTTGCCCTCGAGGTCCATGTTCCAAAAGCCGGGCGCGTTGCTGTGCTTGAAGAACACCTTGTCGAAGCCGTGTTCGGCGATCTTCGTGTTATCGCCCAAGTGCCATTTGCCGGCCATGCCGGTGACATAGCCGGCTTCCTTGAGGCGTTCGGCAATCGTCCGCTCCGCCGCGAAAGGAGCAACCGACTCGGCGTTGGACTCGACGCCAAACCGATTCTGGTACCGTCCGCTCAACAATCCGGCGCGTGACGGCACGCACTGCGGCGCGGTCACGTAGCCGCTGGCCGCGCGCAGCCCGCCCGCGGCGAGCGTGTCGAGGTGGGGTGTGCGGATGTCCTGCCGCACCCCTTGCGCGCCGAGATCCGCCCAGCCGTGATCGTCGGTGAAGATCACGAGGAGGTTGGGTCTGGCCGCGCTTTCAGCGGCCACTAATGGCAACACGGCCAGGAACACGATCAGTGACAATATCGAGGTTCTCATTTCTTTGGTTGGGTCACCGTGGGTTGGAGAGCCATCTTCAGGGAGAGGGTGGGCGGTGGAGAAGCAGCACGGCAGCTCCGGTGAACGGTGGCTGAAGCAGGCGTTTCGCGCCGCCGGTGACCGGTTCGGCTTTGGTGATTTCGCCGGAGACCACGTTGAGCCATTCAGCCAGCAATGGGAAACGGACGGCGGTGAGATCCAGTTCGATGTCGCCGCCCCCCGGTGCGAAGACGGCGTACGACACGCCCGGTTCGGCCAGGCAGTAGCTGGTGGAGGAGAGACCGGCCTGGGGCGTGCAGCGGGCGAGGTCAATCCGTCGCGACAAGGCCAGCGCCTGCCCCATGGCCCGGCGCGGGCCATTGTCCTGCGGACGCACCTTGCCCAGCACCTTCCCGTCGTAGGTGTCCATGAAGATTGGGTTCAACCCGCGCATGAAGGTCTTCCACACCTAGGTCGCATCCCCGCCGATGCCCCACAGATGGTCGGTGTCGCTGAGCACCACCTTGCGGCCTTGCAGGTCCGGCGGGTTGTCCCTGAAACCGCCCTCGGAGTTGGGCGACACCCAATCGGCCGGGCTGTTGAACAGGGTCTCATTCCGCCCCCGCCGGTTCTGATAGGTCATGCCCACCGGATGCTGCTTCGGCAGCGCGGCTTCGATCTCCTTCACATAGCGGATGACGTGATACTGCCAATCGGTCGAGCCAGGATGCGTTTCGTTGGACACCTCGTATAGGTGGTTGTCAAACCCGTTCAGGCCGGTCACGAGCCAGCGCAGGTAGGCCTCCTGAATCCTGGTCACGCGTTTCATCGCCCGTTGATGAATCTCGATGCCCTTGCCGTCGCCATTCTTGTCGCCATCCACGCCATTGATGTTGTTAGCCGGGTGGAAGGGATGATTGGGCCAGGCATCCCGCTGGAACTGCACGCCGTAGTCCTCGAAGAGCATCACGGACATGAACACCCCGGCCTTCTGCGCCTTCGCAAGGCGCGTCTGGATGCGCTCGAGGTAATCCGGATTCATCTTTTCCAAGTCGAACTTCGGCTTGCCATCGAGCGCCAGGCCCGGGCCGGTCCGCTGCCAGGGATGCGGTGCCGCGTGGTGATTGGCATTTCGCCACGCCTCGTTCTTCATGCCCGTTGTGTCCCAGCGCGTTGGCTCCCAAGTCCAGCCGCGGGTGAAGTTGTGGCCGTACCGTTTCAGCCAAGCGAGATAGACGTCGAAATCAAACGCCGCCGGCGGGTCCGACGGCCCCATGTCCACCAGGTTCGGCCACGTGTGCGAGCCGGTGAGCAGAATCGCCTTCCCGGAGGCGTCGGCAAAGTAACGCGGGTTCTCCGGATGCACCCGGAGCGGCCCGTTGGTCTGGGCGTGCAAGGACGTGCTGTGGAGCGCAAGCAGCAGGGCGGTGAGGAGAGTGAAGGTGAATTTCATGCTTGAGCAAGTGGTTCTGATCATTTGGTCGGAGCCGCTGGCTTGCTCTGCTTCGCCTCCGGGGGCGCAGCAGGCGCCGCGGATGCGACGGGCGCGGGCCAGCCCTCGGCGCGGATGCGTTGGCCCAACGCGCGCAATACCCGAACGTGTTCTGGCGGGATGGCGCCGTCGGGCAGCGGGCCGGTGTTGAGGAGCAGGTTGGCGCGGGCCGTGGAGGCCGCGACCAGTTTGGCCCACGCCTCGTCTGCGCTGATGTGGCGCGCCTGTGCGCTGTAGCCCCAGCTCTTCTCTTGCAGGGTGGAGCAAATCTCCATCGGTTTGCCGGAAGGATTATTCACGGCCTTGTGTTCCGGTGCGAAGAAGTCCTCCGTGCCCAGCAACCCTTGCTTGTAGGAAACCAGCACCTGGGGCTGCAGCCGGTGGATGTGGTCGTAAAGTTCCTGGCAGTTGAACTTCGCCCGGTGGCCGGACACCGGCACCGCGATGCCGTCCAGCCAGATGGCGGCGATGGGGCCGTAGTTGGTCAACAGCTCGGTGATCTGCGCCGTCATGAAATCCAAATACTTCCGCAAGTCATAGTCCTGGCCGTAGGCGTAGGTTGGCTCGGGCGGGTCGTATTTGGGCCGCGCGCTGCCGCGCCACTGATCGTTGTTCGGCGCGTGCGGATGCCGCCAGTCGCGACCATGCGAGTAATAGAGGCACAGCCCGAGTCCCTTCTTGCGGCAAGCGGCGGCCAACTCGCCGACGAGGTCCCGCCTGGCCGGGCTGTTGACGCTGTGGAAATCGGTCTGCCGGGTCTCGAACAGGCAGAAGCTATCGTGATGGCGCGTGGTGATGTTGACGTAGCGCATCTCGGCGGCCCGCGCCAGGTCGGTGATGAAATCGGCGTCGAACTTCTCGGCTGTGAAGCGGTCCTTCAGCTTGGCGTATTCGACCACCGGGATCCGCTCGCGCAACTGGACCCACTCGTGGCCGCTCAGCAGGGAATAGAGTCCGTAATGCAGGAACAACCCGAACTTCGCCTTTCTGAACCACGTCAACGCCGCCTGGCGCGGGTCTTGCCGGTAGGCCGCTTCGTAGCCTTTGAGGTATGCGGGCACGCTATCGGGCTCCGCACCGAGTGGCGAGCGTCCGCACATGGCGGCAACGGAGCCGATGACGGAAGCTTGGAGGAATTGACGACGGGTTGTGAGGTGGTTCATGGTTGTTTTCGTTGGTTATCTCACTGGCATCTTGCCCGCCTTTTTCTTTTCGGCGGCGGGCGCGGGCCATGGCCGGGTGGGGTCCATGCGCTCGTAGTCGGCCGCGGTCGGGCCGCCGCCGAACTGTGTCCAATATCTGACGGCGAAGGGGTTGAGTTTCGGGCCGAGGACTTTCTCGTTCACCATCCGCGGGAGGCATTCGGCCCACCACGGGTCAAAGGCGGCACTCAACTCGCGCACCACCTCGGGATGCTGCGCTGCCACATTGTTTTGTTGCCCGTAGTCCACCGCGAGGTCGAACAGCTGCCAGTCCGGTTCGCGTCCGCCGTTCTCGCTGACCAATGCCCATCGGGTGTTGCGGACGGCGGCCATCTTGAACTTGGAGTCGTTCGGGTCGGCAAACTTGGGCCACCGGCCTTGATGCGCAAAGAGATATCGGTCCGCCCATGCCGCGCCGGGGTTCTCCAGCAACGGCACGAGGCTGCGCCCTTCGATCTGCCGTTTCACGTCGGCGGAAAGCTTCGCCCCGGCGATCTCGGCGAGCGTGGGGAAGAAATCAATGTGCGCCGTGAGCGCCTTCGTCTCGCCTGGTTTCAACCTTCCCGGCCAGCGCCAGAATGACGATGCGCGTGTGCCGCCGAGCCATGCGCTGCCTTTCGCGCCTCTCATCCCGGCGTTGAACACCGGAACACCTGCCGCCGTGCCATTGTCGTTCATGAAGATGACGAGGGTGTTCTGCTCGATGCCCCACTCTTTGAGTATCGCCAGCACCTTGCCGATGTTCTCGTCAATGTTGTGAATCATGCCGAAGAAATGCGCGATTTGCGGCCTGGGGACCTTGCCTTCGTAAAGCGCGGCGTCTTCCGGTCGGGCGGTGTAGGGCGCGTGCGGCGCGTTGGAAGGAAGGTAGGCAAAGAACGGTTTTCCGGCCTTGCGCTGCGCGTTCATCCACTCGGTGGCCTGGCGGTAAAACACGTCGGTGCAATAGCCTTTGGTCTTGTCGAATCTGTCGTTGTGCAGGATCGCGGGGTCAAAATAGGTGTTCCCGGGCGCGTCGCCGCACGAACCGGGATAGACCTGTCCGATGCCGCCCGCGCCGTGGATGAACATCTCGTCAAACCCGCGCGCACGGGGGAGATACACTTTTTCATCGCCCAGATGCCACTTGCCGAAGATGCCGGTGGTGTAGCCTGCGTCGCGCAGGACCTGGGCCAGCGTGACGGCGTCCGGCGCCAGACGCTCGTGCTCGAGGATGGTGTGGGTGACACCGTTCTTGAACTCGTGGCGTCCGGTCAACAATGCACTTCGCGTTGGCGCACAGGTCGGGCTGACGTGGAAATCCTCGAAACGCACGCTCTCCGAGCGCAATCGGTCGAGGTGGGGCGTCTTGAGGATCGGATTGCCATGAGCCGAGATGTCGCCGTAGCCCTGATCATCGGTGAGGAAAAAAACGATGTTCGGACGCTTGCCGGCGATGGTCTCCGCACGGCTGGCGAGCGGCGAAGCGAGCAGCAGAACGACAAGGAGGGTGATGTCCAGTTTCATAGTCTACATTCCACGACCATTCAGTTTGATGGCGCAGGCGCCTTGCATCGATCCATGCGCCTGGCGAAATCGCGGAGGAATTCCTCGCGCCACCGGCTGACGGTTTTCGCGCCAGCGTGCGGGCCTTCGGCGAACTCCGGAGCGGGATCGTCCGTCCACCAGTGGGGGAACCTCGCGGACGGACGCATGGCGGCATTCGGCGAGGGATGCACCGCGGTGATGCCGCCCGCCTTGCCATGGAGCGAAGGCACGTTGCTGTGGATGGTGAACCGGCAGGCCTGCGCCGCCTTTGGGCAGAAACGGAATCGGATCGTCTTGTCGTTCGCCACGTGGCCTGAGAGCGATTGGTTTTCGACATCCAGCCGAGCTTCCGCCTTCGCTGGCGCGTCATCGCCCAACGGGAGCGCGAGCTCGAGGATGCCGAAAACCTCCATTCGATCCTCCTTCGTGGTGATCCGGCGAAAGCGAACACATGGCCGCTCCCACGCCCGGACAAATCGCCCGCCCCAGCCGGGCTTGGACGGATCATCCGGTCTGCCCTGGAGCAGCCAGGCGACCGATGGCGTGTCTCCCATCTTGATATCACCCTTCTTGCTCGCAAAGAAATCTCCGAGGGCTCCGTGGCCTCTGACGTGCCGGGCGACGAATTCCTGGTTGTTCCATTCGCCCTCCTGGCTGCCGCCCGTGAACCAGCCGCGATACGTTGCGTTGGCTTCAATGATCCAGAGCGCCGGATGGTGGTCCGCGATGTATTGGTAGGAGTGAGGCCCCCATTTCTTGTTGGGCCCGCCAATGAAATACACGCGCAGCTTCGGCAGGATGTCAGGAGCGTCGTGCAGCGCCTGGGCGAGATCCTCGATTCCGCCCCAGATCAGCACGTGCAACGGCCGGGGATCGTCGCGGCGGGCGCACTTCACGATCCACTCGGAGCCTTCGGTGCTCTGCCGCACGCCGGCGTAAGGCGCCACTTCCATTTCGCCCTGCTTGGCAGCCGCTCGCAACGCATCGGGCGTTGGATAGCAGTCGGAATATGTCCTCAGGTTCGCGCAGTCCCGAGCGTAGCAGTTGATCACCTCCAGGATGTGTTCCTTCCGACCGGGCCCATATGGCGACGACACCAATCCCTCAAGATCCAGGACATCGGCATAAACGAGCAGGTGGACCATGGACTGAAAATCGTCGGGATCGGTGCCGCCGATATCCGTCGAGACCAGGACGCGCGGACGGTGGCCTGCGAGGGCTCCGCCGGCAAGCGCATCGGTTTCGTTGGCAGCTTCCCCGCCGGGGCCCGCAGCGCCGACACTCGTCCAGGCCGCTGCGAGCAGGGCGAGCTGGACAATCAGAAGGGTGAGAGGCTTCCGCTTTGTCGCTGAATCCATATCGGTGCAATTACGGTTTCGCCAGTCGGAAGAAGGTGGTCCGGTCCATGAAGACGTAGTACTCGAAACTTCCATTGTCGATTTCCGAACTGGCAATCGACGTGTCCGAAAGAGTCATGTCGGTGTTGCTGCTCGTCACCTCCGCCATCGTCTGGTAAATCGCGCTACTGGTGAGCGCCTTGCGATGCAGATAGCATCGGAACTCATGCGAGGATTCCGCTGTTTGCCCCCAAACGTCAAGAGCCGTCACAATCGCCCCCTGCGGAAGGTGCACTCCAAAGAAACCATAGGCCTTATCGGTGTCATGCGCATATAAATACTGGCTATCATTCACCCAACAATCACGGAGCTCCCTTGTATCATAGTCCACCAGCGGGATGATATAACGACCCAGGGAGAGGTACCGCGTTTTTGGCGGATTGATCTGGAAGGAACGATTGGCGCCGCTGATGGTCACGGCGTCCAGGGTGCCATCACTCTTCTTTATAAAGATCGATCCGTCGTTGCCGCCTCCGGCCAGACCCAGGTTGTTGGCCGCCAGCAGATCGTCGGCCGCCACAACGTCGCCGGCGCCTATCGTAAAGCCAGCCGACGGGCTCGGACCTGCCTGCACAATGGTGGTTGCCGTCAGCTTGCCTTGGACCGTGACGTCGGAGGTGATCGTCCCGCCGGAGAGACCCCCGACCGACGTGGGCGGCGTGAGCTGACTGGCGTGCTTGCCGTCCACCGTGTCGGCATACAGCGTGCTGCCAGGGCCGTCACCCGCCAGGACCGCGGGCAGTATCTCGCTGTCACGGGCGATCACCGCCGGGATGCGCTCGGCAGCCAACATGCCGCTCTGGATCGCTGCCGCATCCACCGAGCCCAACGCCGATATCGTCAAGGCGTCCTCGATTCGGGCATCCGGGAGCATTCCGCTGGCGATATCGCTGGCGGAGTGAGCGTGGCCGGCCGGCGCAAACGACTCCGGCAGCCGCCCCGCCAGCGTGTTGGCATCCCCGGCATGCTGACTGCGCATCGCAAAGCCCACCGAGGTGATTCGCTGGCGTGGGGCCAGATTCTCGCCGTTGACCCGCAAATTCAGCCAGACCGAGTCGCCCTCGAAGACCGTTGCCGGAATCAGGTTGTCTGGATCATCTCCGATCAGGGTGGACCAGGTGCCATGGATGTCGGGCGTCACGCTATCGGTATCGCTGAACCCGCCGCCCAGCGGTGTTCCGCCGGTCGGGGCATCCCAGAAAGTGAACGTCACCTCCACGGGCGTTGGGATGGGCTGGCCGGCGCTGTCGGTCAACCGGCCCTGGTATGTGATCAAACCCGGCCCCGCCATCGCCACATTATTCAGCGCCAGCAGGAGCGCAAGAGGCATCACGGACTTGAGCGGCTGCATTTGCCTGAACTCCTTTTCCGAGAACACGAACGAAAGGTGTCTGCGGTTCCTGATGAAACATAGAGAGCGTGATTCTAATTCATAACATAAGTCCTGCGGCAGCTCGCCGCAACCAGTTCGTGCATTCATCCTGATCGCGCGGCCGCTTGCACAGGCTGGGGCGGGTATGCGAATCTCCCGGACGAAGCGAAAATGAAGATCCGCAGCAAAACGTGGAGCAACGCCGCCATGAAAGAGTTCACCTTCCATTGTTCGAAGTGCGGCCAGCCCATCCTGGCGAGCAGGGATTGGGAAGGCCGGCAGATGAGCTGTCCGTCCTGCCACATGAGCATCACCATCACAGCCGCCGCCAAGCCAAAGAGCCGGACGCGCCTTGCGCTGCCGGCCAAGACCCGCGCCAAGCCGGCGGCCCGCCTCAAACGTCTGCCGGGTTTTCTTTGAGCCTGTTCTGCGGCCCGAACTGAGCACGCCCGGCCTTCATGACGGCATTCCTTTTCAAGCTGGCGGGGGGCGTCGGCTTGTTTCTCATGGGGATGGTGCTGCTGACCGACGGCCTCAAAGCGTTTGCGGGCGACGCGCTGCGGCGCTGGCTGATCCGATTCGCTGGCACTCCGGCCAAGGCCTTTGCGTCCGGAGTGCTTGTCACGGCCATCGTCCAATCGTCCAGCGCCACAAGCGTGACGGTGATCGGTTTCGTCAGCGCCGGCCTGCTGACCTTCCCGCAGGCGGTGGGCGTGGTGCTCGGCGCAATCCTGGGCACGACCGGCACCGTTTTGCCTTTCCTTAGCACGCAAAAACAGATAGACTTACGGTTGGCAATGGAGTTTGCCGACTCGATCAGCGAGTAAACCGCCTGACGGATTCAGTGCTGACAACTCCTACCGGTGCCACTTGTGGTGGCGTGGTTGGACTTATGATGAGTGCACTGGGGGTATTCGTAGGGGGCGGGATAGGCAGCCTGGCCCGGTGGGGGGGTTTCTGGCTTTGTCGCCGCACGGATCGCTCTGACTTTCCCCTGGGGCACCAGGGTCCTCAACGTCGCCGGCTCGTTCTTTTCCTGATATGCACCTGCCACACAATGCGATGCTGCTGCGAGTCTTTATCAGGGAAACAGACCGGTGGAAGCACCAGCCGCTCTACGAGGCCATCGTGCTCAAGGCGCGGGGGCTGCACCTGGCCGGCGCGACCGTGCTGCGGGGGCCCATGGGCTACGGAAAATCGAGCCGGCTGCACACGGCCAAGATTCTCCGGCTTTCCAGCGACCTGCCTCTGGTCATCGAGATCATCTGGTTCATAGCGGCCTTCTGGATGGGGCTTGCCTTTGTGGCGAGCCTGATTTCGATCCGTCTCGGGATCTCGGTGGCCCTGATCGAGATTCTGGTGGGGCTGGTGGCGGCTGAACATGGGATCAGGATCGCGTGTGAGACGCGGCGCGGACACCCGGCCAAGAATATTGTGCAGGCGGCGGCGGACAAGGGATGCGACCTGATTGTAGTGGGACACAGCGACCACTCGGAAATGTGGGGGCAGACCCGGCGTTGTGGACTTCTGACGCTCTGTATAGCTTGATCAGGACAACGATAGACCAAAGTAAAACACCTATGACGAACATACAAAAAGTAACAGCCCTGGAAATCCTGGACTCTCGGGGAAATCCGACCGTGTCGGTCAATGTGGTCCTTGAGAGCGGCGTGAGCGCCTGGGCCAGCGTGCCTTCCGGGGCGTCCACGGGCGAGAACGAGGCCATCGAACTGCGGGACGGCGACAAGAAGCGCTACGGCGGCAAGGGAGTGCTGAAGGCGGTGGCCAACGTCAACAAGTTGATCGCGCCCAAGCTCGCCGGCATGGACCCGTCGCGGCAGGCGGAGATTGACTGCCAGATGTTGGAACTGGACGGCACGCCGAACAAGGCGAAGCTGGGGGCCAACGCCATCCTGGGCGTCTCGATGGCGGTGGCGCGGGCGGCCTCGATGGCATCCGGGTTGCCGTTGTATGCTTACCTGGGCGGGCCTGGAGCGGTGATTCTGCCCGCGCCGATGATGAACATCCTGAACGGTGGAAAACACGCCGACAACAGCGTGGATTTCCAGGAATACATGGCCATGCCCATCGGAGCACCGACGTTCGCCGAGGCTCTGCGCTATGGGGCGGAAACCTTCCACGCGCTCAAATCCATACTGCACAAGAAGAACCTCGCCACGAGCGTGGGGGACGAGGGCGGTTTTGCGCCCAACCTGGAGAGCAACGAGCAGGCCGTGGAGGTCATCCTGGAAGCCATCGCCGCGGCCGGCTTCAAGCCGGGCAAGGATGTGGCCATCGCCCTGGACCCCGCTGCGAGTTCGTTCTTTCAGGGCGGTCAGTACGTGCTGGCCAAGTCCGGCCAAGGCAAGAAAACCAGCGACGATATGGTGGCGCTCTATGCCGCCTGGGTGAAGAAGTACCCCATTGTCTCGATCGAAGACGGCCTGGCGGAGAACGACTGGGCCGGATTTGCGAAACAGACAGCGACAATGGGAGCCCAGGTGCAGATTGTGGGCGATGACCTCTACGTGACGAACACGAAGTTCATAGCGCGGGGCATCAAGGAGAAGGCGGCCAACGCGGTGCTGATCAAGCTGAACCAGATTGGCAGCGTGACGGAGACGATCGAGGCCATCCAGATGTGCCAGCGGGCGGGTTGGCGTTATGTGATTTCGCATCGCTCAGGCGAGACCGAGGACGCGTTCATGGCAGACTTCGCGGTGGCGATGGGGGGCGGGCAGATTAAAACAGGGTCAGCCTGCCGCTCCGAGCGGATCGCCAAATACAATCGCCTGCTGGTCATCGAGCGGGAATTGGGTCAGCGAGCGCGCTATGGCGGAAGCCTGTTTACAGCTCGATGAAACGGGGAATCTGACATTGCCTTGTTCTGAAGCGGCCTGAACGGCTGCATTTCTGCCGGCGGCAAAGCCGCAACATTTGGCGGTAGTGGCAGACCTCCAGACCGCCTTTGCAGCCGGCGCCAGACCGTCGAGCCGAACACAGTGGTGGCGGAGGTGATCGACCCGGCACGCCTGGTGGTCACAGCCAGCGTCCCGGCGCGAGAAGCGATCGCGTTGAAGGCTGGCCAGCGGGCCGAGCTGGTTGGCGGCGGGCAATCCGAGAGGGCCGCCGCAGGGCAGGTCTATTTCATCGGGCCGCAGGTGGATGCTTGATCTGGTAGACCACCATCTTGCCGAAGGCGTGAGCCTCGAAGAAGCCCTGGTCCGGTCCGGCCGCCGGCGGTTGCGGCCGATCCTTATGACCACCTTTGCGGGTGTGGCGGCGGCTTGGCTGGGGCTGATCGAGGGGGTGTCGGATGGGCTGTCCAGCTTCGCCAAAATGGCGTCGGGCTATTACACGGACCGATTCCGGCGGCGCAAGCCCATCGCTGTCGCAGGCTACGTGGTGACGGCGCTGGGCACGGCGGCCTTCGGGATGGCCTCGGCCGCCTGGCATGTGCTGCTGGCGCGTTCCCTGGCCTGGCTTGGGCGCGGGGTGCGCACGCCAGTCCGCAAGGCCCTGCTGGCGGGGGGCTATGCGCTGGCCGCCCTGATGGCGGGCGCCATTATCCTGCTACCGGTGAGTGTCTGGACGCTGGCGCTGGTGTTTGCTGCAGGCGGTATTTACGTGGCTGTGGAAGAGACGCTGGAAGACTCGCTGTGCGCGGAACTGGTGGGCGAGGCGCATCACGGAATGGCCTTTGGCACGCTGGCCACCGTGAATGGCGTGGGCGACTTCCTGTCGAGCGTGATCGTGGGCGCGCTGTGGACCTGGGCAGGCACGACAGCGGCATTCGGTTACTGTGCGGTGTTGTTCGTAGCGGGGGCCGGATTGGCGCTGCGCGTGGCGAAGGAGTGAGCGATGCCGGACATCCAAACCATCCTGGAGCGCGTCAACCGGATTGCGGAAGGTTATGAGCTGGGAAACCTGGGAACCGGCCAAGAGGACGCTTCAGCGAAGTTCATCGCTTCGCCTGCCCCACCCAGCCGTTGGCCAGGTGTTTAGGAACCAGTTCTCAGGTCGCCGGTGCATGATCGGCGCGTCACAGGCGCACCGGATGCCGGTGTAAAGGACATTGACAATCGCCGGACTGGAAGGCTGCGCTACGTTCGTAAGCGCTGCTGGAATTGCTCAAGGTCATCAAGGGTCTTGCCGGCCTTGAACCGGCCGAACACCGCCACGTCAATGCCGTGGGGGCCGTACATGTGCTGGCGGCAGGCGGCGATCTGCGGCTGGAGGTTTGACATCTTCAACTCCTCCGCGATTTCCGCCACCCGGTCCACCATCCCGTTAGCCTGAATCATAGCTCAGATGTCCTGCGTATATTCGGCAAACGGCGGCGCCGAGCCTGTGCCCGCAAGCACGCGCTCGGCCTCCGACTGCAGGTTGTCGATATGCCGGAAGGTGACGAGCAACCGACGCTGGTGGTTCGCGTTCATACCTCCAATGCCGGAAACAACTCGTGGATGCGCCAATCCAGGTCCAGCCGCCGCAGGGCAAGCGGGTTGCTCAAGTCGTAATCTCGATTCGCCAACTCCTGGTAAAACTCGCGCAGCACGAGCGGACTGCCTGCGGAGCGCCGGTGCAACCACCTGACGATGCCTCGCGTCTTGGACGGAATCAGCCCTCGCCTCACCGTCGCCTCGACCAGCGCCTGCGTTTCCGCCCCAAGCAACGGCAGTTGCCCGTGGAGGCGAGCCAAGAGAGCAGATTTGCCGATGCCGGCCGGCCCGAGAATGAGGACGTGCCTGCGCTGGGCATGCAGTTCTTTCAGCCGCGACATCTCCCTCTCCCGGCCCACGAAAGGAAGAGCCGCGATCGGTGGTTTCGATGCCCTCTTCGTTTGCATGACTCGCTACCGCGACAAAGCACTTTGGCTCGGTAGGAGTCATCAGCCGGAGGGCAGTTCGCCGCAGGGCGGCCAGGCAAACTCCATTGCCTGTTTCCATGATGGACTTCACTCGCTTGGCGGTCAATCACTTCCAAAGAGCTTCGCGCTTCTGGCCGCCGAAGATCCTCCCGTACAGATCGAGTTTTTTGCCCCGCGTAATGAAGGCGGGTCTCAGGGTTCGGCCATCTGGTTCATGGATCTTGTGGTCTCACAAATCAATCGCCACGACTTCATGATCGAGAATGGACGGCACAGTCACGGCCAGGAAGCCTCCCCTGCATTCAGCCCGGAGTCGCATGTCGGCAGCCAGCAGTCGGACCTGTTTTGGCTGGACGCCTTCAGGCAACTGCAGCCGGACCTGCTGTTCGCCGACTGGGATCAACTCGCGCACCGGCCCTTTCATCATCATGGGGTTCGTGAGGTTGACCAGGTGTACCGTCAGCGATCCACGCTGCCGCCAAACTGTGACGTCGAGGATTCCGGGGCCGGTGACCGTCACGGGCGCATCCTCGTTCGTGGCCCAAACGACCGAGTTGCGCAGGAGCTTGAAGTGATCCACCGAGAGCACCTCCCAGAACGTCCGGTCAATGTCCCAGGGGAAATACACAACCCGTCCTCGGCCCACTTCGCGGAGGAAGACCTGCGGCACTCCCGTCTTCGACACCCGAGGATAGACCTTCTCCATGGGGAGATCGGGATAAGAGGGGATCAGAGTCAGCGGCGGGTTGGGGTATGGCCGGGTGGCTTCCACTTCGATGCGGCGCACGCCGTTGATGATGCGCCGCGCATCTTCAAGGCCGGCCAACAAGGGATGCCGCTGGCCGGTCGCTGGGTCGGTCTCCAAGCGCAGATATGAATTCTGCATCGGCCCTTCGCCGCGGCCTTTAAAGGTGACGCCGAACAGATCCGCCAGCCCGAAGTCTTTTCGGCGCACGCCCCATTCGTCGCACAGACTCGTCTCGTGCGTGGCGACGGCGCTGCCGCCGCGCTCGACGAATTCGCGGATCTGCCGGCATTGCGCGTCGCTGAGCGCGGCGATGTTCGGCAGGATGAGCGTCTTGAGCGGAGCAAGATGTGCGGCGTCGAGCAGGCGGTCGTGAACCATCTCGAACGGGATGCGCGCTTCAATCAGCGCCTGATACCAGCCGAGCGTGTGCTCCTCGACTCGGCCGCCATGGAACCAAGACGTTTGCTGCGAATACACCATCCCCACGCGAGCGAGCGAGTCTTCATTCCGCAGATATTTTTCCCAGCTTGCCAATCGCTGGTAAATCTGCTCGACCGGCTTGAGCCAGCGTTCGTCATGAATGACGCCGGAGAACTTGGTGAACCAGGGACGCAGGCCGTTGGCCACCCCGTCGGCGACCCAGAGCCGAATCTCTGCCTCGCTCTGCACGCTGTCCTTCCAGCGATAGGGTTCTTCGATGCCGACACTGAAGATGCCGACGATGGGCTTGCGGCCCATGGTGGCGCGGTATTCCTTGCCGTTCTTGCCGTTGGTCCAGGGGGCCGCCAGACCGCGCCGGGCCTGGCGATCGGCCATCAGCGTGGGGGCCAGCTCGCCAATGCGCCGCATATCCAGAGCGCTCGTGGCGCCGCCTCCCGTGTTGGGAATGACACACGAGTCGTGATTGATCTTGCGAATCTCGGCATCCCAGAGGCGCCACAGGTCGAACAGGCGTTGCTGATGCCAGAAAATGTAGGCGCGCCGCGCCGGATCCTGCGGGTTGCCGATCCGGGGAAGCTCATGGCCCGATGCCGCGCCGAAGTTCTTCCGGCAATGCTCGCAGTAGCACATCCCCGAACCGTCCCAGCGGTTGATGAAGATGGCGTCCACGCGGTAGCGCGACATGATCTCCCGCTTCACCTCGGTCATGAACTCGAAGTTGTAGGGTCCGAGCCCGCACGTCACCCACATCTCGGGCGACGCCCAGTGCCGGCGCGGTTTGCCATCGGCGCCCACCGCGATCCAATCCGGATGCGCGGCTTGCACATCGTCGTAGGTCGCGTGCGGGTCGGTGCGGGCGACGACCACCATGCCCAGCTTCCGACAGCCTGCTACCAGCTCGCCCAGCACGTCGCGGCCACCCAGCCACGCGCTGCGATGATGGAAGGGCACCTGCGTCGGGTAATAGGCGACGCATCCGCCCGCGCTGAGGCAGACGGCGTCGGAGCGGGTGCGCTGGAAGTAATCGAGCCAGAACTGGAGATCGAACTTGCCCGGGTCGTCCTCGACGAGCGTGAGCTGAGCCCAACGCATGGGTTGATCCACCCAGCTCGGCATCGGCGCGGTGTTGGTGATCGTCCCGGCGGACAGAGCCCGCGGCCAGGTGAATGGACCGACTGTCGCGGCAGCGCCAGCGGCGGTCGCGGCCTTCAAGAACTCCCGGCGCGTCAACATAAGCCTTTCACGTAGCGAGCCAAGTGCTGCCAGTGACAACGCCGGCGGGGCACGCCGTGCGGGAAGAGGCGTTGCATCAACCGCGCGCGGGCTGCACGCGTGCTGCCGGGTGGTTTGGATGGCTTCATGCCGATGGCGCGTTCACGCCGTCACGGGCCGGTGCTTCTTGATGAAATCGGGATCGATCTCGACTCCGGAGCCGGGCCCGGTCGGGACCTTGATCCTGCCGCTGACGACTTTCAGCGGGGAGGTCTTGCACTCGAAGCGCACTTGGGTGCCCAGCCCTTTGAACTCGTGATGAGCTCCGGCATTGGGCAGCACCGAAACGAGGTGGATGTTGTAAAGAAAACCCAAGCCCCCTCCCGACATGTGCGGCACGATGGATTTGCCGAACGCCGCCGCCATCCGGCCGACTTTCACGGAGCGAATCAGCCCGCCGAAGTAGTAGCTGTCGGGCTGCACGATCTCGATCCCATCGTTGGCGATAAGCCAGCGGAAGTTGACGAAGCTCTGGTCCTGCTCGCCGTTCGCAATGGGGATCGCGAGGGCGTCGGCCACGCGTTGGATGGCATCGAAGTCGTCATACATCACCGGCTCCTCGAAATACGCATACTGGTTTTCCTCCAGCAGCCGGCCCACCCGGATCGCTTCGTCCGCTTCGTAGTAGCCGTTCGCGTCCGCGTAGAGCGCCATGTCGCGCCCGTAGTGTTCGCGAAGCATCGGGATGAGCCGTTCGGTCTTCCCCGCCGGCCCCTTCGCGCGCATATCCGTGGTCATGAACATCAGGTAGCCCACTTTGATCTTGAGCGCCTTGGCATCGTATTCGGCCACCGCTTGCCGGATCCGGTCGAAGGTCTCCTCCAGCGGGCGCTCGCGCCACTCGGTCGCCACATAGACGGCCACCTCCGGATGGTGAATCTCGCCAATTAATTGGCCGAGGGAGCGTCCGGCAATGCGCCCGAGCAAATCGAGAATGGCGAACTCGATCGTGGCCAGCGGCAGGCCGAGCGAGATGCCGTTGTAACGGAAATTGAAGCCGTAGATGTAAACTTTCTCCAGGATGAGGTCCAACTCGCGGGCGTCCTTGCGCAGGAAGAACGGCTGGAGGTTGTGAAGGAAGACCGGGTAGAGCGTTCTCATGCCGCTGTGCGCGACGGAAATCCCCTCCGCCCCATCGGTCGAACGCACCCGGCACAAGAAGCTGTTCTCCCACCGCAGCAATTCCAGACTCTCGATGGTGACGGAGCTTTTAAACAGTTCCCTCTTCAGGACTGGTTGGCGGAGGATTTCCTGGAGCCTGGCCTGGCGGGCTTCGGTGTCCTTTGGCCGCCCACTGACGGCGGCTTCGGCGCCGTGTGTGGACAAAGCTGCCAGCGGGGAGACGATCCCGGCAGCGCCGGCGGCGGACAGGAATCTTCGTCGAGTGGTTTTCATGGTCATCGGATGTATTCGTCGCCGGCTTGCGGCGCTTGCGTCCAGCGAGCAGAGCCACGGAATTCAAGCAGAGAATGCGGCTGCTGGCGACAGTTTTGGCGAATCATCGGCCGGGTGGTAATCTGGGGTTCATCATGGCTTCACTTGGCTCGGTTACATTGTCAGTCAGAGTTCATAAGACCGTGTGAATTACAGCCACGTCTTGAGCCGCTCGCGGAGGAGTTTGCGGGCGCGGTAGAGGCGAGACTCGACGGCCTTGGGAGTGCTCTGCAAAACCGCAGCGGCCTCGGCGACCGCCATTTCCTCCCACTCGCAGAGCACGATGGCTTCGCGCATGCCGTCCGGGAGGTCCTGCACCGCGGCGCGCACCGCTTCGTCGCGCTCGGTCGCGACCGTGGCCTGATCTGGGGTTGCATTGCTGGATGGCAAGGTATCACCAAGGGTTTGCTCGGCCGTTTCCGATTCGGCATCGAGCGAGACATTCGGATGCCGGGAGCGCCAGCGCAGTTGATTGCGCGCCAGGTTGGCGGCGATGGTGAACAGCCAGGTCCTGAACCTTTGTTCCGGCCTGTAGCTCCCGCGGGCGCGATAGGCGCGGAGAAATGTGTCTTGCGCGAGGTCGTTGGCATCGTCCTCGTTTCCCAGCATCCGGCAGAGGAAGCGAAACACAGCCTGCGCATGTCGGTCCATGAGGTCGTTGAGCGCCGCATCGTGGCCGCCCGCCAACCTCGCCATGTCCGCCCGGTCAAGGGCCTCCGTGTTAGGGGTGTCCATGCAGGTCGGTGACGGCGGGCGACATGGTGCGCTCGATTTGCTCGTGGAATCCGAGCGTCAGGCGCTGCATCTCGGCAAGGTAGCGCCGGCCTTGCTCAGGCGGCATGACCCGGCTGACTTCGCGGAAGTGCTGGAGCATGGCGGCTTGGCACTGGGCGCGAACCGTTCCGACCTCGATCAACTTCTGCTCAACAGCGGCGGTGGCGTTGGTGGGCAAGGCCAGCAACGCCTGCAACTCATGCTTCCGGGCATCAATCCGCTCGCAGAAGTCGCGGCACTTGGGCAGATAGCCATCGTGGAGCTCGCGGATGCGTGCCAATTCGGCCTCGCTGAGGCGGAACTCGCTTCGGAGCCAGGCCAGATCGCCGGCGGGCGCCAAGAGGATCTGAACGCAGAGACGTTTGGTGATGGCGCTGCTGAGGGCGACAACGGCGGCGCTCGCAAGGACGACCGCCAGGACGATGGTGAGAGAGCGGCGCATGCTCGCTATGGAGATGTGAGCGGACTCACAACGGTCAGGTAACGCTGCTTGGCTTGATCGTGAGCCAGGCTGCTGGCCTGGAGCACGCCAATGAAGATGCCGACGACGAGCATGGCTGCGACGCCAGCCAATGCCAGGCCCGGATGCAGGAACCACGCGGCAGCGCGGTCCAGCCACTCCGCCAATGAGACGGATTCGCGCGGCTCCTGGGCTCGATCGATGCGGCGCCATACGCTTTCCTGGAAGCCTGGAGGAAGGGCCGGCGTGAGGCGGGACTCACGCAAGAGCGCGCTCAGTCTGGCGTCGTGTGGCAGTTGGTTTTCGGTATTCATCGTGATGAGCGACGGCTAATCGCAAGCCATCCGAAGATTAAAGATTTTCTTGCGCGAAAGCAACGCTCTTGGCGAGTCCGGTTACTGGTGTGCCGGGGTGCCATCGGGGGCCGGGCTTTCGACCTTTGGAGCGGCGGCCTGGCGAGCCGCGGGAACTGTTCCAAGGCGCGTGGCTGCAGCCACCTCGAATGTGAGAGTCAGGTTCTTTGTGTTCATGGAGGTCTTTCTTTTGTTTGGGCGGTGATTCATTGCCGCGCTGCCTTGTCTTTCTCTTGTTACACCGCCACCGGGAAAATCCCTCGCACTTCTGTTCCGACATCCTGACTTCATGCGGGGATCTTCGTTCCGCGTTGAATTGGGATGAACCGGTTCAATCGGAACTCGGAAATGGCATCCGGTGAAGAATCTCTGAGGGATTCTCGAAGTTGGGGTGTAAGAGATAGAGAACAGGAGCCAAGTTGGCTGCCATGCAAAGCAAAAATGGTCTGCCGCCATGAGTCCCGGACCGCAAACCTTCCGCCTGCGCCTCGCGCTGAACGCCCTGGCCGCCTCGCTTGTCCTGCTGGCCGGCTGCAGAGGCATCCCCGTCAAGGGTGAGAAGGAAGCCCGGCAGCAGGTGGCCGACGTTAGCATGACCTACCGCCCGAATGGCCAGAAGCCGACATTGCCGACGCTTACGACCAACTCGACTCTCGGCGATTTTCTCACCTACGCGCTCCTCAATCAGCCGAAGGTCGAGGCCACGTATTTCGATTGGCTCGCCTCCGTCGAGCGGATCACCGTCCAACGCTCGCTGCCAGACCCGCAGATCACCTTCCAGATGGACATCCAGGACGTGGTGACCTCCCTCATGCCGGGCCTGATGATGAGCTTTCCGGGCATGGGCAAACTCCGCGCCGCCGGAGCGGTCGCCGCCGCCGCCAGCCAGGGCGGTTACTTCGCCTTCAAATCGGCCTCCCTGGAGAGCGCCTACGACCTCAAACGCACCTACTACCGCCTCTACTTCCTCGAGGAGAAGATTCGCGTCAACCGCGAAAACCTCGACCTCCTCCAGGAGCTGGAGCGGCTCGCCCGCTCCCGGAACGAAGTCGGCAAAGCCACCCTGCAAGACGTGCTCCGCGCTCAGATCGAGCAGGAACGCCTCAACAACGAGATCGTGAACCTCGATGACTCCCGCGAATCGCTCCTCGCCCAGTGGAAGGCCGCGCTTGGAATCGAACCGAGCGCCCCCACGCCACCCGTGCCGGCGCGCTTCGAGTCCACCTCGCTTGATGTGCCCGCCGACAAGTGGCTGGAACAGGCGCTCGCGGAAAACACCCGCCTCAAGGCCATGGCTGCGGATGTTCACGCCGCCGAGGCCGCCATCCGCCTCGCCTACAAGGCCCGCATGCCCGACACCAGCATCGGCTTCATGGCCGACGCCAAGATGAACCCGGTCCTCTACCGCCCGTGGGGCACCGTCAGCATTCCGCTCTGGCGCGACAAGCTCGCCGCCCAGGTCGCCGAGGCCCAGGCCAACAAGCGCGCCGGCGAAGCCCGCCTCACCACCGAGCAGATCAACCTCGCCGTGGACGTCGCTGAGCGGGCTTTCGTCTACCGCGAGACCACGCGCAACCTGTCGCTCCTACAGAAGACCCTGCTCCCGAAGCAGCGCCAATCCCTGGAAGTGGCCCGCTCCGCCTACCTCGCCGGCCAGGTGGATTTCCTGAATCTCACCCAAGCCGAGCAATCCTTGCTCCGCTTCAACCTCGACGAAGTCGAAGCCCGGACCCAGCGCGAGCTCTCCCTCGCCGAGCTCTCCCTGATCATGCAGGGCATGTCGCCCGCCGCCGGAGGTGCCACCGGCATGGAGATCGCCGCGCCCGGCATCGGCGCCGGCAAAAAAATGGGCGGCTCCTCCATAGGCGGCGGCCCGTCCTCAGGCGGCATGGGCCCCAGCGGTGCGACGATGCTGCCCGGCAATTCGGCCCCGCCGAAGAAGATGAACCAGGGCGGAATGAATCCATGATCACGTCGGAGCTTTTACCTATGAAGAATGCAATCAAGACCGGCCGCGTGACGGCGTTTCTACTGGCCATGCTGCTCATCGTCGCTGGCGCTGGCGCCCTGCTGACCGGCTGCGGCCGCGGCCACGACCCGGGAACCCAGGCCGCCGACGATCAACTCTACACCTGCGGCATGCATCCCCAGGTCATTCAGAACAAACCCGGCAACTGCCCCATTTGCGGCATGAAGCTCACGCCCGTCCGCAAGCAAGGTGCCGCCCTCAGCGCCACCGCCTCCGGCGAGCGCAAGATCAAGTTCTACAAGTCCAGCATGAATCCCGGCGAGACCAGCCCGCTCCCGGGGAAAGACAGCATGGGCATGGACAGGGTGCCCGTTTATGAAACTGAGGACGCTGCCAGCGACTCCCAGCTCATCTCCGTCGATCCCGTGATGACCCAGAACATGAACATCCACACCGCCATCGTAATCCGCGGCCCGCTACGCCGCACCATACGCACCGTCGGCGTCATTGACTACAACGAGGCCGGCCTGGCGGACGTCACCACCAAGTTCAAAGGCTGGGTTGAGGAGCTCTTCGTGGACACCACCGGCCAACAGGTGCATCGCGGCGAGCCGCTCTTCGAAATCTACGCCCCGGAGCTTTACAGCGCCCAGCGCGAATACGTCCTGGCGCTCGAAAGCACCAACGCCCCCGGCGGGGCTGCCCTCAAAGCCAGCGCCCGCACCAAGCTCAAGTTCTTCGACATCACCGACGAACAAATCGCCGAGCTGGAGCGCATCCGCGAGCCGCGCAAGACCCTGCAGGTCGTCTCCCCGCAGGACGGCTTCGTCGTCGAGAAGATGGTCGTCAAAGGTCAGATGGTGGACGCCGGCATGAAACTCTACCGGTTGGCTGACCTCGGCCTCGTTTGGGTGCAGGCGCAGATTTATGAGCAGGATCTCCCATACGTGAACCTCGGCCAGGAAACGACGGTCACTCTTTCCTACCTTCCGGGCCGGGAGTTTCGCGGACGCCTCACCTACGTCTATCCCAACGTGGACGAAAAGACCCGCACCGCCCGCGTCCGCATGGAGTTCCACAATCCTGGCTACTTCCTCAAGCCCGGCATGTTCGCCACCGTCCAGGTCCTCGCGGAACTCGAACCCTCCGTCTTGCTCGTGCCTGACATGGCCATCCTTCGCAGCGGAGAGAAGTGCACCGTCTTCGTTGTGCTCGACGGTGGAAAGTTCGAATCCCGCACTGTCACGCTCGGACCGCAGGGCGAACACGACACCTACCAGGTCCTCAGCGGGCTGAGCGAGGGCGATCGCATTGTCACCTCGGGCCAGTTCCTGCTCGATTCCGAAAGCCAGCTCCGCGAAGCAATCCAAAAGATGAGCAGCCCGAAATCCGCCGCCACTGCTCCATCGCACGAGACCCACGCCCCGATGCCAGTGGCAGTCGCACGGCCTGCCACCCAGGCGAACACCGTCAAGTACACTTGCCCCATGTCCTCCCACGCCGATGTCGTCTCCGACAAGGCTGGCAAGTGCCCGAAGTGTGAGATGAACCTCGTGCCCACCGACACCGTGGCGCACGGCAAGATCGCCGAGGCCAACTGGCGCAAGCAGCATCCCATCGCCGAGCAGCCCGCTCACGAACACCAAGACTGACCCCAAACCCGGCCATGCTCAAAGGCATCATCCATTTTTCGCTCAAGAACAAGTTCATTGTCCTGCTCGGGACACTTGCGCTGGTCTTCGGTGGCGTTTACGCCGTTAAAAACATCCCCCTCGACGCCATCCCCGACCTCTCCGACGTCCAGGTCATCATCTACACCGAGTGGCCCGGCCAGGCCCCGCAGATCGTGCAGGACCAGGTCACCTATCCCATCACCACTAAAATGCTGTCCGTCCCGAAGGCCGCAGTCGTTCGCGGCTATTCCTTCTACGGGTTCTCGTTCGTTTACGTCATTTTTGCGGATGGCACCGATCCTTACTGGGCTCGCAGCCGCGTCCTCGAATATTTGAGCGGCCTCAGCGGACGCCTGCCGCAGGGTGTGTCGCCCAGCCTCGGCCCCGATGCCACCGGCGTGGGCTGGGCCTTCATGTATTCCCTCAACTCCACCAACCGCGACCTGGCGGAGCTGCGTTCTATGCAGGACTGGTATCTTCGCTACCAGCTCGCCTCCGTCGAGGGCGTCTCCGAAGTCGCCTCCATTGGCGGCTTTGTCCGCCAATACCAGGTCACCGTGGACCCGATCAAACTCCGCGCCTACAATCTCTCGATCTCCGACGTGGCGATGGCCGTCAAACGCAGCAACGGCGAAGTCGGCGGACGCTCCATCGAACTCGCGGAGAAAGAGTTCATCCTGCGGGTGCGCGGCTACGTGAACACGCTTGACGACCTCCGCAAAGTCACCGTCGGCGTGGGCGACAAAGGCGTTCCCATCCTGCTCGGCCAGGTGGCCGACGTGCAGTTTGGCCCCGACATGCGCCGCGGCATCGCCGAGCTCAACGGTCGTGGCGAAACCGTCGGCGGCGTGGTCGTCGTGCGCTACGGCGCCAACGCGCGCCAGGTCATTCTCGACGTGAAGAAAAAGCTCGACGTCGCCATGAAAGGATTGCCGCCGGACGTGACCTGCTCGATCGCCTACGACCGAAGCGCCCTCATCGAGCGTGCCGTCAAAACCCTGGAGGAGAAACTCCTCGAGGAATGCGTCGTCGTCGCGCTCGTCTGCATCGCCTTCCTCCTGCACCTGCGCAGCGCCTTCGTCGCCATCGTCATCCTCCCGATCGCCGTGCTCACCTCCTTCCTGATCATGTTCGGCCAGGGGATCAGTTCCAACATCATGTCCCTGGGCGGCATCGCCATCGCCATCGGCGCCATGGTGGACGCCGTCATCATCATGATCGAGAACGCCCACAAACACATGGAGCGCGACCAGGGCAAGAAAGCTCACTGGGACATCGTCCGCGATGCTTCTGTCGAAGTCGGCCCCACACTCTTCTACTCGCTGCTGGTCATCACCGTCTCCTTCTTCCCGATCTTCATGCTCACGGAGCAATCCGGCCGCATGTTCAAGCCGCTGGCTTACACCAAGACTTACTCGATGGCCGCGGCTGCCGTTCTTTCAATCACCCTCGCGCCGATCCTGATGGGCGTCTTCATCCGCGGCAGAATCCCGGCCGAGGAAAAGAACCCGATCAATCGCTTCCTCATCTGGCTCTACCACCCAGTCATTGATTTCGTCATCAAGTGGCGTTGGGCCGTCGTCACCATCGCCGCCGTCCTCATCGTCTGGGTTTTCTTCCCGTGGAACAAACTCGCCGCCCGACTGCTCCCCGACGGCCCCGTGAAAGAGTGGGCCTTCAAACTCGGCAAGCTCTTTCCTTACCAGAACATCGGCTCCGAGTTCATGCCGCCGCTCTACGAAGGCGATCTCCTCTACATGCCCACCACCTTCCCCGGCCTGGGCGTCACCGAGGCCCGCGCCATTCTCCAGCAGACCGACAAAATCATTAAGACTTTCCCCGAGGTCCACCGTGTCTTCGGCAAGATCGGCCGGGCTGAAACCGCCACCGATCCCGCGCCCATGGACATGATCGAGACCACCATCATGCTTAAGCCCGAGGAGGAATGGCCGGCCGTGGACATCAAAGACCCGAGCGGCAAAGTGATCGCCCACCGCCGCCGCACCGTGGACGAACTCATCGACGCCCTGAACTCCGCCGTCCAGTTCCCCGGCCTCAACAACGCCTGGACGATGCCCATCAAGACCCGCATTGACATGCTCGCCACCGGCATCAAAACCCCCGTCGGCATCAAGATCGCCGGCCCCGACCTGGCGGTGCTGGAGCGCGTGGCCGAGGAGGTCGAGACGGTGGTAAAGACCGTGCCCGGCACCCTCAGCGCCTTCGCCGAGCGCACCATGGGCGGCAACTACATCCAGTTCAACATCGACCGCGAGGCCATCTCCCGTTACGGCCTCAACGTCGCCGACGTTCAGGACGTCCTCGAAGTCGCCCTCGGCGGCATGCCCCTCACCACCACCGTCGAGGGGCTGGAGCGTTATGGTGTCAACCTCCGTTACAGCCGCGACTTCCGCGAGAACCTCGTCGCCCTCCGCGAGATCGTGGTCCCCACGCCCACCGGCGCCCAAATCCCACTCGGCCAACTGGCGAAGATCGAAACCGTCCGCGCCCCCATGGGCGTCAAGAGCGAGGCCGCCGTTCCCAACGCCTGGATCTACGTGGACGTCAAGGGCATTGATGTCGGCACCTACGTCCAAATGGCCATGCGCGCCGTCAACGAAGCCGTTGTTAAAGGCGAGATCAAACTCCCCACCGGCTACAACATCTTCTGGAGCGGCGAATACGAATACATGCAAAAGGCCAAACAGCGCCTGATGATCGTTGTCCCCCTGACCCTGCTCATCATCATCCTCATCATCTACCTGAACACGCGGTCCGCCGCCAAAACCGCCATCGTCATGCTCGCCGTGCCCTTTTCGCTCGTTGGCGCCATCGGCATCCTCGCCCTGCTCAACTACAACCTCAGTGTGGCCGTGTGGGTCGGCATCATCGCCCTGGCCGGCCTCGACGCCGAAACCGGCGTCGTCATGCTCCTGTACCTTGACCTCGCCTACGAAGACTGGAAGAAACGAGGCCTCATGGGCAACCTCGCCCACCTTCGCGACGCCATCTACTACGGCGCCGTCAAACGCGTCCGACCGAAAGCCATGACCGCCTGCGTGATCGTCGCCGGCCTCGCCCCCATCCTCTGGAGCCACGGCAGCGGAGCCGATGTGATGAAACGCATTGCCGTGCCGATGATCGGGGGAGTGATCACCTCGACCATCATGGAACTCCTGGTGTATCCGGCCATCTATTACCTGTGGCGCTCGCGTGGACTCAAGGGGTTGCCGCAGGGCGCTGCACCGTGCGCCCCTTGAACATTTTGTTCCGATGTGTAATTTATGTGTCGTGAGCAAGCTCGCCAGATGCTTTGCGCTGATGGTCCTGGCCCTGTGGGGCCTGGCCGCAATGCACTGTAAGCTGGAAGCCCTGCCGGGGATGGCGTTTCTGAGGAGTTGCTGCTTTGCTGATTCGTCCTCGGCGTCTCCGAAGGACTGCGAGACTGACAGCTGCGGTGCGGTTGAGGACGGGAAGTACCGGCCGGAGGAACTAAACGCTTCCGCTCCGCACCCCGTCCTTGTATCGGCGTTGCTCTTGGCGGCCATTGAAGCCCCGCTGCCGGAGCTTATGGCGCATCCCTTTACGGTAGCTAAACCCCCGCCAGAGCTGCCACGGTCCTGGCAATTCTCCTTGCGCGCGGCGCTGCCGCCCCGCGCTCCTTCTCTCGTCGGCTGAACGGTCCCGCTCGGGACGGTTTCGCTGAAGCTTCCTGTTCGGGATTTCGTTGATGGCTGCCCAACGCGTGGTTTCCCCTTTAGGTTTGTGGTGTTTGGCGTAGCGAGTGAATGAAAGAGATTATGCAAGCGAATGCAATTTGGAGATGGTGCCGACAGCCGGCCTTGGCGGTGCTGGTGGCCGGGAGTGCCGGTCTGGGATGGGCTTCTCAGAATCCGGGGAATGGCGGCGCGAATGTGCTGACGCTGGATGGGGCGGTCCGGGTGGCGCTGGCCAATAACCCGGAGGTCCGCGCCTCCACGGCAAGGATGGACGCGGCGTCCGGACGAGCCTACCAGGCGAAGAAGTGGACAAACCCGGAATTGGAGCTGAGCGCTGAAGACTGGCCGGTGAGCGGCGGACGCGGGTTCTCGGATGCGAAGCAGACCATCGGCATTGCGCAAACGCTGCCGTATCCGGGAAAGAACTCCCTCGCCAAGCAGATTGGCGGCGCGGGGGTGAGACTTTCGGAAGCGCAACGGGCGGTGCGGCGGACGGAGATTGTGCGCGATGTGAAGGCAGGATTCTATCGGGTGCTGGCGTCCGAACGGCTGGTGGAGGTTTCCACGCAATTGATGGCGGCGGCGGAATCGCTGGCAGCCACGGCGCGCAAGCGGGTGGACGCCGGGGCGGCGGCCTACCAGGAACAGTTGCGGGCGGAGGTCCAATGGGAGCAGGCACGCACGGAATTGGCGAGCTTCCAGCGGGAGCTGGGGACGGCGAGGCAGGTGCTCGCAACGATCCTCGGACGGCCGGACCTGAAGGATGCGAATCTCTCAGGAGCATTGGCGGAAGCGCCGATGGCCGCACCGACGGAAGCAAGCGCGGAGGGAGTCCTGGCGCGACACCCGAGCGCGACAGCAGCCCAGGCGTTCCTGGAACAGGCGGAGCTGGAGTACCGCCGCGCGCGGCTGGAGCCGTATCCGGATGTCAAAGTGGGCGTGTCGGGCGGACGCATCGGCGCGACCGATGAGTCGATCATCCAGCTCGGGTTTTCGCTGCCGCTGCCCATCATGGACCGCGGCAGGGGAAAGCAACAGGAGGCGCAGGCGAATGTGAACCTGGCGGAAGCGGAGTTGCAGACGGTCCGGCAACAGTTGCAGCGGGAGTGGGCCAACGCTCAGGTGCGCTACCGCACTGCGGTGGAACAGGTGGGGAACTACCGGGAGCGGATTCTGCCGAAAACGAACGAAGCGCTGCGGCTGGTGCAAACGGGGTTTGAACAGGGAAAGTTCAACTTCATTGACTTGGTGGACACCCAGCGCACCACGGCCGAAGTGCGGCGGGTCTACCTGGAAAAGCTGCTGGAAATGAATGTGGCGCAAGCCGAGCTGGAGGCGCTGCTTCAGCCGGAAACCATCCAATCTTCAATCATGAAATAGCTCAAAACCATGAAAAGCCAAATGATTTTCAGATGGATGGCGGTGGCGGCGGTGGCCTCCGTGGCGCTGCTCGCCGGCTGCAAGAAACAGGAGAGCCACGCCGAGGATGACGGGCATGGCGAGGCGCATACACAGATCAAAGATGGTGTGGTGATGTGCGCCGAGCATGGCGTGCCGGAAGCCCAATGCGCGGTGTGCAAGCCGGACCTGGCCGCCAAGCTCAAGCCGGGCGAAAGCATGAAGGTGCGCCTGCCCTCAACAAACTCGACTTCCATTGTAGGCGTGCAGACGGCGCTCCCCGAAACCGGGGCGATTGCGGATGCTGTCGAGTGCAATGCGGAAGTGAGCTTCAACCAGAACAAGCTGGCACAAATCGCCGCGCCGGTGAGCGGCATCATCCAGTCCGTGGACGTGGACCTCGGCGCCCAAGTCGAGGAAAAGCAGGCGGTGGCAAGGATTTGGTCCGCCGCGATTGCAGAAGCGGTCGCCAAGGCCGTACTCAGCCATCAAACTCTGGGCCGAGAACGCAAACTGCGCGCGGACCGTGTGACATCGGAGGCAGCGCTGCAGGAAGCCGAAGCCACCCACCGCGCCGCATGCCAACAGCTGCGGACCTTGGGGTTCACGGAGGAACAAATTGATGGGATGGGCCAAAAACCCCAGGAGCAGGTCCTGATGGAAGTGCGCGCTCCCTTTGCGGGGGAAATCGTGGAGCGGATGGCCGTGCACGGGGCGCTGGTGGATGTGGGGAAGCCGATGTTCACGCTGGTGGACCATTCGACGGTGTGGGCGATGCTGCAAGTGCCTGAAGCCGTGCTGGGGCGGGTGAAAACCGGCCAGACGGTGGAACTGCGGGTGGATTCGCTGCCGGGCCAAGTCTTCACGGGAAAACTGACCTGGGTCGGTCCGGCGGTGGACGAGCGCACGCGCATGGCGCGAGCGCGGGCCGAATTCGCAAACCCGGATCGTCTGCTCAAGGACAAGATGTTCGCCACAGCGCGGATACTGACGCGCCAGGCCGAAAGCGCGATGCTCGTGCCGCCCTCGGCCATTCAGCATGTCGTGGGCAGGCCGTTTGTGTTCGTGAAGCAGGGCGAGGACTTGTTCGATGCGCGGGCGGTGACGCTCGGCGCGAAGTTCAACGGCCGGTTGGAGGTGCTGGCCGGATTGAAGCCGCACGAGCCGATCGCCGTGAGCCACGCCTTCGCCATCAAGTCGGCGATGCTGATGTCGCGCTTGGGCGCGGGCTGCGCGGATGACTAATCCTCCCCCAACTGTGAAGGAGTCATCCCGATGTTAAACTGGATCATCAACTTCTCGCTCAAGAACCGCCTGCCGGTCTGCCTGCTGGCGGCGGCGCTCGTCGTCATTGGCGGGCGGACCTTGAGCATTCTTCCCCTGGACGCCTTCCCGGACACCACGCCGGTGCAGGTGCAGATCAACACGACCGCGGCGGCACTGAATCCGCAGGAGACCGAGGCGCAAATCACCATCCCGGTCGAACTGGCCATCAGCGGTCTGCCGGGGCTCCACAACGTCCGGTCCATATCGAAGTTCGGCCTATCGCAAGTGGTCGCGACGTTCGACGATGCGGTGGACATCTATCGGGCGAGGCAGCTCATCACCGAACGCCTCCAGACGGTCGAGCTGTCGGAAGGCCTGAAGCGTCCCCAGCTCGGGCCGATTGCCACCGGCCTGGGTGAAATCTTCCACTACGTCGTGCGGTCCGCGGACACGAATCGCACGCCGGCCGAGCTGCGCGTCTTGCAGGATTGGGTGGTGAAGCCGGAGTTGCGCAAAGTGCCCGGCGTGGCTGAAGTGAACACCTGGGGCGGCTTCGAGAAGCAATATCACGTCGTGGTCGAAACCGACCGCCTCATCAAGTACCGGTTGACCTTCGAGGAGCTGATCGAGGCGCTCCAGGCGAACAACCAGAACGTGGGCGGCGGACAAATTGTCCGCGGCGGGGAATCCCTGCTGGTGCATGGCGTCGGCCTGACGACCAACGTGGTGGAGATCGGCAACATCGTCATCACCAGCCACGATGGCACGCCTGTCCGCGTTCGTGACGTGGCGGCAGTGAAGGACGATCACGAGATTCGCCGGGGCGCGGTGACGGCCGATGGCCGGGGCGAGGCGGTGCTGGGGTTGGGCTTCATGCTCATGGGCGAGAACAGCGCCCTCGTCACGCACGCCCTGAAGGCGAAGCTCGCCGAAGTCCAAACGCACCTGCCGCCGGATGTGAAGGTGGAAGTGCTCTATGACCGCACCGAACTCGTGGACAACGTGATTCGCACGGTCGAGCACAACCTGCTCGCAGGAGCGCTGCTGGTGATCGCGATTCTTTTCGCGTTCCTCGGAAACCTGCGGGCGGGCCTGATTGTGGCCGTCGCGATTCCGGTCTCCATGCTGTTTGCCGGCAATCTCATGCTGCAGACCGGCATCGCCGCCAGCCTGCTCAGTCTCGGCGCGGTGGACTTCGGGCTGATCGTGGATGGAGCGGTGGTGATGGTGGAGAACGCCATGCGCCGGCTCGCGGACCGGCAGCATCAATTGGGCCGGGCGCTCACCCTGGACGAACGAGAGGAGGTGCTGCGGAGTGCCCCGTTGGAAGTGGCCCGTCCGGTGGCCTTCGGCGTCGGCATCATCATGATCGTCTTCCTTCCCATCCTCACGCTCCAAGGCATCGAAGGGAAGTTGTTCAAGCCGATGGCGCTGACTCTGATTTTCGCGCTGGCCGGGTCGCTGATTCTGGCGCTGACGCTGACGCCTGTCCTTACAGCCCTGTTTCTGCCCAGACAGGCGAAGGAGAAAGAGCCGTGGCTGGTCCGGCTGGCGCATCGGCTATACGAGCCGGTTCTGGATGCCGCACTTCGGTTTCGGAAGCTCACCCTCCTGGGCGCGGGGGTCTTGTTGGCCGGCGCGCTGCTGATCGCCTCACGGATGGGCGGCGAATTTCTGCCCAGACTCGGCGAAGGGGCGATCGTCGGCACAACCGTGCGCCTCGCGGGCATTTCCGTGGACGAAGCCGTGGCGCAGAACGACCGCATCGAACAGGCGCTCATGAAGGAGTTCCCCGACGAGATCGAGCACATCTGGACCCGCCTCGGCACGGCGGAGGTGGCCACCGATCCAATGGGCGTGGAACTGGCCGATTTCTTCCTCGCGCTCAAGCCCCGCGCACAGTGGAAGAAAGCGCGCACACAGGCCGGGTTGACCGAGAAGATGCGCGACGTGCTCAGCCAGGTGCCGGGAATGAAACCCGCCTTCAGCCAGCCCATCGAGATGCGGCTGAACGAAATGATCGCCGGGGCGCGCGGCGACATTGCCATCAAGGTCTATGGCGACGACCTGGAAGAGCTCCGCCGGTTGGGCGGCGAGGTGCAAGCTGTCCTGGCTGGAATGCGGGGCGCAAGCGAGGCATCGGTCGAGCAGTTGACCGGGCAAAGCTTCCTGCAAGTGCGCGTGGATCAGAAGGCCATCGCCCGCTACGGCTTGCCGACACGCAACGTGCTGAACGTCGTCGAAGCCGTCGGCTCGCGCCGCGTGGGCGACGTGCGCGAGGGTCAGCGGCGCTTTCCGCTGGTCGTGCGCCTTCCCGACAAGCAGCGCAGCGATCCAGAAGCCCTGGCTGCGACTTTGATTCCGACTGCCTCCGGCCCGGTGCTGCCGCTGAACCAACTGGCCAAGGTGGCCGAAATGGAAGGGCCATCCACCATCAACCGCGAATGGGGCAAACGGCGCATCACGGTGCAATGCAACGTGCGCGGGCGCGACGTAAAGAGCTTCGTGGCCGAGGCCAAGGCGAACATCGGCAGCCAAGTGAAGCTGCCCGAAGGCTACACCATCGAATGGGGCGGGCAGTTCGAGAACATGGAACGAGCCAACCAACGGCTCATGTTCGTTGTGCCGACGGCGCTGGCGCTCATTTTCGTGCTGCTGTTTTTCAGTCTGAAAAGCCTGCGCGAGGTCCTCATCGTTGCCTCCGGCATTCCGCTGGGGCTGGTGGGGGGCGTGCTGGCCCTGTGGCTGCGCGGCCTGCCCTTCACAGTCAGTTCTGCCATCGGCTTTGTCGCCCTGAGCGGCGTGGCCATCCTCAACGGCCTGGTGCTGGCCACGTTCATCAAGCAGAAGCTCGAAGCCGGGACGCCGCTGGATCAGGCGGTGCGCGAGGGCTGCCTGGTGCGGTTGCGCCCGGTGCTCATGACCGCGCTGGTCGCAGCGGTGGGCTTCATTCCGATGGCGGTCAACGTGGGCGTAGGCGGCGAAGTGCAGCGGCCGTTGGCCACGGTCGTCATTGGCGGGATATTCACCAACACACTATTAACCCTGCTCGTGCTCCCGGCGCTCTACACGCTGTTCAAGGGCAAAAAGGCCGCCGAAGTCGAGGCGTGATTCTAGTGTGGCGCAAAGCGAACCCGGCCGCGGCGTCGATTGGCCCACCGAATCTGTCTTTTCCAGGGAAGGGAATGAGATTGCGCCGCCGACTTGTTCCCGGCAGAGTCAAGAGGTGCCGGCTTTCTTGGTGCCCGAGCGCGGCCATTGACGGAGCCGTGCCAAGAACTAATTGACTCGGCGCGTGGGTTCAGCCTTTTCGCGCCCCGTTCAGAAAGAAAGCCCGGAAAGGAAAGAAATGAAAGTCGTCGAAATCGCATTCACAGGATACCCGGTCAGTGATCTCAAGCGGGCGCGCCAGTTTTATGAAGGCGTTCTCGGCCTAACCGTAGCCAGGAACTTCGGAGACGAGACCACTGGCTGGATCGAATACGACATCGGTTCGGGAACGCTATCCATTGGCAACGTTGCTCCAGAATGGAAGCCCTCACCCGGAGGCGGTTGCGCGGGATTGGAGGTGGACGATTTCCCATCGGCCGTTGAGGAGCTAAGAGCCGCGGGCTGCCGCGTGGAAGGCCCCATGGAAAGCCCGGTTTGCCACATGGCGATCGTCTCCGACCCGGACGGCAACTCCCTGGCGATTCATAAGAGAAAGGTGTGACATAGCGGCAACAGGGCAGGCTCCGGCCGCGTGGGCCCAGGCCAGCACCGACGGCCGATTTTGCCGTAATTCGTCATGATTTCCGTGCCGTCGGAAAACACAGTGCGGAAAACCGCTGGCGCAGCGGATTCATGAGCAGGGGCGGTTCAGCCCAGCCCCTGCAACACGAGATCGAGATGCTCCGCGGGCTGCACTTTGCGAAGCACGGCTTTCACCCTTGCCGTCCGCGCCAGCCCGGGAGAAGGGTCAATCGATGAAACGATACTTCGCTCGGAACATTGATGGCAAAGGCCGGTTGGCGCGCGGCCTGATGGGCTTGGCGCTGCTGGTCGGTGCGGGTTTCAGCTTCGGCCAATCGGCCTGGCTGGGCATCCTTCTGGCAGCGGCCGGCCTCTTCGGCCTATTCGAAGCCGTTCGCGGTTGGTGCTTCGCGCGGGCCTGCGGCCTCAAGACCAAACTCTAAACCCTGGAAGGGCTCAAGTCGTCGATGGCGGCGGCGACGAGTTCCTTGCCCGTTCCAGTCTCGCCCAGCAGCAGGACTGACGCATCGGTGGGCGCAACCTTCTCTGCCTGGGACTCTCCAGCTTTATCGGGCTGCCCCAGCGTGCTACGGTCGAGTCCAAGGGCCTCACAGATGCGCCGCTGAGCCTCTAGAATCTCGCGATCCAGGGCCTCGGCCGCAAGGCCGACGAACCGGGCGGAGAGGTCCGCCAAGAGGGTCTTGAACCGGATTCGTTCCTCCAAGTCGAAGCCAATAGGGTCACATCTAAATATTCGACATATCCAAAATCCTGCCTAATGAATGTCAAATATGTAGATGCGACCCCATTGTCCATTGTGCGGCGATCCAAGCCGCTATTCATCGCCACCGCAGCAGGAAAGAGACTGCGCCGACGGCGTGACAACGGTTGTCCTCGACACCAACACTGTCGTCAGCGCCATCTTCTGAAATGGTCATGCCGGCACGGTTTCTGATGTGGCTGCGCGAGAACCGGCTCCCGGACAACGCGATGTAACGGACGATACCTGCGCAATTCTCGTCCGCCGCTCCGAGCACCGCAGCCGCCAGTCGGATTGGGCGTCCTGTTGGCTGGGGCGAAGGCGCCAGCAACGCAATCGCCAGTTCAGCATTGGACAGCGGAACTCCCTAGGCAGTGCTCGCCAACGAACCCAGATCCCAGAATGGCTTGACTCAGGTCCGTTCGGTTCTACTCTCGCTCACGCATGAAAGCGACTTCACGGTTTCTCTACGTCGGAACCCAGCACCATGCCTCCCTTATCAGTCAGTGCTTCTGGCGCGCTTGGCCTTCGGTGTTCGGGTGCGTCCTGAGCGCAGCCTGGGTACTCCTGGCCGCCAGCGGACTTGATGCTGCCACCACAGCAGCCGCCCCGGCGAATCCGGAACAGAAAGAACCAATCAAGATTTACATCCACACCGACCTCGAAGGCATTTCCGGAATTGATTCGATGGAGATGATCGAACGGACCGGCTCGCGTTATCGCCAATGCTGCGAACACCTGATGGCCGATCTCAATGCCGCCGTTGACGGCGCCTTCGCGGGCGGCGCCACACATGTCACAGTTCTCGACAGCCACGGGGGCGGCAATAACTTCATCGTCGAGCTCTTGGATAAACGGGCGGAGCTGGACGCGCGTCCGAACAAGAGGTGGTGGGGGATTCTCGATGATTCCTATCACGGCACTTTTTTCATCGGCGCGCATCCCATGTCGGGAACCCAAAACGGATTTCTCGATCACACCCAGTCTTCGCTGACCTGGCACGATTACTCCGTCAACGGGCGGAAGATGGGCGAGCTTGCGCAATGGGCTATCGTGGCGGGCAACGGGCGTGTCCCCATGTTAATGGTGAGCGGAGATGAAGCCGCTTGCATCGAAGCCCGCAACTTCTTCGATCCGGTCGAGACCGCAGTCGTCAAATACGCCCAGGGCCGCAACCGGGCGAAGCTGGTCGAACTCCAGGAAGCCCGTCACCGAATCCGTGAGGCAGCCCGGCGGGCTGTGAACCTGGTTGGCAAGGCCCGTCCCCTCACCCCTCTTAAGCCGATGGAAATCGTGCTGGAGTTCAACCGTGCCGACTACTGCGACGGCATTGCTGCCAAGCCAGGCATTGAGCGTCTGGATGCTCGGACCATCCGCTGGGTGACAAGTGATCCTCTGGCGATCCTGCCTTGAGCGCATCCGTGTAGGGAAGGCCGTCTAATCTGGGTGACGGCAGCCTGGCAGGCTTTGGGGAATGTCGGGATTTACGCGCCGCTTTCCAAGCCGTGGGGATCAGCTCAGCCACGCGATGGGCAGGCCATTCGCCGAACCGGGGCAGCACGTCCATGAGGCAGGCCCGCCTTTTGCCTTGGCTGCCAGCCGCGATCACGGGCGGAGCGCCACGGTGTAGCGATAGTTGTCTGCCGTGGCCCAGTCCGCGGCGGCACGTTCTTGTCCAAACGTCGTGATGTGCAGGATCAGGTCATGCGTTTCGCGGTCCTCAACCAACGGAAAATTCGAGAATTGAATGTCCCCCTGGCCGAGCCATCGATCGTCAATGGCCGTGACGGTCGCTCGTTTGAGAGCCGCATCGTGCTCATCGATTTCTGCAATGACCAGCGGGTAGCGCGGCGAGTTGCCGGCCGGCGGCTTTTCACAGATGTTGCCGATCCAGTAGAGCCGGCCATTGCGAGCGTGTCGGAGCATGCGATGAAACGACGACGGCGAGTAGAAACTGCTGCCATCGTCGTAGCGCCATTCGCTGGGCGGTGTGAGCGTGCGCCCGCCGTCGGTCGAAAGGCTGTGGAGTTTCCGGCCCGGCAGGGCGGCCTTCGTGCCATCCCATCCCTGGGTCGAACCGCGCCAGACCACCAGCAGCCGTCCGTCCTTGAGTTCGGCCACCTCCGGTTCCATGAGCCCGCGCGCGGAAGCCTCCGGCGAAATCTCCACGCGCGCTCCGGGCGTCCAGGTGTGTTCCTGGGCCGCCGCGTCCCACCGGCCCGCGAACAGGACCGAGCCCATGCGCCACGGACGGCGGTTATTCTTCGGGTCGCCGGGCGCGTTGGCGTGCGCCAGGCAAACGACCAGGGAGCCGTCCGAACGCACCAGGATGTTGTTGCCAGGATAGCCCTCATTGTGATTTAGGAAATCCGCCGCCAACGGCTGTCCCGGATCGAACGCGCCGCCTTGCTCGTAGCGGAGAGGCCGGGGCGCGCTCCAGGTGCGCCCGCCGTCTCGAGAGGCGCGCACATAAGTAAAATTGTGGTAGAGCTTCTGGTCCTGGATTTGGCGCAGCCAGAGTTGCACAAACGTCTTCGAGACGGGGTCATAGACGCCGCTGCTCTCGCCTTCCCACACGGACACACCTCCATAGTTCACCTTGTTGGACGGTTGGATGGGCTTCCAGTCCGACCAAGTGCGGCCGTTGTCGTTGGACCAACGGGCTTGGATGTCCTCGCCCACGTCCGATTCGCGCTCGATGCCCTGCACCTCGCGCAGTTCACGGTCCGGCCCGATGTACTGCAACCCGACCCACGGCGCGACGCGCGGCGCGGGATGTTTCAGGTACAGCTCCTTCTTCACCAGCGCGATGGGCAGGTTCGCCTTCCACGGCGCCTCGGCGGCTGCGCCTTCCGGCACGCGCAGCACGCGCCGCAGGCCTTCATACAAGCGCGCCTCCGCGCCCGGCGCCACCCAACACCAATCGGCCAGGTTGCCATCGTGTTCGGCGACGTGGCGCTCGGTCGGGATGTAGCCAGTCGCGCCTTCGCCGTAAGCCGCGACCAACACAAAGCAATCCGGGCGCATCCGCTGGGCAGCGAGCTGGAATTCCACGTAGGCCTCGCCGGGCAGGAGCAACCATTGCGCCGGGCCGAAATCGACACAGGGGATTTCAATTCGATGGCCGGCGTCCGCGTGCCGGCGCCAGCTCAAGCCCATGGCTGCCAAACAGCGCTGAAACGGTTTCTTTTCAGTGGCGAGCTTCTGCTCCAAGTCCGCCACGGTAAAGCCGGGGCCGTCGCGCGGTTCCAAACGCACCCGCGCCACGCGAAAGTCCACGTTGGTCAGCGGCGACCGTTGCGTCGCAGCCCAAGCCGCCGCCATGGCTTGCCGCAGCCGCCCAGCCAACGCGACCCGATTCGTGGTTCCGCCGGCGTTGTACTTGCCGGCCACGAGATTCCCGGCGCAGCCGGTGAAGTAAATCTGTTGGACGCCCGGCGTCTCTTGCTGGCGCAGGCGCCGCGCCAGCCCGGGAAAGTCCGCCGAAACCTCGCCCTGGCCGTAGTGACTCATCGGATGGACGGCATACCCGCTCACGGCAGCAAGGGGAGCGTCGCCGTCCCAGAAACTCAATGTCTTGAGCCACGGGTCGATGAGGTTCTCCGCCGCCTCGCGCGCGACCGGATCGCGCGTGGTGCTCATGCGATCGAACCGCACGGCGCCGTCGGCCAGCAGATAACGGCGGTTCGAGGCGATGCGCTCGACCTGCGCGGCGCCCATCCCAAAATGCGTGACGCGCCGCGCGGACGGCAGCGACTCGCGCAGCGCCTGGGCGACGCGCTGGACCGCGACTGCGTGAAAAGCCGGATCGCAGACGGTGCCCTCGCCCTTGAATTCGCGGAGAATCCCTTCGGCCGCCAGGTCGGCCACCGGCGCGTCATGCTGGTGGACCGCGCAGACCATCACGCGCTCGCGATCGGTCCCGGCCGCTTCGGCCAGGACATTCTGCCAATCCTCAAACGCCTCATTGCGAATCTCGCACCAATCGACGGCGACGAAAACAATCGGACGCTCGGCGCCCACCAAGACCAAGCCATGCGCTTCGAGCGGGTCGGCCACGCTCTTGGAAAGCCAGGCCCCGCCCATCATGCCGTGGCCCATTGGCACCGTGACGTCCGCCGAGAACGTGGCCAGCCGAAACTGCTTCTCAGCCGCTCCAGCCGGCGGGCTCGAGAGCCACGCCATGAATCCAAGGAGCGAAACGCAATGCCGCAGTGCGCGAGGGAGTTCGGGAAATGAACCGCGTTGGTGCGTGCGCATGACCTGAGTTCAGCACGGAACGGAACGGCTGGCAATCGGCCAGAATTGCGTTAGGTGCCGGGGATTTCGGACTCGCTATCGCGCCGCTCTGGCCTGGCGCACGGCATCCACGGCGTATTACTTTGGGGATGCCCCCCATTCGATCGAGAGCAAGGACACACCTTGCCGGGGCAGCATGAATGCCAGCGAAGCGGCGCCATTCTAGAACCGCACCGTTTCCGGGGAACTGAGCGCGGCCAGTTGGCCTTCCTGAACAAGGTCGCCATATTGCTCCGGGCTCAGACCGTCTTCACCCCGCCGAACGGCGAGCGTTGGCGCCTTCTCTGCCGGCCGCGTGCTGCCGGGCGTGAACTGCCTTGGCTCACGCGGAACCGACTTGATCAAAGTGGATGGGAAATGGGATCCTTCCCCCGAAAACGGCAGCAGTCCACCGCTCCAGATCAGCCTATGCAAACAAATGCAGATCGCCTGAATCGTCGGTCCTTCCTGGGCAGCGCCTTCGCTGCCGTGGTTACAGCCTCCGTTGGCCGGAACGCTGTCGCGGCGGAGGAACCCTCCCCGGCGAGCGCACCGGGTAGCGCACCGGGTGCCGAACCCGCTCTGCGGGAGAAGTTCTTTGACTGCATCGCGGGCTGCCACATCGGCTCGGCGATGGGAGCACCGGTTGAGGGGTGGTCCTGGGAGCGCATCGAGCGGGAATACGGCTGGCTCGACCGACTCCTGCCTTATTCCCACTACGGCAAGAAGGACTGGGTGCGTGAGCCGGGAACCACGGAGGATGGCGTCGAGCGCCAGAAGTTGATGATTACCGCGATCCTGGAAAAGGGCGACCGCATCAATGCCGAAGACTTGCGCCGCGCCTGGGTGAACCACATGAATCCCAACGCGGCAGGCTTGGTCTCCGAGCCGTTCGAGGGTGCCTTGCTGGCGATGGCCAAGACGCACATCCCGGCCTCGGACATCGGCAAATACTGCGACTATTCCGGCCTGGTGTCCCTGGCGCGGTCCTGCCACCCGATCGGGCTCATCAACGCGGGGGACATTCGAGGTGCCATCGAGGACGTTCGCGAGATCGGCCAACTCTACAACACCGCCAACAGCCGCGGCATTCTCTGGGCCGAGGTGACTACCATCGCCATCGCCGCCGCCACCAAATCAGGCGCCACCGTGGATCGCGTGTTCGATGCCGTTTTCGACAACTGCGACCAGGTCGATTCGCGTTTCATGAGGCCGGCGGGCATCCGGGGCGAGTTGGAACGTGCTCTCAAGCTGACGGACGGCTGCGCCGATGTTCGTGAAATGCGGCGCAAGTTCGACACGATGTATAGCGGCGCCGGGATGGTGTATGCGCAGAGCTATGCCAACGAAATCATCACCAAGGCCCTCTGCGTCCTGAAGATGAGCAGGGGCAACACCTGGGAAGCGATGAAGGCCGGCGTCAATATGGGTCGCGACACGGATTGCCTGACGGCGGTCGCCGGCGGCATTGCGGGAGCCCTCTCGGGTGCGGCTTCGATTCCGCCGCAATGGATCCAGCAGACGGACGATGCGACAGCCGCCAACCCGCATACGAACTCGAAGCGAACGCTGCGCGAGACCTCCGACGGGCTTTACCAGGCGTTCAAGACTCGGCTGGGCCGGCTGAAGGAATACGTCACCCAGATGGACATCGGCTGATCGCAGGGAACGTTCATGGCAATCTCACGAAGCCAGTGCCGTTCTCGGTCGCCAACAATGCCAGCGTCGGCTCGCCCTGCTTCTTCGATTCGACACGGGGCACACCTGCGGTTCGCCGGCAACCCTCGCCGGCAACCGGGTGCTCGATCCAACCGGCGGTCCATCAGGCTGGATACCTGAAGGTCGCTGGTTCAAGCTCAGCCCCCGCAACCCATTTTGGGGCCGGAACATGCGTTTAGGCCCTTTGTTTACAAGGGTTTGCTGCATGTCTGCCATTTCCAATCTCCGGCGGTGAAACGAGGCGGACACCCTGAAATCTGGTGGCCAAAAACCAACAAAACCGCCAACGGGAAACCAACCGCCCCACCAGCAAGCGCTACGCCGAAGGAGGGCGCGAGTCCGCCGACATCGCCCTGCGGCGCAAAGCGCCGGTACGCTCGTCTAGGTGCAGGGCCTGGGCGGTTTGAGCCGCGCTGAGGTGCTCTTGATCTCGATAGAGGCGGATCTGTTGGAAGGTCGGTCAACGACAAAGATTCTTCCCCAGCGCCGTCGGTAACAAAACACGTGATGCAAGGGGTGGGGAAGAATCTTTGTCGTTGACCAGTCGCGGTGCGCAAGGAGCTCTGGCGCCCCGAGAATCCCAACGCCATCCCCGGGGTCCGGAGCTACCACCTCTCCAGGGAGGAGATCCGCGAGGCCCAGCTCGCCCACGGAGTGACCGACAACCATGTCGGCATCGATTCTGGACACGCCGCCGCCGACGTTTACGCCCACTGCCTGCGGTGGGGCAGGATCGTGCCTTCCCGCCAGCCCGGTCTGCTGCCGATCCACGTCGGCTGGACCCCCATGAAAGGCCGGGAGCGGGACGCTTCCTGGAAGGATCCCAAGACCAAGCAGCCGCGGCCTTATTGCCTGGGCAGCGCGGCCCTTCCGCATCGGAAGTTCCGGCTCCCCCTGCTCGAGTTCAACGGGGATTTCCTCTTGGACATCCTCACAAAGCTCCGGAAGGGGCCGGAGGGCGCCGGGGGATTTCGGTGGGAGCTGACCGGCCAGGCCGATGAGGAGTATTTCCGGCACCTGGACGCCAAGGTCAAGAAACCCGAAGTCATCGGGCGTTCCGGGAAGGTCCAGGTCATCTGGCGGCTGCGCAGCGGCCGCTGGCCCGATCATCTGCTGGACTGCGAACTGGAGCAATTGGCGATGGCAATGATCCACCGCCGATTGCCCTGGGCAACGATTGCGCAACCGGAAAAGGAGGAGGTCCCATGACCCGTCATCTGAGCCGGAAAGACATTGCCGCCTTGATCGATCCGCGGATAACAACGGACGTGGTCCGGCGCAACGAACGCCGACTGGGCCTGGACAAAGCCCGGATCCGGTTGAATCGGCGCGTTATTCTTTACCGTAAGGAGCAAGCCCTGAATGCCTTGCGGGCTAAAGGATTCGACGTTTGAATGTATGAGGATGCAACGACGCCAAGCCTGTAAGGCACCTTCGCGCCCCACATTGTAGTATCTCCTTGCGGTAAGGAGTAGATTCTCGCTTAATTGCAGCATCAGCAGAAAGCATTATGAGAAGTCAATCTTACAAATCTGGCATGTTCGTCCTTGCTCTGAGCATCGCCACGATCTCCCTGGGCTTGCTGAATCCGTCTGTTTCCGGTCAAGCACCGGTCATCGAGTCGTTCAGCCAGAATGGAGAGCTAACCTGTACCAACCTGCTGCCGGGCAGCGTAGCGACTGTCGAGTGGGCGCCAACGGTCAACGGGCCGTGGACGAACACCTGGGCGGGCCTGGACGCCATCACCGTGGATTCCAACGGGATAATCCGGGTTCAAGTTCCGATGTTTTACAGGGTTCGAGGCGAGCCGAATCCCCCCGCTGGAATGGTTCTGATCCCGGCCGGAGAATCCCAGATGGGAGACACTTTCAGTGAGGGACTTCTCCATGAACGTCCGGTCCACACGGTGTACGTGAGCGCCTTTTACATGGATCGGACGGAGGTGACGAAGGCGCAGTGGGACGAGGTGTATCAGTGGGCGATTGGGCATGGGTACAGCTTTGGCAATCCAGGTTCCGGGAAGGCGGCCAATCATCCGGTTCAAACAATCAACTGGTATGATGCGGTGAAGTGGTGCAATGCGCGGAGCGAGCGGGAGGGGCGGGCATGGGCCTATTACACCGACTCGGGCTTGACCCAGCCGTATCGGACGGGGCGGATTACGCCCTACGTCAGGTGGGACAGGGGTTACCGGCTGCCGACGGAGGCGGAGTGGGAGAAGGCGGCGCGGGGCGGGCTGTCGGGCAAGCGGTTTCCATGGGGGGACACGATCACCCATGGCCAGGCGAACTATTACAGCTCAACAAACTACAGCTATGACATCAGCTCCACACGCGGCTATCATCCGACCTACGCGACCGGGGGAGAACCTTACACGAGTCCGGTGGGATCGTTTAGCGCCAACGGGTATGGGTTGTATGACATGACGGGGAACGTGTGGGAGTGGTGTTGGGACTGGTGGTCGGAAAGCTACTACTCATCATCACCGGAGATCGATCCACGGGGGCCAAGCTCGGGCTCGGGCCGCGTCGAACGCGGCGGCAGTTGGGCCGGCATCGCGGGGGGGATCTCCCGTGCGGCGTACCGCGGCGGCAACCCGGACGGCAGGAACTTCCGCCTGGGCTTCCGGGCCGTTCTGCCCCCAGGTCAGCCTTGAGCAAGAAGGCAGGAGCGGAGCCGGCCGGAGCAGGCTGGCGAGCGAGGGACGAGCGAGCCGTGCCTGCGAAGGCCAGGCGGAGCGGAGATGGGAGTGAGCAGGGAGAATGGAAAGAAAAGCCCGCGCAGCGGTCGATTTTTGGATGTGGTTTGAGTGGGCGTGAGAAACAAGTCAAACAGTTCTATCGTGTGATCCTTTCCGATAAACCGCCTTCGTCTCTTGAACCCAGCGCCTCTCTCAAAGAACAGTCGACAGGCAGGCAAATCATCCTCGGCATTGGCTCCTGCCGCAACTGCCGCAACTGCCGCTAACGCTTCCCGCGCGTCCCGCCTTATCGGTAGGGCGTGGCAAGCGCGTGGCTGAAACGATCTCGGCTTGAGGCCGCCTGGGAGGCAGCCCAGGCGACGGAGCCGCCTACCGCCCTTCGAGCCTGGCTGCGCGCCCAGGAAACCGCCCTGGCCGCCACCCTCGACACCGGCCAAACCATCCAATCGACCTCCGGCAACGGCCGGCAGGTGGTGTTTGCCGAGCCGGGAAGCGCCGGGCCCACGCCGCTGGAGATGGTCGAGCTCTGGCGCGAGTTGATCGACCTCCACGACCGCGTCAAGGCCGCCCTCGGCGAATTTCCGACCGACGCTGAGGTATACGCCGCGATGATGGCGGAGATTCGCCCTGTCAAGTCCGTCGGATCCGACCACGCCCTGCTCCGATGCTAACGCGTCTTGCCAAGGCAACGGCGGCCGCGATCCGGACCTTCCGACGGATGTTCCAGGCCCGTTACGAGGGCGCCCAGCCCGGCGGCGGCCGGCGCAGCTACATCCCCGCCTTTCTGCAGGACGCGCGGTTTGACGCCGACGGGGCCACCCGATCCGAGCTGGTCCGCAAATCCCGGTATTTCGAGCGGAACAGCGCTCTGATGAACGCCTTTTGCGACCGGTTCGAGCAGTTCACGGTTGGGTCCAACGGTCTGCAGTTGACCCCGGCCAGCACGGACGAGGAATGGAACCTGCGGGCAATGGAGTGGTGGTCGGAGTGGTGCCAGTTCCCG